>Ga0316628_100003193_pt1 | contig 12532 bp, 11 predicted proteins | sample OWC_Aug_M2_C1_D5_FD_207648 | JGI IMG/M metagenome (GOLD analysis project Ga0316628, IMG submission 207648) | Wetland soil microbial communities from Old Woman Creek delta, Ohio, United States - OWC_Aug_M2_C1_D5_C | ecosystem: Environmental > Terrestrial > Soil > Wetlands | place: USA: Ohio...
GACCGAAGGAAGCACCCGCAGTGGCGGAGCCAGCGGGAACACCGCCACCGCGGCGGAAGATTCAGGGAGGATCCAATGACTGGCGTATGGACCGTAACCAAGAAAGAACTGAAATCCTTTCTCTACTCGCCGATCGCGTACATCCTGACGGCGTTCTTCCTGCTCGTGTGCGGCTTCTTCTTCTACAATATTCTCGTCTGGGTCAATCAACAGGCCATGCGCCTGATGCAGAGCCAGTACGCCATGCAGTACATGGATCGGCTCAATATCAACCGCATGCTCTACGAACCCTTTTTCAACAACATGACGATCATCCTGATGTTCCTGCTGCCGCTGCTGACCATGAAGCTCTTCGCCGACGAAAAGAAGATGCGCACCGAAGAGCTGCTTCTCACTTCGCCTATAAAGGTCTGGCCCCTGATCCTGGGCAAGTACCTGGCCGCCCTGATCATCTACTTCTTCATTCTGCTGCTGACGGCCACGTTCTCTATTTTCGTGTTTGCCTACGGCAACCCTTATCCGGCGCCGTTGCTGACCGCCTATCTGGGGCTTTTTCTGCTGGGTGCGGTCTTCATCGCCATCGGCATCTTCGCCTCGTCGCTGACGGAAAACCAGGTCATCGCCGCTGTCATTTCCTTCTCGGCCATTCTGCTCATCTGGGTCATCTCCTGGGTCGGCGAGGGGGCGTCGGGCTGGGCCGGGATTTTCTCTTACCTTTCCTTCTTCACCCACTTCCAGAACATGGCCCGGGGGATCATCGATTCCCAGGACATCATTTACTACCTGTCGTTCATCTTCATCGGCCTCTACCTGACTTACACGGTGTTTGAATTCCGCAAATGGAGGTAACCATGAAAAAGTTGTTTCGCTACCTCAACTTTATCGCCCTGGCCCTGGTGGTGATCGGGTTCGCCCTGCTGCAGAGCTTCGGCAAAAGCAGCTTTCCCGGCTTGCTCGGCCTCATTCTGCTGGGATTGGGAGTGGTTGCCCTCATCGCCTACTTCGTCATCCATTTCGATCGCTTCCGGGAGAAGAATTCGCGGTTCAATTTCATTTTCGCCTCCAACATCCTGGTGATCGTCGTGCTGATCATCGCCATCGCCGCCGCCGTCAACTATCTGGGCACCAAGCTCCACACGCGCGTCGATTTGTCCGAAGGGAAGGCCCATTCCATTTCCGATCAATCGATCAAGGTGGCCCGGGGACTGACCAAGGAATTGAACATCAAGGCATTCTTCGCCGAAGGCAATCCGTCCTTGGCCGCCTTCAACTCGCTGATGGATATCTACCGTTATTACACGGACAAGATCAAGGCGGAGGTGATCGATCCCTACAAGAACCCGTCGATGGTCAAGCGCTATGAAATCACCAAAGACGGCACGCTGGTGTTCGAATACGGCAACCGCGACACCCGTATCGAGGAGGTATCCGAAGAGTCTTTGACCAACGCCCTGATCAAGGTGACCCGCACGCAAGAGAAGATCATCTACTTCACCCAGGGGCACGGCGAAGCCGACATGGACAACAGCGGCGAACCGGGCTATTCGGAGGCGAAGTCCAACCTGGAAAAGCTGTCCTACAAGGTTAAAAAAATCATCCTCTTCCAGGAGCCGGCCGTGCCGGCCGACTGCGCCGTGCTGGTGGTGGCCGGGCCGCAGAAGCCGCTCTTTGAGAAGGAGCTGCAGCTCATCGACGAATATATTTTCAAGCGCCAGGGCCGGGTGCTGTTCATGGTCAACCCGTTCGAGGGTAACGATTTGAAACCGCTGCTCAAAAAAATGGGCGTGAGCCTGGACGACGATATCGTGGTGGAAGTCGATCCGCTGTCGCGGTTCATGGGCGGCGACTACTTCATGCCGGTGGTGGCCAAATATCCCGAGCACGAGATCACCCGCAACTTTGGCTACGCCACCCTCTTTCCCATGACCCGCTCGCTCGCCAAGCTGACCCCCGCGCCCAAGGATGTCAGCGTCGAACTGATCGCCGCGACCAGCGCGAATTCCTGGGGGGAAACGAACTACCAGGAAGAGGTAAAAACCGAAAAAATCAGCAAGAATCCCGAAGATCAGGGCGGGCCGCTCGACATCGCCGCCGCCATGGAAGTCTCCTCCGGAGCCACGGCCGTGGATAAGAAAGGGCGGGCCGTGGTGGTCGGCGATTCCGATTTCGCCTCCAACAAGTACTACTACTTCCAGGCCAATGGAAATTTCTTCGGCAATATCGTGTCCTGGCTGGCCCAGGAGGGGGACCTGATCGCCATCGCTCCCAAGACCACGGCGCCGCGCATGGTGCAAATGACCGAGAGCAGCGGCCGGCTGGTCTTCTTCTATACCCTGGTCATTTTGCCGCTGCTGATCTTCATCTTCGGCATCGCCATCTGGCTTTACAGGAGGAAACTGTGAACCTGAAAAAAATCGCCATTCTGACGCTGGTGCTTCTCGCCCTGGGTGTGGCCGTTTATTTCGTCAACCGCGGAGAAAAGAGCCGGCAGGAGCAGGAGGGGAAACTCCTCGACCGCCAGGTCGCCCAGATCACCCGCGTGGATCTCCTGCGGGGCAACGAGCGGTTCCTTTTCGTCCGCGCAGGCAATGACTGGAACCTGGAGGCGCCGCTCAAGGCCAAGGCCGATAAAATTGCGGTGGAAAATATTCTCGATAACTTCGCCTCCCTGCGCTACGACAAGCTGGTGGAAAAAGAGGCCAAGGACTTCGCGGTGTACGGCCTCGACAAGCCGGCTATCGAGCTGAAGCTCTACGAAAAAGACCCGGCCAAGCCGTCAGCCGCCATCCGACTCGGCATCAAGAACGAGATGGACTCCTCTTCCTATGTCAGACTTGCCTCCCTCAACCAGGTGGCGGTCATCGCCTCCTACAAGCGGGATTACCTGGAAAAAACGTTGTTCGATTTCCGCGACAAGCGCTTCGCCGGTTTTGACGCGGTGGATGTCGCCGCCCTTACCTTCGACTACGATACAAAAGGCTTCGCCTTCACCAAGAAGGATGACCAATGGTTCATGGAGAAACCGATTTTTTCCCTGGCCAGGGATACCAAGATTTCGGACATCGTTTCCGCCGCGGCCCAACTGGAGGCCAAAACCTTCAAGGCCCAGGTGAGCGCCGCCGCTCTCAAAGAGATGGGCCTGGATCAGCCCCTGCTGACCGTCACCTTCAAGCTGAAGGACCGGACGAAGACGCTGACGGTGAGCCGGAAGGACGAAGCGCTTTACGCCCGCATGGAAGGCTATCCGGAAATATGCGAAATTAGCAAGGATTTTTTGGACAAGTTCGCGACAGAGGCCAAAGAATTCCGCGAGTTGAAGGTGGCCCGTTTTGACGCTTTCGATGTCAACGAAATTGCTTTCACGGGCAAGGATTTCCGGGCCGCTTTCCGCAAGGACAAAGATGGCAACTGGCAGCCGGCCGTCGCCTCCCTTAAAGGGAAGGCGGCCAACGACAAGGTGAGCGACCTGATTTCAGCCGTGGAGGGCTTGGAGGCCGGCGATTTCATCGACCAGCCCCCTGCCGGGCAGACTTTCCCCTATGTCGTCACCCTCAAGGTTCAGCCCTTCGGCGAAAACCAGAAGACGCGCACCGTCGACGTTCGGCTCAGCGATGCCAGCGGCGATGCGGTGGTGGCCAAGAACAAGGATCTGCCCTACCTGTTCAAGGTGTCCAAGGATATTCTCGACAAGCTGCCCAAAAAGGCAGCCGATTTGATGGAGACCCCGACCCTGCCGGCACCGACTCAAAAATAGACCGGCGATACCGCCGCAACTTCCAGCCCGTCAGCGGCGTCTTAAGGGTACCCGATGGATGACGTATTAGCCAGGCTGAAGCGAAAGGACCCAGAGGCGCTGACTGAGGTGATGCGTATGTACAAACGTCAGGTGTTCAATTATGTGCACCTGCTGGTCGGAAACGCCGAGGTGGCCGAGGAGCTGACCCAGGACACCTTCGTGCGCGTCTATTTCAAAGCCGCGGGCTTGCGTACGGAAAACCTGAAGTCCTGGATCTATGCCATCGCCACCAATCTGGCCCGCAGCGAATTCCGCAAACAGAAGCTTCGCAAGTGGCTGCATCTGTCGGAAGCGGGTGTGGAAGCCGTCGCCTGCGCTTCACGTGCCGAGGATGGCGTCTTGGTGGAACAGTTGCTGGCCGCCTTGCCGGAAAAATACCGCACCCCCCTGGTGATGAAGGAAGTGGACAATTTTTCTTTCGAAGAGATCGCCCGGATATTGCACAAGCCGGTGGGCACCGTCAAGTCGCTCGTTTTCCGGGGCAAGGATTTTTTAAAGAATCGGGTGTAGCAGCCCGGAGGAGAAGAACATGGCTGATTGGCAGGACATGCTGGCCGGGCATCGCGCGGCCGATCTGAGCGACGATTTTGAACAACGGGTTTGGCGCAAGATCGGACGCCGAAAAAAGCGGCGCACCATCGTGGCCGGGACGGCGGTCGCCGTGGCCGTGGCGACCGTGGCGGTCGTGCTCATCCCCCTGCTGGGCCTGCCAAGCAGGGGGCAGCGGGACACCCTGTCGGCCAGGCTGCCGCAAACGGTTAAGCAGGAGATCCCGGTGAGCGACAATCTGTATTTCGCCACCCAGGACGGGCGCACCGTTTACACCATCGAACGGGTCGCTTTCCAGAACGCAGCCGCGGACTCGGAGGCGGACAACGGCTCGCAAAACCACGGCATATGACCGGGGAGTAAGATCATGAAAAAAATGACGACCATTTTAATCATCGGCCTGGTCTGCGTCTGCGCGTACGCTGGACTGGCCGCAGACGAGAGGCGAACGGACAGTAGTCCGGCGATCAAAGGGGTGCTGGGAAAAGCCCTGCCTTCGCTGGCCAAGGTGGTGTCGGAGAATGACCGTCGATACGTGGCCACGGGGATCGCCCTGGACGGGGATTACGTGCTGACCAGTACCGCCGTGCTATTTCCCCATTATGAACGGATTTACGTGGAGAACGCGGCCCGCGATCGGGCGTCGGCCGTGGTTTCCGGCAGAGATGATCTTTCCGGTCTCGCGCTGCTGAAACTGGACAAGAGAATCTTGGCGCCCATCGGGACCGCCGGCCAGACCGGCGTGGGCGACTGGGTGGCGTTGATCGGCGCCTTTTACAACCAGTTTCCCTCCATTTATCAGGGCCTGGTTTCCAGCGTCAGCCCCGACGAGTTGCTGCTCAACGCGCCGGTTGCGCCCGGCGCTCCAGGCGGGGCGGTGGTCAACCGCAACGGCGAGTTGGTCGGCGTCATCCGCGGCGGTTTCGGGTACGCGTTGACTCCGGATTACACGTACAAAGATCATTTCGGCGGCATTATGATCGTGCGCAGCGGCAAGGTGAGCGGCAGCGACCTCTGCTATGCCGTTCCCCTGGCCAAAGTCCGCTCCGTCGCCGAGAGCCTGCGCAAGTTCGGCCGGGTCAGGTACGGCTGGCTGGGCGTAAACTTCGCCGGGTCTTCCACCCGCATTCAATCGGTGGTCAAGGGATCGCCGGCCGAAAGAGCCGGCCTGAGCCCGGAGGACGTAATCAGGGAAATCGAGGGCCGTGCCATCCAGTCCTATCGCGACGTCGTTCGGAACATTCAGGGGAAAGCGGCGGGCGAGCGGATAAAAATCGGGATCGTGCGCAAGGGCAAGCCAGTTGTGGTCGCGGTCAAGCTGGGAGAATTGGATGAGAGCAGGCTCAACCGCAGCGAGAATGATTTCGAAACGCCGGAGCGCCCGCTGTTGGCGCCTCCGCAGCTGCCCCGCGAACCCGGAATCCCCGAAGCGCCGGAAATGTCCCACACATTACCTGGACTCGAGAACTTCGTGGTGACCTTTGAAGGCGGCCGTCAGCTGGGCGCCGATGTCGTCGCGATCACTCCCGACCTAGCCCGAAAATTCGGTGTCAAAGAAGGTGCGGGGCTGATGATTTTTCGGGCCCAAGCGGGGGGGGCCGCCCAACGGGCGGGACTCGCGGCCGGAGACATCCTGGTGCGGATAAACGGCAGCGGCATCGGCTCGGGTTTGGAACTGCGTCGGATCTTGAGCCGCCTTAAAGATCGGGAAGCGGTCCTCGTCGAGTTGTATCGCGACGGTTCATTGAAAAAGTTCAGCATCGTCCCCGACCGCCCGAGTGCCGTCAACATGCATCTGGACGAGTTGAACTCCCAGTTTCAGGAGCTGCGCGAGGTCGTCGTCGATCGCGCCCGAAGCGGCGAAGCGTCGGCGTTACGCAAAATGCAGGCGGAAAAAGACGAGCTGGCCGCCCAACTGAAGAAACAGTACGAACAGGAACTCCAGAAGTTGAGAGCGGAGATCGAGAAGCTCAAGGTGGCGCAGGAGAAAAAGGACGAAGAGAATCCAGGCCGAGAAAGCCTGTGATCCCATAGGATATATTTCCGCCACGCTGATAATCGCGGTCCAGCTCTGCGGTTGTCTTGGGAGCCGACCTGTGTTATCATGCATCTCTGCGTCCAATGCGGATATGTTTGGTCAACCAATCGTTTGAGCAAAGAGGAGGTTTCATGAAAAGAATGAAGTGTCTTGCTGCCGCCGGATTTCTGGCAGCCATTATAGCTCTGGCTCCGTTCGTGCGGGCAGAAGGTGAAAGCGAAAAGCAGTTCACGGCCGAATACGTGGCGCTGATTCAGTCGACCGAGCAAAAAATGAAGGATATCGAGACTCGGGAAGCTTATGAGGCACTGCTGGCCTCTTATCAGGAAAGTCTAAAATCGCTGCTGGAAAAGTATGCCCAGGCCGGATCCTCCGACCGGCTTGAAATTCTGCGCGCCCGGGTGTTGGCCGAATTGCGGCGCGACAAAGAAGCCGTCCAGAAGTTGGACACCGTGATCGCGCGCCGCTCGCCGCTGGCGGGCGAAGCCCAGTTTGAAAAAGTCAAGCTGTTACAGAACGGCAACCAGATGAAGGAAGCCCATGCCCTGCTCCGGGAAATCGAGAGCCGCTTGAAACGGGATGCCGAGCTCTACAAGGTCTGGTTGACGTTCGCCACCGAGGCTGACGACGCCGTCATCAAGACCGAATACGCGCGAAAATTCCTGGCCGCCACGGATCTCCCCGGAGAATTGGAGGAATACAAGGAAAGGGTCGAGAGGGGCGTGCGCCAACTGCAAATGTTCGGCCAGCCGGCTCCGGCGTTGGCCGCCGAGACCTGGATGAATTCAGGGGTTCTGAATCTGGCAGAACTAAAGGGCAAGGTGGTGCTGGTCGATTTTTGGGCGCCCTGGTGCCCGCCCTGCCGCAAAATGATTCCCATTTTAGTCTCCTTGTACAATCGTCTCCGCAGCGACGGACTCGTTTTCATCGGCTTCACCAAGCTCTACGGCAACTATCGCGATGATATCCAGCGGAAAGGAGTGGTCGATGCGCAGACGGAGATCGCCCTAATCAAGGAATTCGCCTCCCGCTTCAAAATCTCTTATCCCGTGGCCATCTCCAATGAAGGTGCGGAGTACGACGCCTATAACATCAATTTCATTCCCACCCTCTTTTTGATCGACAAACAGGGCAACATCAAACATATCAAAGTCGGCGAGGAACCGGAGCAAGAATTGGCCGGCCGTATCGAGAAACTCCTGGCAGCCCGGTAACGGTAACGCCGGCCCAGCGCCCGCCGGTTAGCGGACAATCACCGAAGCGTCGCGGTCAAAGGGATTGGTGCGGATCGAGAGCGAAAACAAATAGGGGTATCTCCTTTTCAGGTGCCATAGGTATTCGAGCCATTCTTCGATCAGCAGGCGATAGGCCCGCTTCATGTCAGCGGCCAGGTGGTCGTGATCTGAAGGCGGCAAGCCGGCGAAGGCGGGCCGCAAGGAGAGCTCCTCCATCAGGTGGAACACGGCCCAGAGAAGCTCGGTAAAGGTGTCGTGCTCGAGCAGGTTGGGATTTTCCAGCAGGGTGAGGAGAAATGTCCGTTTGCCCACCAGAAAGGCCTTGAGCGCTTCCAGGTCGCCCTTGTCAGTAGACATCGCAAAATCGTATTGCCGGAGAAAATCCTTGACTTGCAGCCGGTCATTCTCAGCCAGTGAGGCGCGTACCTGCAGATGGCGACAGGTATCCTCGGCGTGGACGTCGAATGTGGAGAACGATTTCAGCAGCCGGGTGCCGGCTTCGCTGAAGAAGGCGCCGATCACCATGTTCATCTTGTCGAGTTTCTGCTCCTTTTCGCGCTGCACCAGCAGCTGCGCTACGATGAGCGAGACCAGGAGCACCTGGATGGGCAGGAAGGCCAGATCGCCGAGAAAATAAATGCCGATATGACGGGCGTCGCGGAATATCAGGAAGTGGAGGGCGTAAAGCAGGATGGTCAGCAACAGCAGCATGCCTCCCAGCTTGACCTGCCAGCGGAGCGACTTCATGGTCGTTTATTGGGCGTAGAAGCGGATGACCCGTTCCATCGCCGACGCGCACACCCGGCACAAGGGCTTGGTCCCGCGCGTGAACATCAGGCAGTCAAGCATGGGCCGGTAGAGGCCGCGGGCCGTGTAACCGGCCCCTTCGAAGGCGCCCACTTTGCCCCGGAAGCGGCTTTTGGAGAACAGGCGCTCCACGTCCCTGGCGTGGGCCTCCGTCAGCGCCTGCAGTTCATTTTCGAGACCAACGGAGGGATTACCCAGTTTGCGTTCGCCGGCGATTTTCTGGTTCAGCTCCTGGCGTTTTTTCTGGTAAGGCGTTTCGAGCTCTTCGAAGCGCGCCTTTTCCCAGGGCGTGGGGAGCGGGATTTTGGGGGTGAGGAGCGCCTGCCACTTCACCCCTTCGGTAGCGAGCATGGCGGTGACGTTCGGCTCGACGGGCTCAACGCCGATCGGATTGACGTTTTCGTAAGCCACGGCCGAGGTGTAATATTCGTCGGCCAAGCCGCCGAAGGAGTGGCCGAATTCGTGGAGCAGCAGGTAGGCGTGCTCGGCGCTGTCAACGGATAGGACGCAGTACGTGTTGTACAACCCACCGCCGCCGTAACGGGCGTGGTTGACCATGACGACCAGGGCGTCGTAGGGGGCGGCGGCGGCGACGTCGCGCAAACGGCGGTTGTCCTCGACCAGCAGGTAGCGCTCCAGGCCGAAGGTGTCGAACGAGGCTTCCAGGGCCGTGTTCTTGTATGAACCGTACCCGGGCTCATCGCAGCCCGTTTCAGCCGACGCCTTAAATACCCCCCAGATGTTGAACTTGTCCGCCAGGGACTTGTAGGGCTCCTGGGACAGGAATATGCCCGCCAGGCGCTCCAGGTCTCGGCGGAACTTCTCCTCCTGGGCGGCGGTGTACCCCTCGCCGATGAAAGCGACGTCGACTTTTTCGTGGGGCGAGCCGCTCGAGCGGGCCGGTATCACGAGGACGGCGGGATCGACCTTCTGGTTGTTGGCAACCACATTCGCCGGATCGAGCTCCTTTTTGAAGAGCATGCGCCACTGCCGGCCGGAGTCGCGGGCGAGCAGGATCAGCACCGCTTTATGGCGGGGCAGGGGAATCAGCACGCTTTCGCCGAAGGTGCGCCTGCCGGCTGCGGCCAGAGTGGTCGCCTGGAAATCGCCGAAATAGGAGTCGAAGCCGCGGCAGAATATCAGCCGGTCGGAGGCTCCGTCGTGCAGCCGCACCTGGTAGCGGCCGAAGCCGGAGGCGTCGATGAGGTTTTTTGGGTTCCCGGCCCACGCCCCCTGCAGGTAGAGCTTATCCAGGACGATCTCCTCCTCCTGGTTGTCGCCGCCGTGGAAGGTGTCGATGCGCAGGGTCTGGTCGAGGAAATAGGTGGAGAAATCAACCGCTTCTTCAGCCGCGCCAGTTTGACTCATCAGCAAGACGAAAAATGCGAGGTAAACGATTCTCTTCATCGGTGCCTCCTTTTCCCAATCGCAGTGATGATATCATGCGTTTTTAAACCTGACAAATATGTCGAATCGAAACGAAATGCTCAGCGGAAGATGATCTCCTCGCGGTTGAACTGCCGGCTACAGAACCAGAGGCTCAGCGCCGCCACGGCGAAGAGCGACAGGTAGGTTTCGGCCAAAAGCAGCGGCGCGGCGGTGCCGGCGATGATCTCGCGCGTGGCCAGGGACACGTTGAGCACCGGCACGGCCGCGGTCAGCGGGTCGAGCGTGATGCCCGGAAAGAGGCCGATGAAGACCGGGAAGATGACCAGGAAGTTCAGCGGCGTCATGATGCTCTGCGCCTCCTTGAAGGTGCGGGCGAAGATGGAGACCGCCAGCAGCAGGGCGGCGAAGCAGGCCGCCAGCGGCAGCAGCAGCGAGAACACCAGCAGGATCGTCTTCCACTCGATGATGCGGAAGACCGCATCCAGCAGCGCGCCGGGGATGTCGCGCGATAGTTTGATCGACAGGTAGAGGCCGACCATCGACACGGCGGCGCTGGCCAGGCCGGTCAGGGTGACGACGGCGAATTTGCCCAGCACGATCTCGCCGCGGCCGGCGGGTGAGGCCAGCAGCGTTTCGATGGTGCCCCGCTCCTTCTCGCCGGCGGCCAGGTCGATGGCCGGGTACATGGCGCCGATGAAGCAGAAGATGACGAAGATATAGGGCAGGAAGCCGCCGATCGCCTCCCCCAGCCGCTGCTTGACCGTGGCCACGTCCTGCTCGCGCACGGCGACCGCCTGCACGACTCCCGGCTCCAATCCCAGTCCCTTCAGGCGGTTGTCGACCAGCGTTTTCTCGAATACCGCCACCACGTCGGTGATCCGCTTCTTGGCTATGCGGATCTCCTCTGAGGACTTGTACATCAGCACGAGCCCGCCGCTGCCCTTGGCCGCGACCCGTTCGGCGAAATCGGCGTCTGGAATCAGAACGAAGTCAAGCGTTCCCGCCCGCAATCGGGCGCCTGCTTCCGCCGCGGTGGTCACCCGCGGATCGAGTTTCAGATCGCCGTGCCCTTGCAGCAGGCGCATGAGTTCGGGAGCCGCGTCGGCGCGGATGAGGGCCAGGCGCAGCGGCCGGGTTTCGGCCTTTTGCCGTTGCGAGATGGTGAGCCGGGCCGCGAGGTTCATGAGCGCCGGGAAGATCAGCAGCGGGATGACGACCATCATCAGAATCGTGCGCCGGTCGCGCAGGACGTCGAGCCATTCTTTTTTGAACACGATCCACGCGCGCTTCACGTCAGGCCTCCCCGACCAGGCGTATGAACTCGTCTTCCAGGCTGCGCGACTTCATCTGCAGGCGGAATGAATCGAAGGGCCCGCTGTGGACCAGGCGGCCGCGATGGATGACGGCCAGGTCGTCTGAGAGCAGCGCCACCTCGCCCATGATGTGGGTGGAGAAGATCACGGTTTTGCCCTGGTCGCGGCAGCTGCGGATGAGCTGGATGATGTGGCGCGCCGTCACCACGTCGAGCCCCACCGTGGGTTCATCGAAGATGACCACCTCCGGATCGTGGATCATGGTGCGGGCGATCGACACCTTTTGTTTCATGCCCGACGACAGGGTGGCGATGCGCCGGTGGGCGAACTCGTCGATTCCCAGCAGGGCGAAGAGATCGTCCCGCCGCTTTTGGAATTCGCCCCGATCCATGCCGTGCAGATCGGCGTAGTAGCGGACTAGTTCGGCGGGGCTCAGGCGCGCGTAAAGACCGGTGGAGCCGGTGAGAAAGCCGATGCGCCGGCGCACCATCTCCGCTTCGGTCACCGTGTCGTAGCCGGCGACGTGGATGCGGCCGCGTTCGGGCTTGAGCATGGTGGCGAGCAGGCGTAGGGTGGTCGTTTTGCCGGCACCGTTGGGCCCCAGCAGGGTGAATATCCGGCCCGGCCGGCAGACGAAGCTGACGCCATCAACCGCCCAAACAAAGGGTTGGCTGGGCCGCTTCTCCATTTCCCGCAGCTGCTTGCGGGAGAGCTTGAATTTCTTGGCGATCCCTTCGACTTCGATCATGGGTTGAACCCGGGCCTCCGTCTCCGCGGCGAGCAGCCATTATATCACAGGGAGAAGGAGGCGTGCGAATGCCACGCCTCCATTTCTTCAGCCCTTTCACTCATAGATCTCATAGACTTGCTTGCCGATGGCGAAGCGGACGTTTTTGCCCAGGGCCAGGATCTGGGCAACTTGCGGCAGGCTCTTCAGCAGGTCAAAGTAGGTGCTTGAGGCGAATTGGATGCGTTGGACGGCGGGATTCTTCAGCGACTGGAGGCGGGAGTCGGTCCAGTTCGAACCCGCCTGGTAAAAGGCCCGGCCCTGGACGTTGCGCACCTGCTGGCTCAAGTTTTGCAGATTGCCGCTCTTGTCGCGGTAGGCCAGGCGCTCTTTCCCCGGCGCCGCCTGGGGAGCCCCCGCGGCCTGGTTCATGTCCTGGAATTCGCGGCTGGCTTGCACGCTCAGGCCGCCCGATTTATCCTTCAAGCCCTCGAATTCCTGGCGGTTGCGGCGGGCGAATTCTTCTCCCGGGGCGATTTGGGCCAGGGTCTGGTCGCGTTCGGCCAGATCGCCGCGCTGCAGCCGGTTCTTTTCGTCTTCCAGGATCAGGTAGCTCGTGTAAGGCGTGACCACGCCGTGCAGGCGCGCCAGCTGGGTGATTTCGTCGATCAGCTCCTT
>Ga0316628_100003194_pt1 | contig 12530 bp, 10 predicted proteins | sample OWC_Aug_M2_C1_D5_FD_207648 | JGI IMG/M metagenome (GOLD analysis project Ga0316628, IMG submission 207648) | Wetland soil microbial communities from Old Woman Creek delta, Ohio, United States - OWC_Aug_M2_C1_D5_C | ecosystem: Environmental > Terrestrial > Soil > Wetlands | place: USA: Ohio...
TTCAGGCGCATCGATGGACCCATGCGCCCCGACGATTTTTTCCGGATCCTTGTCCCCATCACGGCAAAAATAGGATGCATGCACACGGCCATCTGGATGTCCGGGGCTTATTTTGAAACGAATCCCGACAACCTGTTCCCCCTGCAAATCAGGCTCCTGGAAAATGTCATGGTCGCAACCGGATCCTACCGGGAACCGATGGAAATTCCGAGGGGAAGCATAATTTTCGACATCAACGGCCGTTCCGCTGTCGGGATCGTTGATAAATTGAGAAAAGTCATTTCTGCCGATGCCTTCAATCCCCATTTTGTCGATTCTCAACTCATGGTCAGGTTCCCTGTCCTTTACGCGAGCTTCTTCGGATTCCCTGCATCCTATACGGTGACATACAAACCGCCGGGCGGAGAAACAAGGATTCAGAAGGTCCTCACACCTGCGGACATCGGATCCGTGAGGAAGGCGATCTTTTCCAGGCACAACCACCCTCCCCTGACACTTGAATTTGTTCAAGACGGAAACACCGCGATCATGACCGTCAAGACATTCATCTACTACGACCGGGTCGAATATTTCAAGCACTTCATGGACAGCAGCTTCCAGCGAATCAGGGAAACAGGAACCGAAAACCTTATACTGGACCTTCGCGGAAATGACGGCGGCGATCCTTTCTGCGCCGTGATTCTTTTTTCATACCTTCAAAAAAAATCCGCCCCCTATTTTTCCGAACCCTACGGGAAATATTCGGAACTGGCAAAACCGGTCCCTGTCCCCGAAAACCGGTTCACGGGTAACCTCTTCACCCTGATCGACGGCAGTTGCGGTTCAACCAACGGCCATTTTTGCTCCCTGCTGAAATACCACAGGCTCGGCAAATTTGTCGGCACGCCGAGCGGTTCCACCTACAAATGCAACGCAGGGAAAAACATGGAGGTGACGATGGATCATTCTTCCATGATTCTGACCCTGGGCCGCAACACATACGCGGCGGCCGTCGAGGGGCTGGATAAGTCAAACCCGATCATGCCCGACCTTCAGGTGCGGGAAACCTACCGGGATTTTCTGGAAGGAAGGGACGTCTTCATGGACGCTGCGCTGAAGTTGATCGGAAACGAAGGGGGGCTCCCTCGATAAACGCCATCGAATTGCAGCGTGTCACCAAGACATCCGGCAGAACGGTCGCAGTGGACGATCTGTCACTGAGCGTCCCGCGGGCCAGCGTGTACGGATTCATCGGGCCGACAAGTCCGAAAAAACCACCACCCTGCAGATGATCATGAACATCCTGTATCCGGATTCAATTGCGTTCACCCTTCTCATGGTCTGGGCCGGGGGCCGCGTCTTCCGGGTGGCCATCCTGATGCAGGGCACTCCGCCCGGGCTGGCCAATATCCTGCGATGGGCGATCAGGGGGTGACCCTGGGTCACCCCCCGCGTATCGTCATCGCACGAGCGCCCTTTCGGTTCGGATGACCATGTTCATGGGGATGGTCATGGTCTGAGGTCCGCTCATGACGATCTTGCTCTCTGTTGTCGCCTCGCTCGAGGACCTTGCCAGGATGCCTTCCTGGACTGCAAAATACCAGGTTCCTGAGGCCTTGATGTTTCCTTCAATTTCGAATTTGGCCCCGCCCTGTTCGCCTTCGCCCTTCAGGGTCCCGGTGGACTCGGTCCGGATCCGGACGCATTCCATCCCATCCGCCTTTTCGACGGCTTCGTAGGTGTTCAGGTTTGAAAAGGTCATCCGCATCCGGGTCCCGGACTGGTCGACGTTAATCGTGTCAAGGCCTGTCCAGGATTCTCCCCGTGCCACGGGTTTCGCGGGCAGGTCCTCGAAGTACGCCTGGAATTCCGATTCAAGCGTGCGTTCGCCCGCCTGCGGGATGGTGTACTTGAGGGATCCGGCGCCGCTCACGTCGATTTCCCTGCCCAGGGATGACAGGACCATGTCGAATCCCTTTCCGACGACCGGAGCCAGGTCCGGAGACAGGCTGCCGGCCGGCGACTGAATGTCCAGCCGCGCCGAATCGACCGTTACATGCAGCCTGATGCGATCCCCTTCCTTCCCCGTGGGTTGCATCGACACGCGGTACCGGCTGCTCATCTGCGTTTCCACGGACTGGTCGCCGAATTTCATGGTCTGCACGATCTCGCTGGTATTCTGATATTTCAGCGGTGCCTGGCCGGTCATCCGGTATTCGAGGGGCACCCGCGCCCCGGGTTCCGTCCATGCCGGCTTTCTGGCGGCGCAGCCCCAGAAGGAGCCCGCCGACAACAGAATCCAGCCCCAAAGCGCCGTCCGTTTGATGCGTCCTGCCGTGATCATTCCTTCCCTCCTTTGAGTGATGGTGAACGGATCAATCCATCCTGCGTATACGTTTGACAAGGGACATTGTTCGCTGTTTCCGGCGCTTCAAAATCGAGATCGGGAGGATTTTGGGGACATTTCTTCGGCAAAGTGACAGCCTCGGAGCCTGAGTTTGTGCCGGGCGAAGGTCCGAGGGGCGGAATCATTATCCCGGATACAGCCGGGGGATCGAACGGCGCGGCCGGAGGCACCCGGGCTTTGAATGAAAAATTCACTTGAAATAAATGGAATGTTCCCTTAATTTGAACCGTTCCGGGCGAGCATCCGGCCGCCGGTCCCGGCGGATCGGAGCGTTGCCTCCCCATCGGTTCCCGAACTGAGAAAGGAATCCCGCCATGAAACACCCGCGCATTTTCATTTGTTTACTTTCGGCGATCCTCATGGCCGCGGCCGCCTCCTCACGCGCCGCGGACAAAACGCTGAGGATCATCTGCTTCGGCGCGCACCCGGACGACGCCGAGGACATGGCCGGAGGCGTGGCCGCGCTCTGGGCCGGCCAGGGCCATGCGGTCAAGTTCGTATCCACGACCAACGGAGACATCGGGCACTGGCGCGAAGCGGGCGGCCCCCTCGCGGCCCGCAGGAAGGCCGAGGTGGAGCGCGCGGCCTCGATTCTGGGCAATACGGTGCAGGTGCTCGACATCCACGACGGCGAACTGGAGCCCACGCTCGAAAACAGGCGCACCATCGTCCGGCTGATCCGGGAATGGAAGGCCGACATCGTCATGACCCACCGCCCCAACGATTACCACCCGGACCACCGTTACACCGGCCAGCTCGTGCAGGACGCAGCCTACATGGTGTCCGTCCCGTTCCTGTGCCCGGACACGCCCCCCCTGCCCGGGAATCCGGTGTTCCTTTTCTATTCGGACCGATTTCAGAAACCGACCCCGTTCGTTGCCGACATCGTCGTGGACATCGGCCCCGTGCTGGAGAAAAAGCTCGATGCCCTGACCGGCATGGAATCCCAGTTCGCCGAAGGCGGCGCCCTCGGCTCCGCGGACCTCATGCCGCCGGATCCGGCGAAGCAGGCGGCACGCAGGGAGCAGGTCCGAAACCGCTTCCTCAACCAGTTCCGCGACCTGGCGGATCTTTACCGCAAGCAGGCGGAGGAATGGTACGGCAAGGCGGGCGCAGAAAAGATCCAATACGCCGAAGCGTTCGAAATCTGCGAGTACGGTCGGAGGCCGGACAAGGCCGAGATCCGCAAACTGTTCCCGTTTTTCGACCGGTGAAACGCCGGGTGGAAATCCGCGAGAAAATGCGCCGGCCGGTGCTCCTTCGGTTCCTGCTGCTCATTTCGGGAATGACATTCGCAGGCGACAACGGCCCCGCGGACTATTACAACCGGCACGTTGAGAACCGGTTCGTGAGGGAGAATCCCTTCATCGGGAGGCCCTACAAACCCGGCCCCCTACCCAGGTTCGAGGACGCCGAAGGTTCGCTGCCCCGGCCTTTCTGGGAATCCCATGCCGACGCTGTGGATTGTTACTGGAAAGCCTGGGAGATCGCGTTCCGCCATCTGCGCCAGCCCGCGGCCAAAAGCGGTTTCGTGGCCAACTACATCGACACGGCGTTCAACGACCACATCTTCATGTGGGATTCCGTGTTCATGCTGCTGTTCGGTCTCTACGGATCGAGGGCCTTCCCCTTCCTCCAGACCCTCGACAATTTTTACGCCTCCCAGCACAGCGACGGTTACATCTGCCGCGAAATCCGGGAAGCGGACGGCGCGGAACGGTTTGACCGGTTCGATCCTTCCAGCACGGGCCCGAATCTGTTCCCCTGGGTGGAATGGGAATATTATCAGAATTTCGGGGACCGCGAACGGCTCGCGTCCGTGTTTCCCGTTCTGGCGGCGTACACGCAGTGGTTCAAGAAATACCGCACCTGGCCCGACGGAACCTACTTCGCGAGCGGATGGGGCACCGGAATGGACAACCAGCCCCGCGTTCCGGAAGGATACTCCGCCGCATTCGACCACGGCCACATGTCATGGGTCGACCGGACCCTCCAGGAAATTTTTGTCGACGGCATCATGATGAAAATGGCCGGGGAGTTGGGCCGGGAATCCGATATCGCCGATCTCGGGGAGGAAGCCGCAAGGCTGAAGGCGTGGGTCAATGAGAACATGTGGAACGACCGCATTTCGTTCTACACGGACCGGTACCGGGACGGCACGCTCTCGGACGTCAAATCCATCGGTTCCTACTGGGCTCTGATCGCCGATGCGGTCCCCGCCGGCCGGATGGCCCGGTTCTGCGCGCACCTCACGGCGCCCGCAGAATTCGACCGCCGCCACCGGATCCCCAGCCTCTCGGCCGACACTCCGGGGTACGAGGCGGACGGGGGGTACTGGCTCGGCGGCGTTTGGCCGCTGACGAATTACATGGTCCTGGCCGGATTGAACCGCTGCGGTTACGATTCCCTCGCGCATGCCATTGCGCTCAACCACCTGCTGAACGTGGTGGAACTGTTCAAGGCGACGGGAACGCTGTGGGAGAATTACGCCCCGGACCTGGACCGGCCGCCCCGGGAGAGCCGCAGGGATTTCGTCGGCTTCACGGGATTGTCCCCGATTTCCATCCTCTTCGAATATGTCTTCGGAATCCGGCCGGACTCCCGGAACAACCGCATCGAATGGGACGTCCGTCTGACGGAAAAGCACGGGATACTGCGCTATCCGTTCGGCAAAAGGGGATGGGCGCACCTGACCTGCGAACGCCGCCGATCCCGGTCTGAGGAACCCGTTGTCAGGGCGGTCTCCGATGTTCCACTGACCCTGACGGTCAGGTGGCCGGGCGGTGTAAAAACCGTTTCCGCCGGGCCGGACTGAAATCGAATCGTCCGCTTCAGGAAGACGCTGAATTCTTTGGGAACGCACAATCCATAGGATGGCCAATGGCAAAAAGCAAGAAAACCGCCGCACGGGGATCCGGAAAGAACCGGGGCCGGGTGACGGTCACGACGAACGGGCCCTATCTGGTGACCGGGTCCCTTCCCCTGTCAAAGGAAATCATCGGTACGGACGAGAGCGGCATCCCCGTGAAATGGATCAAGGGAAAACGCTATCCGGGCCGCGAAAAATACGCGCTGTGCCGGTGCGGGAGATCTTCGGCAAAACCCTATTGCGACGGGACCCATGACAGGATCGGATTTGACGGGACCGAAACCGCTGGAAAAGAATCGTATCGGGATCAGGCGGACACTCTGACCGGGCCCGATCTCATCCTGACGGACGCCGAGGCATTCTGCGCGATTGCCCGGTTCTGCGACAGGGACGGCGGTGTGTGGGACCTGACCGATGATTCCGACGACCCGAAGTCCAAAAAGACGGCGATCCGCGAGGCGTGCGACTGCCCCGCGGGAAGGCTCGTCGCCTGGGACATCAGGACCGAGAAACCCATCGAGCCCCCTTTCAAACCCTCCATCAGCCTCATCGAGGATCCGGAACAGAAGGCCAGCGGCCCCGTCTGGGTCAAGGGCGGCGTGCCGGTCGTGTCCGCGGACGGGACTCCTTACGAAATCCGGAACCGCGTCACGCTGTGCCGCTGCGGCGAATCGGAAAACAAGCCGTTCTGTGACGGCAGCCACCTCTCGTCGGGTTTCAACGACGGGGACGAATCTTTGGCCCGGTAGCGCTGGAGCGGCATGAAATTCATCCGGGCATTCGCGTTCCTCGTCTGGTTCGGCGCGCTGGCGGGCCAGCCTTATCCGGATTCAACCCTTCTGCCGCTGGTGATCATCAATACGGGCGGACGTTCCATTCCCGACGATCCGAAAATCGATGCCGCGATGAGGGTCATCGATCACGGCCCCGGGGAAATGAACCGTCCCTCGGACCTGACGGCCGCTTTCGACGGCCGGATCGCCATTGAAATCGGGGGGGCCTATTCGTCCACCTTCCCCCAGAAGCCGTATGAAATCGAGACCCGGGACGGGTCCGGGGGCAACCTGAACGTGTCCCTGCTCGGGATGCCGGCCGAGAACGACTGGACACTGACATCCAATTACAACGACAAATCCTTCCTGCGCAACTCCCTCGCATTCGATCTTTTCCGCCTCATGGGGCATTACGCGCCGAGGGCGAAACTGTGCGAAGTCATCGTGAACGCGAAATACCAGGGCGTCTACCTGTTTTCGGAGAAAATCAAACGCGACAGGAACCGGGTCGACATCGCGAAGCTGGAATGGAACGACAACTCGGCGGACAGCCTGACCGGCGGGTACATCATCAAGGTGGATTACCACGACGCCTCCAACAGCTGGCGTTCCAATTTCACCCCCATCGGACATCCGGATTTCCCGATCTATTTCGTCTATTATTACCCCAAGGCGGACACCATCACCCGCCAGCAGAAGTCCTACATCCGGAATTTTTTCAAGGTGATGGAAACCGCGCTGTACGGCGACGACTTCCGCGATCCCGTGTCCGGCTACCGGAGGTATATGGACGTCTCCACCTTCATCGATTACTTCATCATCAGCGAAGTGTCGCGCAACGTGGACGGATACAAGAAAAGCCGTTATCTGTACAAGGACAGGGACAGCCGGGACGGGCTGCTGCACAGCGGGCCGCCGTGGGATTTCGACTGGGCCTGGAAAAACATCGGCGAGTGCATCTTCGGCGCCAGGGACGGCTCCGGATGGTCCTATCAGACGAACGAATGCAATCCGGACAACAAGGATCCGGCCTGGTACTACCGGCTGCTCCAGGATGCCTATTTCACCGAACGCCTGATCGGCAGGTATTTCGAACTCCGATCAGACGTTCTCGACACCGCCAGGATCTGGAATTACATGGATTCGGTGAGGACCTGCGTCGCCGACGCACAAAAACGCCACTTCGCCCTGTGGCCGATCGACAGGGATTACAAGGCGCCCGAGGTGGACCCTCCGGTCAAATCCTATGACGAAGAGCTCGCCAAACTGAAAAAATGGATACGCCTCAGGATCCGCTGGCTCGACCGGAACATGCCGGCACTGCGCCGTGAAATCGTCCCGGTCGTCCCGGTGAATCCTGTCGATTCGACGCGGCAGGCCGCAGGCGGATTCTATCCCAATCCGGCTTCGGACCGTCTGTCTTTTCAATTCGACCTGCCTGTGTCGAGGATCACGATCTTCGACGTGCTGGGCCGAAGGATCCGCTCCGCCGGATATCCGGATGCCGGTTCCGGCCAGATCGACATCAACGGCCTGCCCGCGGGCGTGTTCATCATCCGGGTGGTTCAAACGAACGGCAGGTCCTTCGTCCGGAAGCATCTGATCCTGTGAACGCGTTCAGCCGGGAAATGCCCTTCAACCAGGAGAAATCACATGCAAAATAATCGAACCGGTCCAGGCGCGGTTTCCAGGAGAAGATTCCTTCAATCCACCGGCGCGGCCGCGGCAGCCTTCACCATTGTGCCGCGGCGCGTTCTGGGCGGCCCGGGCTACACGGCACCGAGCGACACGGTCAACGTCGCGATCATCGGCGCCGGCGGGCAGGGCATCCAGAACCTGCGGGAACTCCTCGAGCAGCCGGATGTGCGCATCCCCGCGGTCTGCGATGTGGCGGAGACCGTGGACTACAGCCGCTTCTACTACGGCGGGGCAGGCGGGCGCCTTCCGGCGATCGAACTCGTGGAGCGCAGGCAGGCCGGGCGGAATTCCGGCGAAGGCGCGTTCCGGTGCGCCGGCTATGCGGATTTCCGCCGCATGCTCGACCGGGAAAAGGCCCTGGACGCCGTGCTCGTGGCCACGCCCGACCACACCCATGCGGTGGCCGTGATGGCCGCAATCCGGAGCGGAAAGCACGTGTATTGCGAAAAGCCGCTGGCGCATTCCGTCTGGGAAGTCCGCAGGATCACCGAGGAGGCCGCCGCCGCCGGAGTCGCGACCCAGATGGGGAACCAGGGGCACAGCGGAGAAGGAATCCGCCTGACCGTGGAATGGCTGGCTGCCGGCGCCATCGGGACCGTCCGTGAGGTTCACTCCTGGGCAACGGGCTTTGATCCGCTCCCCGGCAGAACCGGCTGTCCGCGGGACCTGCCTCCGGTGCCCGCGGGAATGGACTGGGACCTGTGGATCGGCCCGGCCCCGTACCGTCCTTATCATCCCGCTTACGCTCCGTTCAACTGGCGCGACTGGTGGGATTTCGGCACCGACATCATCGGAGACATGGGGTGCCACAACATGGATCCCGCGTTCTGGGCGCTCGATCTGGGAGCGCCGGAAAGCGCGCATGCGCGAATCGTTCCCGGGGATCCCGAGATGACGCCGTACGCGTCCACGGTGCATTACAAATTCCCGGCCCGGGGTGAACGTCCGGCCATCAGGATGACCTGGTACAGCATGCTGATGCCGCCGAGGCCGGAGGAGTTCGAGCCCGGCCGCGATCTGATCGGAGACGGAAACGGCATCCTTTTCGTGGGGGACAGGGGGAAAATCCTGTGCGGCGGCTGGGGCGGAAGCCCGCGGCTGATTCCGGAAACCAGGATGAGGGATTTCGAGCGTCCGCCCAGGACTTTGACCCGGTCCATGGGGCATCACCGGGACTGGATCGAAGCGTGCAAGGGCGGTCCTGCGGCGAGCTCGAATTTTCAGGTGGCCGGCCCCGTGACCGAGGCTGTGCTGCTGGGCGCTGCCGCGATCCGCTCCGGGAAATATCTGGACTGGGATTCCGCGAACATGCGCGTGACCAATTGCTCCGACGCGGATCCTTTTATCCGTCCGGAGTATCGGAACGGCTGGACGCTCTGATCTGGAATTCATCCGCAATGATAGGATCGGGCGGCTGGGTAATCGGAAGGCGATAAATTGCTGACGCCTTGAGGCATTGAATCGAATAATAAAGGAGAAAGGATCATGCCTGATATGACCCGGCGTGACTGCCTGAAATCCGCGGCCGGACTGGTCGGAGGCGTGGGGATATTGTCGAATGCGGTTCTCGAGGGAAAAACAAGAAACGACCTCAGGGCCCCCGGTGGCAGGGCCGGCATCAAGCTTGCCCTTTTCGGAAGCCTCGGCCCCACCGCCACTTTGGGACTTCAGATGGGCGTCCGTCACGCCATCATCGGCGCCGGACTGGGCGCCGTCCCCAGGGACCGGTACGTCGACCACCTGAAGAAAATCAAGGCGGATTACGAGGCGGCCGGCGTGACGATCGCCGGGGTGGAGAGCCACCCGGTTCCGGCTGAGAAGATCAAGCTCGGTCTTCCAGGCCGAGACGAGGAAATCGAAAATTACATCGCGGCGATCAACGCCCTCTCCCGGGTCGGAATCCGCATGGTCTGCTACAACTTCATGGCGGGCCTCGGCTGGTTCCGAACCCGGACGGACGTCCGCGAACGGGGCGGGGCGCTCACATCCGAATTCGATCTGCGGGACGGGGAGGCGATGGGATTGACCGAATGGGGCGTCGTCAGCGAGGAAAAAATCTGGGACAACATCACCTATTTCCTGAAGGCCGTGATCCCGGTCGCGGAACAGGCCGGCGTGAACATGGCCCTGCATCCGGATGACCCGGCCGTCTCCCCGCTGCGCGGGATAGGCCGCATCCTGACGAGCGCGGAAAATTTCCGGAAGGTCATGCGGATCGTTCCAAGCCCGGTGAACGGAATCACCTTCTGTCAGGCCAACTTCAAGACCATGGGGGAGGACATCGAGGCGCTGGCGAAGGAATGGTGCAGACAAAAAAAGATCTTCTTCGTGCACTTCCGCGACGTCGAGGGAACCCGGGAACATTTTCACGAGACTTTTCACGACAACGGTCCGACAGACATGCCGCGGATGCTCGAGATCTATCACCGGTGCGGATTCAGCGGACCCATCCGCCCCGATCACGCGCCGGTCATGGAAGGCGAGGCCAACGACAGGCCCGGATACGGCATGACCGGCAAGGTGCTGGCCATCGGATACATGAAAGGCATCATGGATGGGCTCGGCATCCCCTATGAATAAAAACCGCCCTGCGCCGGAAACGTGCTGATGGGGAACCGGACACAGACGGAGGAGTTCAGGTTGCCGATTCCTGACCGCGAGGTCATCCTCGCCTTGCGGGGCCTGACCAAATCTTACGGCGACGTCAGGGCCGTGGACGGCCTTTCCCTCGATGTCCGTCGCGGTGAGATTTTCGGCCTTCTTGGACCCAACGGCGCCGGCAAGACCACGACCATTCAGTTGATCTGCGGATTGCTGAAGAGCGATTCCGGGGAAATCACGGTCAACGGAATGCCGTTGCTGGGGCATCTCAGGGAATGCCGCAGGGGAATGGGCCTCTGCCCCCAGAACCTGGTCGTGTGGGAGACGCTCACCTGCCAGGAACAATTGGAGCTCACGGCCAGGCTGTACGACATCCCGCCGGGGGCCGCTCGGGGAAAATCACTCGAACTGCTTGAAACGCTCGGACTGCTGGAAAAGCGAGGCAAACTCGCAAAAACACTTTCCGGCGGGATGAAGCGCAGATTGAACATCGCCCTGGCGCTGGTCCATGACCCCTCGCTGTTGATTCTCGACGAGCCCACGGCCGGCCTCGATCCGCAAAGCCGTGTGCTGGTCAGGGAGACCATCCGTTCGATGGCGGAAAGAATCACGGTGGTCCTGACCACCCATGAAATGGATGAGGCGGACCGTCTGTCCGACCGGGTCGCAATCATCGACCGCGGCAGGCTGTTGGTTCTGGACACCCCGGCCAATCTGAAAAAGCGCATCGGCGAGGGGGACGTTGTGGAAATCACGCTCGCGGAAGGGCACGGAAAACGGTTGAGCCGTCTGGAAAACGAACTTCCCGAAACCGTCCGCCGTCTCGCCCACGAAGGGGATTCCCTGAGCCTGGTGGGCTCCGACATCCCGGCATTGCTCCCCGGGCTGATGGAAAAATTTCACGCCAGGGATCTGAAAATCGAGGACCTGACCATCCGCAGGAAATCGCTCGAAGACGTTTTCATCGCCCTGACCGGAAGGAGGCTCCGCGAATGAGGCTGTTAGCGCTGTTCAGGAAAACGATGATCGAAAATTTCCGGGATTGGAAAATCCTCTCGCTGACTCTGGTCTTTTCCCCGTTTTTCGTGCTGCTCATGTATTTTTACCTGGGCGCCGCCTCAAAGACTTACACAATCGGCGTTGTCAACCGGGACGCCGGCTGCATCGAACCGTCCGGGAAGCGGTGGAACGCCGGCTCGGAACTGCTCGAGAAACTGTCCGGAGCCAGAACTCCGGACGGCGTTCCCATCCTGAACGTGGTGGTCATGGACGACCTGTCCCATGTGCGGAAACCGCTCCTCGAGCGGAGCATCGACCTGTCGCTGGTGATACCGGACGATTTTTCGCGGATCCTCATGGAATACCGGAACAGCCGCGCTCACGCTCCCGCCCGTATGACGAGCCTGGGAGACCCGGCGAATCCCCGGGCCGTTACCGCCGCTGCATACTGCGATTACCTCTCTTATGAGTATGCGTCCGCGGTTACGGAACAAAGAAGCCCCCTGGAGATCGTTGTGGAATCCGTGGGCGGGATGAAATCCCTGAACGACTTCGAACTCTACGTCCCGGCGCTCCTTGCGCTCTCCCTGATGATGCTGATGTTCACGGCAGCCGCGTCGATCATCAAGGAGAAGGACAAGGGGACCCTGGTCCGTTTGCAGATGTCGAAGATGCGGGTCCATGAATTCCTGTCCGCCGTGGGTTCGGCGCAGGTCATCATCGGGGTTCTGGCCATGGGTCTGACCTTCGTGACCGCGTGGGCCCTGGGATACAGGGCCACCGGTTCGTGGGGCGCCGTCGCGGCGGTGGGACTTCTTTCAAGCGTGTCGGTCATCGCGGTGAGCCTGGTCGTGGCAGCGTATCTGAGGACAATTTTCGACCTGTTGACCATCGGCTGCTTTCCGTTTTTCATCCTCATGTTCTTTTCTGGGGGGATGATCCCGCTTCCCCCGCTGACCCTGTTCTCCGTCGCAGGCCGTCCCGTCAACGCGAACGATATCCTGCCGACGACCCACACCATCTCCGCGCTGAACAGGATCCTGAACTTCGGTTCGGGATTGGGCGGAGTGAAAGTTGAAATGGGGTTCATCCTCGTCCTGACGGTCTCCTACTTCCTGATCGGAATCATTGCGTTCGACCGCCGGCACCTCAGGCCGCGGTGAAACCTCGGCCCATGGCGCGGGCGGAGGTGGAAATACCGGCG
>Ga0316628_100003195_pt1 | contig 12530 bp, 9 predicted proteins | sample OWC_Aug_M2_C1_D5_FD_207648 | JGI IMG/M metagenome (GOLD analysis project Ga0316628, IMG submission 207648) | Wetland soil microbial communities from Old Woman Creek delta, Ohio, United States - OWC_Aug_M2_C1_D5_C | ecosystem: Environmental > Terrestrial > Soil > Wetlands | place: USA: Ohio...
TTTCGAACTGACTGCGTTCATCGGCGTTCTTCTGGATGCCGTGTGCGCCGCCGGCTTCCAGCGTGCGGTGTTCGGCCTGGTGGATGAAGATCGCTCCTGGATCAGGGGCCGTCTCGCCGCCGGGGGCGCCGTCGAAGACGTTTTGAACCGGTTCCAGTTTCCCATGGAAGGTGTTGGCGGACCGATTGTCGCCGCCTTGCAGCGCAAAAACGACGTATTGGTGGACTGTTCGCGCGGGGGCCGTTACGAGCGCAGCGCGTTGGTCACCGCGTTCGAGCCCGCCGCATTCGCGCTCTTCCCGATCGTGATCGACCGCGAGGTAATCGGCTGCTTCTACGCCGATTGCCAGGGCGCCTCGCCGGATCTGGAAACCGCGAGGCCGCTGCTCGCGCGGGTCCGGGAAGTTATCGCGGCGGCAATCGGCAAGAAATCTCGTGGCGCCGGGGCGGTTCAGCTTGCGTGTCCGGAGGTCCGCCCGGCGTAGCGCGCGTCGAGCCATTGACGCCAGGCGTCCAAACCCTCCCCCGTCGTACAAGAGACTTCCACGATCTCGACGTCCGGCTGCACCCGCCGGATGTATTCGCGCGCCAGTTCGATGCGGAACGGCACGTACGGCAGCAGGTCGATTTTGTTCAGCACCACGAGATCGGCTCGGTAGAAAGTGGCCGGGTACTTCAGCGGCTTGTCTTCACCCTCTGTCACGCTGAGCACTACCGCCCGGGCTTCTTCGCCTAAGTCGTAGCTGGTGGGGCACACCAGGTTTCCGACGTTTTCGACGAAAAGCAGGTCGATCGCCGCCCCCCGCCATTGGGTAAGCGCCTTCTCCACCATGCGCGCGTCCAGATGGCAGGCGCCTCCGGTGGTGATCTGGTGAACCGGGAAGCCATAGCGCGCCAGGCGCTGCGCGTCGTTATCGGTCTGGATGTCGCCGGTCAGCACGGCCACGCGGCGCCCCGGCTCGAAGGAGGCCAGGGTGCGCTCGAGCAAGGCGGTCTTGCCTGACCCCGGCGAACTGATCAGGTTGATGCACAGCGTTCCGGCGGCCAGGAATCCCTGGCGCAGTTCGGCCGCCAGACGGTCGTTTTCATTCAGGACCTTGCGTTCGAGGGGCACACGAGTCATGTCTCTTCGATCTCCATGTAGGCGAATTCCAGTTCGTTGCCGCTGGCCAGCTCGGTCTGCGCCGACCCGCACCAGGGGCACTCTGTGCGGTAGTCCTGGACGGGAAAGTCCCGCGTGCATTGGCGGCAGCGGTTGCGCCACGGAAGAAACTCGATATCGAGCGCAAGCGGCGCCAGTTCGGTGTCCTGGACCAGGGCGTCGAAGCAGAAGCGCAGCGATTCCGAGTCCACCCCGGAAAGCTCCCCGATCTTCACCCCTACCGCCAGCACGTGCGTGCCGCGCCGCGCGGACTCGGACTGCACGGCTTCCAGCATCGAGGCGGCTATGCTCATTTCGTGCATGGCGAGGCGGTCAGCTATCTTCGATCATAGCCCGCGCACGGGTCGGCGCCGATGGTGCCCACCAGTTCGGCCAGGTAGGCTACCGCGCTGACCCGGGACATCTGCGAGCGGGCCTCTGCCAGGCGGGCTTCCCCATCGATCTGCCTGGATCCCCCCGCGGCCCGAAAGGCCTCCAGGGCGGCGATATGGCGGCTCCAAAGCGCCACGTCGCGCTGCTGCTTTACGCGCAGACGCTCCTTGTACCAGTCGCTGGCCAGCAGGGATTCCCGCGTGAACATGGCGCGGACCTGGGGATCGCTGGCGGTCTTCCCCTCCCATTCCCCGTGGGCCATGATGTGGAGTAGCGTCTTCAGCGGGGGGCACGCCGAGTGCACGCTTCCGTCCTGGAAGTAGTTGCCCGCCACGCGCTTTTGCGCTTCCACGATCGCTTCCACGCCGGCGGCGAATGCATTCATGTCCTGCTTTTCCGGACACAGGATCTCCTCCGGGAAGACGGCATCCGGCGTCTCGAAGATTCGGCCCAGGAAGCGTTCCGCGAACAAGGCGGTGATGCGGTACCCCAGCCGGCTGGCGTGCACGACGCGTCCATTCCATTCGAAGTCGGCCAGTTTTTCCAGGTAGCCGTTTTCAATCAGGAATCGCGGATCCCGTTCGGGGACCCGGATGCGGCACCAGACCTCCGGCGCCAGCATGCTGATGTCGTGATCCACCCTGTAATGCGGCCCGATATAGCCGGCCGCGGTCGTGAAGCCGGCATACTCCGTCAGGATGGCCGCCACCAGCGCATTGTTCAGGTCCACAACCGGGGACACGGCATTGAACGGCCCTTTGGTGAGCGCTCCCTCGCTGCCGAATCCCGTAGTGGACGGGGATTTGCCGGTCAGGCTGCAGATGAAATCCATGAACAGTTCGGGCAGTTCCTGGTAGTGGATCGGGCTGTAGACGGCCAGCGGCGGCAAGCCGATCTCCGGATCCGCTGGGTTGCCTCGCCGCCCTGCCAGCACGGCATTCACCGGGAAATGCGCCGGCTGGCCCGGGGGAATTTCGCGATCCAGGCGCGCGCAGACTTCGGCCAGGTAGGGTCCCAGGGGGTCCGCCCGGTCGGGCCGCCTTTGCAGATAGCGCGGGTTTTTCGATGGGCGGCCATCGACCAGCCGGGGGTGCGCCGAAGAGACCACGTAGTCCTTCGCCGGATGTTCCACAAAGTCGCGCAACAGGCGCTGCATCGGTTCCGTGTACTCGTCGAACTCGACGATATGATTTACGATGACTTTTGCCTGTTCCACCGTAAGCGGTTCGAAGTTCGAGAGAAACGTCTCCGGGGTGGCGATGTCGGCCTCCGCCTGCGCGTCAAATCCGCGGTGGATGGCATCGTCCGGGCGCTGGAACAGAAATGCCTCGCAGTTCTCCACCAGCTTGACGCTGCGGTTCGGGTACTTGGAGTCGAAGTCGCTCAGGCTGTGGCGCGGAACCACGACGGACGCGGTGATATCGTCTTCTACCTGCACCTTTTCGGCGGGACGGAAGTCGGGCCGGAGCTTGAAAATCCGCCACGCGCCCTGTGGGTCCAGGCCTACCCGTAGATAGGTGCCGACCAGCTTCTGGTCGTCGTACTTCAGCTCGTGACCGAGAAAGCCGTTGATGCGATCCACGGTGAAGTGCGCGCGCCAGTCCTTGCCCCACTCCGGCCGGTAGTACCGCTTGACCGTGAACACGACTTGGCGGATGGTCTGTGGCAGGTTCCGGAGCCACCCGTTGTACTCGTCGGTGTACTCCGATGAGGCGGTGAGCAGTTTGATGACCGACCCCAGCGAACGTTCCTGGCTCAGGATGGGCCGCCGGGCCCGCTCTTCCGGCTGCGGCAGCCTGTAGATGGACGAGAAGTCTCTCTCCAGGATCTCCGCTACCTCGTCCATGTCGCGGTAATAATCCCGCACAAAAACGGGCCCCTTGAGCAGTACGTTGGAGATCGACTTGGAAATCTCCGACTTGCCGCCGCCCGAAACCGTGCATGGCTTATGGCACAGCGTGCCGTGCGCGACGGAGCCGACCAGCCGCCAGGCCGTGCCGCCGATCTGTTTTTGCAGGCGCACCTTGTAGCCCGAGGGCAGGATATAGACCTGCCCGGGCAACAGCGTCAGTTCGCCGCAACAGCCCTCCCCGGTCCATCTGACGGAGCCCCGGCCGACATTGAACTCCGCGTTCTCCGGGACATAGAAGACGCCGGGATAATTGCGGTCGATGGCGTGGCCTTCCGGTTTGCACTCCACGCGGTCGCCGAGCAGGCGCATGGCATCCTCGAACCGCGTTTTCTTGATGGAAAGCGGACGCTCCGCGCAAAAATCCTGGCCGAGCACGTAGGCCGGGTAAGCGATGGCGCCGCCCGAGTGTTCCTCTTCGCAAAGCCCGTAGAGGTTGGCGGCAAAGCTGATCTGGCTCTTGACTTCCTTCTTGCAGTAGCCGAAGTAGTTGTCGGCGATGATCGTGACGATGACGCCGCACCGGTCGCGGCAGACGAGTTTGAAAGGGCCGCCGTTGTTGTAAAGCTCGCCGTCATCCCGCCAGCACATGCCGTCGCCTCGCTGCCGTTCGGTGGCCTGATCGAAGTGCGGCAGTCCCAGGTCGGCCTTTCGCATGCCCACCAGGTGGGGCGCAAGGATGACGCAGCCCGTGTGGCCGGTCCAATGCAGTACGTCGAGTGCGGCGTCGTTTTCCGGGAGGTATGGGTCTCCGCCGTTGCCGAAGATCGTTTCCACGAAATCGAGATTACTCACCAGGCTGGCGGGCGCGAAGAAGCGGACCTCCATCGTCTTGGCGGGATCCCTAGCCGTCGCGGGGCACACCAGCGGCCTCAGCAGAAGCGATACGAAGAGGTGGGCTCGTTCTTCCTGATCGGCGGTGTAGGGCAGGTCTGAGATCTCCGCGGGCGGCCGCAGCGCTTCGGCCAGGAACTTCGCGAATACCTGCTTGGGCGCGGCGAATTTGTCCGCCGCGATGGGAAGGCCGCCTTCCACGATATGGGAGAGTCCCTCGCTGGTGCGCCGGTCGCTCTTCGGATTGTGCAGGACCCCTTGGGCTACGCGATAGGAGTGCAGATACGGCGAGGCGAAGCTGTCGGCGCTGGGCGGCAGAGACATCACACGGGCGAGTCCCGGCCGGTCGAGCACGAACGAATTCGCAGGCAGCCGGGCGGCGCCGCCGGGACACACGTCCTTCAGGTACGCGTCGAGGAACTGCTGGATGCGGGTGTCGGCAGGGCACAGCCGGTCCCCCAGCAACTGGTCTTTCTGATGGTAATTGCGAAGCAGCGGGCCTGCGATCTCCATGAAATAGGGATCGGTCGTGCCGCGGCTGGGAGGCTGCCCGAGCGCCACCAGCTTGAGATTGATGTAGCGGACAAGCTCCTCATGATTGGTATGCGCCATTAACCCAGTTCTAGCACGGCCAAGTGGGACAGGCCTCGCCACCAGCCACCAGCCACCAACCACCAGCCACGGCGGCCGAGGCCGCCCTGGACAGGCCTCCTGGCCTGTCGTCTTCGGGCATCTGCTACATAATAAGTTATGCCCTTCGTTTCCGTACCGGGAGCTATAGAGGAAATACGCGCCGGCCGCATTCTGGTGGTGGTGGATGACGAAGACCGGGAAAACGAAGGGGACCTGACCATTGCGGCGGAAAAGGTCACTCCCGAAATCATCAACTTCATGGCGACGCACGGGCGCGGCCTGATCTGCCTGGCGCTGACTGCCGAGCGCTGCGATGCGCTGCACCTCCCGCTGATGTCGCCGCACAACACCTCCAATTTCGGCACGGCGTTCTGCGAGTCGATCGACGCCCGCGAAGGCGTCACCACGGGTATCTCCGCGGCGGATCGCACCTGCACTATCCTCACCGCCATCGGCCCCGATTGCCGGCCCGGGGACCTGGCCCGGCCGGGCCACGTCTTTCCGCTTCGCGCTCGCGAAGGCGGCGTGCTGGTGCGCGCGGGACAGACCGAAGCCTCCGTGGACCTCTCTCGCCTGGCCGGCCTGACGCCCGCCGGCGTGATCTGCGAAATCATGAACGAGGACGGCACCATGGCGCGCGTGCCGCAACTCCAGGAGTTCTGCCAAAAGCACGGCCTGAAAATGATTTCAACGGCCGATTTGATCCGCTACCGGCTGCAGCACGAGCGCTACATCCGGCGCGTGGTCGAAGGATGCATCGAGACGGAATTCGGCGCCTTCCAAACAGTCGCCTACACCAGCGACATCTCGCCGGAACTGCACATGGCGCTCATACGCGGTGAGGTGTCGGGCAAGGAACGCGTCCTGGTGCGCATGCACTCGCACTGCGTCTATGGGGACGTTTTCGGCTCGACTCACTGCGATTGCCAGAAGCTGATTCGGGGCTCGCTGCAGCGCATCGCCGAAGAGGATCTGGGCGTCCTGGTTTACCTGCACCAGACCGGCCCCGGCTTCCGCATTCAGAAGAACCCGGCCGGAGTGGACCGCATGGTGTCGCATGGCCGTGACTTCATGCACTATGCGGGGGCCGTTGGGCAGATGCAGTTGCAGCACGAAAGCGGCATCGGCGCCCAGATTCTGTCGGACCTGGGCCTGCACACGATCCGGCTGCTGACCAACCATCCGCGAAAGATTGTGGCGCTGGAAGGATTCGGCATCGAGATCGTGGAACAGGTCCCCGTGCCGCACTAGAGAGGGGACGCCGGTTTTCCCGTCCGGCCTTCCGCGTTTTGAATCGCCTGTTGCACGGCCTCCGGATCCAGGTAGACCGCGCTCACGTTCGTTGGGCCGTTTTCCAGGACCTCGACTTCAGTAGCCTTGTCTCTCAGGGCCTCGCGCAACCCGGCGTTGAATGCAAGGTCTCTCTGGAACCGGGAATCCGCTACGAACAGCAGGTACTTCCCGGGAACCGTGAACAGGAACTCCACGCGCGTCGAAGACAGCTCAGTGGAAAAGCAGGAGTGATTCAGCGCCAGGTACGGGTCGGCGGGCCAGAGGACGGCGGCGAAGGCCCCCTTTGCAACGGACCCCGGCAGACCCTGCACGTCCACGAAGAGGTCGGACGTCCGCACGCTGACCACGATGCGCAGCGGGCCCGTCTCGCCCGGCTTCAACTCAAAGTTCAAAGGGTCCAGTTCGTGCTTGCCCCGGGCAAAGGTACGGATGCGTCCCGGAAAGGTCAGATCCAGAACATACCGGCCGGGAGATACGTCCTTCAGAACGAAATTCCCGTCTGCATCCGGCTGCCCCGTCACATGCATCCGGCCATCCAGGGAATGGATGGGCACGGGCATTTGGTCGACGGGGGTCGTGTCCGGGCCGCCCTCGATCAACTCCAGCTTGCCGGGGACGTCGAAAGCGGCAGCGGTCCGGGCGCTCAGCGCCAGACAGAAGATCGTTTCCAATGCCCGGCGCCGGGTCCACATGCGCCGATTCTATCAACCCGGCCGCGCCGGGCGCTCCTCCGGATTTGTTACACTACGGGTTTCGCTCGCACATTTTACAGGATGTTACTCGCCAGGGAATTCATCGCCTATCTCTCCCGTGAATTGGTCAAGAAGCTGACGCCCGTTTCCATTGAAACCAACAATCCTCAGGCGGTCGCGGAGATCATCGCCAACGTCATCAACGAGGAACTGGCGGTGGAGGACCGGCTGAACGAAGAAGTCCGCGAAATTCTGCAGCAGTACAGCGATTACATGCGCCGGGAAAACGTCAGTTACCAGGAGATGTTCCGGAAGATCAAGAACACCATGATCGCCCAGCGCAAGGTGATCCGGGCGTCCGGGCGCGACACCGGCGACCACATGAAACTGTCCCGCGACAAGATCACGGATATGTCGCACAAGATCGTCTCCGCCCTGCGCAAAGCGCGCGAGTTGCGGGTCAAGAAAGATCCCAACGAAGTGCGCCTCGAAATCGTGCGCGATATGACCGACGTTCTGCTTGCCGAGGACAAGGTGGACCGGGTGGCGCGCCAGAAGATCCGTTCCCAGAAGCGCGAAATCCCGGAAGGCAGCGAGGAATGGGATCTGCTGCATAGAAAGTACTACTCTGAAGAGCTGAAGAAACTGGGCATCGACCTTTCCAAATGAAACCTGCCCTGGTGGTCGTTGGCAGCCTGAACATGGATTTCGTGGTGTCGGTGGACCACCTGCCGGCGCCGGGCGAGACGGTCCTCGGGCGCGGCTTCCAGATGATTCCGGGCGGCAAAGGCGCCAACCAGGCCTGCGCGGCGGGCAAACTGGGAGCCGGATCGGTGGCCGTACGCATGATCGGGCGCGTCGGCTACGATGTCTTCGCCGACCACTTGAAGGCCAGCCTGTCGGCCGCGGGCGTGGACGTCAGTGCGGTGCATGCCACCAGGTCGCAGCCCACGGGCGTGGCTCTGATCTGGGTGGACCGGCAGGGGCAGAACTCCATTGTGGTCGCTTCGGGCGCCAACCATGCGCTGCCCGCCTCCGATGTCGAGGCCATGCGCAAGGTATTTCGCGGTGCCAGCCTGGCGCTGTTCCAGTTGGAGACTCCTCTGGATACGGTGGGGGCGGCGCTCGCCCTGGCCCGCGAGGAAGGGCTCCGGACCATGCTGGACCCGGCGCCGGCGCAGCCGCTGCCCGCGGGATTGCTCCAGTGCGTGGACATCCTTACGCCCAACGAAAGCGAAGCCCAGATGCTGCTGGGGCGGCCCGCCTCACGCGTCTCGCCCGCCGAGGGCCCGGAACTCTCCGCCGCCCTGCGCAAACTCGGCCCGAAGACCGTCATCCTGAAATTGGGCGATCAGGGCTGTTTCCATTGCGACGACACAGGTTACCGGCACGTGCCGGCCTTTCCGGTCGAAGTGCGGGATTCGACCGCGGCCGGGGATACCTTCAATGCTGCCTTGGCCGTGGCCCTCGCCGAAGGGCAGCCGGTGGACCGCGCCATTCCTTTTGCCAATGCCGCGGCTGCGATTTCGGTCACCCGGTTGGGCGCGCAGGCCTCCGCTCCGGCGCGAGCGGAGGTGGATGCTTTCCTGGCGGAGCGTTCCACGGGAGAAACCGGCGGCTAGGCTAGGACTTAGCCTGTCCCGCTCAGCCAGGCGCAAGAAGGGTCCAGCAAGCGGTATACGGCATCTTGCAGTTCGCGGGGTGTTACCGGCTTCGCCAGCACGGCAGCCGCTCCGGCGGCGGTCGCGGTGTCCCGCATGGATCCTTCCATGAATCCCGAAACGGCCAACACCCTGGACAACGGAGATTCGGAGCAGATCTGCGCGAGCAGCTCCGGGCCTGGTATGTCCGGAAGGCTCATATCCAGAACGATGACGTCGAACACTGTCTCTCGAAGCATGAGAAGGGCGTGACGCCCGGTTCCAACCGTCGTAACGTAGTACCCGTCTTCTGAGAGAACCGATCCGAATAAGCGCTGTATCGCCGATTCATCATCGATTATCAGAATCCTCGGCGCATGGGCCAAAAGAACCTCCTCCCCCGCGCTATCGGGTTTACGGAGGCGAAACGCGGTGGCCGGCCCCCAAGCAGAGTGCGCGTATGCCGAGTATGGCATGCGATTAGCCGGACCGCAAGGCGTCCGTCCGCGCCTGGCCGCGGGTCGTACGGGCGAGCGAGGGCGCTGGCGTAATACACTGGTAACCGTCGCGTAGTTTCGCCGCGCTGTAACAAAGTTAAGGCGTGCCCTGCAAGTGCGCCGGGTTTCGCCCGTCATCCTGAGAAACAGGCAATTTCAAATGAGACCATTTCAAACGCTAATGCGAACATTGTCGGTTTTCCTGCTCCTGGCCTTTTGCGCGGCCGCCCAGAACGAGATCAGCATGCAACCCGCGACCGGAGGGCTCGGCGGCCTCACGCGTCCTTATCAAGCCGGAACGGTTCCGGTGATCCGGCTGACCAACTCCCCCCGCCTCGATGCGCTCATCCGGGCGGGCAACCTGTATCTCTCGGCGCCGGATGTCGTGGCGCTGGCCATCGAGAACAATATCGACGTGGAGATACAGCGTTACGGCCCGCTGTTGGCCAAAGAGGTCTTGAAGCGCGCCAAGGCCGGCGGCGCGCTGCGCAGCGTTGGCCTTCCGGTCGCCGCCGGCCCGCAAAGCGTCAGCCTGCAGGGCGTCAGCGCCACCACCGCCGGCGGCCTCGCCCTGACTCCCGCTGCCGGAGTGAGCTCCGGCGGCGGAATTGTGACGCAGTTGGGCCCCGCCATTCCTTCCCTGGATCCGACCGTTATCGGTTTTGTTAATTTCCAGCACTCCAGTATTCCGCAGAGCAATACGGTGCTCACCGGGACCACCGCATTGGTGCAGTCCACACGCAGCTATCAGGCGCAATATATCCAGAACTGGGACTTCGGTCTGACTGCCCAAATGACATACTCCAGCCAGTGGGTAAAGGTAAACAGCCAGTTCTTCAACCTGAACCCGTACACGTTCGGCTTCCTGGATCTGCAGTTGACGCAAAACCTGCTGCAAGGGTTCGGACGCGCTGTCAATGGCCGGAATATCCGCGTGCAGAAGAATAACGTGAAAGTGAGCGACCTCCAGTTCAAGCAGCAGGTCATTGCCACCGTCTCCGCCGCGCTCAATCTCTACTGGGACCTGGTGAGCTTCGACGAAGACGTGCGGGCCCGCGGGAGGGAGCTGGCGACCGCGCAGCAGCTCCTGGAAGACAACAAGAAGCTGGTGGAGCTCGGCTCCGCGGCGCCTATCGAAATCACGCGCGCGGAGGCCCAGGTGTACACCAGCCAGCAGGACCTGGTCACCGCGCAGACCAATCTGCTCCAGCAGGAGACCGTCCTGAAGAATGCCTTGACGCGCAACGGCGTTGCCGCCGCCGGCTTGACGAATGTGCACGTCATTCCGCTGGATAAGATAGCGGTCCCGGAGCATGACGAGATCCGGCCTATCGAAGACCTGATCAGAGAGGCGCTCGAGAGACGTCCCGAGATCGCCCAGGCGCGCCTCAATCTGGATAGCAACCAGATGAATCTCGTCGGCATCAAGAGTTCCTTGAAACCCACTTTGCAGGCTTTCGTGGAACTGACTAATAACGGCCTCTCCGGACAACTTACTGCGCTGGGCATCCTGCAGCCTGGTGTTGACTATCTCGGTGGGGGATATGGAAATCTGCTTGCCCAGATCGCCCGCCGGAACTATCCGAACTACTCCGCGGGCATTTCGCTCAACATACCGCTGCGGAATCGCGCGGCCCAGGCGGACTACGCGACCAGTCTGCTCGAACTGCGCCAGAACCAGCTGAGCCTGCAGAAGAACACCAACCAGATCCGGGTTGACGTGCAGAACGCCGTCGTCGGCGTGCAGCAGGCGCGCGCGCGCTATAACGCCGCGGTGCGGTCCCGCGTTCTCCAGGAAGAGACCCTGGCCGGCGATCAAAAAAGATACAGGCTCGGCGCCGTCGTCGCCTTCCAGGTGGTGCAGGACCAGCGCGACCTGGCGAACGCCCAGAGCGCGGAAGTCCAGAGTATGGCGAATTACACCCACGCCCGCATCGCCTTGGACCAGGCCCTGGGGAACACCCTGGAGGCTAATCACATCTTGATCGGCGAAGCTTTGGAGGGGCATCTCTCCCGCCTCTCGGCGGTGCCCGCGGATCTGCCCAAGGAGGCCCGGCCATGACAAATCGCGAATTCGGGAACGCCATGCGCAAATCCCTGGCGGTCGGACTCAGCTTGTTTTACCCCGCTTCCATGATGATCGCGCAAGAGTCTGCGATCGCGCCGGCCGCCCCGTCGGCGCCCGCGATCGTAAGGCCCTATCTCGCGCCCGAAGTTCCGCCGGTGCGCCTCGCAAACTCCCCCAGGCTGCACGAACTGGTCCGCGGCGGGATCCTCTACCTCACCGTGCAGGACGCCATTGCGCTCGCGCTGGAGAACAACATCGACATCGAGGTGGCACGCTACAATCCGTTGGTCGCAACCTGGAACGTCACGCGATCCGAGGCCGGCGGAGCGTTGCCGGGTGTGCCTAGCAATGCGTCGCAGGCCGGTGCGGTGGCGGCCGGACAGGGCGTCACGGGTAGCCAGCAGGCTGCCGGCGTCAGGATCGCCGGCGCGGGCGCCAACCGCAATCAGACCGTGAACGCCAGCATTCAGCAGGTCGGACCCATTACGCAGACCCTGGATCCCCTCTTTCAGGAAGCCAGCACCTTCAGCCACACCACCACGCCCCAGGCGAACGTTGTGCAGAGCGTCACGCCGGTCCTGGTCACCGATACGCGGGCCCACTCGGGCAGCTTCCAACAGGGACTTCTCACCGGCGGCAGCATCAGCGTTACCTACAACCAAAACTACCTGAATGAGAATTCCCCCACGGACGTCCTGAATCCGTCCGTGGCTCCCAGCGTCACCATCGGGTTCCAGCACAACCTGGCGCAGGGTTTTGGGGTTGCGGTCAACGCCCGGATTATTACCGTCGCGAAAATGAATGTCGGCATCTCCGAGCTGGCTTTCCAGACGCAGGTGACCAACGTCGTGGCGCAGGTGTTGAACAATTATTACGGCCTGGCGGCCGCTGACGAAGATCTCAACGCCAAGAGAAATGCATTTGAAGTCGCGGAAAAATTCCTGGCGAACGTGAAAGAGCAGGTGCGCGTCGGGGTGCTTTCGCCGTCGGAGACGATTAACGCCGAAGCCCAGATGGCCACGAGCCGGCGGGCTCTGGTGGATTCGGAGACGAACCTCCAGCAGCAGGAGATTCAATTGAAGAACCTGTTGAGCCGCAGCGGTAGCGCCGATCCGGTCCTCGCCGCGGCGCGGATCATGCCGGTCGATCGGATCGCGATTCCCGCCGCCGACGATCTGGCCCCGCTCGATGAAATGGTGAAGCAGGCCATCGCCAACCGCAGCGACCTTTTATCCGAACGGAAAAATCAGGCGGCCGCCGAGATTTCGAATCTCGGCACCAGGAACGGCGTGCTGCCCAACGTGGGTGTGTTCGGCGCCGAGACCCAGGTGGGCCTCGCAGGAACCGCGAGAACGGTCGCCGCCGGCGGGTTCACCGAGACCCCGGATCCTTATTTCGTGGGCGGCGTCGGCACGGCTCTCGGCCAGGTCT
>Ga0316628_100003196_pt1 | contig 12529 bp, 12 predicted proteins | sample OWC_Aug_M2_C1_D5_FD_207648 | JGI IMG/M metagenome (GOLD analysis project Ga0316628, IMG submission 207648) | Wetland soil microbial communities from Old Woman Creek delta, Ohio, United States - OWC_Aug_M2_C1_D5_C | ecosystem: Environmental > Terrestrial > Soil > Wetlands | place: USA: Ohio...
CAACCGGCAAACCGCACTGCGCGCAGCGCCGCGAGAGCGCTCGCCGCGGCCGAGGACATCGGCTACCCGCTGGTCGTGCGCCCATCGTATGTGCTCGGCGGACGGGCGATGGAGATCGTGCATCAGCAGGCGGATCTTGAGCGCTACATGCGCGAGGCAATCAAGGTCTCGAACGATTCGCCGGTGTTGCTGGACCGCTTCCTCAATGATGCCATCGAAGTGGATGTCGACGCAGTGTCCGACGGTAGGCAGGTGATCATCGGCGGCGTCATGCAGCACATCGAGCAGGCGGGTGTGCACTCGGGCGACTCCGCGTGTTCCCTGCCCCCGTATTCCCTCTCCAAAGCGCTGCAGGATGAGTTGCGGCGGCAGACGGTTGCCATGTCGATGGCGCTGAAAGTAGTGGGTCTCATGAACGTCCAGTTCGCCATTCAAAAGAATGGTAACGACGATGTGGTCTACGTGCTCGAAGTGAATCCCCGCGCCTCGCGCACGGTGCCGTTTGTATCGAAGGCGACCGGGCTGCCGCTTGCAAAAATTGCCGCGCGCTGCATGGTGGGACAGACGCTTGCCGAACAGGGCGTGACAGGCGAGATCGTGCCGCCGTACTATTCGGTGAAAGAAGCGGTGTTCCCGTTCATCAAATTTCCCGGCGCCGATACGATACTCGGGCCCGAGATGAAATCGACGGGCGAAGTGATGGGAGTGGCCTACAGCTTTGCGGCCGCCTTCGTCAAATCCCAGCTGGCGGCAGGAGAGCGGTTACAGGCGTCAGGCAAAGTCTTTATCAGCGTGCGCGATGAGGACAAGCCCCGGGTCGTGGACATTGCGCGCTCGCTCGCCGCGCTCGGATTCAACGTCGCCGCCACACGCGGCACCGCAGCCGCGCTTGCCGGCGCTGGCGTTAATGTGGCGGCGGTCAACAAGGTGGGCGAAGGCCGCCCGCACATCGTGGACATGATCAAGAACGGTGAGATTGTGCTGATCGTGAATACGGTCCAGGAGAAACGCTCGGCGATCCGCGATTCCTATGCGATCCGGCGCGCGGCCTTGCAGCAGCGGGTGTCGGTATTCACGACGCTTGCCGGCGCCCGCGCGGCCTGCGTGGGGATGGAGGAGGCCCGGGAGTTGCGTGTCTATGCTTTGCAGGGCTTGCATGAACAGCTGCATGAAACCGGTAAACTGGCCGCCGGCGGAACGTTTCAAGCTGACCGCTTGCTTGCGGCAAGACCGCTTGAAGACTTGGGATGAAGCCGGGCCGATGACCCCTGCATTTCCCGCTGGTGAGCGAGGCACCGGCTTCACCGCAATGTGCCCCGCCATAATTTACCTGCACTGATGCAGGGTTTTTCCCTCTATTTTTGCGTTTGAGAGTGCGAGACTCGCCCCATGAGCAAGGTTCCCTTGACTGTTACCGGCGCGGAACGGCTGCGCGCCGAGCTGCAGGAGCTGAAGACCATTCAGCGTCCCACAGTAATCACGGCGATCGCCGAGGCACGCGCGCACGGCGACCTGGCGGAGAACGCCGAGTACCACGCGGCCAAGGAGCGCCAGAGTTTTATCGAAGGACGCATTGCAGAGCTCGAAGCGAAGCTCGCCAATGCACAGATCATCAACCCGGCGATGCTCGACGCGGACGGGCGATGCGTCTTTGGCGCGACGGTCGACCTCGAAGACATGACCAATGGCGAGGTCGTGAGCTACCAGATCGTCGGTGAAGACGAGGCCGACATCAAGCAGGGCAAGATTTCGGTGAGCTCGCCGATCGCGCGTGCCTTGATCGGCAAGCGTCAGGGCGACGTGGCCGAAGTGCAGGCGCCCGGGGGACTGCGCGAATATGAAATACTGGATGTCAAATACATCTGAGGCGGGTTGTGACGGTGCGGTTCAGCATGACGGTGGAGTGACGCGATAATGCGGGGTATTGCCGCCGCGCTGGATTCAATCGCGCTCACGCTGTGGGTGGGTGCGATGTGGGCAATCGGTTTTGTCGTGGCGCCCGTGTTGTTTGCGCGCCTTTCCGACCGGGCACTTGCAGGCCTGCTGGCCGGCAAGCTCTTTACGCTCGTATCTTATCTCGGTATCGCGTGTGCAGCGTATCTGCTGTTGTACCGACTGCTGCGGCACGGCGGCGCGTCATTGCGCCAGCTGGCGTTCTGGGTGATCGTCGTCATGCTGATCCTCATCGTGGCGGGCGAATTTGCCGTGCAGCCCATACTCGCTGGCCTGAAGGCGCAGGCGTTGCCCCGCGAAGTCATGGAAAGCGTGTTCCGCGATCGCTTCAACGCCTGGCACGGCATCGCGAGCACGCTCTACGTAATCGAGAGCCTGTTGGGCGCGGTGCTCGTCGTGTTGACGGGTCGTGGCCGGTAGCCGCCGGCTCGTGTCATCCCATTTGGTAGCTGCGCTTGGTCCGCCGGGGTGGTCTGCGGCGCACCCGCGCCTTGGGCGAGGCCGGCGCTTCGCCTTCCGCGCGCGGGCGGTAAACGACGAGCATTTTGCCGATCTGCTGCACGGTTGCCGCATCGAGGCTTGCGGCAAGGGTTTCGGAGAGCGTGCCGCGAGCGATCCTGTCGCTTTCCTGCACTTTCACCTTGATGAGCTCATGGGCCCTGAGATTGAGATCCACCTCATGCAACACCGCAGGCGTAAGTCCTGCGTCGCCAATGGTCACGACCGGTTGCAAGTGGTGAGCGCGGGCGCGCAAACTGCGCCGTTCACCGGGTGTCAACTGCTTCATAGTTCTTCGAGTCTAGCGAATGGTACGCTCCAAGACCAGTAAGACCTGGATGCGCGAGCATGTCACGGACTTGTACGTACGGCGCGCGCAGGCAGAGGGCTATCGTTCGCGGGCGGCCTTCAAGCTCCAGCAGCTCACGGATCGGGATAAGTTGCTCAAGCCGGGCATGAGAGTCGTAGACCTCGGTGCGGCACCGGGCGGCTGGTGTCAGGTGGCGGCGCAAAAAGTGCAACCCGGCGGCGCGGTCATTGCGCTTGACCTCCTCGATATGGCCGGGATCCCGGGCGTTTCCTTCGTGAAGGGAGATTTTGAGGAGCAAGGCGCCCTGCAGGCGCTGGACCAATTACTGCAGGGAGAACCGGTAGACCTTGTGCTTTCTGATATGGCGCCCAATATCTCGGGTATACCGAGCGTCGATCAGGCACGCTCGCTGGCATTGGCGGAGCTTGCCCTGGAATTTGCGGTGACGCATTTGAAACCGCGAGGTAATTTCCTGGTCAAAGCGTTCCAGGGTTCGGGCTACGAAGCATTCCTCAAGCGTATGCGCGAGCACTTTGGCGAGGTTGTTGTCCGCAAGCCCGAGGCTTCGCGCAGCCGTTCCAGTGAAGTGTATCTGTTGGGCAAGGGGTTGCGGCAACACTGAAAGCAGGCATGGTCCCGGCGGCTGCGGCGCCGGTAAAATGGGTCTAGAATCGAAAGAGGTAGCCGTCGTACGGCTCAAGGAGACTGCTTGAACAATTTGATCAAGAACGTGGCAATCTGGCTGGTGATTGCACTGGTGCTGATGACAGTATTCAACCAGTTCAGCACGCGGCAATCCACGCAGAAGGCGATGGAATATTCCCAGTTCATCGAAGAGGTGAAGCAGGGGCGCATCGCCAAGGTGACCATCGAAGGCCGCGTTCTGAAGGGCGTCAAGACCACCGGTGAGCGCTTTACGACCTACTCGCCTTCCGATCCGTGGCTCGTGTCCGATCTGCTGAAGAACGGCGTCATCATCGAGGCCAAACCGGAAGAAGAGCCGTCGCTGCTCATGAACATCTTCGTCTCCTGGTTCCCGATGCTCCTGCTCATTGGTGTGTGGATTTTCTTCATGCGACAGATGCAGGGGGGCGGCCGGGGCGGGGCGTTCTCCTTCGGCAAGAGCCGCGCGCGCATGCTCGACGAATCGAACAACACCGTGACATTTGCCGATGTCGCGGGTTGCGAGGAAGCGAAGGAAGAAGTTGCGGAGCTCGTTGAATTCCTGCGCGATCCGTCCAAGTTCCAGAAACTGGGTGGCCGCATCCCGCGCGGCGTCCTGATGGTCGGCAATCCCGGCACGGGTAAAACGCTGCTCGCGCGCGCGATCGCGGGCGAGGCGAAAGTGCCGTTCTTCAGTATATCGGGATCGGACTTCGTCGAAATGTTCGTTGGTGTCGGCGCGGCACGCGTGCGCGACATGTTCGAGCAGGCGAAAAAGCATGCGCCGTGCATCGTGTTCATCGACGAGATTGACGCGGTCGGACGGCAGCGCGGTGCCGGGCTGGGCGGTGGTAACGACGAGCGAGAGCAGACGCTCAACCAGTTGCTGGTCGAGATGGACGGGTTCGAAGCCAATTCCGGTGTAATCGTGATCGCGGCGACCAACCGTCCGGACGTCCTGGATCCCGCGCTGTTGCGCCCTGGGCGCTTCGACCGGCAGGTCGTTGTTCCATTGCCCGACATCCGGGGACGCGAACAGATTCTGCAGGTGCATATGCGCAAAGTGCCCATTGCGCCCGACGTGAAGCCCGACATCCTCGCCCGGGGCACGCCAGGCTTCTCCGGAGCCGATCTCGCGAACCTCGTCAACGAGGCGGCGCTATTTGCTGCGCGTGGAAACAAGCGCCTGGTCGATATGGACGATTTCGAGCGTGCCAAGGACAAGATCATCATGGGCGCGGAGCGCCGCTCGATCGTCATGCCGGAGCATGAGCGCAGGAACACTGCCTATCACGAGTCGGGACATGCGGTGGTGGCGCGGTTGCTGCCCCGGACGGATCCCGTGCACAAGGTGACCATTATTCCGCGTGGTCGCGCTCTTGGCGTCACCATGCAACTACCCGAGCAGGACCGCTACAGCATGGACCGCGAGCAAATCCTGCAGAACATCTCGGTGCTGTTTGGCGGACGCATTGCGGAAGAGATTTTCATGGCGCAAATGACGACCGGCGCTTCGAACGATTTCGAGCGCGCGACGGAGATGGCGCGCAACATGGTAATGCGCTGGGGCATGAGCGAATCGCTCGGACCGATGGTCTACGGCGAAAACGAAGGTGAAGTCTTCCTGGGCCGCTCAATCACGACGCACAAGAACGTGTCCGAGTCGACGCTGCAAAAGGTCGATGCCGAACTTCGCCGGATCATCGATCAGCAGTACGGTCTTGCTCGCAAGCTGATCGAGGACAATCGGGACAAAGTGGAAACAATGGCGAAAGCACTGCTCGAATGGGAGACCATCGACGCCGAGCAGATCAACGACATCATGGAAGGCCGTCCGCCGCGTCCGCCCAAGCCCGCGCAGCCGCCAGCGCAGCATCCTCCGAGGGACACCACGCCGACCGCTGCAGCGACGACTACGCCGGCGCAAGAAGCGTAATTTCGGCGACATTCGGGAGCAGGGGGTGAGGTGTAAAATCTCACCCCTTGTTGTTTGTGCACGCGGTCTGCTGATTGCAATGCCGTGATCACGCCCTGCATCTCTTCCCCTGCGCCGGACGTCGCGGTGCTGCACTGCGGCCGCTTTCGTCTTGCATTGGATCGGCCGCTCATCATGGGCGTGCTCAATGTCACCCCCGACTCCTTTTCTGACGGCGGGCATCATCTTTCTAGCGCGCAGGCGTTGTTGCACGCACGGCACCTGATCGATGAAGGCGCGGATATTCTGGACATCGGCGGCGAATCGACGCGTCCCGGCGCCCTGCCTGTTGCCATCGAAGAAGAACGCCGGCGCGTGTTGCCCATCATCGAAGCATTGGCGGACTGCGGCGTGCCGCTTTCCATCGACACCCGCAAACCCGGGTTGATGCGCGATGCTGTATCGGCCGGTGCGTCTTTCATCAACGATATCGGCGCATTGAGCGCACCCGGCGCACTGGAGGCGGCGGCAGCAACAGATGCAGCCGTTTGTCTCATGCACAAGCAGGGTGAGCCGCAGAGCATGCAGCAGAATCCGCAATACACCGATGTCGTGGCTGAAGTGCGCGACTATCTTGCCGGACGCATTGCGGTTGCACAGCAGGCGGGCATCATGCGCGAACGGCTCCTCGTCGACCCGGGTTTTGGCTTCGGCAAGAACTTCGACCACAACCTCACGCTGTTGCGTGGTTTGAGCGCCCTGCGGCTTGGTGTGCCGTTACTGGTCGGCCTGTCGCGCAAGGCCATGCTCGGAAAGATCACCGGACGGGACGTGGGCGAGCGCGTTTACGCGAGCATCGCGGTAGCGCTCATCGCAGTACAAAACGGCGCGCATATCGTGCGCGTTCACGATGTTGCTGCAACACGCGATGCGCTGGCGGTGTGGAACACAATCAACCGGAACGCTGCACCGTAAAGGGTCTCGCCCAGCGGATGGCGCAGCCTCTTTGGCATAGACATCAGCGGGGCTTTATTTGCGGTGCTTGATGTAAATCAAACTCACTTGGTCGTCATCGCGGTAACTTACGTCTGCGTCATTTTCTTGGCCTTTTTCTTGAGCGGTTGCGCGGCAGGAGTGCGCGGCTCGCATCGTTGCAGCGACCCGCTCGCGCACGGTCGGCGATGGACCTAGCATAAGTACCAATTGACATGCATGTGCATGTCCCGGGGCGGAAGCGATGGAAATAATCCAGACAGACGTAGCAATCATCGGGGCAGGCGGCGCCGGACTGCGCGCAGCGATCGGATTGGTGGAAGCCGATCCGCGCCTGCGGGTCGCGTTGATCTCGAAGGTGTATCCCATGCGCAGCCACACCTGCGCAGCGGAAGGTGGGGCGGCCGGTGTCGTGAAGGGGGACGACAGCCTTCAGCATCATTTTCACGACACCGTCGGCGGCGGGGACTGGCTTTCCGACCAGGACGCGGTGGAATACTTCGTTCGTGAAGCGCCCGGAGAGCTGACGCAACTGGAACACTGGGGCTGCCCATGGAGCCGCGAGCCGAACGGCTCGGTTGCCGTGCGTCCTTTCGGCGGCATGAAGATCCAGCGCACATGGTTCGCGGCCGACAAGTCGGGCTTCCATATATTGCATACGCTGTTTCAGACCTCGCTCAAGTATCCGGCGATCGAGCGCTACGACGAGTATTACGCAACCGATCTGCTGGTCGATGACGGACGATGCCAGGGATTGATGGCAATCGAGATGCGCAGCGGCCGCATCGTGCGGTTCAACGCCAAGGCCGTCATTATTGCGACGGGCGGCGCCGGCCGCATGTTTCCGTTCACGACCAATGGCGCGATCAAGACCGGCGATGGCATGGCGCTTGCGTACCGGGCAGGTGTCCCGCTCAAGGACATGGAGTTCGTTCAGTACCATCCCACCGGGCTGCCGAACACGGGGATATTACTGACCGAGGCATGTCGCGGTGAGGGCGGCGTGCTCGTCAACAAGCATGGTCGGCGCTATTTGCAGGATTACGACATGGGTCCCGAAACCCCGCTCGGGCATCCGGTGCTCAAGACGATGGAGCTCGGTCCGCGCGATCGCGTGAGCCAGGCCTTCTACCACGAGCAGCAAAAGGGCAACACGATCAGCACGCCGTGGGGCGATTGCACGCTGCTCGACATGCGCCATCTCGGACAAAAGGTCATCGACGAGCGGCTGCCGTTCGTGCGCGAGCTCTCGACGAGTTATCTCAGCGTGGATCCGGTCACGGATCCCGTGCCGGTGCGCCCTGTCGTGCATTACATGATGGGCGGCATCCATACCAATTCCAAAGCCGCCACGCCACTCGCCGGGCTTTTTGCGGCTGGCGAGTGCGCGTGCGTGAGCATCAACGGTGCCAACCGTCTCGGCTCGAACTCGTTGACCGAGATCGTCGTTTTCGGCAAGCGTGCGGCGCTGAGCGCGGCGGAGTACGTGAGCTCCGGGTCCCGTCGTGGGAACGAAGCGGCGCTCGCCGCAAAAGCGGTGCAGTCGCAGGCGCGCATCCGCTCGCTCTTCGAGAAGACGAACGGCACCGAAACGATCGCCGGTTTACGGGGCGAAATGATGCAGACGATGGAGAAAAACGCCGGTATTTACCGCACCGCGGAAGGCTTGCAGGAGGCCTGCGCGAAGCTCTCGGAGCTGCGCAGCCGCTATCCCAATATCGGTTTGCACGATAAGACGAACGTCTATAACACCGATCTTCTCCAGGCGCTGGAACTGGGCTGCATGCTCGATTGCGCGGAGGCCGTTGCGCGCGGTGCGCTCGAACGCAAGGAATCGCGCGGTGCGCATCAACGCCTGGATTTCACGGCGCGGGACGATGTGAAGTACCTGAAGCACACGATGGCGTACTATCATCCGAAGGAACCGGCGCGCATCGATTATCTGGACGTGGTGATCACGACATCGAAGCCCGGAGTACGCGATTATTCGGGAGCGAAAAAATGAGCGAGCGGCTCATGCAACTGGAGGTTCTGCGCTATAACCCCGAGAGCGACGGGGAAACACGGTTCCAGAGCTACGAAGTGCCGTGCCGCGATGAGTGGGTCGTCCTCGACGCATTGAACTATGTCAAGGAGCACCTCGATCCGACGCTGAGCTACCGCTGGTCATGCCATATGGCCGTTTGCGGCAGCTGCGGCATGATGGTGAACGGCGAGCCGAAGCTTGCCTGCAAGGCGTTCGTGCGCGACTATCCCGAGCACATTCGCATCGAGCCGCTGGCGCATTTTCCCGTCGAGCGCGATCTCGTGACTGTCATCGAAGATTTCGTGAGCAAGCTCGCGAGCGTCAAGCCGTACCTCATTCCGAAGAAGGAACAGCCGCTCTCGTCCGGCGAATACCTGCAAACTCCGGCGCAGCTCAAGAAGTACAAGCAATACACGTTGTGCATCAACTGCATGCTGTGTTATTCCGCGTGTCCCGAGTACGGCCTGATACCGGCGTTCATCGGCCCGGCGGCAATCACGCTCGCGCACCGCTACAATCAGGATTCGCGGGACGGCGGACGCAATGAACGGCAGGAGGTGATCGCACAGCAAGTGGGCGTGTGGGAATGCAATTTCGTGGGCGCTTGCTCCGAGGTGTGCCCGAAGCACGTCGATCCGGCAAGTGCGCTCCAGCAGGTGAAGGTGGCAAGCACAATGGACTGGTACAAGGAGCATTTGATGCCATGGCTGAACAAGTGAACCGCAAACCCTACGTGCGCGAGGTCTCACCGACGCGCTGGTTCCTGCGCGACCGTCGCTATATGCGTTACATGGCGCGTGAGGTCACCTGTCTCTTCATCGGCGCGTATACGCTGATGCTTCTGGTGGGCATCGCCCGGTTGGCGCAGGGGCCGGCGGCGTACGAGGCGTTTCTCGCGGCACTCCGCGAGCCCGCGAGTATCGTATTTCAGGTGCTTACGCTTGGATTCGCTTTGTATCACACCACCACGTGGTTTAATGTGACACCCAAAGCATTACCGCTGCAGATCGGCGAAGAATTCGTACCCGGTGGAGCGGTGGCCGGGGCGCATTATGTGCTTTGGGCGCTCATCTCCGTCGTCATTCTCTTCCTCGCTGGGGTGTTTTGACATGGCAAAGTCGAACAAACCGATCGTGTGGGGACTTTTCGCGGCGGGCGGCACCGTGAGTGCTTTCGTCATACCCGTTCTCGTATTGTTGACACTGCTTGCTGCGCTGGGCCATGTTCCGACGACGCTCGCGTACGACAATCTGCGCGGTTTTGCCGCGTCGTGGTGGGGCAAGATCGCCATATTCGGAGTCATTTTCTTTTCGCTCTGGGGTTCTGCGCATCGCCTGCGCATTACTTGCTTCGATTTCGGCCTGCGCGCTGATACGCTCGTCGCGACAGTGGTCTATGCTGTCGCCGCAGTTGGAAGCGTTGCCACCGTGGTGTATCTGGCTGCGCTATGATGCGCGAGCGGAAGACCTTGTGACCCGCTGGAGCACATTGCCGTGAATCGCCGGACCGTTATTAAAGAGGAGACCCCATGAGCCCCCCGAGCTTTGTTGCAGTACGCGAGCAGGCCCGCGAGCAGAATTTCAGTTCCGTCTGGAACGGCCTGAATAAGGTATTTGCCGACGTCGCGCCCTATTACGATCGCGCAAACAACGTCGCGAGCCTGGGCCTGTGGGATTGGCTGCTCGGTCAATTCATGTCCGTCATCGACCTGCAGCCCGGTCAGCAAGTGCTCGACGTCTGTGCCGGCACGAACGCCGTCGGGATTGGGTTACTTCGCCGTGAGCCGACGCTCAAGGTGCATGCGATAGACCGCAGCGCAGCGATGCAGGAAGTGGGCAGGCAGCGCGCCGAAGCACGCGGTTTCCATATCCAGAGCACGATCGGGGATGTCCATGAGCTGCCGTTTCCCGACAACCATTTCGACATCGTGACGCTGCAATATGCTTCGCGGCATCTGCGCGTGAATACAGTGTTCCAGGAGATACGGCGCGTGTTGAAGCCGGGCGGGCACTTTTATCATTGCGATATGCTGCGTCCCAGCAATTGCATCGTTGAAAAGATGTACTACGCCTATCTGCGCATTTGCCTCACTGCGACGGGATTCCTCTTCCGCAGCGGGCAGCCCGCGTTGCAGTGCAAGGAGTACTTCATCAACGCCTTGCAGATGTTCTATTCTGCCGACGAGTTGAGCCACATGCTGCGCGCGCTCGGCTACCACGACGTTTCTGCCAAAACGGTGTTCGCGGGCATGATCGGCTGCCATTCGGCGATGAAGCCCAGATAGGACGAAGAAGTCACGCGGCCTGTGCCCGGTGCGACGGGCCGCAATTGTTTGCTGATGGAACGTGCTGGCGCCCTGGTGGCGTTGAACCGCAAGATCCTGCAGGAGTACAGCCGGCGTACTTCGGAGGCGTTGTCCGCCGCACTGCCTTTCCGCGTTGCCCTGCCTCACCTCGAGCGTTTGCTCGCAAGCAATGTCGGCAAGGAGGTTCAAAAAGACGCGCTCGTCATCCGCAGGGCGCAAGATGCAGCCGTCCTCGGATCGCCGCCATCGCGGGAAAATCTGCACGAGCTGCTTGACGCGACGAAGAACATCGATCGCGACTTTCTGGCGGGCGTCGGTCATCTGCCGATCGGTATCGTGATCTCATACGATGAGATTGCGCCGCTGCGCCTGCAGCGCATCGAGCGCTTGTGTCACGGGTCGTTTCGCATATTGCAGGCATGGCAGCCCGGGCGCGGCCTTCGTAGTGCGATCCACGCATCCTTTGCGCGCGCCGAGCTCGAACGGCTGTTGCTCGACCTGCTGCGTCTCTATGCGCTCGAGACGCAGGTGTTGAGCCGGGCTGTGCGCCTGCCCGCGCTGCTCTCGCCGTTACGGGATCGCATCGGGCAGGGCTTGAACCGCGTGATGAATGAGACCGCGCGGCGGCTCGCGTACAGTCTCGCCGGGATGGTGTATCGTCGTTAGCCAGGCTGCGATTGCCGCTACATCAGTGGTCTCTTCACGGATAAAATCATGAGATTCGGCCTTTAACAGCAGCGGGACAATGACTCGAAAATACTTCGGTACGGATGGCGTACGCGGCAAGGTGGGGGACATGCCCATCACGCCGGATTTCGTGATGCGATTGGGTTACGCCGCGGGCAAGGTGCTCGCCGCTCAACACTCGGTGACCGAACATCCCTCGGTGCTCATCGGGAAGGACACGCGGGTCTCGGGATACATGCTCGAGTCCGCGCTCGAAGCGGGACTTGCGGCTGCGGGTGTCGATGTGCTTCTCGTTGGACCGATGCCGACGCCCGCCATCGCGTACCTCACGCGGGCTCTGAGATTGTCCGCCGGCGTCGTGATCAGCGCCTCGCACAACCCGTACGACGACAACGGCATCAAGTTCTTCTCGGGCGATGGCGCGAAGCTGCCCGATGACACCGAGCAGGCCATCGAGAGCGAGCTCGAGCGGCCGTTGAAGTGCACGAGCTCCGCAACCATCGGCAAGGCTCACCGCATCGACGACGCGGCCGGACGCTATATTGAGTTCTGCAAGAGCACTTTTCCCACGCGCCTGGACTTGCGCGGTTTGCGCATTGTCGTGGATTGCGCCAATGGCGCCGCTTACCACATTGCCCCGCATGTCTTCCACGAGCTGGGCGCCGATGTCGTAACCCTCGGGGTCGAGCCCGATGGTTTCAATATCAACGATCGGGTCGGCGCGACGCATCCGGAAGCGCTGCAGGAAGCGGTTACGCACCACCGGGCGGACATCGGCATTGCGCTGGATGGCGATGGAGACCGTCTCGTCATGACCGATGAAACGGGTCGGCTGTACGATGGTGATCAGCTGCTCTATATCATCACGAGCCATTGCGCATCGCGCAAGGACTTGAGCGGCGGCGTGGTGGGCACGCTCATGAGCAATCTCGGGCTCGAGCACGCACTCGCGAAGCTCGGTGTGCCGTTTGCGCGCGCTGCGGTCGGCGATCGCTACGTGCTCGAGATGATGTACGAGCGCGGCTGGCAACTCGGGGGAGAAAACTCCGGGCATATCGTTTGTCTCGATAAACATACCACCGGCGACGGCATTGTTTCGGCGCTGCAGGTGTTGCGCGCGCTCGTGGAGCGCAAGATGAGCCTTGCCGACGCCGCGGCACCAGTGTCGCTCTATCCCCA
>Ga0316628_100003197_pt1 | contig 12528 bp, 8 predicted proteins | sample OWC_Aug_M2_C1_D5_FD_207648 | JGI IMG/M metagenome (GOLD analysis project Ga0316628, IMG submission 207648) | Wetland soil microbial communities from Old Woman Creek delta, Ohio, United States - OWC_Aug_M2_C1_D5_C | ecosystem: Environmental > Terrestrial > Soil > Wetlands | place: USA: Ohio...
TTCGGCCGGTGGCTATACGATCGACGAGCTCGCCGCCTTGACGGGTGTGCCGAGCCGCACGATTCGGTTCTATCAGGCGAAGGGCGCCCTCGCGCCGCCCATCCGGCGCGGGCGCGTCGCGTACTACGACGACAAGCACGCCGACCGCCTCCGCCTGGTCGCGCACATGCAAGACCGGGGGCTCAGCTTGCGAGCGATCCGCGACCTCTTCCAGCGCGCGGAGGGAGGAGACGTATCGGTATCGGAGTGGCTCGGCGTCGGTGAGCAGCTTCAGGCGCCGTGGACGGACGATCGTCCGCGCGTGTGCACGGAAGAGGAGCTCGGACAGCTGTTCGGCGGCCCGGTGCGCCCCGGTCTGGTCTCGGAGATGATCCGCGTCGGACTCCTCCGGCGTGAGACCGGGACGTCACCGACCACCTATTTCGTCCAGAGCCCTGGAATGCTCCAGATCGCACTCGGCCTCGAGCGCTCGGGCGTCGAGATAGAAACGGCGCACTCTGCGGGCGAGATCCTCCGAAAGCACCTCGCGCGGGCCGCGGAAGACCTGGTCGAGTGCTTCATCCGGTCCGTTCGGGACGCGGGCGGGCCCGACGAAGTCATGCGGTCCATCGGCGCGCTCCGTGCTGCCGGAACCGAGGCCGTTCGGCTCACGTTCGCGCAGGAAATCGAGCGGGCGCTCCGCGAAGCCGTGGAGCAAGGGCGCGCGCTACCTCCGCCGGCGAAGAAGCGAAAGCGCTGAGAACGGTCGCCTCGCCCGCCACCCACGAGCCCCAGGTTCGGTGGCGCACCTCAGCGGACGCGGGGCTCGTGCAGCGGGACCACGTGGCAAACGGCTCCGTCACCCGTCAACTTCCGTATTTGTCCCTGGCGAGCTTGCGGAGCTCTTTCTTCTGAATCTTGCCGATGGGAGTCTTCGGCAGGGCCGGAAGGAACTCGACGTAGCGCGGCGTCTTGTACTTCGCGAGGCTCGCCTGACAGTGCTCGAGAAGCGCTCCGGCGGTGAGCTCCGCGCCCGGTCGCGTGACGACGTACGCGCACACCTCTTCCCCCATCAGCGGGTCCGGGACCCCGACCACCGCCGCTTCCTGGACTGCCGGATGACGGTAGATGATCTCTTCGACGTCCTTCGGGTAGACGTTGAGGCCCCCGCGGATGACGAGATCCTTCTTTCGTTCGACGATGAAGAGGTAGCCTTCCTCGTCGAGCAAGCCCATGTCGCCGGTGTGAAGCCATCCGTCGCGGAACGTCTCCGCGGTCGCCTCCGGGTTTTCGTAGTACCCGGGGCTCACGTTCTCGCCCCTCCCGCACACTTCGCCGATCTGCCCGCGCGGGAGCTCGCGGCCGACGTCATCCACGATCTTGAGCTCCACGCCCTCCATGGCGATCCCCGTGGAGCCCGGTTTGCGCGGCATGCCCTCGCGCTCGACGGCGAGCCCGGGACACGACTCGGTGAGACCGTAGCCCACGTACATCGTCCCGCCGAATTTCGACTCGAATTCGCGAAGCTGCTCGGTGGGCATGGGCGCCGCGCCCACGAGCCAGCGCGTCATGGACGACGTGTCGTACCGGCTCGCGTTCGGATGCGTGAGCATGTACACGAACATCGTCGGGACGCCCGCCATCGCGCTCACGCGGTACTTCTCGATCAGCGCGAGCGCCCCTTCCGGGTTGAACCAGCGCATCAGGATCGCGCGACCGCCGAACAGATAACCTCCGACGAGCACTCCCAGCCCGAAGCTGTGAGCCAGCGGAAGGACGAGCAGGCTGGTTTCCCGTCTGTCTCGCGTGCTGGACGTTTTCCACGAGTTCATCGCGTTCGCGTACAGGTTGCCGTGCGTCTGCATCACGCCCTTCGGCTGCCCCGTCGTGCCGCTCGTGTACAGAATCGTCGCAATGTCGTCGGGGCGCCGCTCGACCAGGCTCGTCTCGGGATCGTGCGTGGCCACGAGCTTCTCGAACGAGGAGCAGCCCGCCGGGACCGATGGCGGGTCCCCCGTGACGATGACCGCGACGCTCACGGGTAGGTCTCTCAGCGCCGCTTCGACCTTGTGGTGAAGCTCGGGGGACGTGATCACGACCTTCGCGCCCGAATTCCGGAGGATGTACCCGAGCTCGTGCGCCTCCAGCAAGAACAGCACCGGGATGGCGATGAGCCCGGCGCGCCAGATTGCCGGGTAGCTCACGAGAACCTCGGGGCAGTTCGGCATCATCACCACGACCCTGTCCCCGGGCTCGAGTGACATCGCCCCGAGAGCGCGCGAAAGGCGCGTGCTCGCGTCGTGGAGGTCCCGGTTCGAGTAGCTCTTGCCCTCGAAGATCAGTCGCTCGAACTCGCCGTATTCGGCGAGGTTCCGCTCAGCGAGTGAGGCTAGGTTCATGGGTCCTGCCGGGCCGGAGACAGGAAATCTCGGACGAGCGCGTGCGTCCGCTCCGGGTGCTCGAATTGAGGAACGTGCCCGCAATCGGGAAGAACGATCGACCGTGCCTGCGGCAGGGCCTCCTCGACGTGCCGGGCGAACCCGGACGGAACGAGCCGGTCGCGATCGCCCCAGACGAACAGCGCGGGCGCGCGGAGTCCGGCGAGGCGCGGCCAGAAACCGTGGGCTCCGAAGGGGCGCTCCAGGTAAATCTGCCGCGCGGCGGCGAAGAGCGCGACGCGGCCGCGTGGGGTCCTGAAGATCCGCAGGAATTCATCGACGGCTGCATCGTACCAGGAAGCGTGAAGCCGTTCGGGCTTCGAGAACAGCAGTCGCACGCCGTGATCGATGTGCGGACGGAGCAGGGGCACCGGGAGCGCTCCCATCTCGGGAGCCAGGAATTTGACGATTGGAACGGCATGACGGAACCGCCGGAACGCCATCGAGGGCGCGAGCAGCGCTAGCTTCGAGACGCGCTCCGGGGCGACGAGCGCCGTCTCGAGCGCGATCCGGCCGCCCATGGAGTTGCCGATCAGGTGGGCGCGGGTGATCCCCGTCGCATCCATGAACGCGGTGAGCCAGCCGGCGAAGAATGCCGGGTCGTAGCTCGCCAGCGGCTTGTCCGATTCGCCGAAGCCGGGGAGGTCCGGTGCGAGCACGCGGTACCCGGAGGACAGGGCCGCGAGCGTCGGCACCATCGATGCGTTGGTCGCGCCGAGCCCATGCAGCACGATCACCGGATCTCCGGCGCCGGCCTCGAGATAGAAGGTATCGATGCCCGCCGCGACGACCCGTCCCGGGTGCGGCCGCGGGCTCGGTCGCGAGCGTCGATCGAAGATTCCGTCCAGGGTCAGCGCGAGCGAGAGATTGCCCCGCACCCCGAGACGCCCTCGCAGGAACGCGTCCATGCCGCTGTGCTTGCCCCGGACGATGCCCGCGATGGTCAGCGGATCGCTCGTGATCGTCGTCTCCGCATCCCGGGCGCGGCCGGTGGTCAGGGAGAAGCGTCCGCGCTCGAGACGTATGGTCCAGGGTCTGCCCGTGCCGTCGTCCAGCACGAGGGTGGCGTCGAGCGCTGCCGCTGCCGTCGGTTTCCGTCTAGTGAAGTGGTCGAAGGTCTCGGCGAGCGCCGCCTCGGTCGTTGGTATCGGGACCGGGTCCTGTCGCCCGTGGAGAGGCTCTCGAGCCGCGATCATCCCAGGATTTTTTGCAGGATCGACGCTTCCGGGGAAAGTTCTCGCCAGCCCCGGGTGCGTCGCCGAGTAGAGTGCCGCACCGTCCGCCTCGCCCCGACGGAGGTTTCGTTCGATATGCGTGGATTCCGTTCAGCGCCGGCCTGCTCGCTCGCCATCTTGGTCTGGATTCCGGCCACGGCCCTGGCCCAGGGGATCGCCCCTGAGGTGCAGCCGCCCAGGGCTCCCGCGCCCGGGGCGGAGCCCGCTCCGGCCGAGCCCCCTCGCGCGCCGCCGTCGCCGGCCTCGAGCGCTCCCGAGCAGGCGCCGCCGCCCACCGGTCCGACTGCTCCGCCCGGGCAACCCCCGGCGCCTTCGGTCGAGCCAGCGCCGGCTCCTCCGGTCGCACCTGCCGGCCCCGCACCGTTCGCCCCGCCTCCGGTGCCCCCACCGCCGGCGCCCGCGCCCTCGCTCGACCCTCGGCAGGCGTCGGAAGCGGAGCCCGATGACCGAGGGCACGGCGAGAGCTGGTACGAATCGCTCGATATCTCGGCGTTCGTGGACGGCTACTACAGCCTCAACTTCAACGGTGGAAAGCCGCAGGTCAACAGAAACGGCCTCCGCTCCTTCGATCGCAACAACGGATTTTCGCTGAGCTGGGCAGCTCTGGACGTCGCGTATTCGTCCGAGACGGTCGGGGCGACCGTGAGCTTGCGTCTGGGGCCGAGCTCGGCCGTCTATGCGGGCGAGGACACCAAATATGGGCTTCAGTACGTCAAGGAAGCGTACGCGACCTGGCGTCCACTGGGAGCCGACAGCCACCTGACGCTCGACTTCGGCAAGTTCGAATCGATCTACGGCTCCGAGGTCGCCGACAGCCAGGCGAACACCAACTACACGAGAGGCGCGCTCTACACGCTGGCCCAGCCGTACTTCTTCACCGGCCTTCGCGCGGCGTACACCTTCAGCGACGCGGTTTCCGCGAGCTTGTTCGCCGCCAACGGCTGGAACAACTCGGTGGACAACAACGCAGGCAAGAGCTTCGGAGCCCAGATCTCGTACTCGGTGCCGCGATCTGGATCGACCGACAAGCTCCTGGTCGCGAAGCTCGGGTACGTGATGGGGCCGGAGCAGCTCGACTACTATTCCGCGTGTCCCTCGGGGACTGGCTTCGACCCGAGCACGTCCCGCTGCGTCGGACCCGGGCTCGACGTCCCTCCCACGGTGCTGGTCGACCGCGGGAAGGCAAACACCGAAGGATTGCGGCACTTGATCGATCTCGTCGTGAGGCTAGAGCCCACGGACGCGCTCACCCTCGTCCTCGACGGCACCTATGGCCACGACACCCGGCTGAAGCAGTCCGCGCTCGGGTCGGCGCAAGCGGGGGTCGACTGGTACGGAGCATCGCTGACCGGGCGGTACCAGTTCTCCGACGTGTGGGCCCTCGGCCTGCGCGGGGAGTACCTGGGCGATCCACAGGCGTTCCTATGCGATACCGCGTGCTCCAATCGAAACGTGACGAAGCTCTCGCTTTACACCGGGACGCTGACGATCGAGGCCGACCCGGCAGAGCACTTGATCATCAAGCTGGATGGACGCCTGGACAAGGCGTCGGAGCCCGTGTTCACGGTCGTTCGCGACGCCAAGTCGACGCAGGTGACCGCGACGCTCGGCGTCGTCGCGACGACCAACTAGAGCGGACCCGCGGTTTCAGTCCGGGATCACGAAGCTCTTCGACACGGTGACGGCGCTTCCTTGAAACGGGGGCACCTTCACCGTGCGAAACTGAGCCGCGACGCATTCGCCGGTGGGGGTTCCCGCGATCCCGCCCTGAATGGAGACGTCTTGCACGCGGCCGCTCGGCGCGAGAGTGACCGTGGCTTTGCCCGGTCCGGACGCACCGCCGGGGCGTCGGCACATGCCGACCATGTTCGCGGCGCGGCTCAATGCAGCCTGGACGGTGGATTTGTCGAAGCCACTCGGGCCCTCGGCCGTCGTGTCGTTCGGCGCCGAGCTCCCGTGGTCGTCGAGCTTGACCGTATTCGCGATCTCCTTGACCCGGTCCTCCGGCTCTTCCGGGAGCGTCACCTTCGGGACCTCCAGCCCTTTCTGCTCGGCCCGAAGGGCCGCCATGTCCCGGGCGAGCTGCTCAGGCGTGGGCGCTGCCGGCGGCGTGCCACCGGTGCGTGGCGGGGGGACCGGATATCCGGCGGGAGTCGGGGCCGGGGTGTCGGTCGCGCTGGCCGAGGGCAAGCTATCGATGCTGAGGCTCGTCGGGGCTGCCGCGGCTGCGCTCGGTGGCGCCGGCTGATCCCCCACGGGCGCGGCGGTGACCCTGGGTGCCTGGCTGGGCGCGTCGTGCAAGCGCGGTTCGGGCGCGGGCGCGCTTCGCGGGCCGAAGAGAAAGAACCCGCCGCCCATCAGCAGGACGCCGAGCGCGAGACCGATGAGCAGGTGCTTGTTGGGTCGGGGCGCCGCCGCCGAAGGCTGGCTGAGCGTTTGAACGCCGCTCGAGCCGTCGCCCGGCAAGAAGGCCGCTCCGAGGCTCCGGGACGAGGACTGCGACACGCTCGGATCGCTCGGCGGCTCCGCGGACGACACGCTCACACTGATCGCGTCGTCCTCCGCGAGCAAGGGCTCGTCCGATACGAGCGTCATCGCCGACTGGGCGCCATCGAGCGCACGGATGGCAGCACGCACCTGCTGGCGTCGCTGATCGATTTTGCTGCCGAGGACTTTCCGCAAGAGGCCTTTCACCCCTGCGGCGGGCACCAGGATCCGCTCTTGTACGAGATAGGTGTCGAGCGCATCGCGAAACTCGTCCGCGGTCTGGAATCGACGCTCGATGTCGCGCTCGAGCGCCTTCATGACGATCGCCTCGAGCTTCTCGGGATAGGTCGGAACGACGTGGGAAGGCCGCGGAATCTTGCCCCACGTGACGAGCTCCAGCGTGTGGCGATCGTCGCGTCCGCGGAAGAGGCGGTAGCCAGTCGTGAGCTCGAAGAGCACGATCCCGAGCGAGAACACGTCGCTTCGCCGGTCCAGCGGCTTGGCCTGCGCCTGCTCGGGCGACATGTACCCGAATTTTCCGCGGATCTTCACCTCGTCGTCGGTGCTGATCTGGTTCATCGCCCCGGCGACGCCGAAGTCCACGAGCTTCACGTGACCGCTCAGCCCGATGAGGATGTTGTGCGGCGACACGTCGCAGTGAACGATCTCCTTGAGCTGACCGTCCCACCCACGCAGCTCGTGCGCGGCATGGAGACCGGACGCGGTATCCGCGATGAGGCGCACTGCCACCTCCGGGGGGATGGGGCGGCGCTTGTTCGCTTCCGCGATGAGCGTGTGCAGCGAGTCGCCCTCCACCCACTCCATCGCCATGTACAGGACCCCGTGCGCCTCCCCCACGTCGTGCACGCGCACGACGTTCGGGTGATCGATGCTTCGCACGATCTGCCCCTCGTCGAGGAACATGGCCCGGAACTCCATGTTGCTCGCGAGCTCGGGAAGCATGGCCTTCACCGCGATCAGCTGCTCGGGCTCACCTGGGCGCGGACGTCCGCGCGCCACCCACACGCTGGCCATGCCGCCGCGTCCGATGCGAACGAGCAGCTCGTAGCTGCCCAAAATGGAACCGCGCTCTAATTCCAAGCCGATGCTGCCCCATCGAGCTGCCATCCGATGCCGCGAGGGCAGCGCCGGACTCGCCGAGGGGCCCGACCGTGCAGTGTAGCTTTTCGGCGGCGAGATTCGCTGGAAAAGCAGCCTACGCGCCGCGTTACCAGGGGCTCTTCCGAGTTTGCCCCCTCTCCCGCAGAACGGCGCGCGGTCGAGCCAAGTCGGCGTCGGTCCGCCACGGCTCGGGCGCTCGACCCGGGGGGCGGCGTTTTCGCTCGGGCTGGACAGATATCGTTCCAGTGTCCCTCTCCGCGCTCTCCGCCCGGTCTGCCGGAGCCAGCGAAACCGTACCGCCCACGAAACGTGGAGTCCCCAAGACAGGGCCGGTCTCCCGCTCCGGGCGGTGCTACTAGGGGCCCGTGAAATCCCTGCCGCTCCTCGATCCGACGGACATTCTGGCCATCGTGCTCATGGCCATCTTTTCGATGCGCCGCGCGGAAATCCGCATGACCGATGCCCGCGCTTTTCCGAATGTCCCCCCACCGGTTTTCGAAGCATGGAAGCGGCGGGCGCTCGGCGCGAAGAGCGTCTCGATCAACGCCTGCTTCGCGAAGTTTGCGCTGAACTCCGCCTGGTACTTCGGTTTTCGGACCCGCGTCCCGCCCCTCGTTCTGGTCCGTGGCGGGCTCCTCGTGTTCTTCGGTTGGATCGTCGCGCTGCTCGTCGCGTGGCTCCTGTCGTCCCGTGCCGCAGAGGAAGCGCGGCGACTCGGAATCGTGGTGGGACGTAAGCTCGTGGAAGCAGCCGACGCGGCGAGCGCCGAGTCTACTTCCGAGTCGGGGGCGTCGTCTCGCTGACGGGGGGACGCTTCGCGAGGCACGCGGCGATGCCCTGCACGAGCTCCGGTGGCGCGCCGTTCGGCAGCCGGGGCGAGCCCATGACGTTCACCAGGAATCGATCGACCGGCAGCCACACGAACATCGCCCGCCCCTTGATGTTGTCGTAAGGCACGCCGCCGCCGCGACCTCCGAACCACGCGCGCGAGTCCCTGCTGTTGTTCCGGTTGTCGCCGAACACCCAGATCTCTCCGGGGGCTACCACGAACGGCCCTTCGTGACGGTCGTAATGACCGCTCTCGTAGAAGGTGAGATACGAGCGATCGTTCAGGTACTCCACGTAGAGCTCGCCCGTGTCCGTCGGGCCTTCGCGCTGCTCCGAGAAAGTGTACGAGCCGACGTGGCAGCTCGGCACGCGAAAGCCGTTGATGATGGGATGGCCGCCCTGGGCTTCGAGGACGTCGCCGGGCATCGCGATGACCCGCTTGATGTAGTCTTCTCGCTCGTCTCCGGGGCCGTGATCCGGGTTCTCGAACACGATCACGTCGCCCCGCGACGGCGGCATGTGAGGGAGCACCCTCGTGTTCGTCAGCGGCAACACGGGGCCGTAGATGAACTTGTTGACGAAGATGTGGTCCCCGATCTGCAGGGTGGGGAGCATCGAGCCGCTCGGGATCTTGAATGCCTCGACGACGACTGCGCGGAGCAGGATCGCGACCAGGACGGCGATGCCGATCGACTCCACGTATTCGCGAAACTCGCTCTTTCGCCAGGGCTCGATGGCACGGGCCCGACGGATCACTCGATCGTGCGCGTCGTGAAACGCGTCCTCGTCGAACGGCTCGGCCGCCATCGCGCGCCGCAGGTCTTCGACGGCGGCACCGAGCTCCGCGCGGACGCTCGGTGACAGCTTGCGCTCGACCGCCTTGCTCCCCGAAGCGAGGATGCGCTCGATCTCGTCCACGAGCTCCGCCGCGGCCTCGAAATCGTCCCGTACCTCCGGTGGCAGCCCGTGCCGCCCCGCGACTCCGAGCCCGGCGGCGAGCGGGAGCCGGTGCCGGAGGGACCAGAAGGCGGTCTCGAACATCGTGAACAGGACGATGCCGGCGGGAACCTCCTGATCTCGCACGAACGTACGCACGAGACCGATCAGGTCCGTGGCCGACATGTCTGCGGGCGCGCGCAGCAGCTTCACCGCGAGCACGGCGAGCGCGAGCGGCGCGGCAAAGAACCACGCAGCATTGAAGAGCAAGCGGGCGATCTTGGGGTTCTTGAGCACGGGAAGCTCGGGAGGGAGCGGCGGTGCGCGCGCAACTCTTACTCGCCGAAAGAGTGGGGGGGAAGCGCGGACTTGGATCGCTCGGCCGCCCGGGGCCGGAGAGGGCCGGTCAGGGGGCGTCCCCGAGCTCCACGACGTAGTCCACGCGGGCGGCTCGATCGTCCCCCAAGATGGCCGGGGGAGCCGTTCGGCCGAGGCCCGGGCTGTTGTCGACCGCGAGGTAATACGTGCCCTTGGGCACTGCCAGGGTGCGCGTCCACCGGGAGCCCGCGGCGATCGTATCGTCGAGCAAGGGGGGGCCGAAGAGGAGGCTCGGCCCGGCAGTGCGGACGTATCGATCGATGACGCGATCGCCGTCTTCCTTGGGAACGAGAAAGACGTCGACGGTGGGCGCGCCGTCCACTTGCGCGGTCAGATAGAGGGCCTTGCCGCCCTCCGGTACCACGAATCCGCCGATGTAGTCCTGCTGATTGGCGTGCACTTCGGTACGATCGTCATCGAGCACGACCTTGTCCGCGCTCTCCACGATGAACGGGCGGAACGGCTTGCTCCCCACCGGGATGTAGCCGAGACCGAACTCGGTCTCGCCGGTCTTGCCGTGGCGGATCACCGTGAACCCTCGCCCGAGCTGCCCCGTGACGATATCCCTGCCGATCTGGTCCGGGCTCACGCCGGCGACGGCGATGCCGGTCTGGGCCACCGCCGACTCGACGAGCAGCGTCTGGAACGAGACGGAGCCCACGTTCTTCGGCCGGAAGTAGACGTACATCGCGCCGTCGTGGAGCACGAAGTCCGGCGCGTATTCGATGAGCCCCTGGCTCGTGAAGCCGAGTCGCGCCGTGACGTTCGTCCAGGCGTAGCCTCGCCCCGAATACTGCATGACCAGCGACTTGCGATCCTCCTCATCGATCACCTGAGAATTGCAGCCGTCCGCGAAGAAACGACCGAGCACCGGCTCACCGTCGTGGAGCTTCAGCGGGGCGCCTCGCTGCCGCATCTCCCGACAAAATTGGTCCAGTCCGAACTTCAGGAGGTCGAACCTCAGCGATTTGTTCTTCGGATCGTTGATCACGCCGGGCCCGAGGAGCCCCATGGCGGACATGCCGAGGCTCTCCTTGTTCGGGCAACCCGTCGTTCCGACGAGAGCCATCAGCGATGCCGCGAACAGCGAGCGGGCGTGCATGAGCCCGAGGCTAACCTCACCGAACGTCCCCCGGCTACCGGTTCGGCGCGCCGACGGCGGCGCCACTCCGCTCTTCACCTGGGAACCGTGTTGACAGGCGCTTGCCCCGGACGAATCGTTCCCGGTGAGTACGCATGGATCAAGTGGCGGTCATCGGTGCGGGAGCGTGGGGTACGGCCCTCGCCAAGGTGCTCGGGGACAAGGGCTACCCGGTGCGCCTGTGGACGCGACAGGAAGAGCACGCGCGGGACATAGCCAGGGATCGCGAGAACGTTCGTTACCTCCCTTCAGCGCGCTTGCCTTCCACGGTGTACCCGACCAGCTCCCTCGGCGAGGCTCTCGCGGGGGCGCGGTTCGCCGTCCTGGTCGTCCCCTCGCACGCGCTCCGCGAGACCCTGGTCGCGGCGGCCCCGGCGATACCGTCCGACGCGGTCCTCGTGAGCGCGACCAAGGGCATCGAGAACGGAACGTTGATGCTCATGAACGAGGTCATCGAGGACGTCCTCGGGCCGCCGGTGCGGGATCGGCTCACGGTGCTCTCGGGTCCGAGCTTCGCGAAAGAGGTGGCTCGCGGCATGCCGACCAACGTGGTGGTCGCATCGAAGAACGAGCTGTTGTCCGTGGAGGTCCAGCGCACGTTCGCCACCGACTGGTTGCGGGTCTACTCGAGCGACGACCCCGCCGGCGTGGAGGTCGGCGGCGCGCTGAAGAACGTCATCGCCATCGCCGCGGGCGCCTGCGACGGTCTCGGATTCGGACACAACACGCGAGCGGCGCTCATCACGCGTGGCCTCGCGGAGATCGTGCGCATCGCGGTTGCGAAGGGCGGCAACGCGCTCAGCCTGGCCGGCCTCGCCGGCATGGGCGACCTCGTCCTCACCTGCACCGGGGAGCTCTCGAGAAACCGCACCGTCGGGTTCGAGATGGGGCGCGGCAAGCGGCTGGACGAGGTGCTCGCCGCGCTCGGTCACGTGGCGGAAGGGGTGCGCACCGCCAAGAGCGCACACGATCTGGCGCAGCGCCTGGACGTCGAGCTTCCCATCTGCAACGAGGTGTACAGCGTCCTTTACGAGGGAAAATCGCCGCAGAAAGCGGTGGAAGACCTCCTCACGCGTCCACTGAAGAAGGAGTGGTAGGCGAGACACGGGAGCGGCGCGCTCCGGCCGCCGAGCCTGCCCCGCACTCCGTCGTTGGTCGCCGGCCGGGAGCCGGGTACGCTCCCGAGGTCATGGCGATGTTGCGGTATTTCCCGCCCGACGGACCGCCGGTCCTGTTCGCGGTGCACAAGCCGGTGATGACGATCGGGCGCGGCGCGGGAAACGACGTGCCCATCCCGGACCGGAGCGTGCGCGAGCACCACGCCCAGGTCGTGTTCAACGGCCGCGACTACCAGCTCGAAGAGCTCGATCGAACGGCCGAGATCGCGATCAACGGCAAGAAGAAGCGCCGCACGCGACTCGTGGACGGCGACCGGCTGACCTTCGGAACGGCCCAGCTCGGGTTCAGCATGTTCAGCGAGCTTTTGCCCGCGCAGCCCGCGCGCCAGGGCGACACCGGAACCAGCGAGATCGCCGGGCTTCGAAAGCTGTTCCAGTTCAGCGAGCGGCTGATGAGCACGCCGTCGGTCGACGAGCTCCTGGAGCTGCTCCTCGACGACGTCATCGAGGTCACGGGTGCGTCGAGGGGCGTGGTGCTGCTCGTCGACGCGGGAGACCCAGCCTCGGCGGTGCCGCGGGTGCGCGCCTCCCGGAACGTGAACCGCGAGAGCATCGAGGACGCCGGCGGTGCGATCAGCGACAGCATCGTACGACACGTCATCGAGACGAAGCGGCCCATCATCGTGAGTGACGCGCTGAACGACACGACCTTCGGCAAGAGCGAGAGCGTGCTCGCGCTGAAGCTCTCGAGCGTCATGTGCGCGCCCCTCGTGAGCCAGGGCGAGGTCGTCGGCGCGCTCTACCTCGGCAACGACGAGGTGAAGCACCTCTTCGATCGCCATCAGCTGGATCTGCTCGTCATCTTT
>Ga0316628_100003198_pt1 | contig 12527 bp, 12 predicted proteins | sample OWC_Aug_M2_C1_D5_FD_207648 | JGI IMG/M metagenome (GOLD analysis project Ga0316628, IMG submission 207648) | Wetland soil microbial communities from Old Woman Creek delta, Ohio, United States - OWC_Aug_M2_C1_D5_C | ecosystem: Environmental > Terrestrial > Soil > Wetlands | place: USA: Ohio...
TCAGCTCGTCCTGTGGGAAAAGGACGGCAAGGGACCAACCATTCGACGGGATCGGAGTGTAACACATCCAGCACTTCTTCTCCGAGCCAATGCTCCGGAAGGGGATGAATCCTGATTCGCCCTTGATCATCTTCCTCCCGATCTCCCTCAGGCTCTTATCGTCCCTTGCTTCCGCGACACCGAAGATCGTCTCGTTCATGATTAAATCTTTGAGAGGATGGGTCACCACCGTCCCGTTTTTGGAAATCAAAAATCCGTACCCTGTCTGTAATACCTTAATGGAGGAGACAGCGTCCTGAAGCCATCCCAAAGAGATATCGGCGGTCACGATCCCTATGAATTCCCTTTTTCCACCCACTCTCATGTAAAGAGGCACTGAGTAAGTGGCCATGAGGATTTCCCCACCCCCTTCATCGAAGTAAGGCTCCGTCCATTCAGGACGGTTCAGTTCTTTTGGAATCTGGTACCAATCCTGGTGAATGTACTTGTAGGATTTGTTTCCCAGGTCCAGGAATTCAACATTTCCATTCCTCCCCTTATAAAAGTAAGGAGCGAAATAAGGGGTTTTTTTCCCAAATCCATACGGCTCAAAGGCCACTGCAGCCCCGTAGATCTCCGGATTTCTTTCCACCACCGTTCGCAGAAATTCCAGGAGTTCTCTCCTGTCGTATGAGCGCTTCTCCAAGAAAGAAGATAAATTTTCGGGCACCTTCTCGACAGGGAGAAGAATGTTTTCGATTCGGTTGACCGTGGCCAAAACAAGGGTCCGCGCCTGATTCTCTATATTCTTTTCTATCATCCTGCGAGAGACGGAGTAGTCATAGCCGAAGATGACCAGGAAAATGAGGGCACTGCTCATCGCGCAAAGGAGAATCAGTTTAAAGGCGATGCCTCTATTTTTCAGCACGGTACTCACATCCGACGAAGAAAGATTGATAGTCTGCTATCCTTTCGATGAAACCGGCCTGCCTCAACTCACCGGCAACCCTCTGGTAATCCGAAGGCTCAAGCATGCCAATCCGGCCACGATGATCCGGAGGGAAGATCAGATCTTTCATTCGGTTGAGCATCCACTTCTGGTGCATCCTGTTTGCAGGGATTTTCGCTTGAACCATAACCCTTAGAACGATATCCAATGCCTCATCAGGATGGGCAAATGCATAGGACCAGCCTTCTATCGTCGCCTTCACAAAAGCACACGACAGAGCAGGATCTTTATTAAAGGTCTTTTCAAGGGCGTAAATGCCATCTTCAGGGAAATTCAGCCCGTAGTCATGGAAGAAAAAAGGGGTCAGCTCATCAGGATTGACCCCTGCGTTAAGAATGGTATGGTACTCGTTGTACCACATGGCAGAGGCCACCTCCACCCCATCTCTCAAAAAGAGATTTACGGAGAAGGACTGGGGAATGGCCTTTACATGAATATTGTACTTTTTAAAAAAGGCCCTGGGTTGAATTTGAAAATCTTCACCCCATAGGCCCACCTTTTTGCCGTTGATATCCTCTGGTCGATGGATGCCCGTCGACTTTTTAGCCACGAGCATTAAAGCAGAGCGCTGCATGATCTGTCCGATGTTAATGATCCCCTGGCCACTGGCACGCATCCGTATGGCGTTGGAGAGCCACATCGTTGTAAAGTCGGCCTTACCTTCTGCCAGGAAAGCAGACGAAGGAGAGGACGGGCCGCCCTGAAGGAGGGTCAGGTCGATGCCGTGCCTCTCATAGGAACCTTTCTCTTTTGCCACAAAGAAGCCTGCAAACTGGGCCTGGGGTTTCCATTGGGGGAGGAAGGTTGCCTTCTTCAGAGGTGGTCCTTCTCCATAAACAAAGGAAGGCGCGAGGAAGAGAAGGAGGAGGAAGAGAGTTCGCGTCATTTTTCTTCGTCCCTTTTCATGGTGAGTTTCAGGATGTTAAAATTTCCTTCTCGACGGTAGCTCACGTCATTGACCATCTTTTTGATCAGGAAGATTCCAAGGCCGCCGATCTTTCGTTCTTCGATACTGGACGTAACGTCAGGGGCAGGCAATGAAGTCATATCGAAAGGAATCCCGGAATCAACGATCTCTATGATGAACCGACCATTGTCCTGTTTACAGCTTACTTCTGCATCACCCGGTTCATCAGGATAGGAGTACTTGCAGATGTTGACCAGGGCTTCTTCAAGTGCCAGCTCGATTTTGCCGATCTTTTTCTCATCAAATCCCTGCACCCTTGCACACTCAGACACTCCATTCATCCATCTCCCGAGATTTTCAAGCTTGGCAGGCAACTTGATATTGAGCAAGAGCCGCATGGGACTAGATCTCTCTGAGCGCAGTCTCTTCGGAGTCGAATATTTTGAACATGGAGGAAAAACCCGATATTTTGAAAACCTCCTCCACAGGACCTCTCAGTCCGGCGAAAATAATCTTCCCCTCTCTCTCCTTCAGCTTCTTTGCGAGGGCAAGGATGCTTCGAAGCCCGGCGCTGCTGATGTAATCGAGCTCGCCCAAGTTTACAACGAAAGTCTTTTCGCCCTTTGATATCAAATCGATCACATTCTTTTCGAATTCGGGCGCTGTCACTGCATCCATCCTGCCCTTCACCGAAACCACGACTGCGACTTTCTCTTTTCTTGTCTGTATCTCCATAATTCCTCCCCAGAAGATATTCGATCAGGGTCCAATTACCCAGGCCGCTATTTTAACTTCGCCTCATGCCCTGTTACGACCTCACGCTCTCCCTGGTTTCCATTCAAATCAGGTACATGTTTTCCGCCTCTCTCAGCAAATCGTCTCTGAATTTCGGATGAGCAATGCTGATGATGTCGAAGGCCCGCTCCTGTGTGGACTTTCCCTTCAGGTTCACCATGCCCTGCTCGGTGACCAGATAGTGGACATCCATCCTAGGCGTGGTCACCACTGTGCCTGATGCAAAGCGTGGCACGACACGGGAAACCGTTCCATCCTCAGCGGTGGAGCGGAAAGCCAGAAACGATTTACCCCCCCTGGAATTGAAAGACCCGCGCACGAAATCAAGTTGGCCGCCGGTCCCGCTGAATTGGGAACCTCCGAGGTGCTCGGCGTTGCATTGGCCGAGGAGGTCCACCTCGATTATGGAATTGACCGAGATCATGTTGTCATTCCTGGCGATGACTGCGGGGTCGTTCACATAAGAGACCGGGTAGCTCTCCAGAGCGGGATTGTCATTCAGGAAATCAAAGAGCCGCTGAGTGCCCCGGGCAAGGGTAAAAACGCTTTTCCGGGGATGGATGTTCTTCATCCTTCCGGTTACTACGCCCTGCTCGATTAAGTCGACCATGCCCGGGCAAAAAAGCTCCGTGTGGATGCCGAGGTCTTTGTGCTCGGATAGGTGGCCGGCCACGGCGTTGGGGATCCCGCCCAGGCCCAGCTGGATCGTGGCCCCGTCTGGAATTATTTCTGCAATGAGTTTCCCGATGATCTCGTCCTCGGGCTTCGGCTCGACAGGGGCAGTCTCGAGAAGGGGGACATGATTTTCCACGACGGCATCGACTTCGAAAATATGAAGCAGGGAGTCACCGAAGACGCGGGGCATGTTCTGGTTCACCTCCACGATCAGTTTCCGACAGTGCCGGGCCGCCGTGGAAGTGTAGTCGTTGGATGTGCCGAAAGTAAAGTATCCTGCTTTGTCCATCGGCGAAACCGCGGTCAGGGTCTCGTCAATCCGCATAAAGTCCTGGCAGAGTCGGGGGATTTGATGGAAATAGTTGGGTATGAAGTAGTTCATGCCGATCTTGACGAGGCCCCTTTCAGGTGCTCCGACGAACCAGGAATAGACCTGGATACAGTCGCAGAGGTCTGGAGCGAAAATCGTGTTCGCCATGTGCGCCGTCGGGTGCATGGCATACACTTTGAGGTTCTTCAGATCACCAGCCCTCGCCCGGGCTGCGAGGGCTGCGAGGAGGGCCGGAGGCTCAGCATTGTTCATGCCGATAACGACCAGGTCTCCGCTGCCGATCAGTTCCACTGCCTTTTCAGGGGTGATCAACTTCTTCTTGTATTCTGCATCATACGAATTCATGCCTTTCCCCATTATTTTTTGCGAGAGAGCAGGATGTCATCATGGCCCTCCCCGGTGCGACCTTGGCCTCGGCAAAGGCTCTGGTTTTTGAGGGTGGAATTCCTTGGAGCGAGGATCTCCCTGATCTCTTGGGTATCTTTGGCAATAAGAGGTTTAACTCTAATCCTGTTGATGACTTCCAAAGACATCCTCCTTTCCATCCCCCGTGGTGTATTCAAATATATTCTCTACCCCGGATGATCACGGCGGGCCTTATGATGAGATGGATATAACGAAAGAGGAGGTCCTATGTCAAGAAACAAAACCACAGGTTCCCCAAAACCAACTGCGCTTGAAAGTTGCGTTCATTATATGGCTGCGGAGTTTGGCCCGAAAATGATCCGCGTGAACTCTCTTTCTCCTGGACCCATATCAACAAGGGCAACGTCGGGTATTGGCCACTTTGATATCCTTTTGAATCGCGCCGTGGAGCTTGCCCCTGAACATCATCTCGTATCCATCGAAGAGGTGGGTGCTTTTGCGGCTTTTCTTGTGTGACGGGGCGCAACCCTCCAGCAGTGTTAAAACAATATAAAAATGTTAAATTTCCCATTTTCATATTGCACCTTATCTTAGCCGCTTCTTGAGAGTTTCGGTTAACCTCTTCGTTCTCGCGGAACAGTCATATTTGTCAAGCCTGACATCTATGATTGCTGGATAGGAATTGTTTTTTCTTAGCAGCCAGCTATGTCAGCTTATCAGATGGGCAAGTTAAGACAATCATTTTATCCATTGTGACTCAGTCTCGTGGAGGAAGAAGCTATTTTTTTTGCCACAATTGTGGTTAAACAAATTATTTGCCTTGATTGGGCGATTTCTGTTAAATTTCCTCTGCCGGGCTTCGGAAACTTTTTTCAGGAGGAGTTGTATTTGAATATTACATAGACGAAAAGAATCGCCCTAAATCCCTGGCCCTGAGAGGACGAGTGGACGCTCTGAGCACTGCCGAGATTCAAAAAGTCCTTGATCGGCTGATTTAGGGAGGAGAGCGTATGATCCTGGTTGACTTTGCTGAGGTGAACTAGGAGAATGTGAAGCGGCGCCGGGAATTCCTCAAGCATGCATCCGTGCGGTCCTTTACAACCATCGCTATGTCGACAGGGTCTCCCCTGAAGGCCTGTGGCTGAAAGAAAAAACCTTTGTTTGAGGTGAGTTTCATGCTTCCTAAAATCAATCCGACAAAAACGAAATCTTGGGAAAAACTAAAAGAACATTACAGGGCGATGAAAAACCGTCGCATGGTGGATCTCTTTCACCAGGACCCTGAGAGGTTTTCCAGGTTTTCGGTCACGTTTGAAGATATGCTTGTGGACTATTCGAAGAATATTATGACCAAAGAGACGTTTCGCTTCCTTCTTGGGCTCGCTCGTGAGTGCAAACTGAAACAAGCCATCGAGAAGATGTTTACAGGGGATGCGATCAACGAGACCGAAAAGCGTGCGGTCCTTCATGTAGCCCTGAGGAATCGGTCAAATATCCCCATCCATGTGAACGGCAGCGATGTCATGCCCGAAGTCAATGGGGTCTTAGGTCAAATGAAACGGTTTTCGAATGCTGTCATTTCAGGAGAGTGGAAGGGTTATACGGGCAAGACGATTTCAGACATCGTCAACATCGGGATCGGAGGGTCTGATCTGGGGTCGGTCATGGTGACCGAGGCTCTTCGGCCTTATTGGAAAGCACACCTTCGTCCCCATTTTGTGTCGAACATCGATGGGACGCATATTGCAGAAACTCTGAAGAGGGTCTTGCCGGAAACAACCCTTTTTATCATTGCCTCAAAGACCTTTACGACCCAGGAGACCATGACGAATGCTCTGACGGCGAGAAAGTGGTTTCTCGATTCAGCAAAGAGCGAATCCTTGGTTAGACATCATTTCGTGGCTGTCTCTACGAATGAAGCGGAAGTCAAGAAGTTCGGGATCGATCCGGAGAACATGTTCAGGTTCTGGGATTGGGTGGGCGGAAGGTATTCCCTCTGGTCAGCGATCGGACTTTCCATCGCCTGCACGATTGGATTTGAGAACTTTGTCGAACTCCTGGAGGGTGCTCACGCGATGGACATCCATTTTAGGGAGACCCCTTTTGAGCAGAACATACCCGTCATACTTGCGTTGATCGGGGTTTGGTATAACAACTTCTTTGGCGCCCAGACAGAAGCCATTTTACCCTATGACCAATACCTGCACCGCTTCCCAGCCTACTTTCAGCAGGGGAATATGGAGAGCAATGGGAAGTTCGTTGACCGGAGCGGGCATGAAGTCCACTATCAGACTGGCCCTGTGATTTGGGGTGAACCCGGGACTAATGGGCAGCATGCCTTCTATCAGTTGATTCATCAGGGGACGAAACTGATTCCCTGCGATTTTATAGCGCCCGCTATCAGTCATAATCCCATCGGTGACCACCATAAAATCCTCCTTTCCAATTTCTTTGCCCAGACCGAAGCGCTGATGAAAGGAAAGACGGAGCAAGAGGTCGTTGAGGAACTAAAGATGTCAGGGGTCAGCGAAGAAGAAATGATGAGACTTGTTCCTTTTAGAGTGTTTAAGGGAAACCGACCGACCAATTCTATCCTTGTCAAAAAAATCACTCCGACAACCTTGGGGAGTCTCGTTGCCATGTATGAACATAAGATCTTTGTCCAGGGTGTGATCTGGAACATCTTCAGTTTCGACCAGTGGGGTGTGGAACTCGGGAAGCAGCTCGCAAACAGGATCCTTCCTGAGTTGAAGGACGAGAGAGGCGTGACCTCCCACGACTCTTCGACAAATGGTTTAATAAACGCCTTCAAACGTTTACGGAAATGATCACATAGAAAATGCCCTAATCATCCCTCTCTCCCCTCGTGGGAGAGGGTGGGGTGATGGGGGACCATAACAGGCCCACCCTCACCTCATTCCTCCCCCTCAAGGGGGAGGATATGAACCGGCAATTTTGATGGTTCGTTGCTGACCCACCCGTCACGACAATTTGGAGTGTAAAATATGGATAAAAGACGATCTGGCATTCTTCTTCACATCACCTCGCTTCCTTCACCCTACGGTGTGGGAGACCTGGGGCCAGGGGCCTACGCATTTGCCGATTTTCTTGGACAAACCAAGCAGAGCTGCTGGCAAGTCCTCCCTCTCAATCCGACCTACCCATTTTACGGAAATTCACCCTATAGCAGCATTTCTGCATTTGCAGGAAACACGCTCCTCATCAGTCCTGATCTGTTGATTGAAGAAGGTCTCCTTTCCAAAGAAGATCTCGAACCTATTCCTCCATTTCCAGAGGCCCGCTGCGATTTTTCGGCGTCGATTCCTTATAAAGAAAAGTTATTGGAACGGGCGTATCAACACTTTAACCAGCGCGGGGATGGAAGGGAGTCATTTGAAACGTTTTGTTCGGAGAATTCATCATGGCTCGAAGATTTCGCTCTCTTTGCTGTCCTGAAAAAACACCTTGACGGAACAGTATGGAATCAATGGCCAAGAGAGTTTAGAGATAGAGACCTCAAATCGCTCAGGGCGATCGAGGAAGAATGTCACAATCAGATCGAAAGAGAGAAATTCTGGCAATATCTCTTCTTCAAGCAGTGGCACTCGCTCAGAGACTATTGTCAAGACAAAGGCGTACGCCTGTTCGGGGATCTCGCGATCTACGTGAGCTTTGACAGCGCAGATGTCTGGGCAAATCCCGACCTGTTCAAGCTGGACAAGGAGAAAGGACCGGCCTTTGTCTCGGGCGTCCCCCCCGACTATTTCAGCGAGACAGGGCAGTTGTGGGGCAACCCTGTTTATCGTTGGAGTGTTCTCAAAAAGAGCGACTACCAGTGGTGGAGAGAACGGATTGCCCATAACCTTAAGCTTTTTGACGTCGTGAAAATTGACCATTTTCTGGGCTTTGTTGCCTACTGGGAAATCTCCGCAGGCGAGAAGACAGCGATCAACGGACGGTGGGTAAAGGCTCCGGCGAAAGATTTCCTGAATGCCCTTAAGAAAAATTTCCCCCACCTTCCTATTGTTGCGGAAGATCTCGGTGCGATTACGCCTGATGTCAGAGAGGTGATGGACCATTTCGGGCTTCCTGGCATGAAGATCCTCCAGTTTGCTTTCGGAGAGGACAATCCCATGCATCCCTTTCTACCGCATAACTACGAAAAGAATTTTTTGGTATATACCGGGACTCATGACAATAACACAGTCCGGGGATGGTTTGAGGGAGAGGCATCGTCTCAGGATAAGAAAAGGCTTTTCCGCTACCTGGGAAGGGAGGTGCCTGTGGAAGAGATCCACTGGGCACTGATCCGGTTGGCGATGATGTCGGTGGCGAGATGGGTGATCCTTCCCATACAGGATGTGCTCGGCCTTGGCGCAGAAGCCAGGATGAACAGGCCCTCCATTGCTCACGGCAACTGGGAATGGAGGCTGCTGCCCGAGCAAATTACGCCCTCGGTTTCAGAAAGGCTGCTGGAGATAACGGAGACTTTTGGAAGAGGTTGAAGATGACCGGAGCGAAGAAAGGTGCGATTCTTGTCGGTGACATTGGTGGGACAAATACCCGTCTGGCGGTTGTAGAGATCGTGAAGGGGCACTTCACTTTTCTGGCGGAAGAAACCTTCGCAAGCCGTGAGGAACCGAGTCTTGAGAGCGCCCTTCTAAAGTTCTTGTCGAACGCTATCCATCCCATTACACGGGCGTCTTTGGGAGTTGCCGGGCCTGTTCGTCATGGTCGTTGTGAGGCTACCAATCTCCCATGGGTGATTGATTCCCACGAGATAGCACGGCAACTTAAGATCCCCCAAGTTGGTCTGATCAATGACTGGGAAGCCGGCGCACATGGGATCGCCGCACTTGAGACCAAAGACTTTGAGGTCCTCAATCAGGGAGCTGGCGATGCAGAAGGAAATCGAGCTGTCATCTCCGCGGGCACGGGACTTGGCCAAGTAGGTCTCTTCTGGGACGGCGGGGAATACAGGCCTTTTGCATCGGAGGGTGGTCATGCTGATTTTGCGCCTCGCAATCACCTTGAAATGGATCTGTTAGACTATTTGCTGAAGCGACATGCTCGAGTGAGTGCCGAGCGTGTGATCTCCGGGCCGGGGCTGTTCAACATATACCAATTCCTTAAGGACACAAATCGCGCCGAAGAACCGACATGGCTTGTTGATCAGATTCGGAAAAAAGACCCCCCGGTTGTGATCACAGAGAATGCTCTGCATGGGAAGAGTTCGCTCTGCACGCAGGCGCTCGATCTCTTCATCTCTCTCTATGGCGCGGAGGCGGGAAATCTGGCTTTAAAAGTCATGGCAACAGGGGGTGTTTATCTCGGTGGAGGGATCGCACCTAAGATCATCTCGAAGTTAAGGGACCCAGTTTTCATGAACGCTTTTACGGCCAAAGGGCGAATGAGGCCACTGCTCCAAGCAATACCTGTTCGCGTGATCATGAATCCCAAGGTAGCTCTTCTCGGCGCGGCTCGGCATGCCATGCAACAGTAGAAAATCAAGGGCACGTCGGGTTTCGGTCTGAGAAGACGGATTGGCATGAGATAACAATACGGGAAGCTCGACGAAGGAATAGAGGTGCAAAATTATGAGTGTGACGATTGAACAGGGCGAAGGTGACTTCAGGGTGATGCGGATCACGGGCCTGGTCAAAAAATCTGAATTAGACGCGGTATTGGCCGCCGAGGCGCGCCAATGGAGACCGACAACCCGCGTTAAAGTGCTTGTGATTGTGGAAGATTTTAAGGGCTGGGAGCGGGGTGCCGACTGGGGGGACGTGACCTTCTTTTTCGAGCATGACCATCAGATCGAAAAAATTGCGATCGTGTCGGATCCAAAGTGGGAAGTTCAGACCTTAGTATTTGCGGGGGCAGGGGTTCGGCGCGGGGAGGTTAAATTCTTCCCCACGAACCAACTTGCGCTAGCCCGAGCCTGGCTGGGCTGAGAAGCTCCGCACGAGGGCGAGGGGAGGAGGACCGATCTACGGTTGAGAACAATTGAGAAAGGATGTCGAAACATGCGGAAGATATTATTTTTGATTTTAGCGATATCAGTCTTGAACGGGTGCGCGAGTCTACCGCTTAACTACTCGCGCACTTCCACCACAGCACTGCCCCAGCCAGAGGAGACCAGCTTGTGGAGAAGAATCCAACCCCAGCTTGACGGCCACCCGGGTGAATCCGCCTTCTACCTCCTCCCTTCCGGGATTGATGCGTTTGTCGCACGGATACTGTTGATCGATGCTGCAGAACGCACACTGGACTTGCAATACTACATCTTCCATGGCGCCATTACCCCGAAGCTCGTTGTGGACCGCATGTTGGCCGCGGCCGACCGGGGTGTGAGAATCCGCCTCCTTGTCGATGACTGGAATATTAAAGGGAAGGATTTTGTGTTGGCCATGATCGACGCCCATCCCAACGTCGAGGTGCGAGTGTTCAACCCCGTCGCGGGGTTTCGGTCCTCTTCTCTCTCTCGCCCTTTTCACTACTTGCTCGGAGCAGAAAGGATCAAGAACCGGATGCACAACAAGGCATTCGTCGTTGACAACACCTTCGCAATCGTGGGCGGTAGAAATCTTGGCGACGAGTACTTCCAGGCTCACGGCGACGTTAACTTCGAGGATATGGACCTTATGGCCATTGGGCCGATTGCCAAAGAGGTTTCTGCCGGATTTGATGAGTACTGGAATCACGAACTCGCGATTCCCATCCGAGCATTCGTATCGCAAGAGCCGGCTGCAGAGGATATCCAGAAAGCTCGGCTCATGCTCGATCAGCACAGGGAAGCCATGAAGGCCACGGAGTTCGGAAGAAAACTGAGGGAGTCCGACCTGCTGAAACGTCTTGAGGCCGGCCGCCTTCCTGTGGTTTGGGCGCAGGGTGAAGTCCTCTATGACCGGCCTGAAAGGGTCATCGCTTCGGGGCCCCCAAACCCATCAAACAGCATGGGACCGAGGCTCAGAAAAATGATCGAGGAGTCGCAGAACGAGGCGCTTTTGATCTCGCCCTACTTTGTCCCTCGTGAAACAGGCGTGGAACTTTTTGCAAAGATACGGCACCGTGGCGTGACGGTGAAAATACTGACCAATTCCCTGGCCTCCAACGATGTGCCGATTGTCCACGGCGGCTATGCGCGGTATCGAAAGGATCTGCTCAGGATGGGCGTCGATCTCTTCGAGCTCAAACCGGTTCTAGGACAGAAAGAGGAGAAGGACCACAGGCAGTTGGGCGGGTCTTCAGGGGCAGCTCTGCATGCCAAGACGTTCATCATGGATCGTAAGGTGCTTTTTGTAGGGACCCTCAACTTCGATCCTCGATCGGTGTTTTCCGATACCCAAAACGGCATCGTCGTACGAAGCGAAACACTGGCTGGAGAGGCGGCACGTCTCTTTGAAGAAATTACGTCCGCGCATCGTGCATTCAGGGTTACCCTCAGGACGAGTTCAACGGAGTCAAACGGTTCAGCATCGGAGCGTGACGAGCTCGAATGGATCACGGAAGAAAATGGAAAGGAGGTGCGCTATTTCCATGAGCCGAAGACCGGTTTGTGGCGCCGTATTACTACAAAGATTCTCTCTCTGCTCGCACCCGAAAAGATGCTGTGACCTCGAGACACTTACCAATACAGCGCCGGCCGTAGACCGACACCGGAGCCTGCTGGCGCTCATACTCCTTTCCTTCATCGGAGGCGCGGCATTCTGCTAAAATAGTGGTAAAAAAATATAGATGAAAGAACAAAATTCGAATCAAGACAAACCGAATCCTGAAGTGCATATCCGCAAACTGGAGCCGGGTGACCGGCCCTTCATCGAGAAGATGGTTATCTCTACAGGGAAATTCAACGATATCGAGGTAGTCACGGCCATGGAACTTGTCGATGAGGCATTAGATCGAGGGGAAGAAAGCGGATATCTTTTTGCCGTACTGGAGCACGGAAAAGAGCACCGTGTGGTACAGGGATATGCCTGCTACGGCCCGGTGCCGCTCACGCAGGGGGCCTACGATCTGTACTGGATCGTTGTCGATCCGGCATCCCAGGGAAAAGGGTTCGGCGGTCATCTGCTCAGATACGTTGAAAAAGACGTGTTGAGTCGTGGCGGACGCATGATCCTCATCGAGACCTCGTCGCAGGAGTCTTATGGTGCAACCATCCGCTTCTACGAGCACAGCGGCTATCATCTGGCGGCTCGCATCACGAACTTTTACCGAGTTGGTGATGACAAGCTGGTTTATCAGAAAGAGCTGGTCTGAAAACATAAACCAAAGGAGGAATCCTCATGCCTGATCAGGGCTGGGGAAGATTGTTGAAAGGATTCCCCTGGTATAACGAAGAAAAAAAGTATCCTTTGCAGGCCTATTCCGAGTTCATGCCTCCGGTCAGGACAGGGATTAACCCGTATGACGGAAGCGTTTATCCATGGGTGTTCCGGGACGATGATCTGTTCGGCTGGCAG
>Ga0316628_100003199_pt1 | contig 12526 bp, 9 predicted proteins | sample OWC_Aug_M2_C1_D5_FD_207648 | JGI IMG/M metagenome (GOLD analysis project Ga0316628, IMG submission 207648) | Wetland soil microbial communities from Old Woman Creek delta, Ohio, United States - OWC_Aug_M2_C1_D5_C | ecosystem: Environmental > Terrestrial > Soil > Wetlands | place: USA: Ohio...
GATGCAGGGCTCGTCTTCGTAATAGGCACATCCCATGGGGCAATGAAACACGCCCATGTCATCTCCATTGGTTGCACCCCCTCCCGCCCTGCCCCCTCGAGGGGGAGGTGAGGGTGGGGGAAGATGGAATTAATAAAGCCGGGCGATCTGCCGGGGAATGTGCTCCGGCGGGCGAACGACCTTCATCGACCTGGCCCCGCTCCGGCAGGAGACGACACAGCTGCCGCAGCCCATGCATTTCTCCGGGTCGACCGAGGAACGATCCTTTCCCGTGGCCGGATCCTTGATCATCTGGACGGCGCCGAACTGGCATTTGGTCAGGCAGACCTTGCAGGCTTTGCAGGTTTGCGGGTCCACGGAGGCTTCGAAACGGCTCTTGGCGATCCCGTCGGTGAACTTATGTTTCTTCTGCGTGGACATGTGGATCATGGGCGAGCAGCAACAGATGTGGCAGTTGCAGATCAGCTGATTGACCTCGCTCTGGTTGAGAGATGTATGGACCATGGGGTAGGGGTCGGTCTGCTCGAGGACCTGGAGAGCCTCCTCGGCGGTGATTTTTCGGCCGGCGCCGCGGTTGATGTTGTACTGAGCCGTCCGGCCCACGTTGATGCACACCTGGAGGGGGACCCCGCAGGTCCGTTTCCGGTGTTCCCTTTTGCAGGGACACTGGAGCAGGGCCAGGATTTCCTGCTGGCGAATGATCTCGCGCATATCTTCGGCGGGCAAGACCCCGGGGACATTGGCAATAGACTTCCAGCGGGGGATGATCCGGAAGCGGGGGCCTTCCGGGGTCACATAGGTCTTGAGCATGTCATCCACGACTTCGTGGTCCATGAATTCGGCAAAGAGGTCGAAATACTCTTCCCCCAACTGAGAATCGTATTTCGGGTTTCCCAGGGCTGCATCATGGAGCTGTTCCATGGTCCGCGCCATCTGGGGGCCCTTCTTGGTGGGGAAGACCACCCCCTTTTCCAGGAGCTCCTGGATGTGCCGGTCCACGGCGGGTTTCTCCAGGTTCAGCTTTTTGGCGATCTCCTCCGCAGGAGCCGGCAGCTCCCGAAGAATTTTCGCCTGTTGGAGGTTGGCCAGCTTGGCCAATATCCGGGGCATGTATTTTGAATGGGCCTGCCCAAGCCTCGCCGCCAACTCTTTATAGATGGGATCCAGATTTTCCATAGCCCTTTTCGCCTCCCTTTTCTTTTTCCGCGGCGCAAATGCTCATGAAGAGAATCAAATTTCCGTTCGCGCCGACCCCCGGTCCTCGCCAAGAAGGAATCCGGGGGGCGTGCGGGCCACAAAAAAGTCGGGTGGGATGATTATGGGTGAGGGAGAGCAGGTTGTCAAGAAAATCCATGGAGGGGGAATCCCCCCGCCGTCCACGCTCGGGAGGGCAGGGGGATCTTCGCGGGCCAAGAATCGGGAATTAAGAACCCGGCTGGCAAACGCCCACGTCGTTGGCCTGGTCGATCAAGGTCTTCCCGTCCGGAGCGGGAAGCCAGCCTTTTTTCACCAGGTGTTCAACTTGACGGGAGAAAGCATCCAGTACCGGGCAAGCATTCTTGGCCTTCCCTTTCTCGATCATTTTTTGCACTGCTTGGAGTTCACCGATCAAGTCCTTCCCGTTCCCATTTGCCAAATTCCCCCTGTTGACCAGGCTGGTCACGCTTTTGATCAGGACGCCGACCTTTTCCGCAGGGGTGAGGGATGGAACCGACCAGAGGATGGCGTGGGTTTGACTCTGCGCATTACTGCCTTCTCCCATAACATAGCCAAGGTTGTTGATGGCCAGGGCATAACTGTATTTTCCCCCCAGGGTTCCGAGGTCGACCATCCCGTCCTTCGCGGTCCAGAGGAAAGCGCGCCACTCGCCCAAGGCATTCTTGCTCCGGCCCACCACCTGACCCCGGTCGTTGATGGAATACGCCTCGCTGTAAATCCCCCCCAGGGTACCCAGGTCCACCATCCCTCCCTCTGCGGTCCAGAAGAAAGCGCGGTAGGTGTTGGACGCAGTGTAGCTCCGGCCCACCACCTGGCCCTGGTTGTTGACCGAGGCGGCCTCGCTGAGGTTTCCGCCCAGCGTGCCCAGGTCTACCATTCCGCTCTCGGGGGACCAGAAGAAAGCGTTATAGGACCCGCCAAGGGTGGCGCTGCCCCCTACGACCTGGCCTAAGTCATTGATGGACAAGGCGCAGGTGTAAGCTAAACCCAGATTCCCCAGGTCGAACGTTCCGCTTTCGGGAGACCAGAGGAAGGCCCGGGTTTCCCATGAGTCGTTTAAGCTCCACCCCACGACCTGGCCATGGTTGTTCATAGCGGTCGCTTCGCCGTAGAATCCCCCCGGGATCCCCATGTCCACCATGCCCTCTTCCGGCGTCCAGAAGAAGAGACGTTCTTCCCCCGGGGAGGCGGTGGCGCTCGTCCCCGCTACCTGACCCTGGTCGTTGATCAGCAGGGCCTGGCTGGACCTTCCGCCCAGTGTGCCCAGGTCCGCTATTCCAACCCCGGGATTCCATAAGAAAGCGCGCCAGACATTCTCTTGATCAGAGCTCCCTCCCACGATCTGCCCGTGACTGTTCACGGCCCAGGCTTCGCTGAAATCCCCACCCAGGGTTCCAAGGTCTTGGATTCCCATTTGCGGAGTCCAGAGGAAAGCGTGATGGCTCCCCGTGGGAACGGAACTGGCGCCCACGATCTGCCCCGATCGGTTCATCGCCAGGGCGTGGCTGTAATCTCCGCCCAGGGTCCCCAAATCGGTTACCGGAATGGTCTGCCCCCAAACCATCGATTCAGACATGAGGAAAAATGCGATCGCCGTTAATATGAACCAAGTGTGTCTCGTTCTCATGAATCTCATCCCTCCTCTCCCTTCAAAGGAGTCTACCGGCTTTCGTACCTGTAATTGCTTTTCGGGAAAGATAACAAAGTGCCTCCAAAGAAGCCCCCGCCTCTTCGGAGGCGGATAATTAGAAACGGCCTTAACTCGTCCCGGTCCATAGAACCTCCTTTTCCTGCCGGGGGCAAGGAAAATATTGATTCGGTCGGCCTCCTCTATGCCTGGCCTGCGATCTGACTAAACCGAAGAGCAAAAAGAAAGCCAAAGGGACAATTGGTTAAAGCATTAATTTAAAACGGTTTTTATTAATGGAAAAGCACCAGGCCTGCTCAATTTCGTATCTGGATCGCTCAAATATGTACATCTTCAAATATTCAAAAATATCTTCAAAGAAGGGCCTCCTAAAACAAAAGGGGGGCTGAATGAAAAGGCTTCTAGTGAAGGGGTGATAGCCCTTGGGAAACAAAATTTTGGGATAAAGGATAACTGAACCGCAGCTAGGAAACAGGCAAGGTGAGCAAGAGGAACGGGTTAAGCAGATAATTCTATGGCTTTAACTACATAAAAATATGGAACTATTTCCATTAAAACATAGGAAATCAAGCCGGGAAATAGATTTTCCCTGAGGATGCCGCCAAAAAATAGAATAGATACAATTTTTTGACGTACAAAACTGGACTTATTAATGTTTATTTTATTGCCTGGTGTTTCCAAATTCAATATTTATTAAATAATTACATATTGTTATTTGTTAATATTAAAATACATTTTTATTTCATAAAATTGACCTAAAAATGATATTGATGGTAGATATTCTTAAACTTTTCATATGTGATAAAAAAATAAATAATATCAGTTTGTTATTAATATTTATTATTTGGTACAAAAATTGCTTAATTGTTATAACGTTAGCATGATGGTTGGCTTAGAGGCGGATAATTGACGGTAATTCGCAGACTACCTCGCTTGGAGCCACATCTAAAGTAATAAGGAGGGAATATGCAATACCGTGTCATCGACTGGAATGCGCCAGGCAATTATGATCTTTTCTGGGTCATAATCGGGGCGATCCTCTTCGGCCTGCTGTTTGCTGACTTCATCTGGATCTATTACAAGTTCAGCAAAAAAGAATCCGAATCCGCCCCCCAGAAAAGGACGGCTTATAACCAAAGCAAAATCCTGGAGCATACCTGATCAGGGAAAAGGGATTTGTTCCGTCGTTCGCGCCCCCTTTGGCTCCAAAATCCGAGCGTTTATATCCTCGAAGGAGACCTCTTTTTCAATTCCTCGATAATTCTGGGCAGTACCTCCCCTGTTTTCCCCCGCAGCAGATAATCTGAAATCCCCCGCTCCGTCAAGGGGGTAGGCTCGGCATTGACCTCGATGACGACGCTTTTGTTTCCAGGGAGCCTCTGTTTGGCCACCTGGGGCAATCGGGCGAAGGGGTACACCACGGCCGAAGTCCCGCAGATCAGAGCCACGTCGCACCGGCCTGCCTCCTCCAGACTCTGCTCAGCCACATCGAAGGGGATCGGTTCATGGAAGTGGACCACGTCGGATTTCAGCACCCCTCCGCAACCCGAGCAGAGGGGAGGAAGCCGGTCCTCCTCCATGATCTTTTTCAGGTTGAAATCGACAGATTCGAAACGGCTGCCGCAGGCGACGCAGCGGAGCCGGAAGGCGTTGCCGTGATAATCCAGGACCTTCCGGCTCCCCGCTCTCTGGTGCAGGCCGTCGATATTCTGGGTAATGGTCCACTTGAGAATTCCCATCTTCTCCAGTTCAGCCAGCGCCTGATGTCCAGGATTGGGGGCGTATTGGTCCAGGTTTCCCAGAAGCGAAGGCATCGTCAGCCGGTCGACCCAGTATCTTTTAGGATCCTTCTGAAACTGCGCGTAGACCCGGTAGGCCCTCTTTTCCGCTTCGGGATCCTTGGTCCAAATGCCCGAGGGCCCGCGGAAATCGGGGATGCCCGACTCCGTGGAAATCCCTGCACCCGTGAGCGCGATGGCGTATCTGCTATTCAGGAGATCTTCCGCGGCTCGCTCGATCAAATCCTTCATCCTTTTTCTTCTCCCCAGGAAAAATTAATCGACACGGCAAAATATCCTTGAGGATCTCCCCTTCACCTTCCGGGAGGAGCGATGCTCCCGTTGCCCCCGCTGAAGGGGAGGGGGGTGAGATTTACCAGCCGAAGCGGGAATGTTCTCCCGCCAGGTTGCGATGCAGTATAGCCCAAATGAAGAATTCGGGCAACGTCCCGGTTGGCAAAGGGCAGGAATTTTCTTGACAGGCCGGAATAAAACTACATACTATTCACGCTGAAGCGGGGACCGAGCCGGGCGGAGAGTTCCCAATCCTTTAGGGGAAGGAAATTGCGGATCAAGGGGAAGAAACATCGTTTCCAAGCTGTTTCGGGGCTGGCCTCTTTTTCCTTTCTCAGCTGGCTCACCGTGGCCGCGATTCTTCTCTTATGGTTCTTGGTGACTGCCGCGGGATGGGTTTCGGCCTTCGTGCTTCCCTCGCCGGCGAATCTGTGGTCTGAGTTCCAGGTCCTCGTGGCCAATGGCTACGCGGGCAAAACGCTCTCCGAACATATCCTGGCCAGCCTGTTCCGCACCTTCACGGGCCTGGGACTGGGAATCGCCCTCGGCGTCCCCCTCGGTTTGCTCATGGGTTACAGCCGGATCGCCCATGCCATCCTGGGGCCCATCTTCTCCTTCCTTCGCCCGATCCCGCCGATCGCCTTCATCCCCCTGATGATCCTGTACTTCGGTATCGGGGAGTTTTCCAAGGTGGCCCTGATTTTCCTGGCTGCTTTGTATTACGTGGTGCTCAATTCTTCCGCCGGGGTGCGCACCGTTCCCCAGGACCTGTTGCGGGCCGGGCTGAACCTGGGCCTCTCGCGGGCCAAGCTCTTTTCCAAGGTGGTCTTCTGGGCAGCTCTGCCCCATATCATGACCGGGATCAAGACCGCCACAGCAATCAGCTGGGCCATCGTGGTGGCGGCCGAATTGATCGCCGCCCAGGCCGGGCTGGGCTTCATGGTCATGGATGCGACCACCTTCTTCCGGGTGCCGAATGTCTACCTCGGCATCATCATTATCGGGCTGATCGGTGTGGCCCTGGAGACGGTCACCGTGGCCATCGACCGAAAGCTGCTCCACTGGATGGGAAGATGAAAAACTCGACCGATGCGCCGGGGGCCTCCCGGAAAGTCAAGATTTCCCTCGCGGGAGTCGGCCGGGTGTTTCAACCTACCTCAAAACGTTCGAGCCCGGTTGTGGCCCTGAAGGGGGTGAACGGTGAGGTTTTCGAGGAGGAGATCGTCGGCCTCCTGGGGCCCAGCGGGTGCGGGAAAACGACCCTGCTCAACCTCATCGCCGGTTTCGACCGGCAGGACGAGGGGGAAATCATCGTAGCCGGGAAGAAAGTGGAGCGGCCGGGACCGGACCGCATGGTGGTTTTCCAGTTTCCGGCCCTGTTTGCCTGGCTCACGGTTTGGGAGAATGTCGTCTTTGGCCCGAAGGAGCGGGGGGAAAACCAGAAGGAGTATGAACCCCGGGCGCGAAGCCTTCTGGAGTCCGTGGGACTGAAGGGCCGGGAACATGACTACCCGTACCAGCTTTCGGGGGGAATGAAACAGCGCGTGCAATTGGCCCGGGCCCTGCTCAACCAGCCGGAAGTGCTGCTCATGGACGAGCCCTTCGGGGCCCTCGATTCCCAAACCCGCAGTCAGATGCAGGAACTTCTTCACGATGTCTGGGCCCTGTACCATCCGACGATCCTTCTGGTGACCCACGATGCCGAAGAGGCTCTCTTTCTCTGCCACCGCATCTACGTGATGGATTGTCAGGGCGAAATCCGGGAGACGATCCACGTCCCCTTTCCCTTTCCCCGGAAGTTCGACCTCATCGGGTCGACGGATTTCGCTCATTTGAAATACACCCTGCTCAGCGCCCTGCGGGCGGAAGAAGAAAAGCCCGACTGCCATAAACAGGTCGGAGAGAAGACTCAAGAAGGAGGGGCAATATGAAAAGACCTTTTATCATCACTACCATGGTCATCCTGCTCATGGCCGGAATCATCGGCGAAGTGAGCGCCCAGCAGGCGATCCCCGTCAGGATTGCCTGGCAGCCCTACAACGCGGTAATCTTCTACACCGCCCGGGACCTCAAGCTCTTCGAAAAAGTGGGGCTCCAGCCCACTTACATCCGCTTCACCGCGGGTCCGCCCCAGTTCGCCGCCTTCCGCAGCGAGAGCGTAGACGTGGGCCTCTTTGGGACCGCGGGCATGGTAGTGGGGGCTTCACAGGAGCTGGACTATAAAAATTTCTACATCCAAATCGCCAGCTGCTACGCGGATGGGCTGGTGGCGAGACCGGACAGCGGCATCAGCCGGCTCCAGGACCTGAAAGGGAAAAGGATCGCCTTCGTGCGGGGCACCAGCGCCCACCTGGGGCTCACCAAAGCGCTGCAGAGCGTGGGGCTGTCCCCAGCAGATGTCAACATGATTCATACGGATGTCCCCGCCATGGCGCCGGCCTTCGCCAACAAGGACGTGGATGCGGCCTATTCCTGGGAACCGTGGGTGTCACGGATGCAGGAGATGGGTGGAAAGGTCATTGTGCGCAGCAACCAGGTGGGTTTGAACACTTCCGACAACTGGGTGGTGAGAACCGCCTGGGCCCAGAAGAATCCTCAAGCCGTGCTCCTGATTCTCAAAGCTGTCGACATGGCATTAGGGGAGTTCAAGAAAAACCCTGCCGTGGCGATCAAGGCAACCGCGGAGAGCCTGGGGGTGAATGAGACCATTGCCAAGAGGATCGTAGAGATCAATCCGGTCATGTCCCTGGAGCAGCTCGCCGATCCCAAGTTTGAGCTTTCCCTACTGCCCGGCGCCGGCGCGCAGAAAATGATCCAGGAAGTGGGCGATTTCCTCCTCCAGCAGGGGGTCTTGAAAAATAAAATCGATGCCGGCAAGATCGTGGACGGGTCACACATCCAGGCTTATCTGAAGACCAAGAAGTAGGCTGGAATTATTAAGAGGAGATAGGCGAAAAGTAAAGGGGCATTCCGTCGAGGATGCCCCTTTTTGGCATCATAGTCTTCCTTTCAATTTGCCACAGAAGCTAATAAATAAGGTTGCTGGCGTATCGCTTTTCCGTTTGCAGCGCATCCTTTTATCCCCGCTTCTTGTGTCCTTTTTGCAACTTCAACACACCGTTCATTGTCCTTTTTCTAATATGGGCCGGTCTCCATAAATCCTCTCGCCTTTCTTAACATTTCAATTTGCTTGAGAAAAAATATCCTCACCAGTCGGGCAACAATGGAAGGGGACATGCGTCTTAAGGGAATAGCTTTTGCAGGGTTCCGAGTGGGATTGCGATATCAAGAAAATGAAAAATTTGGGGAAGCCGATGATTTTGAGAAAGGAGGCAGAAAATGAGCCGAAGGATCGGTTTCGGGGGTAGATGGCGGTGGGTTTTCAATTTTTCGATCGCAAGCCTCATACTCATGGCTCTTCCTTTATTTGGGTGCGGAGGGGGCGGCGGGAGCAGCAGCAATGGAGGTACTCAGACCGCGAACGGTGAGGTGGTCATCGGCCTTACGGACGCGGAAGGGGATTTTATCTCTTACAGCGTGGATATAGTCTCCATCACGCTGACCAAAGCAAGTGGAGCGGTGGTGGAAGCGTTACCTCTGAGGACTCGGGTGGACTTCGCCCAGTACACGGAGATGACCGAGTTTGTGACTACGGCCACCATCCCTTCCGGGGTTTACACCAGCGCTAAGATCCGTCTTGACTATGCCAACGCGGACATCCGGGTGGAGGGCGCCAACGGCCAGGCATTGGCGGCAGTCGCCAAAGATCAAAAAAACCAGTCCATCACCACGATAGAATTGGCCGTGAAGCTCGATGACCGGAGTGCGCTGGTGATTGTTCCGGGAGTGCCGGCCCACCTGACCCTGGATTTCAACCTCAAAGCTTCCAATACGGTCGACATGAGCGGAAACCCTCCGGTCGTCACAGTGGAACCCTTCCTGGTGGCTCACGTGAACCAGGAAGACCCCAAGACCCACCGGGTCCGGGGACCGCTGAAATCGGTCAACCAGAACCATTCCAGCTTCCAGGTCACCCTTTGCCCATACCACCGCCTCACGGGAGACTTCGGCACACTGACGGTCATCACCAACCAGGATACCACCTTTGAAATCGATGGGGTGAGCTACAAGGGCAGCGAAGGCTTGAATCAGCTGGCCGGCAAACCCTTCGGAACAGCAACCGTGGCCATCGGGGACCAGCACATGGGCCTTCGGCGTTTCGTCGCCCAGGAGGTCTATGCTGGCTCCAGCGTGGCCTTCGGAACGAACGACGCAGCGACCGGGAGCGTCATCGCCCGGAGCGGCGATAACCTGACCCTGCGGGGAGCCACGCTGGTACGAAAAGACGGGACGGTGACCTTCAATGATACCGTGACGATTCAGCTAGCGGATTCCACGATCGTGACCGGCCAGGGCACGCACGGCAGCGTATATACCGTAAATGATATTTCGGTGGGCCAGCACATTTCCTCGCTCGGCACCCTCTCCGGTTCCCCGGGGTCGTACGTTCTGGATGCCAAGCAGGGGCTGGTACGGATACAGGTGACCGTCCTGACCGGAACCGTGAACAGCCTCACCAGCGGAACTGTGAACATCAATCTGCAGAGCATCAACGGCCGGAAGGTGTCCCTCTTCGATTTTGCGGGAACCGGCAGTGCCCCGGGGACCGATGCGGACCCGGCTGGTTATGAAGTGAGCACGGGGGCGTTGAGTTTAAGCGGCCTTTCTTCGGGGTCACCGGTACGAGTCAGAGGGCTGGTGCGGCCTGTTGGAACGGCCCCACCTGATTTCACTGCCTGGAGCGTCATCAACACCGCGGCCCTTCCGGCTCTTCTCTTCTTCGACTGGGACCCGGCGAGCACGGCGCCTTTCTCCAGCCTGTCCTCCGCCGGTATGACCCTGAACACGGGCGGGGTGGGTTCTCTCCACCACATTTCGCGCGGCTGGGTATGGACGGATCTTCTGCCGAACGCGCCCGTGGTAACGCCGAAGAGCACCCCCTTGGGTCTTTACGCGATCTGCTACCAGGGCACGGTCCAGCTGTACACGCAGTTTGATGCCTATTCCCAGGCTCTCCAAACCAGCCTCGATTCCGGGAAGAAGGCCCGCCTGGTCAGCGCCTACGGGACTTTCACCGATGCCACGACCACCCTCGACGCCACGCGGGTCTTTGCCGCCTTCCAATAATCTTCCAGACTCTGAGCGGGCAGCCCCGGGCCGCCGGCTCAAAAAGAATCACGGTAGGGATACCGATTTTTCGGTGTCCCTACCGTGATACTGGTGGGGCTAATTCCGCAGTTGACAAGGCTACTTGTATTCAGCCTGCTTCAGCGCCCTCCAGTTCGCCATCCTTCCAGCCTTCCACTATTCCCTAGTCCCCTTATTTTATTCCCCTCTCTGTTTATCCGCGTCCCATTAGGCTTTTCTATTTCCTTTTTTGGACAGGCAGCAAGACATGGGAAGGGTGGTCGTTGTCGTGGTAAACGGCCTGGTGGGCGAGGTTGTAGCGCTGTTCCAGGCCCAGGGGGCCGCCGGTGTTGGGGTTGACGTCGAACCGGGGCCAATTGCTGCTGCTGACGTCCAGGCGGATGCGGTGGCCCTTCTTGAAGATATTGGATGTAGGGTATAGCTGGAAAACGAACTCATAGGGTTTCCCGGGTTCAAGAAACTCCGGCTTCTCAAAACCGTTCCGGTACCGGGCCCGGAGGATGGAATCGGTCAGGTTGATGGCCAATCCGTCCGGCTCCTCGTCATCAGGCGGGTAGACGTCGATGAGCTTGGCGGTGAAGTCGGTATCCACGGCCGATGACGAAGCCCACAGGTGCATTTCGACGGGGCCGGTGATTTCCAAGTCCGCCTCCAGCGGGGGAGTATGGAAAGTCAATACATCCGACCGCAGGCTCAACGGCTGTTTGTCGGTGCAGCCAATGCTGCCGCTCCGGCCGCGCTGATCGAAAGCGCCCGGCTTCATCACGATATCGACCGCTGAAATCCCCCCGCCGAGCGTGGGAACCGGGTCCCGGGGATTGAAGGTATACCGGCTGGGGAGAATGTCCGCCTTCCCGGGCTTTTCCGGAGACAGGGTCCCATCGCCTTGAAGGTAGTAAGGGGTGAAGCGGGTGGCGGGGATGGGCCAGTCATCCAGGCTCCGCCAGAAGCCGCCGTGGTGGATTCGCCCCGGATAGTCCGCCGCCTCCCCGGGTGAGCCGTCGATGACCCGTGTTCCGTCCCCCGTTCCCATGGTGAAGATTCGCACCGGCCGCCAGTCGGACACCTCGGTACGCAGGCCTTTCAAAAAGCGGTCGAACCAGGCCAGCTTCAGGTCAAGGTAGTTGATCTCCGCTTCATTGCCAAACTCGAGGTCCCCCGCATAGGGGATCTCATATTTTGCGTGGGTCCACGGCCCCATGAGGAGATACTGGGGAGCTTTCTTCATTTTTCTCAGCTTCACAAAGCTTTCGCAGGTGTTGCGGGCATAGGAGTCATACCACCCCCCCAAATATAAGGTCGGAAGATCGGCATGCTCCCGGTAGTGCTCCGAGATCGTGTAACCGCGGTGTTCTTTCCAGTAGCCGTCATAGTCACTGTGGGTGAGAATGTCCAGTGCCCACTGTTCATAAGACGGGAGCCTGCGCAAGAGGGTAGCCCCTTTCTTGAGTGGAGACCGCCGCAGGATCTCCGGCATCTCTTCGGTATAGGCTTTGATGAGCGCTTTCTTCAGGTTCGGGTCTGCGGCTGCCTCCTTGCTGGTGATAGCCATGCGGAAGACATACACATGAAAGCGCAACTCCAGGGCCCCGTTGTGGCGCATGGAGCTGTGGTAGTAGTTGGAAGCCCCCACGGCCACGATCATGGTGGAGAGATGGGGCGGGGAAAGGGTGGCCAGGGCGCTCTGGTCGCTTCCGGCGTAGGAGTCTCCCATGGTGCCCACCTTGCCCGTGCTCCATTTCTGACTCCCCAGCCACTCGACGGTGTCGTAGCCGTCTTGCGCCTCCTTGGCGAAGGCATACCACTCCCCTTCGGAATCAAAACGTCCCCGCACGTCCTGAATGGCGCACACGTATCCCCGGCGGGCAAAGTACTTGCCTTTGAGGACGTTTCTGGATGAACCTTTGCCGTAAGGGGTGCGCTCCAGGATCACGGGGAATTTCCCCTTTGCCCGCAGGTCGCCAAGTGCCGGAAGGTAGAGATCCGTGGCCAGCCTGACACCGTCCTGCATGGGGATCATGACATTGGAGTCGATGAGCGCATCATACTGCAGATGAGACCCTTCATAGGGCTGGGGCATGGGAAGCTCCTTTCGATATTACAATGCCTAAAATTCGAAATGCCTAAAGTTAAAAGACTCGGCAAAAAGTGCCTCAAGTGCCTTAAGTGCGCTCAAGTGCACTTACTAATGAGGCCATAATTGGCTGGACAGAGATTTCACCTTTTGCTCTCCTGGATTCCGGCTTCCGCCGGAATGACAACGAAGAACTGCGCCCTTCCATGTTCGTCGCTCCGGCGAAAGCCGGAGTCCAGTTCCAGGTTTCCAAAAGGGGAAATCCTCCAACCAATGATGTTTAAACTATTATGGACTCCTTAGTAA
>Ga0316628_100003200_pt1 | contig 12525 bp, 11 predicted proteins | sample OWC_Aug_M2_C1_D5_FD_207648 | JGI IMG/M metagenome (GOLD analysis project Ga0316628, IMG submission 207648) | Wetland soil microbial communities from Old Woman Creek delta, Ohio, United States - OWC_Aug_M2_C1_D5_C | ecosystem: Environmental > Terrestrial > Soil > Wetlands | place: USA: Ohio...
GATCAACGAGGCATATGAGGTGCTCAGCGATCCGGAGAAGCGCAGGCAGTACGACCTTTTCGGGCAACAGCCTCCCGGCTATCGTCCGCCGGAGCCGGGAGCAGGAGCAGGCTTCGATTTCAACTCCTTTTCCAACCTCGGTTTCGAGCCGGGAGCAGGTGGAGGTTTTGGAGATGTCTTCTCCGATCTCTTTGGCCGGGGGGCTCGATTTGGCACCCGGTATGCTGAAGCGCCCAGGAGAGGGGAGGATATCTACTATACGGTGGACCTGGATTTCCTGGACGCCATAAGGGGTCTGACCACTCAGATCAATCTCCAAAGGCATGTTCCTTGCCTCGTCTGCAAGGGGACCGGGGAAGCTCCCGGATCCTCTTCCGAGGTCTGCCCCGACTGTAAAGGAACCGGACAGAAGCAGGTATCCAGAGGAGTACTTACCGTAGCCCAGACTTGCCCAACCTGTGGGGGAAGGGGGAGGAAGGTAACGCCATGTCCATCGTGTTCCGGGAGGGGGGCTATGCTACAAACGGAACGCCTCTCGGTCAAGATTCCCGCCGGTGTAGATAATGGATCGAGGGTCCGCCTGGCAGAAAAGGGAGAGGCTGGCGCCCATGGCGCACCGCCCGGGGACTTATATATTGTTACCCGCATACGTCCTCATTCCTTTCTCGAGCGCAAAGGGGACAACATTTATAGCAAGATCCCCATCTCCGTGACGGAGGCCGTTCTCGGGGCAAGGGTCGAGGTTCCTACCGTGGACGGAATGACCTCGATGAGAATCCCCCCCGAGACTTCGAGCGGTCAGGTCTTTCGGTTACGGGGCAAAGGGGTTCCGCACCTGAATGGTTCGGGCCGGGGGGATCAGTTCGTAGAGGTGCAGATCGTAGTCCCCAAAGGTCTGGATTCTCGCTCTCAGCAATTGCTGAAGGATTTTGAAAGGCTGAATCCGGAGAATCCCCGGAAGGATCTTCCCCGGATCTCTTGAGAGGTTGTTATGAAAGCGAAGCGGGAGAAAAAGCCCCTTTATATGATCAGCGTTGTGGCGGAGATGTTCTCCATCCATCCGCAGACCCTGCGGACTTACGAAAGGGAAGGCCTGCTCCGGCCTGCCCGCACTGTGGGAAATACGCGCCTTTATTCTCAGGAGGACGTGGAGCGCATCGAGATGATCACTCGTCTGACCCGGGATTTGGGCGTCAATTTGGCCGGGGTGGAGGTGGTCCTCAATATGCGGGCCAAGATGGAGGAGATGAGGCATCAGATGGAGGAGACCATCATGGTCCTCCGGGAACAATTTAAGAATGACGATATGGCCCATCCGCGCCGCGAGGTGACGTTAGTGCCGGTAGGAAAGCGGGGTCTGAGCCGCAGAGACGATGGCTGAGCGGGATGCCACAACGAGCTTGGGGCTAGGAAAAGGCGCGTCAATCAATCTGAAGGTCGGGGTTTCTCTTCCATGCCGGATAGCTTCAGTTCTAAGCCTTAAGGAGGATAGCAGATGTCGAATACTTTTAAGACTACCCTGTTGCTGGGCCTGTTAACGGGGCTTTTCGTCCTGATCGGAGGATACTTCGGGGGCCGGCAGGGGATGGTCATCGCGTTAATCTTCGCTGGGATCATGAATTTCGGGAGCTATTGGTTCTCCGACCGAATCGTCCTTGCCCTGTACCGAGCCCAAGAGGTGCAAGAGAAGGAGGCGCCGGAACTCTATCGCATTGTGCGCGGCCTATCCCAGAGGACGGGAATGCCGATGCCCAAAGTCTATATAGTCCCCAATGACGCACCCAATGCCTTTGCTACCGGGCGCTCGCCTCAGCACGCAGCAGTGGCCGTCACCGAAGGCATCCTCCGCCTCCTTTCCGCTGAGGAGTTGGAAGGAGTTCTGGCTCATGAATTGGCCCATATTCAACACCGGGATACTTTGATCAGTACGATAGCGGCTACCCTGGCCGGGGTCATCATGATGTTAGCCAGTATGGCCCGCTGGGCTGCTTTATTCGGCGGGTTCGGAGGACGGGATGAGGAAAATCGCGGTGGAGGAGCCCTGGGCTTTATCTTTATGGCAGTCCTGGCTCCGATTGCTGCCACTCTCATTCAGCTGGCGATTTCACGTTCCCGCGAGTATTCTGCGGATGAGGGTTCAGCCCGGATCACCAAGCAACCGGGAAGGCTGGCGCAGGCCCTGGAGAAGCTGGAAAATGCGGCAGAGAGGATCCCGATGGATGCCAATCCCGCTACCTCTCATCTCTTCATCGTCAACCCTCTGCATGGGGGAACCCTTCTTTCCCTCTTCTCGACCCATCCTCCGATCGAGGAGCGAATCGCCCGACTTCGGGCTATGAGGATCGCATGATCAGCCGGGGCCAAAGCAGAGAGGCGCATGGTGGCCGCTTGCAATTGCTGGCCCTCTTTCTCTTTTTGAGCGCGACCTTCTGGGGATGCGCCCCCACAATCGTCGGGGAGAGGCACCTAATTCCAGACCCGCTCTGGGCGCAGTCAGGCAAGGAGATAAGGAGGGAGTTTCTCGTCTCCTCTGTGGGGAAATCGACGGTGGAAGTCAAATACATGGAAAAGGACGAACTGTTGGAGTTGCTGAGTTCCTCCTCCCAAGACCCTGCGCTCTTTAAACCCGTGCCACCCTTGTTCGGAGGTATGACTCCTTTTCTCATGGTGGTTACCAATTCCTCTGATGCCCTAATGGTCCTTGAAGGCCAGCATGCGCTCTTTCAGGATGACGAAGGAGGCAGGCTCTATTCGATGGGGTTTCCGGAGCTTTATCTGCTCCTCTCCGACGATCGAAGTCGGGACGAGAAGATGAAGATCCTGCAGGGACTCCTCTTTTCTTCCACTCCTATTCCTCCCGGGAATTCCAAGAAGGGGCTGCTCCTTTTCGCGGGCTCGCCCGATCCAGCGGCCAAGAAGGCGACTCTGACCATCTCTTTCCTCTATGCGGACAAGGCGCTTAAGAGCGAAGAGGTTTCATTTCCTTTCACCATAGAGGCCCTCCCTGGCGATAAGGGAGAGGCACCATCTGAAGAAGGAGGCATCGAGAAGTAAGGTGAGGATTGACATGGCCTTTTTGTTTTGGGGATGCAGCCGGCGAGGAATTCACGCTCCTGGAGGAAAAAATGGTGAGAAATAGAGGCAAATGGATTAGCACCCTGCCCGCTGGTCTGATCTTATTCGTCCTGATCTTGGCCTGGGCCTCGCAATCCCTGGCGCAGGATCTGGCCGTTGAGCTCTCCCTTCCGAGGGACTCTCTGAATGTCCTTCTGCAGGCCCTGGATGGGACCACGATCTCTTACCAGGGGAAGGTTCGCGATGGCCTTCAGGCGGGGAAGTTATCCATCGGGCGCACCCGAATTACCGGAATGGGAGAGGGGCAGGTCCTTGTGGGACTGGAAGGAACGATTTGGATTCATTATTTCCTGCGACCGGAGGAGAGCTTAGGACTTCCTCTGGGGAAGTCGCTGGAAATCAAAAGCAGCGTCGATTTTTCCTGCAAGCTGACTTTGATTCCCGAGATCGATGAGCTGACGAAGAAGCTGATCCTGAGGGCCAATGTGTTGAGCCTGGAACTGAGAAAGGCGGAAGGGTTCTACGAATTGCTCATCCAGGTTCCCGGAGTCGAGGCAATCATACGATCGGAGATTAACAAGGCCCTGCAGGCGATGAAACCAGAGATCCTGGATCTTTCCCCCTACTTGGTGGCTCAAGAGCTATTGTTAGAGGAATCGAGATGGAAGGCGGACCGCATCTTGCTGGTGGAACCGAAGGATGTGAAGATCGACGTTCAGCCGGACGCTCTCAAGGTACGAGCCTTCGCCCGGGTGGAATCTAAGGCAATCGATAAACCGCAAAACTGATCCCCCGGGATCGGGAAGTTGATTTGCCCGGCGGGGGGGCCGGAAGGAACGCATGAGGGACCAGAATACAGGACCAGGATTTCTCCGAGCTCGATTCCTGCCTTTTCTTTTCGCCCTTCTCTGGCTCTCGGGAGGGGCCTCTTTGGGATGTAGCCAACCGCTGGTTCGGCTCGTTCCTGATCCTCTCTGGCTGCAGTCCGGAAATGAGATCCAAGAAGGATTCCTCATCTGCCCATACTGGAAATCGAGCGTGGGGGTCAAGTATCTTGCAAAGGAGGAACTCCTCGATCTTCTGCGATCGCGCACCGAAGATCCCGCCCTTTTCGGTTCCGGTTCCTCCCGGATAAATTTTGCGGCCTTTCTGGTTTCAGCCAGCAACAATTCCCCGGAGACCATGCTTCTGGGGGGAGAGTTTGCAACCTTGCTGGACGAGAAGGGAAGGGAGCTGCAGTGGCTCGATTTGGCTGATTTCTCTATCGATGTATCGGAGGAGAAGGTGAAACTGCAGAGGATCAAGGTTCTGACTGAGCTTCTCTTTTCCTCCCCGATCCTCCTTCCCGGAGAGTCCAGACAAGGACTTCTTTTCTTCCACCCGCCCCGCCCCCATATGCGGAAGGTGACGCTACGGATCTCCTTTGCGCTGGGGGACAGGGCGCAGGAGAGATTAGAATGCTTCTTTCCTTTCACGGTAGAGGCAATTTCCCCTAAAGCTACCCCCTCACCTCCCGCCGAAAATACCGGATTCGAACCGGCATCTGATTCTACGATTGAAAATGTGCAGTGAGGCATTCCTCACGGCTCCGCTTCCTGCAGCGGGGCGGCGAGGAGCTTCCGCTGGCTTCCTACGAACGCCGTAAACCCCACAGGTCAAAAAGGGTTCCCTTTGGCGCGTTGCCCGTCCGATCAATCTGAGGGTCTGATAACTTGCTCTCATGGGCATGGAGTATGGAAGAGTCAGGGAGGAAGCCCTATGACGCGGATGCGGGTCAAGGTCTTTGGCCTTTTGGTGGTGAGCGTTATCCTCTCCGTTGCTTCTCCTTGCCTCGCAACTCTCAAAGAGACCCATTCCCTCTTGGGCACCATCGTAGAGATTACCATCGTCAGCGCGGATGAATCGAAGGGCCAGAAGGGAATGGAAGAGGCATTTGCTGAGATCCGCCGGATCGAGGCGTTGATGAGCTATTACCGCCCGGAAAGTGAGGTGTCCCGCATTAATAAGGCACCTGCCGGGCAAAAGGTTAAGGTGGGAGAGGAACTCTTTCATCTCCTCCAGCACGCCCGGACCATCTCGCAGCTGACCGGAGGCGCCTTCGATATTACTTTTGCCCCCCTTTGGCAACTCTGGGGCCGGTGTGCCAAGGAGGGCAGGCTTCCTTCTCCGGAGGAAGTCACGGAGGCGAAGGGCCTGGTCGACTTTCGGCAGATCAAACTGTCTGAGGGAACGCATGAGGTGGAACTGGGAAAGCCGGGAATGAGCGTGAACCTGGGGGGAATCGCCAAGGGTTATGCCTTGGACCGGACGGGAAGGGTGCTGAGGACCGCGGGCCTGGACAACTTCCTGGTCAATCTGGGAGGAGATATTCTGGCGATGGGCGAGGGGCGAGAGGGAAAGGACTGGCGAATTGGGATCCAGCATCCCCGCCGACCCCAGGAGCTTACCGGAATGCTACGGATCAGGAATGGTTGCGTCCTAACTTCCGGGGACTATGAGCGCTATTTTGAGATCGAAGGGAAGCGATATCACCATATCCTCGATGTCCGGACGGGTTATCCCGTGGACAGTTGTTCCCAGGTCACAGTAGTCGCGCCGGATCTTGGCAGCAATTACCTGCCTTCCATAGCCCTCTTCCTCTTGGGACCCGAAGCCGGCCTGCACCTCATGGAAAACTACCCGGAGATGGCCGCATTGATTATCACCCCCGAAGGCAAAGTGTTGGCCACTTCGAATTTTTCCGCCTATTTGGTAACCCCTCTGCCTGCGAGGGTCGATATGGCTCCGGTGGACTGAACTGACTCGCCCCCTCGGCTCCTTCCCCTCCTTGAAGGGGTCTGGTCATCCCAACCGAGGGCAGGAGTTGAAGGAGACTCACGGGAGTGCAATTTAGGTGTTGACAAGGAGGGGTAAAGGGTTACAATTCAGGCATGAGTTGGCGGGAGCCTGATCAGACAGCTAAGATTTTCCGGGTAGGGCTCCATGCTCGTGTCGATACTGAAGTTTAATCCCCCCGATCGGCAGGAGGTGGAAAAGGCAGGCACCGGGCAGATCCTTCGTTCCGAGATCGCGGGGCCTTTTTTGTTTGCGGGAGGGTATGCGTACCGTCTGGGCCGGCCTAATACTTCAGATTACGAGCAGTAACCTGCTGGAGGCAATGGCGTATGGAGAAGATGACGGCGCCCTGTCTCCGACGTGAAGGAGATGCGTTCCAATGGCTGTTCCATTGGCCAGCGGTGTGGATTCTCAGAGTTCTTGGCTTCAATTAGAGGGGCTCTGGATTATGCTTTTTTCACGCCTTGAACAAAGTTGCACAGGATTTCTGGCCCATCCGCATGAAGATCTGCACACTGACCCCGTCACGCCCCATCACCTAATCCTTCTTATCATTCCGTTTCTATTACTGATACTACCTGGCCATCGTCTGGATAGTCAGGCTGGACCCATACCAAGTGCTGCTCAGTGCACCACGGTTACCGACGCGGACGATGGCGGTCGCATTCAGATTAAGCTGAGGGATGTGCTCGCTGTAAGGTTGAAGGCCATCCCGGGAACTGGCTATGCATGGCACCTAGTCCGAAATGATCCCAAATTCCTCAAGCCGTTGGGAGAGCCTACTTACGAACAAAGTGAAAGCAGATTACTCGGTGGAGTCGAATTCCAGATATTTCGCTTCCGTGCTTTGGCCCGCGGCACCAATGTCCTTGAACTCCACTACGACAGGGCATGGGAGAAGAAGTGGATTCCTCTAAAGACGTATCATGTCATTGTAGAAATCCTCTGAGGGCCGAGAGAGCTAAGGGCGCCCTCTTATAATTTCGATCACGTATTCGGGGTGGATAGCGCCGGCGCCAGGGAGGGTGGTCGGGGGACGCGGCCGCCCCCGGCGAAGTGCAGCGGAAGTTTGCGACGAGTAGCAGACGGACGTCTTCTGAGCAGCAGCGAGGGTTGTTTCTCACCTGTCTGGGGTAAAGCGCAAGGCATGCAATAAAGGAGCGGCGGAAAGGAGGGGGCAGATGCCGGGAAAAAAAGAGAAGCACTGGACTGTGATGGTATATATGGCAGGAGACAACAGTCTGGACAGCGCGGGCGTCGCTGACCTTACGGAAATGAAAAAGGTTGGTTCAACCGATAGTGTCAATGTCATCGCGCAGTTTGACCGGCAGGGCAAGGATGTGGCGACGAACCGCTATTACGTTCGCAAGGGCGGTCCCCTGAAAAAAGATGTGGTGGCCGGCCTCGGCGAAACAAACACGGGAGATCCCGGAGTTCTTGAGGACTTCATTCGATGGGGGATTGAGAACTACCCTGCGCGTCATTGCTTGCTGGTCGTATGGAACCACGGCAACGGCTGGAACGATGAGAACGTCTATCGGGTCGCTACTAAGGCGCTCAATATGGACATCCGGCGTCGCGGCGTAACGCTCTCAGGCGGAGTCTCGCGGGCGAAGGGCGAGACGAAGGCGGCAGTCTCCATGCGTCGTATCCGTGTGGTCGGTGGAAAGAAATTTCGCCGAGCGCTCTTCAGCACTTCGATAGCGAAGGCGGTGACGACCAGAGGTATCGCATATGATGACGACGCACAGGATTTCCTCGACAGCATCGAAATGAAGAGGCTGCTCCTGTCGGCAAAGAAGAGGCTCAAACGGAAGATCGATATTTTGGGCATGGATGCCTGTCTGATGAGCATGGCAGAGGTCAATTATCAACTGCGCGACAGCGTGTTGCTGACTGTCGGATCGGAGGAGGTGGAGCCGGGAGATGGCTGGCCCTACGATAGGATCCTTGATGAGCTCGTCAGGAAACCGACGGTGATGCCGCAGGAGTTGGCGGCTCTGATTGTCGAGAAATACGTCGATTCGTACGCGAGCACCTCGGGAGTCACACAGTCGGCATGCGAGCTCATGAAGTCAGACCCGTTGATAATAAGCGTCGATCAGCTTGCCGGGGCGTTGGTTGATTGCCTGTCTGACGGCGCCGCACGGGTGGCAATCGTGGACTCCCGTCTCCAGGCCCAGTCCTATGATACCCCGGACTACGTTGATCTCTATGACTTCTGCGGCCTTCTTGAGGGAAAAAGCACGGTTGCCGGTATCAAAGCCGCTTGCCAGGGGGTGAAAAAAAGCATTCGACCTAACGGTATGGTGATCAGCTCCGGATACAAAGGTGCAGCCGTAAAGCACTCGAACGGGCTCTCGATCTACTTTCCCCTTAAGAGCATCTCTCCTCTGTATCGAACCCTTGACTTCGCGAAAAAAACGTCCTGGGGGGGGTTCCTTCAGGCTTATGTGACCTCTGCCCGCAGACCCGGCGGATCCGGTCACCAGTACGTACTATGAGTCGTTGAGCAGGCCTTGGGAGGGGGAGCTTTGGACCGGAAAAAGATTGCGCATATGGAGTGGGAAGAATTCGAGGCGAGTCTGGCAATTGCCTCCCGCGGAGGAAAGAGCGCTTCCCGCATCGGGAAGGACTTGGAAGAGTACTTCGGCAAAGAAGAATACGACTCTTTGCAGAAGCTCGCAACCCACGCCCGGTCTATGCGCTCACGGGTTCCGGTTCTGGGGAATGTCGTGTTTCTTCCCGGGATCATGGGTTCCAATCTCATCACCGTAGAGAAAGATGGTGATGAGGATCTCGTGTGGGTGAATCTGCTCCGGCTCGCAGTCGGGCAGATCGAACGGCTGAAACTCTCGCCCGACGGCTCTCAAGATGACAATCCTGACTTTACCGTGAAGCCAAGCGACCTGGACAAGAGGACGTATGCACGTGCGATATTCTGGCTCAAGGCACGATGGAATGTGTACCCCTTTCCCTATGACTGGCGCAAAGACATGGATATTTCCTCCGCGGCATTGGCCGCTTTCATTCGGGAGAAGTGTGGTGGAGAACCCGCACACCTCGTGGCACATTCCATGGGAGGTCTCGTCAGCCGCAACTTCATCCGTCTCCACCGGGATCTATGGGACAAGATGGCCGGTAGCGATGGAGGAAAGGGAGGTCGCCTGATCATGCTGGGCACGCCGAACTTCGGATCTTTCGTCATACCCCAGACGTTCACGGGTGTGGAGAAGATGGTCAGGCTGCTGGCGGCGGCAGACCTCACGAACAGCCTGGCGGTGATTCTCGAGATCATCAACACTTTTGTCGGCTCCTATCAGATGCTGCCCGCGCCTAGTAAAATACCGCTCGCCTGTCAGGTGATATACCGGATGGAAAGCTGGGGAGACTTCCCCGTCTCCGAGAATCACCTCGGCCGTGCCTTCCAGTTTCATACAGACTTGGAAAGGGCGGATACGGTGGATCCCGGACGGATGGTGTACATAGCGGGGGGCAATCGCGAGACGCTGGCGGGGCTCAAGCTGGTCGCGCCCGGAGAATTTGATTACACGATCACGTATGAAGGCGATGGCCGCGTGCCCCATGCTCTCGGCCTGCTCACGGATGTCCCGGCCTATTACGTCGATGCGTCACACGGCGACCTCCCGAGGAACCAAAAGGTGCTTACTGCCGTGGACGAGCTTCTCGAAAGCGGCAGCACCTCGGTTCTTCCGGACCTGCCGATCGCCGCGAGGGCCGTTCTGGCGGGGGGAGCCATATGGCGGAGGCCGATCGGTGAACAGAGGGCGGTCGGTGTGGTTAGAGATATTGCCGTGCGGGCGGCCAAAAAGGAGGCCTCACCCGAGGAGCTCCGTTTCGCGGAGGAATCGATCATGTGTGCCACCATGGGCCAGGATCAGCCTGTCGAAAGGGAGAAGCCCTCCGAGGGGAGAAAGAAGCCTCCCCGGGGTGAGCGAGCCCTTCCGTTTCACATTGAGGTGGTAAGAGGAGACGTCACACAGATGCGGTCCCCCGTTGTCGTGATCGGCCATTACAAGGGCGTGGCGTCGGTGAGCGCGGAGGGGGCGATAGACGAGGCCATGGGTTATTGGATTACCCGTGCCGGTCAACAGGGCATGATCGGGGCCGATTTGGGAGAGCTCTTCTTTATTCCCATTGTGAGAGGACAGATCGCTGCGAGAGCGGTGCTCTTGGCCGGAATGGGAGAGGAGGGAAAATTCACCAAGGATGATCTGCGGTATTTGATGGCAAACGTTACCTACGCTGTGTCGGCTTTGGGATTGAACACCTTTGCTGCGGTGCTCATCGGCTCAGGAGAAGGGAACCTCTCCAAAGACCGGGCGCTCAGGGGCATGGTCGAAGGGATCGGCGATGCCTTGATCCGTTTGCCAAAGGGAGACAGGTTGGAGAAGCTCACGCTGGTGGAACGGGATGACGATTGCCACCGTAAGATAATCAAGGCATTGGAGCGCCTCAGGGAGGAGAAGGTGTTTCCCGATCTGCGCTTGGAGGTGACGGTCAAAAGGCTGCCTCAGCGCAAATCCCGCCAAGATGAAAAGGAACGTCCGCCGGACATACCATCGGAGTCCTTCCCGGGAACGAGAATCACCGTGGAACGCGACGGAGATACCTTCCGGTTTTCGGCGTTGACCAAGACTGCGGTTATCCCGGTCCGCGAAGTAGAGGTGCAATCTTTCTTCGCCAGCGGTACTTCGGAACGATTGATGTCATCGGTGACCCCTGAGGAGCAGATACGGTTTGGTCAACTCCTCGCTACGTATCTGATCCCCCAGGACTTCCGCCAGCTCATCGATGATGCAGACTCGTTGACCCTCATCCTGGACCGCAGTACTTCGTCGTTCCCCTGGGAGATGGCTTGCTTACGGAGCACCCGGGGAGTGACTTTTTTCGGCCCTGACCTCAAGCTCACACGCCAGTTCAGGACAATGCTTTCCTCGCCAGGCCTGCCGCCTCCCCTCAATCGCGCTTTGAAAGTTCTCGTGATTGCTGATCCTGCACCCGAGCCTGAGTTCCAGCTACCAGGAGCCCGCCGTGAGGGTCGCGAGGTCGTCCGAGTCCTCAACCATTTCAAGAAAAAGATGGGCTCTGACATTACGGTGGTAGACCGTATAGGGTCTATGGAGTGTGATCCGATCGAGATACTGGCTTTGCTCTTGAGCGAGGAATTCGACGTTGTGCACTATGCGGGACACGGGGTCTTTGACGAGGAAAATCCTTCCCGCAGTGGATGGGTCTTTGGCGAGGGGCGGATCCTCTCGGCAAAGGAGATCTTCCGGGCCCGCCGCGTGCCGCGGCTCGTTTTCGCGAACGCCTGCTTCTCAGCCGTCATCAGAGAACGGAAGACGATGACCGCCGATCAGAAAAGCCGCCGCCTGGCCGGACTGGCGGAGGCCTTTTTTGAGCGTGGCATCCAGAACTATATCGGCGCGGGCTGGCCCGTTGACGACGAACCGGCGGTGGAGTTTGCAACGGTGTTTTACGAAAATGCTCTTTTGGCCGAGACTTTGGCTGACTCGCTCGCTGCTGCGCGAAAGAAGATCATGGGCCAAGGGTCGACCTGGGGCGCATACCAGCACTATGGACAGGTTGACGCACGGCTGCTGACCAACGGGAAAGAGCAGGACTGAGGAGTTGTTTTTAGGATGTCTTCTTCGTTTCTTCAAAGCGAACAGGACGACATCGCTCATGATCTGCTCATAATCAGCATCATCTTGAAAATGCACAGCAAGCAGATTTCCCGCCTGGGCGGGATTAGCGAGCGAACCATAATAGAGAACGATTCCTTGATAATCCACGAAATCTGATAGCGCCAAAACCTGCGCCTGCGACTTTCCGATCTCCCCTTGCCCTTCCCTTTTCGGTTCTACCACAAGGTTTTTCCTTTCTGACCCAACTGATCCATGTCTGGCAGCTTCTCAGAGCCTCGTTCGCTCTCTTGACTGAAGTAGTCATCCGTACAGCGGGGGGAGGTCAAGCGACTCTACAAGCAGAGGGGTCATGGGGCCCTTTTCGTTGCCGAAGCAGCCATGAGGAAAAGCTGATTGGCTGCTAAGGGGCAGTGGGATTTTCCTTGAAGGGATCGACGATTTATTTTAGAATCCCCGTGCTTACCCTTGTTCATCTGCCATACGATCCCACACCGGTCCGCCGTATTCTGGGTCCGAAGGAGGTTAGGATGAGGAAAGTCATCGATTGCGCCCTGAGGCTTCTTATCGCGATTCTAACCAGTGTCTTCTTTACGGGAAATATTACCCCCTCTCAGGCCACAGCTGCGGCACTTCAGGAAGATCAGGAGACAAGCATGACCGCCCTTCTCAAGAAGGCCCTGCCTGGCGCGGAGCGCTTCGAGAGGGTAGATAAGGGAGGACTCCGGTACGAGGTGGGCTACCAGGGGCAGGAACGGGTGGGGGGAGTCTTCTTCACCGAAGGAATGGGATATAGAACCCTCATGAGGGTTATGGTGGGCATCGATCAGCAGGGGAGGGTGGTCGAAGTCCTCCTCCTTTCCCACAACGAGACCCCGGCAATCTGGACCAAGGACGCGGATCAGCAGTTTCGTGCCCAGTTCCGGGGAAAGACTGGGCCCTTCAT
>Ga0316628_100003201_pt1 | contig 12524 bp, 15 predicted proteins | sample OWC_Aug_M2_C1_D5_FD_207648 | JGI IMG/M metagenome (GOLD analysis project Ga0316628, IMG submission 207648) | Wetland soil microbial communities from Old Woman Creek delta, Ohio, United States - OWC_Aug_M2_C1_D5_C | ecosystem: Environmental > Terrestrial > Soil > Wetlands | place: USA: Ohio...
CGCTTTGGTAACGGTAAGAATCGCCAGACCCCGGGCGTTGCGCAGGACCGCGGTTGGAATGGCGTGCTCAGGTATTTTCTGAAAGCTTTCAATTATTGCCACAGCCTGGTCGACATCGGCCTGATAGTTGGCATGAGCGCTGGCGACTAGCAGGCACGCTGCAAGTATTACTGCGGCCATTAAAAAGATTTTCTTTCTCATTTCATGCTCCTTTTGGGTCGAAATTGTCTTTACGCTAGCGTCGGCAACTTTAGCTGAAACAGCGGAGTCCGACACAGGAATCTTGAGCAATAAACAGGCCGAATTGGTTGCTGCCTGAAGCACGATTGAGTAAACGAGCCATATCCGACGAAAAAATGTGGACAAGGGTTAAATTGAGAGAGTCTGCTGCAAGAAAACTTCGGACTAGTAAAGATTCAGATCGTGAAACGCATTTTTCAATGATGACAATGCAACGGATACCTCTTGGCGTAAATGACAAGAGAATTATCTTACTACTCCACTTGGATTGCGGCTGGGATTATTTCGGTGAAAAGCTAACTCTGGTTAGTTTTATCGGAAACGTCTCCCCACTTCTCAGTGTAAATTTTCCCGCCAGTACATCATCTTTTTCTCGCGTCAGTCGGACTGAACTTTCCGAAACGCCGACAATGACTATGACCTCTGAACCATTCACCGTCACACGGACGCTTCAGGCAAATCTCGCACGAGCGAGTTGTCGGAGAAATCAATTCAATCTTAGGGCTAATGCCCAAGCTCAGAGCTGCCCGCTGCCGGCGCGTCCCCACGGATAGTGGCTTCGTCGACAGGGACACATGACCTGGACACTTGGTCATTCACACTTGCTGCTCCAGAATGCTCCGTAAACAACTCGGTTAAGAGACGTGTGCAATCCGGCTCTCCGTTACTCAAGCCTCAACCCTAAATCTTGTACAGCTCGATTGACGGTCGCATTCAGCGCGTTTGAAAGGTCGCTCTGCAGTATTTCACCGCCGCCTTCGCCGCAATAAGCTTCCAGATCACGGCCCGAGGCCGGCGTCGTTGACGAAGTTACGGACAATTCATACGGCTGCGATTCCAGCATCGATAATTCGCCGTCTGAGTATATAAACACCCCATCGTAAAGGTATGTCTGCGTCGCCGTATCAAATAGTCGAGCGCGGGTTACTACTTCCAAACACAGGGTGGTTGACAGAGAAGACGGACGACAGAGGCGTGCCACTATCCGCTGTATATAAGCGCTAAGAATGCTCTGGACGTCACTGGCTTCTGCTCCACCGTCGGCCTGCGTGCCGATCTCTAGAGCCGCAACGCTCCAGTTGTCTAGCGCGCCCTTGAGTTTGACGGCCAATGCGGCCGTCGGGTCAAATTTGCTTAGCGACTCTTGAAGAGCTTTCTGGCAGGGCTCCCAACTGCTTTCGGACCACTTTCCACCGAGATAGCCCAAAGTTGCGCCCACAGGAGCCCAAAGAATGGCTAAGGCAACCGCGCCACCTGCTCCAGGCCCAGGCGCACCACCCCCAGCCAAAAAAAAGAGTCCTGCCGACGGTAGTAAACCAATGCGTATCGCGCGCTTCATCCATTCAGGTGATCCCAGATCGATTTTGCTCGTTGGCGCTAGAAGTCCAACGGGGGCTAGTCCTGAAATCGTGCCCGGAGCCAACGGACTTCCGTAAGGCTGCATGATCGCCGACGACGGCGGGCCAAATTCTCTAAGGGAGTCCTGACCAATTAAATTAGCTGCTTCTATCTCGTTTGCTGCGGTTGCTTCTGACGAACAGGAGCCCATTATCCGCACCTTGGACCAACTAGCCAACTCTTTAGTCGAACAAGCCAAATGTAGAGAGCCGATATAGATTAGCCGAGCGTCAGCCGGGACCGTGAAGCGAAACCCCGGTACGTGAACTTCTGTGTCGCGCAGTCTGCCTGATCTAATACTGAGATAGTAGGTCCCGGGTTCCAACAGAAAAGCGCCCCATCCGCTTTCAGCAGCGACTAGCGATGGTGAGTAATACGTTGAAAACCTCTTTACGGGTTCATTGGAGTCTAAATTGGCTAAAAGGACCGTGGACCCAACGATGTTCGAAGAATCGATCCAAGGGGTTTTTTCGAGCAGAAGATGAACTTCCTTGCCGTCTAGCGAACCCGTAAGCCGAAACAATACGATGGCTTTTTTGTTTTGCCGAACAGATTCATACTCCTCCGCGCTTGGTTGGCGCACAATTGAACAACCTGTGACCGATAAAACGACGAAGCATAAAATCAATGTTAGATTGCGCTTCATGACTGGGGAACAAAGCACCCTTTAAGGTTCACTCCAGCATTCACCAGATTAAAGCACCCGGGATGCCAAAACTGTGTCTAGGAATAATAGCGATTTTCTCGGCATCAATTCGGCTTTTTTCGCACAGGCGCGAGAAACGAAATCAAAATCTTCGCAGTTCTGCGCGTAGCTAGGTGGAAGCAGACGAGGCTTGCTAAGCTAAAAAGGGCACTCTCGTGATACACCGGCGAATCCTGGGGCCGACTTTCACGCACGTAACAAAGTGCAGGTTGATGTTGAGCGCCGCAGAATAAGAATTTGCCATAAACCCTACTCCTCCGCCGGGCCCAATGCGCCTAAGACAACAAAGGCGCGATTATTGCTCATGCCAAGATCATACTGCACGTGGGGGTGGGCCATGCGATACTCATGTCCGAACACCGAACTTCGTATTGTTAGTTTTATTTTTATCGCGAGCTTTTGGCTGGCTGTTCCCGTTCTCGCCGATACCGGTCCGACTCTTCCAGCGTATTTACTCGACGTCGTGACGGCTGAGAGCCAAGAAAGAGCAGATGTGACCTCGGCGGATGAAAGCGGCTTTCAATCCGAGGAGGCGCAGACGGTCGCGAACATATTATTTTCCTCGCTAAAAGCGGCCATAGAGAGGACCGGCAACAGTGTGCCTCAGGGATTAAACAATCCGACTGGCAGCTCTCAAGCAGCCATCGAGGCTCCGCCGGTTGCGAGCACAATCGACCTGAGCGCAGAGGATTATTTTCCAGCAACTCCAGGCGATCAATGGGTTTACAGCAGAGATGGTTTGGCTACATACACCACCCAAGTTCTCGATAAAGTCGTCTTGATTAATGGTATCGAGACGCGGGTGTTCCATAATTCCGACGGTTCGGAAGAGTACTATTCCGTCGATGACACCGGGATCAAGCTGCACCGCCTGTACACGCCGAAAGTACGAATCACGGGGCTAGGCACGGTAAATTTGACCTTCACATTTAACCCGCCAATCCAACTGGCAAACGGGATCACACACATCGGTGACAAAGTTCTTTCGAGCGGGATTGCTGAGAGCAATCGGCTGCCAAAGGTCGGCGTCCTGGATATGCCCTATGACGCTGACTTTACGTTGGAGAGCTTCGATACCGTGACCGTACCGGCAGGTGTTTTTAATATCGTTCGACTTAATGGAACGATAACGTTTTCGGGTACTCCGCCTGATACGCTTACCTTCGACTTAGCTGAGGGCGTCGGCAGGGTGAAAGGTGTCGAGACCTTTCTCGGAGAAACAGCGACCACGGAACTGGTTAAATACAGCGTCGGCATTTACGACCTTGCCGTGACCAAAATCACTGCACCGAGCAGCATTACATTGACCGCAAGAACTCCAGTGCAGACAAAGCAAGTCAAAGTCGAGCTGCAAAACCGTAGCCCTCATTCGGATACAGTCCCGGATAGCAGTGTGTTGCAGAATCTCGTGAGCCTTACGGTTCAATCGGTGGGAACTGCCTGTCCTGATATTCAACCCGTTTTACACGCCTCTCGGCTTCCTTTGGTGGTGCAACCCAAGAAAAAAGTGACAGTGGTTTTTGATGTGACCTTCGACTGCGCTAACGATCCGTCCAAGAGCAGCACGAAAGATCCCGGTCACGAAGACTTCCGTTATTTGGCGACAGTGAATCACGCCGCCCTGGATGGCCAGGCCGATATCGACCCCAATGACGACATCTGTCCCCGCGACATGGCGCCGTCGGGCATTGACCCTTATCCAGACGGTACCATCAAGGACTCGGGATGCGGCAACAAACGGCCGGATCGAAGTTTGGGAGCTGATGTTTTAACAGACGTGGTTTTCAAATAACAGCCTGGTCATGACTAGGGAGCGGCCAAAACAATAGGGCTGGGCGGAGAAACGTCACCGCGTGTCAGACGGTACTCACGCAGGATACCGAAGCTATCAGGTGGGATACGTTGCCTTTGGTCACAAGGAAGGCGAGCGGTTTCAATCGCGCGAAGATTTTGCCCGCGTATTTCTCCCCTAGTCTTTTCTTTCTGACGCTTCACGAAGATTTTTGAGAAATCCGGCGTCGATCTTAGCGCCCAATTCTTCGGCCTTGTGAACATCCTCCCACGCCTTGGTAAGTCAGAGCAAACCTTGGGTTTATCTCCAGCGCCTTGGTGAAGTCGGCGATAGCCTGGTCGTGCTGGCCCTTCAGTTTCCACTTCAAGAGTGGCCAAACAGAGTACGCGGGAGATTCAGTTATACACCGGCGGTACCATGGCCTCGGGAGCGCTGTTGGGAGCGGTGTTTGGCCTCGAAAGTATGGGGTTGGCCATGGACGCGGTTGCGTTATCGGCGGGCAAAGAGCTGAGAGAAAAACTTAACCTGCCGGACTTTGGCGAATTGGTTATGACTAAATTCATCGAGACGCCCCCGAAGAGATTCCCGGCTGGCCCAAAATGGTAGTCGACAATGAGCCGGAGGAAAGCGAAAGCACGCGCACAACAGGCCCTCTGCTTGAGTTTCACGTGGATCGAATCACTCTATATTCGTCCGGTGCAACCAAGGGTCTCAGCACGATCACTAACGCGGAGATCCGGTCAGCCAACGGCGATGTAATTTGGAGGAGACAATTTATCTATTCGCAAAACCCTGGTAGAGCCGGAGACTTAGAAGAGCTTGAAGCGGATAACGGTAAATTGCTCAAAGAAGAGATGAACTTTGCAGCGGAAGCAACCGTAAAAGATTTTATCAATCACTTAAAAACCGGAAGTTCGCCATAAAAATAGCCAATGAAACGTTTTCTTACGCTTTGTACAATTAACCGAACAACGTTTCGTCTTCCGATGGACGATTCTGAGTGCATTAGATGAACATGAACAGACTGCGAGTAAACGACTCTAGGGGTAGACGATGGCCTAATTTCAAGACGCCAAGCGCTGCCCGAGCGCTCTACGTTGTGGTGACGATCGCAGTTGTTTCCTGTGCCACTGCACCCATCGGCAAGAAAGACTTGCTTGATTTTCTGCAGGTCGGCCAGACGACTCGTCAAGACGTGTGCTCGCACCTGGGCGATCCGAGCGAACAGTACGAGGGGTCTCGCATTGCCACTTACCGGCTCGATGAAGACGAAGGTGGCTTGTTCCTGGTTAGGTGATCGCGGAGGCGCGGCAATTCTCGCAGAAACTGACAGATGAGGTGGTATCGAGCTATCTCGTTGAGTCAGAGAAAAATCGGTTTGGAGTGATTAACGCTTTCACACACGCCGCCCAGCGGATGGCGCCGCACTTAGGTCGAATGCCAGTTAACACTTTTCCTTTCTTTAACGATGACGGGTTGCGGTGCGGGATTCTGAGGTTTTCTTAAGTGATAAGCAGGGACAATTTTGCGAGGAACTAGTGCGGGTCACTCCTTTCGCACTCAAGCGAACAATCACGGTTGATTTTTGCGTAAGTGATAGCTTGGCGCAGCGAACAGGGCAATTTGAGCACAAACGAGCAAAGGTGGCATGGTAATTGCCCACAAACACCAAATAGGCTCTGTGAACTATCATGGATCACAGCTGTCTTCCCGGGAAACTAGCAATGGCCTCGATAAAATCAGGCTGGGTAATTTCAGGGCTGCTCTCAACGGTTTTGATGTGCGCCGGGTGCACTACGGCGCGAATCGAGTTTGCGCGACGCGCAGAAACGGTAATCCATGCCCCTGAAACAGTTGCAATCCTGGTTTCAGCAGAATCGCCGCTAGAGATTGATGCTGTGAGATGCATCAGTGAATCCATACGCGATGCCAGGCCAGACGTGTGCATTATGACTCTAGACGAATTTCGACACAGTGTTTTCTATTACGGGTATCCTGAAAACCAAGATGAGAACAATCAATACTTCACCCTACTAGCTAATGAACCTGTGCTTAAGGAGCGAATCCTCGAGTTAGGGCTCCGCTATATCGTCTCGATACACGGCGGAACGGAACAGCAAGGAAAGCCATTATTCGGGGCAATAGCCGGACAAGGTGCCGCACTTACTTGGTTTGGTATGGCATGGACCCGCCAGTCTCAGTTAGAAGCATCGATCTTTGATCTTCAGCAAGTTGTCGATGCTGGTACGATCCGTTCCTTCGCTGAAGGTCGCCCGTGGTTTTTATGTGTTGGTATCGGTCCAATATGCGCACCAATTGGGGCCGCTGCGTTCACCGAATCTACAGCCTGCAAGGGCTTAGGAGAGGCCGTCGCAACCTTTCTCACCGGTGGGGCCCTGCCTGAGTCGGGGAAATCGATCAATCAGTCCACGGAGTGAGGGTTACTCGCACAATCGTGATGGACTGAGGTTTGGACACGGAGTGGGCCGGCGGAAACACGGGAGTGGAAGATGAGAAGGCTTTTTGTCCTGGCAATTTTCCTTTTGATCGATGGGTGTGGAACTGTACCTCTCGAACCTGTTCACGTCAGGCTGGCACTCAACATTCCCGTAGTGTCGGTTAATATTGGCAGAGGCGCAAAGGTATTTGTGCGAGTTTTGGATGAACGTCCAGAGAAAAACGCCGACGCTCAGGAAAAATATGACTATGACGCGGTCGCCCCGATAATACCCGTCGATGATCCTGGCCAGACGTTTCAGGACTTATTTACCAAGCGACTATCAGCTCTAGGATTCGAAGTGGTGAGTACGCCCGATCCGTTATCAACCAGATTGGTTATTGTCTTTCAAAAGCTCGAATATGGCAGGTACTCGACAACCAGGCCGCGTTTTCATATTGACGCTTCGATGACAGGTTCAGTCTATAAGGCGAACACCCGTGTGATCGATAAGAATTACTTCAGGACTTACGAGGAATTTAGTCGGTCGACAGCTCAAGATCCGGATTGGTTCGAGGCGAAAACCAACAGGGTGCTAGCTCAGCTCGTTGAAAAACTGCTGTCCGATTTAGAACTGCTCGCTGCGTTGAAGTAAGTGCGCGATGACGGTGCTGACGAAGCGCCGCCGATTCCTGTCGTCTCGACAAAGAGGGACGCCGGGAACAGCGGTGGAAACATCCATCCATTGTGAATCCGCTTTGCCACAACTTTGCCAGAATCGGCCTCTATGTCTTCCAATCGGCAAAACGAGGGTGGAATTGCGGGCGTTAAACGCTTGACTTGAATAGATACCAATAGTGACCGATGGTGACAGATAGTCTCCGTACGGCACGAGGACTAAAAATCCTCGCGTCGGCGGTTCGATTCTGACTGCCCTAAACCTCTGGCTTTGGAAGCGTCTGCAACTCCAGAGAGAAACCTCCCCAGAGCGCACCGCCTTCGCCCATCCCGACACGCACCTGAACTAGCTGCCAACCCGTGGGCGACTCTGTCACTTCAAGCGTCATCGGAGGAAGCGTCTGCCAGCCGGTCATCGGCCCACCGCCAAGGATCGAGTATGCCCTATCCTTCGTTTCCCGATCGGACCGTACCACCGTCGCTGGGCCGTTCGGCGTCTCTATGATTTGCTCCGGCGTCATGCCCCAAAGCGCGTCCTGCCAGTTCGCCGACACCGTCGGACCGACTGACAGCGTCACGCCAAATGCAACGGCTATCAACGTCTTGCTTTGCATGTTGCCTCCTTTCCTTCAAGCGACTTTTTCGGCCCTGTCAACTATTGCGCTTGAGCAACACGGATGCCGAAACTGTTTGCGAGAATAGGTAGCGATTTCTTTAGCTTCTCTGGGCCTCTTTCATCATCTTTCGCCGAGATGCGAAAACCGAATTGAAGTTGTTTGCATGCCTGCACATTGATATTCGCGATCAGTGTGTTCTTCAGCTCGATTTAGGGAACCCGTGAGTCGAAACAAAATACTTTTTGTATCGTCGGCTCTATTTTTCTCTCCCTGATTCCTCACGAAGATTTTTCAGAAATCCGGCGTCGATCTTAGCGCCCAGTTCTTCAGCATTATGAACATCCTCCCACGCTCTGCCGTAATCTTTTAGATAGTAATAAGCTTCCGCCCGATTTTGGTAAGCCATCGCAAACCTTGGGTTGATGTCCAGCGTCATGGTGAAATCGGCGATTGACACCGTCAGCTCTTACTTTTTTGCCGAAAGTACCTGGAACTGAAGATCGGCCGTGACACTCGCATGATCCGATGGCCACAACCCGAGCCCGGGCGGCGGCGTTTTATCAGACACGGTGGCTCCCACGACCCTTGCCTTCTTGACGTTACTCGGTACGTCGAGAGAGAAGATCAAGTCGTCCCGCTCGTACAGTACCGACTTGCGATTAGATAAGTCCTCCAGTTGACAGCATGTATAACCCGGTAGCCCACCGGGACGCAGTGTCCAGGTATCCGTATAACCGGCCGCAACGAACTGGTGATACGGCGTCGGAATGCCGAGGCCCGGTATATCCGGATGGTCAGGCGAGGAGTTCAAATCCCCCACCACAACGAGCGACCGGTCCAGCGGCGTGGTGTTTGCCAGAATCTGCAGCAGCTCATACGTCTGCACGGCCTGATACGCTTCTGATAGCGGGTTGGTTGGATCCGGGAATTGCACTTCTAGATGCGTATTCACGAGGCGATAAGACTTGCCGCTAATCGTCGCGTCCACCGCTACAAATCCCCGCTCCAGGCTGATCGGGCCGAGCAGGGTGGTAACTTCCAGCACGAAGCTGTAATTGCAACCGTTGGCCGACGGCTTTAGGCAAATACCTTGGTTCTGAAAGGCCTTATAGTCCACTATTGTGGCGTCAATACCGTTGCGTGCGAGAATGACATCGCGATCAACGACAGTGACTGCCGCGGGTACGCCGTTTATCACGAAAGGAACGGGGCCGACACCAAGGTTGACCACCATCGCCTTCTCCGCGTACGTGCCATTTAACGCCTCGATCGTCGCTTGCAAATGATCGGAGAAAGCCGCTTTGATCGAGGGGTCGTTGCACCCGTGCGCTGGGATCGGCGGTTGGACGAGCTCCGTGCATTGGAATTCGTAGACCTCCTGCAGGCCGACAAGAGCCGGTTGTTCCTTGGCAATTTCGGCGGCAAGCGCCCTCATACGCTGCACCGGAATGTTTGCCGCCACCGTCTGCAGCGCCTTAACCACAGCCGCGTTGAACTCATCGGTACTGGACGCGCCGAAGATCGGGACAAGATCGGCGCCCAGGTACTGATTTTGGGTCATGACCTTGAAGGTCGCCGCCCCAGCGGGTGAGATAAGAAGCAAGAAAGAAACGAGGAAAGAAAATCCAACAATGTGCTTTTTCATGGCTATTATCCTCCCCTAAGAACTTTTCTAAATCTAGCGAGCTTTCTTCAATTCCAAGTAGCTGATGTGCGGCCTGCCGTGGCTGTTAAGCGCGAAGGAATGATCCAACTGTACTCTGCCCGTAGCGAGCAAGGCTGGGAGACATCGCTGGACGTTTCACTTCCCGTTCTTGCTGAACTGATGTTTCGCGACCATCATTTGCCCTTTGCTCCGCTAGCGATACCTTAAAACTATTATTAGGCAAGCCTTGTGCCATGTGACCGGATGCCGGGCAGAATCCAACTAATCGACTTCAGATGCTTGTGGGCAACGCAGACGAGATGACCAGAGACCGATCGAAGCAGAACTGACAAAAACAATCCCGTCGTTTCTTCACTAACGCGAAGATCCAGCGACTCGGCGTTTCGTTAGGGAAGCAGGGAAACCAGAACGGCTCTTGTTTTGATGGGGAGGTCATTTCGGAGCCGTTTTCTAAATCAGCACGACGTCATATGACCACACCCATAAGGCGCCCGTAATATTAATGTTTGGCGTAAATACGTGTTCTGCACTTAGTTGCTTGATTCCACAGGAACTTCTCGATCGCCAAGCTTCTTTCAGTGGCGCAAATGTTGCAGCAGCTTCAATTCAGTGTGCCGCAGTTTGCGGCGGAGGATGTTCTTGGAAACCCGGTTATTCATGCTCGTCGGCATATCAGTTTTAACGGGTTGCGCCGTGACCAACGAAGTCGGGCTGCCCCGAGACGGTGGTGAAGACGGTAGTCGCTTCACTGTGGCGATCGTTATGGCTTATGTGGCACGGGACGTAGAGGGCGAGGCATTCAAGTGCATAGACATGGCTGTACGTAAAGAATTTCCGAACATACGCATCATCCCACCAGAAGAGTTTCGCCCTTCGGCATTTCCAGATCTGCCGCCCGAGGCAACTATCCACGATCCAGAATATCTTGCACTGGCTTTGAGCCATCCCAAATTCCGCGAGCGCATTGATTCCCTTGGTATTCGTTACCTGATCGCGCTCAGAGGTGTAACAGAACAAAGGCTGGTGGGAGCAGGCTCTGGAAGTGTGGCTGGGCTCATAGTGTGGAACCGCAATACCCGTCTGGCTGCATCAATCCTTGACGTCGCTAAGTCCCAGGAGCCAAAGGAATTGGAGGCCACGGCCGAGGGAAATCCGTGGCTCCTGCTTCTTGGGGGCGTGCCGATAATGGTTCCTGCTCCTACGGAGTCCACGGCTTGCCAAGCGCTTGGAAAGGCCGTCGTGAATTTTTTCTCGGAGACTCGCAAGACGGCCCCATGAGGAAGACCGATGTTCGCTCAAGTAGGCATGGGAAAAGACACGCGTCGGCGGACGAGATTCCTGCGTCCCCGAGTCGATAGCCGGATAAATTTTGTCGTGGCCGTCTGTTTATTTGCGGGCGCGACCCTATTTGCAGCGTGCGCTACACAGTCTGTGGTGCAAGTTCAGCACCCCTTTCCATCGACGCAACACCGCACGATCTGGATCGAGCAATGCATCGACCGAAGCGAATACAAAGGGGAAAGAAATTTGGCGGAAGAGGCGACCCAAACGCTCAAAGACAAAGTATTGGCCACCAAGCTTTTTGAACTGGATCCCGGTGCCATGCTGCGGTTGACGTGTGATCTTGAAGGATTTGTGGAAGGGAGCGCCTTTCAGCGGTGGCTCCTGCCAGGCTGGGGGGCCACGGAGGCTAGGATTGCCGTAATGGTTTGGGAGAGGCCCGGGGACAACGTGTTGGCTACTTTTAGAAGTCACGCCTCGGTAAAGACAGGAGGCCTGTATACGATCGGCGCGGACCAGTACATTATCGGCGTGGGTATGAATGACATTGTAGGACAGCTCGAGACCTGGGCCAAAGGAGGGACCAGTAGCGCGCGACCGGACTAGGCAGAAGGAAAGCCACTGGGGAACCGGAGCAATTCAGGGAGAAATTATGGAGGGATTTCGATCACAAAGCGCACGTTTAGCGATTGCCGTTCTGTTTGCCGCTTTTTTCGTGACGGGGTGTAGCATTCCCGGCCCGACGATGACGACAGGCCCCTTCGCGCAGGTGTCACGGCTAGAGAAGGACTTACGGCGTGGTTCTTCGACGAAGATGGATGTGCAACGGGTGCTTGGGGCTCCCAAGGGATTTGGCAACGCCTTATTCCCGCTGGACCCGACTCTTCGCGAAATCTGGTATTACGACGACATTGAGATCATAGGCGCCCAATCCGAAGGAGAAGTGGTACGCGCGAACATACGCCAGCAGATCATTACCGTATTTTTTAAGGACGGGATTTTTGATGGGTTCCTATGGTTTTCAAACGCGGTGGTGGCGACGGGTCAGTAGTTTTCACGACTTTATTGGGAAGGCTGACATTGCGAGATCAACCATGTTCATCGTGACCGTAATGAAAATTCTTAGTGTGATGTGTTTCTTTGCTCTCGTCGGCTGTGCCACAAGCCTGAGGTTTGGCTCTCCCCCAAAGGTGGATCAACTGACGACTCTTACTCCCGGCGTTTCCACCGTCGAGGACGTCAGGCGTGCCCTTGGAGAGCCGCGGGGATACGGGATGGCACGTCTTAATGTCTACCCTTTGCCGGCGACCATTTGGTTTTACGAGTACGAAGAGGCTGCCGGAAGTCGCATGAACCTAAAGTTTCTCATCGTTTTTGTTCGCCAAGACCTCTATGACGGCCACCTCTGGTTCGCATCGGCCAACCTGATTGAGCAAAAGCCATGACGGGTGACAGAACTCACCGCGCGACGGACCAAAAAATGAAGGCAACATATGAAGGCCACTGACTTGTTCGGTCCTTGGAATCCAAACTTACAATACCTGCCAAGCAAATTGCTGAGCTTCTGGCTTGTCGTCTTTGTGTCTACGACGCTGTTTCTTACGGCTGGTTGTAGTATCAGAATCCGCATGGGTTACCATCCAAATATCGATGCCCTAGAGAAAACGCTCCGCGTTGGGGAATCCACGCAATCAGATGTCCTATTGGCT
>Ga0316628_100003203_pt1 | contig 12522 bp, 11 predicted proteins | sample OWC_Aug_M2_C1_D5_FD_207648 | JGI IMG/M metagenome (GOLD analysis project Ga0316628, IMG submission 207648) | Wetland soil microbial communities from Old Woman Creek delta, Ohio, United States - OWC_Aug_M2_C1_D5_C | ecosystem: Environmental > Terrestrial > Soil > Wetlands | place: USA: Ohio...
ACACGCTCCGGGTGAACCGACTGGGAACCGAGAGCCAGGGCATGCCCGATGGTGGGGAGGTAGGCCATATCCATGGGTTCATTTGGTTTAGTTTCAATTGCAATGCGCAAATCCTTATCGTAATCCAATAGGGTGTTGACAGCTTCCAATAAGTAATGGGTGGCACGCGAAGCGTCTTTTGCCTCGCGCATGTAGGTGCCCTCCCGCGCCAGCCATAGTACCATTAGGTTGCAGCCCAGCTCTTGCGCGATATCCGCAGCCTTTTTGGAACGATCAATGGCATACTTGCGCATCTTCGGGTCATTGGCTGTATAAGCGCCGTCCACAGTCATCGGCGATTCCCACAAGCGAGGTGCGACGAACTCCGCGACCAGCCCATGGTCAGTCAGTTTTGCGCGCATTGCCTGAGCTTGCTTACTGATTTCCGTCGGAGATAATTTGTCAAGGTCGGGTACGGCGTCGTCGTCATGAAATTGCATAGCGTCGTAACCCAATCCTTTGAGAATCTCCACCTTTTTATCGAAAACAACTGCAGGCCGGACAGTCGGACCAAATGGGTCTGCGCCTTCATGAATATTCCATGGTCCAAACGAGAAGCGATATCCAAATTTTTCCATCTTAGCTCCTAAACCGGACATGCCGGATATGAATGATGAACTCAATCGGTCAGGAAATACACCGCATCGGATACTTATGCCCTCAGCGGTGCATTCTCCATGAATGATAATGTCTCAGAAAGCGAGCGCACACCACCCGATGCACCGAGGCCAGTTACACACAGGGCACCAACCGCGTTGGCAAAGCGCGCGCATTGGTCCAACGGCCAGTCGTGCCACACTCCGGCGATGAAACCAGCCGCGAAAGCATCCCCTGCTCCAGTAGCATCTACTACTTCAACCTGTAAGGCGGGGAGGCGAATCACCTGACCATCGCCAGACACTACCAGGCAGCCATCCTCACCCATTTTGAGACCTACGGTCTTTACACCTCTCTCCAATAAAAAGTGTGCAATTTCGATGGGGGTATCCAAACCGGTAAGGGCTTGTGCTTCGGATAAACTAGGAACAAAGTAGTCAATATGCGGCAGGCAGGGTGCCAGAATTTCCATCCAGCGTCCAGTGTCATCCCATACCGTATCCAGGAAGGTGATTACCCCCGCCGCCCGGGCATGACGCAGCAATTCAGCCGTCGGTTGGCCATCAATACCGGGTAAAACCAACGATCCGCCAATGTGGAGAATGGATCCTGCTTCCACCATCGCAAGGTCAATATCCTCTAATGTTAGGCGGGCATTTGCCCCAATATAGTGCACAAAGCGCCGTTCACCATTGGGTGCAACCATTACCATCGTGCCCGATGTGCCCACTTCCTTGTCACGCTTGATACCCCTTGTGCCAATCCTGTGATCTGCCAGGGCGGTGAGCACGAAATCACCAAAAGGATCTTCACCGACCTTGCCAATAACTTCCACCGGCAGATTAAGCCTTGCTAAAGCTATGGCGGTATTGGTGGCGCAACCACCTGTATACAAGCCCATTTCGTCCACAAGGGCCAATCTACCCAATTCTGGAACTACGCGCAGGGGCCGCCCAACAACATCGGCCACCAGGATGCCTAGACAAATGATAGGCTTATCCTTAGTCATAGTGGCTCAAATCAGTCATTGCTTTATATTCCGGCGCCAGAGCAGGATACAAGGCACGGTAATGGGGATAATAATCCTGATAGATGTGGGTATCCTGTGTGGGAATGGCGTGGCCTGTGATTTGGATGGTGGCTTCACATGCAGCTTGCACATTCTCGTAGAACCCGACGCCTGCGCTGGCTAGAAGTGCTGCGCCGAAAGCTGCACCCTCCGTGGTGTTAACCGTCACCAGCTCAACGCCCAGTACATCAGCCATGATTTGTCGCCAAAGGTGGCTTTTGGCGCCACCGCCTGTTATTCGCACTTGTTTTATCGATCCCAACCCAGATTGCATAATAAGCGTGAAGCTGTCTTTAATCCCATAGGCTACACCTTCCAATACAGCACGAGTCATATGGGCACGAGTGTGGCGGACTGTCAGGCCCACCCAGGCAGCTCGCACCAAGGGATCAGGATAGGGTGTGCGTTCACCGGTCAGATAGGGTAAGAAAAATAATCCTTCACTGGCTGGCTTAATATCGACGGCTTCATTGACCAAGGTATCAAAGCTTTCACCAGGGGCCAGGGTATCACGGTACCATTGCAGGCTGCCCGCAGCACTAAGCATGACACCCATGAAATGCCAGCGATCGGGGATCGCATGACAAAAGGCGTGCAAGCGGCCTTCAGGCTCAACCAACGGCGCTTCAGTGGAAGCGAACACCACTCCAGAAGTGCCAAGGGAGAGGGCAATAATGCCTTGATGTACTGCTCCCACACCCACCGCCTGGGCGGCGCAATCGCCGCTACCTCCAACGACTGGAATGCCCTGATCGAGACCTGTTTCGGCTGCTGCCAACGCGCTGATACGACCAGTCACTTCAGGGCCTTCAAACGTGGCTGGTAGCCAATCTGCCGGGATATCAAGGACTGATAGCACCTCAGGAGACCAATTCCGGGTCTTTAGATCAAACAGTATGGTTCCGGAGCCATCGGCTTTGTCCATGGCATACTCGCCGGTCAGCCGGTAACGGATATAATCTTTGGGCAGCAATATATGCCGAGCTCTGGCATATATTTCCGGTTCGTTCTGTTGTACCCACAGGATTTTTGGCGCTGTGAAACCTGTCAGGGCATCATTTCCAGTTATTTGAATCAGATGTTGTTTACCCAGGCGGGAACGCATCTCATCGCATTGGGCAGCGGTTCGCTGGTCATTCCACAGGATAGCAGGCCGCAAAACTTCACCTTGCTCATCGAGTAAAACCAGCCCATGCATCTGACCTGTCAAACCGATGGCAGTTACAGCTGAACCTGAGACTCCTGCTTGCACCAGCGCCTGACGTATACTCCTCGAAATACCAATCCACCAATCGCGCGGATCTTGTTCCGACCACAGCGGGTAGGGTGTGGATAGCGTCAGAGGTGCAGTGGCGCTGCTGACTACATCTCCGTTCTCCTTTATCAATAGCGCCTTAGCGCCGGTCGTAGAGATATCAAGACCTAGAAAAAGTTTCATGGGTCAGCTACCATGGTTAGGTAGATTGAGACAGGATCGAGGTAACCATATGCTTATCTCACACCAAGTAATAGCTCCACTGTCAATTGATCGAGGCGCTCATAGGACAAGCCACGTTCACCTAATGCCTCACGGTTAAAAACCCTGTTTTTAAGACCGGTGGCTCTCTCGGAACTATATGCACCGAGTAGAGGCAAAACTTTCTCACGATCGGAGTTTAGTTCAACCAGCAGAGCTTGGATGTCTTTGTCCTGTTTCCATTGTCTGGCTTTCTCTTTGAGTATCAAGTACGTTCGCATGCAACCGCGAGCGAAATCTTTTACGCCTTCGTAATCTTCCGTGCGGTACGCATGGGCGTCGAAGTGGCGGCTTCCCTGGTATCCATGCTCCTCCAACAGCTTGACCAGGAAGAAAGCACTCTTTAGGTTGATTGACCCAAAGCGGAAGTCCTGGTCGTAGCGCCCGAATGCTTGATCATTGAGGTCAATGTGGAAAAGCTTGCCTGCATCCAGGGCCTGGGCGACTGCATGAGTAAAATTCAGCCCTGCCATTTGCTCGTGGGCGACCTCGGGATTAACCCCCATCATTTCTGGGTGATCCAGGGTTGCAATAAAAGCCAGCATATGACCGGTGGTGGCATTATACATATCACCGCGCGGCTCGTTAGCCTTGGCTTCCAGGGCAAATTTCAGTTTGTAGCCTTGATGAATGGAATACTCACACAGGAAATTGACCGCCTCGCGTGTACGCTCGATCGCGGTTACAGGATCTTTGGATGCATCGGTTTCCGTGCCTTCGCGCCCGCCCCAGAAAACGTATACCTTCGCACCTAGTTCGACGCCCAGATCCATGGCATGCATAGTTTTCTGCAAAGCATAAGCCCGCACGCGAGGGTCATTGGAGGTGAAAGCCCCATCTTTGAAAGCGGGATCAAAAAATAAGTTCGTTGTCGCCATCGGGACAACTAGACCCGTCTCCTTTAGGGCTTTTTTGAAATCCTTAACAATACGATCCCGTTCGGCAGGGGTTGCGTCAATCGGGATAAGATCGTTGTCATGGAAATTTACACCATACGCGCCGACATCCGCCAGAAGATGGAGCAGCTCGACCGGTGATTTCGGCTCGCGCACCGGAGCTCCGAATGGATCGCGACCAACGGAGCCAACCGTCCACAAACCGAAGGTGAATTTATGCTCGGGCTTGGGTTGATAGAGATCAGACATAAAAAATCCTTTCAAGGTACGCAGAAGATTTAGAGGGATTCGATAACATTAGGCCAACTAGCTAGATTGTTCCCTACATTATGGTTCAGTTGTCTTCATATCTTGGCTGGATGAGCTGCTCATATCTTCCTGGCGCCGTTCTTCCTTTGGTTTTATGTGGCTCCACCAAATGAAACCAAGAGTGGACACAAGCAGAACAATAAATCCGTATTTATAGAAAATTATCAGCCATGGTTGGAACATACCAATTATCCCCAGGACAATTCCCACAATAAGTACCGTCTCAACGACACGGAAAATACGCGGTGAGATGTTGTCGTTGAGTATGCTGGCTGACATTCTTATTAGGGAAATGAAGAACAGTAGTATGGCAACAAAAATGAGGATGAAAGGAATTGCTGAAAGCAGTACATTCGTAGCTCTTTGTTTTGGAGTGGTCAATGAATTGATTAGGGGACTGGCAACCAGGCCAAGAATCAATGTCACCGCGATCGCAATGAAGAGACCAACCGGGAGACGAAAACGTCGTTTTGCCATAATTACTCCAAAAATCTTCAAATAGAGAATGTGGGGCGAGGCATAGTCTACCTCGCCCCTGGATATGAAAATCTAGTATTGAATATCGACCTGTTTTTTATTCTCTGCGGATTTCAATATGGCATCGCAGATCACTGCCGCGCGATAACCATCTTCGAAAGTTGCGCCGTGTGGACCAACTTCCTTATTGTTAACGATGCAGTCCAGCAAGTGAGTGATCTCGTGAATAAAAGTGTGTTCCCAACCGATGATGTGCCCGTGTGGCCACCAGTTCGGCCACCAGGGATGGTATCCCTCGGTAACTAAAACGTTGGTCCAACCACTGGTCTCTTTCGGCGTATGATCCCTGTAGTAGATATCGAACTCATTGAAGCGCTCCAGGTTGAAACGAACGCTAGCTTTTTCGCCGTTGATCTCAAAGAAGTTGAAATTCTTGCGACCCAGTGCGAAACGAGTTGCCTCAAACGTACCCAAAGCTCCATTTTCAAACTCACAGATGGAAATGAAGGCATCATCCACATCAACTTTACCCAACTTGTCGGGGTTATCAGGCAGAGGCCGCTCTGTAATAAAGGTTTTCGTTAGCGCAGAGACTGATTTGACCCCACCCACCAGATAGTGCGCCAGATCAATGATATGCGCACCCAGGTCGCCTAATGCTCCGCTACCGGCAATTGACTTATCCAAGCGCCAGATCAAGGGCGTGTTATAGTGCGGGAGGATCCATTCCTGAAGGTAAACTCCCCGCCAATGATAGATTTTGCCCAGAGCGCCGCTCTCGATCAGATATCGGATCTGGCGGATAGCCGGGACAAAACGGTAATTGAAACCCACCATATTCTTGACCCCGGTTGTTTTAGCAACTTCGACCATCTGCCTGGCTTCTTCGGCGGTACGGGCGATTGGTTTTTCACACAAGACGTGCTTGCCCAGCTTCATAGCGTAGATGGTCGGTTCCATGTGGACATTATTTGGGCCACAATTGTCGAAAAGGTCAATTTCCTTGGCACAGTCATCTAACATGCCCTTCCAATCATCAGGGCAACCTTCGCGAAAGCCATAGCGCTTTACGGCTTCTGCCACGGCGTCCTTACCCAGGCCACATACCACTTCGAGGCGGGGAATTGCCGGTGGGGGATACATCATGTAGGGGATCTTCTTATAGGCATTCGTATGCGCCTTACCCATAAAGGAATAACCAAGCATACCAACCCCGATCTCCGGGATCTCGCCTTTGGCCTTTGCTGCGGCCATCGTGGTAAAACCAGTTTCCTCAGCCATGATAACCTCCTTATTTCTTGGCTGCAAAAGCAGCGTCGAATGCAACGGAAGAGGGGGTGAAGTCTTGCTTGCGGATCATCTGCAAGGCTTCAGGAGCGCCCCATTCGCGATCCATGCCACTATCTTCCCACTCAATGGAAAGTGGGCCTTTGTAACCAATACGGTTGAGGGCACGCACAATTTGATCCCATTTGACATCACCCCGGCCAGGGGATACGAAATCCCAACCTCGACGGCTATCGCCGAAATCTAGGTGAGATGACAGGATGCTGTTGCGGCCACTGAGCTGTAAACGCGAGTCTTTCACATGGACATGCCAGATGCGGTCGCCAAAATCGTTGACGAACTCGACTGGATTGATGAACTGGTGGATGAAATGGCTTGGGTCGAAATTGAACCCAAATGCAGGATGATTGCCAATCGCATCCAGGGCGCGCCTGGCAGTCACCAGGTCGTAGGCAATTTCAGTCGGATGTACCTCAAGAGCAAACTTGACGCCATTCTTAGCAAAAACGTCCAGGATCGGCTTCCAGCGGGTTGCAAAATCTACATAGCCCTTATTAATATCATCTTGATTCGTTGGTGGGAAGAAATACAGGTTCTTCCATACCGAGCTGCCAGTAAAACCGTTAACAACTGTCACCCCAAATTTTTGGGCAGCAATGGCGGTATTCTTCACTTCTTCAGCACAGCGCTGGCGTACCCCTTCAGGGTCGCCATCTCCCCACAGCCTGGGTGAGAGGACGCGCTTGTGCCGTTCGTCAATTGGGTCATCAGCCACGCACTGGCCAACCAGGTGTGTGCTGATTGCGAAGCACTTCAGGTTGTATTTGTTGAGGATGTCCCAGCGGCTTTTAAAATAGCCATCACTTTCCAAGGCCTTATCTACTTCAAAGTGATCTCCCCAACATGCTAATTCCAGTCCATCGAAGCCCCCAGCGCTAGCTTTTTTAGCCAAATCGTCCAATGTCAGGTCTGCCCATTGGCCGGTAAAAAGGGTGATCGGTTTGGTCATTTGTTTTTCTCCTTTTTATATTTGATTATTTGTAGTCGGGTAATTGGATCAGTTTTCCACCCGCCATGGCTGATTCATGTGCCAGGATACCTACTGAAGTCCAGTTTGCAGATTCGAACACATTTGGGAAGGGCTCGCGGTTCTCCACGATGGCAGAGACGAATTCATTCGCCAGATGCGGATGTGAACCACCATGCCCAGAACCTTGGATGAAGGAAAGATGTTTGTTTTCCGCCATATCGTAAACACACTTGGTGGTGAATTCGCGGATCCCCTCTGGTAGGAGATGGGCATAATCCTTGATCGCGGCGTGTTTAGCCTCTTCGCCACCGAGGTGAACCACAGGTTCTTCATTGGATATCAGCTGCCATTCAAAACTCATTTCGCTGCCATAAACATCGAAACTCTCAATATATTGACGGGCGACGTCAAATAACGACCTGGTAACTTCAGCAGACAAGTCTGATCCTTTTATTTTGATATGTGCGGTCTCTACTGCGAACGGAGAGCCATACTTTGGAATGAGTTGGTCGGCGATCTTGCCCGAGCCGAAGCAAGAAACATACTCCGCCATTCCACCACCCATTGCCAGGCAAGGGCTTACCACGTGTGTAGCATAATGCATCGGCGGAAGGCCTTCCCAATAGCCCGGCCAGCCATACATATTCTGCTGGTGTGCGGCTCGTAAGAATTGAATTTTGCCTAACTTTCCGGTATCACGTAACTCTTTGACAAACAGATACTCGCGTGAATAGATGACTGTCTCCATCATCATAAACTTCTTACCGGAAGCCTTCTGCGCCTCAATAATTTGCCAGCACTCATCCACCGAAGTTGCCATGGGTACCGTACAGGCTACATGCTTACCGGCTTTTAAAGCTGCCACGCTCATACGTGCATGTTCGTGGATTGGAGAGTTGATGTGCACAACATCGATATTTGGATCCTGGATGAGTTTTTCAAAGCTGGTGAAGCGTGTCTTGATACCGAAGGCGTCACCGATCTGGTTCAGCTTTTCCTCCGTGCGCTGGCAGATCGCATACATATTCGCGTTTGGATGGCGCTGGTAAATGGGTATGAACTCTGCTCCAAATCCCAAACCTACAATTGCAACATTCAATTTTTTTGCCATATTGCCTCCGTAGATTTAACTTTAAAGATTATTGCTTCATCAGCTGGTGCAGGAAAACAACTCCATCCGCAGCTAATGCGTCTTGTGATGAAGCCAAGGGTCGCCATATGGCTGCCGCGCGTGCAATAGATTTCACTTTGCTTGTAAATGATTCAATGACCATTACACCGTCAAATTTTATATCTTTCAGCGCTTGCGCCACTTCTTTCCAGGGTACATGTCCGGCACCTGGCGTGCCCCGGTTATTCTCATTGCTGTGTACCTGGAGCAAACGAGAGCCAACTTTCCGAATGGCATCGCCTAATGAATTCTCTTCAATGTTCATATGGAAGGTATCCAGCATGATCTTGCAGGCTGGGTGATTTACCCGATCTACAAGCTCGATGGCTTGATCTGCTGTAGTGATAAAGCTGGTCTCAAAACGATTCAATGGTTCCAATCCCAGGGTTACACCCTTCTTCCAGGCATAATCTGAAAGATCCTTTAATATTTCAACCAGGATCTTCATATCGTGCTCTCGCTCTTCAGCTGATTGCTGCCAGGTTCGACCCACTGCAGAGTAAAAAGGACCAACGAAATTCTTTCCGCCAATCAGTGCAAGCCCATCAATACTGGCTTTTAAATAGTCTACGCCGTTCTGGCGGACTTTTGGATCGGGGTCGATTAAATCACGGTCAGGGCCCATTGCCGCACAACAACTTATACTAGAGATCCCCGCCTTCCTGATGATTTCACCACACTTCTTAAAATCAAGTGTTCTTGGATCATCAATGGGAATCTCAAGATGATCAAATCCCATTTTGGCAATCTTGGGAGCTAAAACTTCCAATTCCTCCGTGGTCAACGGAGCGGTCCACACCCAGGTATTTACACCGAATTTCATTGTGCACTCTCCTTGTTGAAATTAGGACTGTAAGCGGTCACCATCCAGCCCAAAATAGTGGATATGTTCAACGGCGATGTCAAATTTCACATCATCGCCAATTCGATAAGAGCTGATTCCCGGTACCAGGCTCAACAATATACGCTGACCCGATTGAATGTGGAGGATCGTTTCAACACCCAGTGGTTCAGCCAATACAAGTTGGCCGCAAAATTTACCGTTCAGATCAGGCTTGATACTCTCGGGACGGATGCCTACCAGGAAATCTGAAGGCAGCTTGCTCTCGAGTGGGCAAGGTATATGCACTTCACTCTCGGTGATAGAAACAATATTGCCTTCTAAGTGGGATTTAGATAGATTTATGCGGGGTGAGCCAACCAATTGAGCAATAAATGTCGAAGCGGGTTGGTCGTAGATAGCTTCGGGTGTGCCAACCTGGATGATCCGCCCCTGGTTCAAAACAGCTATACGATCTGCCATGGTAAGGGCTTCGATTTGATCATGAGTGACAAACAGCGTGGTGCTGCTTTGAGTCTTCTGTAAATGCTGTAATTCAACCCGCAAGGCTTCACGCAGCTTTGCATCCAGGTTGGATAGCGGTTCGTCCATTAAGAAAATACGCGGTGAGCGTACAATTGCCCGCCCGATTGAAACCCGCTGCATTTCACCTCCCGATAGATGGGCGGTCTTACGCTTCAGCAGGTGGCTAATGCGTAACTTCTCGGCAGTCTCTTCCACTTTTTTCCGGATTTCTTCAGCAGACGTACGCCGTAAAGGTGACCGCAGCGGGAACGCCAAATTGTCATAAACCGACATGGTCGGGTAGAGTGAGTATTGTTGGAATACCAGAGCAACATCACGATCAGACGGTGTGAGGTGATCTACTGACTCACCATCAAAGAGTATCGCGCCGCTATCCTGGTGTTCCAAACCGGCGATCGTCCGTAATGTGGTCGTCTTTCCAGCGCCGGTGGGGCCTAAGAGCACAAAGAATTCCCCATCTTTGACATCAAAGGAGATATCATCCAGCGCTTTTACACCAGGAAAGTTTTTACAGATATTCTGAAGTTCTACGTGACTCATTGGCTCACCTCTGGTTTGAAGGCCAATTCCGTTTCGGCATCGAAGAAACGTACCATTCGGGGGTTTATGTCAAAATGGACCAAGGTATCAATCGGATATGGGATCAAACGATCCGTACGGATATGGATAATGTCCTTCTCATTTATCGTCAGGTGGAGAACTGCAGATGAACCTTGCATCTCACTGGCATAAACTTTCCCGACCAGCTCCCCATGATCATTGATCTGAGCCGACTCGGGGCGAAAACCAATAACGATCTCTCGCCCAGTGTTCAGCCCTTTTCCCAAAACATTTTGCCATTCTTGCGGGACTACGTAACGATTGTCCATGCCTGCCATATGAATAATCCCATCGGCGTACTTGCCATTGATCAGGTTCATGCCAGGGCTGCCAATAAATCTCGCAACGAATAGGTTGGATGGATCGTTATAGACTACAGTAGGGGTGCCAATTTGCTGGATTGTTGCTTCAGACATGACCACGATGCGGTCACCCATTGCCATGGCTTCAATCTGGTCATGTGTGACGTATACCGTAGTAGCGTTTTGAAGAACATGCAGGCGTTTAATTTCGGAGCGCATCACCTCGCGAAAATCTGCATCGAGGGCTCCCAGCGGCTCATCCATTAAGAAGGCTGCTGGGCGGCGAACTAGAGAGCGTGCCAAGGCTACACGCTGTTGATCCCCTCCGGATAGCTGACCAGGGTGTGCCTTCAGAACATGCTCAATCTTCAATAATTTCACCACCTCGTTGACGCGCTCATCTATCTTCGCCCGCGATTCACCTTGCGCCTGGAGAGGAAACGCAATATTTTGACGAGCTGTCAGATGTGGATAAAGTGCATAGAATTGAAAAACAAAGGCAATATCCCGATCACTAGGATGCAACCAGGTTACATTACGCCCATTCAGCCAGATCGTCCCACCGGAAACGGTCTCCAGCCCGGAGATCATGCGTAAGGTGGTGGTCTTGCCGCACCCGGATGGGCCAAGCAAGACTATAAATTCCCCATCGTTGATGGTTAAATCCAGCGGTTTAACTGCATGGAGATCGCCAAATTTCTTTTCGACTTGCCGGAGTTCAATCGTGGCCATAATCGTTTCCCATCATATACGGATTGTTTATTTGCGGACAGCGCCAAAAGTTACACCGCGCAGTAAGTAATCTCGCAGAACAAACGTGACAATCGCTACAGGGATCAGAAAGCCAAGACTGCCAGCGGCAATCGCTGACCATTCCAAACCTCCGCTCCCAAGCATAGTGGCGATACTAGGTGGAGCCGTGCGGGCTTTTTCGCTGGTGAGCATGAGTGCAAATGCATACTCATTCCAGGCAAAGATCAGGCAAAATACGGTTGTTGCGGCGATACCGTTCACCGCCTGGGGCAGGACGATCCGGAAGAAAGCCTGTAGGCGTGTGTAGCCGTCAACCAGGGCAGCTTCTTCATACTCGATCGGGATCTCATCGATGAAACCTTTAAGCAACCAGACAGAAAATGAGAGGTTGAAAACAGTATATAGAACGATCATCCCAATATGCGTGTCATTCCATGTCAATTGCTTATACAACAGGAATAGTGGGATGGTTACCACGACCCCTGGTAACATACGGGTGCTAAGAATGAAGAATAACAGGTCGTCTTTTCCAGAAATTTTAAAACGACTGAAAGCATAAGCGGCAAATAATCCCAGGATCACCGAAAGGATCGTCGAAGTTCCGGCGATAATTACCGAGTTCTTTAACCGGCCAACGTAGTCACTGGGACCATTGATTTGTTGTCCAACGCTTAGAGCGAGTTTTTGCCAGTAATTTAGATTCCCAGGATTGGCTCGCTCGGCCTCCAGGTTGGCAGGAGATAGCACAGATCGGTCTGTAAAGAGGTAAAGGAATCCCTCGAGGGTAGGTTGAAAGAACACCTTTGGGGGTGGAGTGACGATATCCGCACGAGACTTGAAGGCAGTCATGATCATCACCACAACAGGGATGATCATGATGAAAGTCACGATCACAGTAAGGATCACGCGTATGGATTTCCCCAATTTGGCACGCGGGTGCACTTTGTCAACCCGAGTGGGCTCTACAACCGGCGTTCGGGGACCGGTTTCTTCAAAGGAAGCCATTGGTTAACCCTCCCCTTTGCTCTTATTGAGGTACTTGATGTACAGGTTGCTAATAGCAATGATGATGATCAGAATAATGTAGGCCAACGCACTTCCATAACCAGT
>Ga0316628_100003204_pt1 | contig 12518 bp, 10 predicted proteins | sample OWC_Aug_M2_C1_D5_FD_207648 | JGI IMG/M metagenome (GOLD analysis project Ga0316628, IMG submission 207648) | Wetland soil microbial communities from Old Woman Creek delta, Ohio, United States - OWC_Aug_M2_C1_D5_C | ecosystem: Environmental > Terrestrial > Soil > Wetlands | place: USA: Ohio...
CAGCAGCTCCAGGACACGCAGAAGAAAGCGCAAGAGCTCCAGTCGCAGAAGGCGAGCGTGCAGAGCGGCCACGCGGTCCACGCGGGCGGCGGCGCCGTCGGTGCTACGCCGAAAAACCTGCCGAAGTGCAAGTGCGCGGCGGGCGACCCGCTCTGCTCCGAGATCCCGGGCCAGACCTGCAGTCCTTGAGCGGCGCACGAGCCGAGCTCGTCGTCGCGCTCGATGTGCCTTCCCTCGACGAGGCGAAGGCGCTCGCGGCGAAGGTGCGCACGTCGGCGGACCTCTTCAAGGTCGGCCTCGAGCTGTTCGTCGACTCCGGCCCGCGCGCGGTCACCGAGGTCCGTGAGGCCGGCGGCCGCCCCGTCTTCCTCGACCTGAAGCTGCACGACATCCCCGAGACGGTCGAGCGCGCCGTCGCGCGGGCGTGCGGGCTCGGCGCCGCGTGGCTCACCGTGCACGCGAGCGGGGGCCCTCGCATGCTCTCGCGAGCGATGGAGCGCTCGGCGAAGGAGGCCTCGGGGCTCACGATCGTGGCCGTCACCGTGCTCACCTCGCTCGACGCGGACGACCTGCGCGCGATCGGCGTCCCCGCCGCGCCCGAAGCGCACGCTCTCGAGCTCGCGCGCATGGCGTGGACGGCCGGCGTGCGCGCGTTCGTGTGCTCGCCCGCGGAGGTCGCCAGGCTGCGCGAGGCGCTGGGACCGGAGGCGCTGCTCGTCACGCCGGGCGTGCGACCCGCCGGCTCCGCCCGCGGTGATCAGAAGCGCGTCGACACGCCCGAGGGCGCGGTCGCGCGCGGGGCGAGCGCGGTCGTCGTCGGGCGACCCATTCGCGACGCGTCCGATCCCGCCGCGGCGGCGGCCGAGATCGCGCGCGCGCTGCGGGCCGAATGACGGAGCGGCTCGTCTGCGGCCTGCAGCCCGTGCGCGAGGCGATCGCCGCGCACGGAGCCCACCTGCGGGTGCTCGTCGAGGGCAAAGACTCCCCTCAGCTCGAGGCGCTGGCGCGCTTCGCCAAGGACCGCGGCGCCAGGGTCGAGCGCGTCCGCCGCGCGGAGCTCGACGGGATGGCGCACGGCGTTCGCCACCAGGGCGCCATCGCGGTCGCGCCTCCGCTGCGCGTCCGCTCGCTCGCGGAGCTCGAGCTCCCTTCGTCGGCGCTCGTCGTGGTGCTCGATTCGATCGAGGATCCGCAGAACTTCGGCGCGGTCGTGCGGAGCGCCGTCGCGCTCGGGGCCTCGGCGATCCTCTGGCCCGAGCACGGCGCCGCCCCGCTCTCCCCCGCGATGTTCCGCGCGAGCGCCGGCGCGATCGAGCACGCGCAGCTGTGCCGCGTCCCCAGCCTGCCTCCCGCGCTCGACGCGCTGCGCCTGCGGGGGCTTCGCGTCGTCGGCCTCGACGCCGGCGCGCAGGGCCGCCTCGACGGCGAGCCCCTCGATCGACCGACCGCGCTCGTCCTCGGCGCGGAGGGCGCGGGGCTGCACAAGAGCGTGCGCCGGGCGTGCGACGTCATCGTGAGCCTGCCGATGGCGGGCCCGGTCGCGTCGCTCAACGTCTCCGCCGCGGCGGCCATCGCGCTTTACGAAGCGCGCCGGCAACGGCTCGCGGCGGAGCCTCCGAAGAACGACCAGAAGCTCGTCGCGAATAGCGACGGCGACGACAACGCGGACTAGCGCCGGCCCAGCATCGCGCGGACTTGCTCGCGCATCACCTTGCGGCGCGCGGTGACGAACTCGGGCGTCCACGGGGCCTGGCCCATGAACTGCTCCATCACGCCGCCGATCGCGAACGGGATCACGTGCATCCCCATCAGGGACGCGATGATGTGCTTGGGATCGCCCGGCGCGAACGCGCCCGCCTCCTGGCCGGCGCGAATGAACTTCTCGCCCGTCGCCATCGAGCCCGCGAGCGCCTCGGCCAGCGTGCCGCCGTCGCTCGAGTCCCACTCCATCGCCTCGCGCAGGAGCAGCCTCGCCGCGAACGGCTGCTCGCCGAGCACGTGCACGACCGCGTCGGTCAGCGCGTCGAGCTTCTGCGCGTAGTCCGTGGTCGCGCCGTTGCTGCCGGCCTCCTCACCGATCAGCGTGGTGATTCGCTGCACGAGTCGCTCGAGGACTGCGCTCCTCAGCTGCTCCTTGCTTGCGAAGTGATGGAACAGCGAGGCCTTCCGCAGCCCGACTCGCTCCGCGAGATCGGCCATGCTCGTCCCCTCGTATCCCCGTTCGGCGAACAGTTGCGTCGCCTGGTCCAAAATGGCGTCTTTGCGCCCGTGCTCTCCCCGGCCCATAGGCCGGGTTTATCACGGACGGCGAGAAAGTGGTGCGGAGTCGACCGGCCGGAGCGGTTTCAGGACGTCCGCCACCGACGTGGCGAGTCTCGCCTCCTGGTCACGTGGCAGGAGCGATCCGGCCTGGAAGAGCGCGAAACCTATGTAGTCGTGCATGAGTTGGATGAGCCAGGCGTCGGGGTCCTCGCCGGCCAGCGCCGCCAGGTTCCTTTCCACTCGGTCGGGTCGAAAAGAACCGTCCGGCAGGGGCCCGGCCCCCTGGAAGAGCGGGTCGTACACGCCGCCGCCCGTGGCGAAGCGAGCGAGCCCGTCGCGGAGCTCCGCGCCCTTGCCCGCCGCGTCGCACCTCTGGTGGATCTCCATCAGCGCTGGGTTGAAGCCTTCCATGATGGCCTGCGGGCCCTGAGGGCGCGGCGCCGACACGGTCAGAAAGCCGCCGTTCACGAGCTGGAACACGGCCTTGGTCACCTCGAACTCGAGCTGCCCGATCCGCCGCCCGATCTGCGCGATGTTCCGCTTGCCGTCGCACTCGCCGTACACGGTGGCGAGATCGTCCGGCACCTTCTTGGACGTCTCGCGCGGCACCGGCACGTAGTTCTCGTTCGGGATGCGCTCGCGGAAGAACTTCATCTCGTCCATCCGGCGAGCGCCTTCCATGAGCAGCATGCCGGCGTTGAGCGTGTGCCGCCGCGCGAGCATCGACTCGTCGAAGCGATCGAAGAAGTAGAACATCCCGTCGGCCACGTGCAGCGCCGCGTAGAACACCTCTTCGACCTGCCGCGCCATCATCGGGTAGAGCTCGCCCGGCGTGACGAAGTCGAGCTCGATCGCCGCCTCGCCGAAGCGCTTGCCGGTGCCGCTCGAAGCCGCGACGGCCTTCTCGAGCTGCTCGCGCGTGACGACGCCGAAGCGGAAGAGCGTCTCGCCGAGCCGCTCCTCGGGGACGTTGGTGTGCGCGCCGATGATGTTGCCCGCGTCGCAGTAGAGCGAGCGGACCTTGCGCTCCTCGATGACGACGAGCTCGCCCTTCCAGTTCGACTGCGCGACCAGCGCGATGATGTCGCAGAGCGCGCCGGGCGACTTGATCTCGCCCGCGAGCTTGAGCGACGCCTGCGAAATGCCGTGCTGCTCGGGGCGCCGCATGATGACGACGCCGGGTGTGCTGGGCGCCAGCCGCCACTCGCCCGCCCTCGAGCGCAGCTCCTGACTGGCGGCGCGACCCACGGGATGGACGGTGCCGGTCACGTCGACGCGCAGCAAGTCGTCACGGTCCGACATTTTCACTTAGAATACACAGCACGATGCGAGTTGCGCTATTTTGTCGATCGCGGCCGACCTCTCGCTGCCCTCGGGGCTCCGGGAGTCTTTTGCCTGGGCGGCAATCGGGATGGTGACCTTTCCGCCGGCCAAGAAGCTGGCCTCCGGCCTTCGGGCCGCGGGGTATTTCGCCGACGACACGACCTCTCTGTCGCTGGCGCTGGCGCTCGAGCTCGGGCGCCCGCTGCTCGTCGAGGGGCCCGCCGGGGTGGGCAAGACCGACCTCGCGCGCGCGTCGGCCGAGGCGCTCGGCCGCCCGCTCTTGCGCCTGCAGTGCTACGAGGGCCTCGACGACGCCAAGGCGATCTACGAGTGGGACTACGCCAAGCAGATGCTCTACGTGCAGCTGCTCCGCGAGAGCGTCGCGGCTCGCGTCGAGGGCGCCGGCTCGCTCGCGGAGGCAGCAGCGCGGCTCGGTGACGTGAACGACGTCTTCTTCGGCGAGCGGTTCTTGCTCGCGCGCCCGCTCCTTGCGGCGCTGCGCAGCGACGTGCCGGTCGTGCTGCTCGTCGACGAGGTCGACCGCGCAGACCCGGAGTTCGAGGCCATCCTGCTCGAGGTCCTCGCGGAGGGGCAGGTCACGATCCCGGAGCTGGGCACGATCCGCGCGAAGCACACGCCGCTGGTCATCCTGACGACCAACGCCTCGCGCGACATGACCGACGCGCTGCGCCGCAGGTGCCTGCACCTGTTCCTCGACTACCCTGCCCCCTCGCGCGAGCTGGAGATCCTCCAGGCGAAGGTGCCGGGCATCTCGAAGACCCTCGCGACGCAGCTCGTGGAGTTCGCCGAGAAGGTGCGCGCGATGGACCTGCACAAGTCGCCGAGCATCGCCGAGTCGATCGACTGGGCGCGGGCGCTGGTGACGCTCGGCGCGAACGCGCTCGACAAGGAGCTCGCCGGCGCGACGCTCGGGGCGTTCCTCAAGCACGAGGAAGACCGCGAGCGCGCGGCCGCGAAGCTCTAGCTCAGCGCAGCTCGGCGACCTGCGTACCGAACAGGCGTTCGAGGCCGCTCAGCAGCGGGTCCCCGATCTCCACGCGGTACGCCGGCCCGAACGACAAGAGCGCCTGCGCCCCCGACGACAGCGACAGCTCCATCATCACGCTGCACTGCCCTCGCACGCCCGAAAACAGCCGGTTCATCTGCTCGAGCGTCTTGTCGCCGATCTGGTCCGACGACAGGCGAAGCAGCAGCTGCCGCGTGTCGCGCGCCACGACGTCGCTCAGGAGCACCGCGTCGTTGAGCAGGATGGTCGCCTCGCGCGGCGCCTCCGCCTCGTCCGGCTCCGCGTCCTCGTCGCGACGCGGGAAGCTCACCTTCCCCGTGATCAGCGTCGGCTCGCCGGACGTGAGCACGTGCGCGTACGTGTCGATCTGGTTGCCTCGCACCTTCACGTTCACGCGCCCGCTCAGGTCCTCGAGCTCGAAGAAGGCGATCTTGCCGCCGCCGTCGCGGAAGATCTTCTCCCGGTAGCCTTCCACCATCCCGGCGAGCTTCACCACCGACCAGTCGCCCTGCTCGCTGCACGCGCTCGCCGGCAGCACCTCGAGCCGCGCCGCGGCGGCCGGGCCTCGCAGGTAGCGGTCGAGCGGGTGGCCCGAGATGTAGAAGCCGAGCGACTGGCGCTCGCGCGAGAGCATCTCCTTGCGGTCCCACGGGCCGCACTCCACGTAGTCGCCGGCGCTGCTGTTCTTCGCGCCCGCCGGCGCCGCCGCGTCGAACAGGCCGAACAGGCTCGTCTGGCCGCGCTCGCGGTCGCGGCTCGCGGAGCGCGAGCGCTCGAGCGCGACGTCGATCGACGCGTACGCCTGCGCGCGCGTGATCCCGAGCGCGCCGAAGGTCGAGTCGAACGCGCCGCACTGCACGAGCGCCTGGAAGACGCCCTTGTTCGTCTTGTTCGCGTCGACGCGCGAGGCGAAGTCGAACAGGTCGATGAACGGCCCGCTCTTGCGCGCCTCGAAGACGGCGTCGAGCGCCGCGCCGCCGAGCCCGCGCACCGCGCCGAGGCCGAACCGGATCTGCGGGAGCGTCTTCTTCTTCGGATTCTTCTGGGGGGTCTGTTCGCGCTCGAGGAAGGACTGCGGATAGACCACCTTGAAGTCGGTGTCGGACTCGTTGGCGTCCGGCGGCAGCACGGTGATGCCCATCGCGCGCGCGTCGGCGATGGTGCGCACGACCTTCTCGATGCGGTCCTTGTCGCTCGTGAGGATCGCGCAGAGCAGCTCCGCCGGGTAGTGCGCCTTGAGGTAGGCGGTCTGGTAGGTGATGAGCGCGTAGGCGGCGCTGTGCGACTTGTTGAAGCCGTAGCCGGCGAAGTACTCGAGCAGCCCGAAGATGCGCTCGGCGTCGGCGTCGTCTACGCCCTTCTTCTTCGCGCCCTCGATGAAGATGCTCTTCTGCTTCGCCATCTCCTCGGGCTTCTTCTTGCCCATGGCGCGGCGGAGCAGGTCGGCGCCGCCGAGCGTGTAGCCGGCGAGCGCCTGCGCGATCTGCATGACCTGCTCCTGGTAGACGATGACGCCGTAGGTCGGCACCAGCATCTGGTCCACCAGCGGGTGCAGGCTCTCCACCTTGGCGCGGCCGTGCTTGCGGTCGACGAAGTCCTTGACCATGCCGCTGCCGAGCGGCCCCGGGCGGTAGAGCGCGACGGCGGCGACGATGTCCTCGAAGACGTCCGCGCGCAGGTCCTTGAAGAGCTGCTGCATGCCGCTCGACTCGAGCTGGAACACACCCTTCGTCTCGCCGGAGGCGAGCAGCACGTAGGTCGCCTTGTCGTCGAGCGGGATCTTGGAGATGTCGAACGCGGACGCCTCGCCCGCGCGCTTGCGAATGAGCTGCTGCGCGATGTCGAGGACGGTCAGGGTCTTGAGGCCGAGGAAGTCGAACTTCACCAGGCCGGCGGCCTCGACGTCGTCCTTGTAGTACTGCGTGACGAAGGCGCCGCCCTCGGGGCTGCCGCCCGCCGAGCCGCTGCCCTTGCCGCTGTCGCGGAAGACCGGCACGTGGTCCCAGAGCGGGCCCTCGCTGATGACGATGCCCGCCGCGTGCTTGCCCGCGTGGCGCGTCAGCCCCTCGAGCTTGCTCGCCTGGGTGAGGAGCTCGCGCACCTGCGGCTCGCTCTCGTAGCGCGCCTTCAGCTTCGGCTCGAGCTCGAGGCTCTCCTGGATGGTGTACGTCTCGGCGGGGTTCTTGCGCGGGATGAGGTTCGCGATCGCCTGCGCCTCGACGGGCAGGATGCCGATGCCGCGCGCCACGTCCTTGATCACGCTCTTGGCCTTGAGCTCGGCGAAGGTCGCGATCTGCCCGACGCTCTCGACCCCGTATTTCTGCTGGACGTACGCGATCACCTGATCGCGCTTGTCCATGCAGAAGTCGACGTCGAAGTCCGGCATGCTCACGCGCTCGGGGTTCAGGAAGCGCTCGAAGAGGAGATCGAGCGGGATCGGATCGAGGTCCGTGATGCGCATCGCGTACGCGACGATCGACCCGGCGCCGGAGCCGCGCCCCGGCCCCACCGGGATGCCGTGCTCCTTCGCGTAGCGGATGAAGTCCCAGACGATGAGGAAGTAGCCCGGGAACTTCATCTTGCTGATGACGTCGAGCTCCATCTCGAGGCGCTTCTTGTAGGCCTCCCGGTCCGGCCGCTTGCCGACCGCCTCGAGCTCCGCGAAGCGCTTCTCGAGCCCCTCGCGCGCGACGTGCCGGAAGTAGCCGTCGGTGTCGTAGCCCTCCGGCACGACGAAGCTCGGCAGCATCGGCTGGCCGAGCTTGAGCTTCATCTGCGAGCACTTCTCGGCGATCTCCACGGTCGCGCGGAGCGCCTCGGGGTGGCTCGAGAAGAGCTGCGCCATCTCGATCGGCGACTTCAGGTACATCTGGTCGGAGCCGTAGTGGCGCTCGAGCGCCTCGGCGTAGGTGCGGCCCGTCTTGATGCACGAGAGGTACAGGTGCGCCTGCGCGTCGGTGCGCTCCGGGTAGTGCACGTCGTTGGTGGCGACGAGCGGCAGCTCCAGGTTGCGTGCAATCTGCAAGAGAATGTCGTTGAGGACCGGCTGCTCGACCAGGCCGTGGTCCTGCAGCTCCACGTAGAGCGAGCCGGGCTCGAAGATCTCCTTGAGCTGGCCCAGCGCCTTGGTCCCGGCCCCCTCGCCCTCCTCGAGGATCGCCTGAGGGACCACGCCGCCCATGCAGCCCGTCATCGCGATGAGGCCCTTGGCGTGGGCGGCCACCGACTCGAGGCTCACCGTCGGCGCGCCGGCGGGCCCGTCGGCCTCGGGCCGCACGTGGCCGAGCGACACGAGCCGGACGAGGTTCTTGTAGCCCTCGGGCGTGGCGGCGATCAGCGGCAGGTGGCGCGCGCGGCCGGCCACGGCGATCTCGACCTCGCACCCGAGGATGGCCTGCACGCCGGCGTCCTTGGCGGCCTTGTAGAACGAGACGGCGCCGAACATGTTGCCGTGATCGGTCACGGCGACGGCCTTCATCCCCTCCTTGGCCACGCGCTTGACGAGGTCCTTCACCTTCACCGCCCCGTCGAGCATCGAGTACTGCGAGTGGACGTGGAGGTGGACGAACTCGGGCGCCGCCATGAGCCTCGACGCTTACGTTGCGCGCGCGGGCCGCGCAAGGGCCATGGTCCGCCTTCCCTTCCGGGTTTGCGCCGGGGCGACGGATCCCGTACTTTACCTCAGCCGGACTTTGGCGTATTGGTCCAACGCGGCTTCGTTCAACTGGGACGGGGCTTCGTAAGGGTTCATTGGCGCACGAGCGCGGCTCTTACTTCAGGAGGCTAAGGATGAAGCTTTGGAAAGTATGGTCTCTCTTCGGTGCCGGCGCGGCTACGCTCGCCGCCGGCCTCGCGTATCAGGCGGGCTGCAGCAGCACCCCGAGCACTTCGACCCAGGGCCTCCCGCCGTCGCCGCCGGCTAGCCCGACGCCCGCGTCCTCGGACGTGAAGACCTTCGCGATGAACGCGCTGTACCTCGGCGAGGCTGACCGCAGCGGCGGCGCCCCGAGCAGCTCGGCGTGGAAGTCCTACGGCTACAACCTCGACGGCAAGGTCACCACGAAGGACTCGGCCGACGTCTGCACCCTCGCCGCCGGCGCCCCCAAGACGAACCAGGTCGACGGCAACAACGGCATCGACAACTCGTTCGGCTCGGTCATCCTGCCGATCATCCAGAGCGCCGCCAGCCTGCCGACCCCCTCGGCGACGATCAGCCAGGCGATCGCGAGCGGTAGCTTCACCATCCAGCTCCAGATCACGGGCCTCACGACCGACGCGAAGCAGAGCTCGACCGGCCTCACGGGTGAGCTCTTCGCCTCCGGCAAGTACCCGAACGGCACGCCCGCGTTCGACCAGACCACCGACTGGCCCGTCGCGCCGGAGCTGCTCGTCGACCCCACGGACATCAGCAAGGGCTCGAAGATCACCTTCAACAACGCCTACATCAACAACGGCACCTTCGTCAGCGGCGACCTCACCACGGGCGGCATCACCGTCTCGATCAGCTTGGTCTTCCAGGGTGTGGCGCTGACCCTCAGCGTCAACCACGCGGTCATCACCTTCGATCACACCGCGGACACGGACGCGACGAACGGCACCATCGCCGGCGTCATCGACACCAACCAGCTCATCACCGGCCTCAAGTCGGTCGCGGGTCGCATCTCGAGCTCGCTCTGCGGCAGCGCCTTCGACGGCATCGCCCAGCAGATCACGCAGGCGTCGGACATCATGAGCGACGGCACCAACGCCTCGGGCAAGAACTGCGACGGCATCTCGATCGGCCTCGGCTTCACCGCCAAGGAGGTCAAGACCCCGACCCAGATCGAGACGAGCGACGCCGCGGTTCCGCCCGATCCCTGTGCGGCGAGCGACGGCGGCACCCCCGCCGACACCGGGACCCCCGACACCGGGACCACGGACGCCGGCGGCGGCGGCTGAGACGCCCGTCCGTTTGCGAGACCCACGAGGGCCCTGGCGGCAACGCCGGGGCCTTCGCGTTTTGTGTCCTTCCGTCCGTCGGCGGCCCGGTGATCAGGCGCGCGCGCGCGCGACCATGTGCTTCGCCAGGTGCAGGGCGAACGCGTAGATGCTGATCTGCGGCGGGCCGCCGAGGCTGGTCGGGAAGAGCGAGCCGTCGGCGACGAAGAGGCCTTTGACGAAGTGGTGCTCGCCGTGGCTGTCGACGACACTGCGCGCGGGGTCGTCGCCCATGCGCAGCGTGCCCATCGGGTGGACGGCCGTGAGGGGGACGTTGTGCGGGCGCACGAAGTCCGTCTTCAGGGCGTCGAGGTCCTTCGGGCTCGTGAGCTTCACCGCCGGGATCGCGGGGATGACGACCTCCTGGGCGCCGCCCGCGAAGAGCAGGCGCGCGCAGGCGACGAGGCCCTTGGCGAGCTGCTCGCGGTCGGCCTCGCTCATGACGTAATCGATCGCGGGCCGGCCGTCGGCGTCGACGTCGACGGTGCCCGCGGTCTGATCGTGCACCATGGCGGTGAGCACGGCGAGCTTGCCGTAGTCGCGCATGGCGCGCATGTGGTCCTTGCCGAAGCCCGGCAGCGTCGAGGCGGTGCCGACCGGGTGCGCGAACGCCGGCAGGATCCACACCCGCTTGTCGCTCCCCTCCTCGAAGTCGAGCAGCTCCGTGCACTCGTACGACTGCGGGATGCCGTAGTACGACGAGAGCGTCCGGTCGAAGCGGCCGGCGACGACGGCGCCGGGGTGAAGGCGCAGCCGGTGGCCGACCTGCTGGAACGGATCGGGCAGGTTGCTCTTGATGGCGATCGCCGCGGAGCCGACGGCGCTCGCGGCGAGGACGACGACGCGCGCGCGCACCGTGATCCACGCGCGAGGGGCTCCGCGGCCGTCGTGGGCCACCCCGAGCACGCCGGTCACGCGCCCCTTCTCGTGGCCGATGTGCAGCACCTCCACGTCGGAGTAGACGGTGGCGCCGGCGCTCTCGGCCTGCGGGACGAGCACCTTGAGGGCGTTCTGCTTGGCGTCGTAGGCGCAGCCGAGCTCGCAGAACCCACTCATCTGGCAGCCGACGCGGTTGTGCTTGAGCGGGCCGGCCTTGTAGCCGAGCGCCTCGGCGCCGACGCGCAGGATCTCGTTGTTGGCGTTGCGCATCGCCGCCGGGATCTCGGTCACCGACAGATCCCGCTCGACCTGCTCGAACGCGGACTGCATCTCGGCCGGCCCCGCCTCCGAGACGCCGTAGCGGTCGCGCCACAAGTCGAGGATCGCGTCGGGCGTGCGCTTGCAGAGGTTGGTGTTGTGGACCGTGCTGCCGCCGACGCCGCGGCCCTGCAGCACGCGGATCGCCATGTCGCGTGTCGTGCGGCCGCCTCCGTCCTGGAAGAGCATCGGCAGCATCTCGTCCTCGCGCTGCGTGAAGTCCTTCGGCCCGTGGTAGCCGCCCTCCTCGAGCGCGACGACCTTGAGGCCCGCGCGGGCGAGCTCCCGCGCGGCCATCGCCCCGCCGGCGCCGGTGCCGATGACGACGGCGTCGACGTCGAGCGCCAGATCGCCCGTGAGATCGCGGCCGCGGATCACCATTCAGTACCACCCCGCTTCGGGCCGCCCGACGAACGGACCGAGGTAGCCGATGACCTTCCACGTCCGCACGTCGCGGTAGTAACCCATGAAGACGAGCGATTTGAGCGCGTCGAAGGCGCCACGCAGGAGGTCCCTGTCGTTCGACTCCAGCCACGACAGGACGCGGTCCTGCTCGGCCGCGGAAAGTTTCGTGAAGCGCGAGGCGTGCCCGGTCATGAGCGGCGCCAGGTGCTCGACGAAGCCGAGCAGGCGCAGCAGATCGCGGCGCAGCGGCTCGGCCATCCGGGCGACGTAGCCGTCGATGAAGCCCGCCACGTCCACGTCGTCGGTGCTGGGCACGCTGCCGTCCTCGACGTCCGGCGCCGCGATCCGCCGCGCGACGGCCGCGACGACGAGGAAGTGCCACGGCGAGAAGGCCTGCAGCTTGGCGGCACGATCCGCGGGGACGTCGTAGCCCCGCGTGCGCACCAGGGCGGTCGCGCCGCCGAGGGCGACGAGCGCGCCGCCCGCGATCCCGAGGGCGCGGCGGCGTGAGATGCGCTTCGAGGGCTCCACCCGGCGCACTCTACGCTAAGCTCGCCCCTCGAGCACTGCCGCACGCTCGAGCCGTAGGCGAGAGTTCGGAGTGAATTGTTGATCATGCGTCTCTTCGGGCTGACGGGAGGCATCGCCTCCGGCAAGAGCGTCGTCGCCGCGCGGTTCCGCGAGCGCGGCGTGCCGGTCGTCGACGCGGACGCGCTGAGTCGCGAGGTGCCCGTCCCGGGGAGCGAGGCTCTCGCGCTCATCATCGAGGACTTCGGGGAGGGCGTGCTCGCGCCCGACGGCACGCTGGACCGCAAGAAGCTCGCCGCCGTGGTCTTCGCCGACCCGGCCAAGCTCGCGCGCCTCAACGCCATCATGCACCCCCGCATCGCGATGCTCGGGGCCCAGCGCGCCGCCGAGCACGCCGCGCGCGGCGAGCCGCTGGTCTGTTACGAGGCGGCGCTGCTCGTCGAGAACGGCCTCTCCGACGCCTTCCGGCCGCTCGTGGTCGTCTCGGCGCCTCTCGAGGCGCAGGTCGCGCGGGCCATGGCGCGCGACGGGGCGACCGAGGCGCAGGTCCGCGAGCGGCTCGTGGCGCAGCTCCCTCTCGCCGACAAGGAGCGCGTCGCCGACGTCGTCGTCCGCAACGACGGCACGCTCGAGGCCCTGCGCGCGGAGGCGGACCGCGCCCTCGACGAGGTCTGCCGCCTGACCGGCGTCGATCCGGCCCGCTACCCGCGTGGTACCATCGCGGCATCGCGGCACCCGCCGCGGAGCAGGGAACCATGAGCCGCTTCCGCACCGGCGTCTCGTCGACCTACGAGGGAGA
>Ga0316628_100003205_pt1 | contig 12517 bp, 13 predicted proteins | sample OWC_Aug_M2_C1_D5_FD_207648 | JGI IMG/M metagenome (GOLD analysis project Ga0316628, IMG submission 207648) | Wetland soil microbial communities from Old Woman Creek delta, Ohio, United States - OWC_Aug_M2_C1_D5_C | ecosystem: Environmental > Terrestrial > Soil > Wetlands | place: USA: Ohio...
GTCGATCGCCTGGTAGACGTTGGCCAGCGTCTGGGCCTCGACGCCCTGGCTCGCGTCGACGACCAGGATCGAGCCCTCGCACGCCGCCAGGCTGCGTGAGACCTCGTAGGCGAAGTCCACGTGGCCGGGCGTGTCCATCAGGTTCAGGACGTAGGTCTCGCCGTCGTCGGCCTTGTAGTGCAGCCGCACGGTCTGGGCCTTGATGGTGATGCCCCGCTCGCGCTCGATGTCCATGGAGTCGAGCACCTGTTCGGTCATCTCGCGCTGGGTGAGCGCGCCGGTCTCCTGGATCAGGCGGTCGGAGAGCGTCGACTTGCCGTGGTCGATGTGCGCCACGATCGAGAAGTTGCGGATGTGGCTGAGCGGGGTCGTCATGCGGCGCCCCGTCTATCACATTCGCGCCCCGCCGCGAGCGCCGTCGGCTGCGTCGCGGTGCGCGCCGCACGGCGTGGTTAATCGGGCGTTAAGCTGACCTTCGCCATCAGTTAGCCCCAGGGGCGGGGCAACTGGTCGAGCTGAGAAGCATCGCGAAGAGGAATTTGCGCCCATGGACCGCCGAACGCTCATCGTCTCCGGCCTGGTGACGCTCGGCTCGGCCGCGGCCGCCCGGGCCCAGACCGGCAGCCGCGCATTGCCGCCCGCCAGGCCCGCGGGTGCGGCCCCGCCGCCGCCGCCGCCGCCACCCCCGCCCGAAGCGCCGCCCACGCCGAACACCACGCCGCGGTACCCCGCCGAGAGCGGCAAGGCCGAGACCTACAGCGAGGACGAGATCATCAACTCGGTCTCGGACTTCATGGGCGTCACCGCCGAGAGCGCGGGCGCGGCCGTGGAGCGGATCTTCGCCAAGAACGGCCGGCCGACGGCCTACATCGCCGGCACCGAGGGCTCGGGCGCGATCGGGATCGGCGCCCGCTACGGCAAGGGCCTGCTCTACATGAAGAACCGCCCGCCGAGGGAGGTCTACTGGCAGGGCCCCTCGATCGGCTTCGACACCGGCGGCAACGCCAGCCGCGTCTTCACCCTCTGCTACAACCTCGAGGATCCGGAGGAGATCTTCCAGCGCTTCCCCGGCGTCGAGGGCTCGGCCTACTTCATCGCCGGGCTCGGGGTGAACTACCAGCAGGCGTCAGGGATCACCCTCGCCCCCATGCGGGCCGGCGTCGGATTCAGGCTCGGCGCCAACATCGGCTACCTCGCCTACACCCGCCAAAGGAACATCCTGCCGTTCTAGCGACCTACCGATCGTCCAACGTCGCTCCGACGCGCCCCGTGGGCGTGTCGAACAGCCCGCGGCCGGGGACATGGTTCACTTCGAGGCGGATGCCGTCGGGATCCTCGAACAGGACCGAGTAGTAGCCGGGCGCCCAGGGCCCGTCCTCGGGCGTGTGCACGATCTTCGCGCCCATCGCGCGCAGGAACGCGTGGACCGCGTCCACGTCCTCCCGCCCGCGGGCGCGCCAGCAGTGATGGTGCAGGCCCACGCGGTACTGCTGGAACCGGGCGCCCGCGTGCTCGGGATCCGGCCTGCGGACGCCGAATCCGGTACGCCCGCCCACGCAGTAGAATGTGTCCGCGCTGTCCGCGACGATCCGCATTCCGAGGAACGGCAGGAGCTGGCGGTAGAAGGCGACCGAGGCCTCGAAATCGCCGGCCGTGACGAAGGTGTGGGCGACGCCGTTGACTTCCATGACTCCCTCCGACTGCGCCATTCGGAACGGGCTCGCGCAGCGGAAAAGTCAAGCTTTTAGGGTGCGCGCCAGCAGGCGAGGCTGCCCGCGAGGTCGTCTCCGATCCGCTCGCAGGACCAGCGGGGATCGGTCTGCGGGATCGCCGGCGGGTGGGCGCGCGCGGCGGTGCGGCCCTGGCGGTTGTAGATCCATATGCGCCCGGGCCGCGCGCCCGCGGCGGCCGAGGGCGCGGCGCGGTTCACGTCGTCGGACGGGCGGATGATCAGCGGCCGGACCCGCACCGGGTAGCCGGCGCGTCGGAAAAAGACGCTCCCCAGCCGCTGCAGGGTCGCGGGCGGCATGATCGCGGTGGCCTCATGGTCCCAGGCGAAGACCACGTCGGTGGCGCCGTGCCGCATGAGGACGCGCGAGGCGGTCTCGAAACCGTAGGATCCGCGGCCGGCGAGACCCCGCGCGAAATCGTCGGGGCGCAGCGCGGTCGCGAGCCAGAGCGCCGCAAGGGCGGCGAGCAGCAGGCGCGGGCGGCTCGCCTGCTGCGCGGCGAGGACGAGGCCGAGCAGGAGCCCTGGAACGGTCGGAACCAGGTAGCGGCCGGTCAGGCTCGGATGCAGCGCGCCCGAAAGAAGCGTGAGCGCGAGAGCCGCGAAGGATACGGCGGCGGCGATCCGGAGCGTCCGCGCCGCCGGATCGCCCGGTCCGCGAGGGCCCATCGCCGCCGCGAGCACGACGGCCGCCGCGACGAGGCCGAGCAGCGGCGCCGAGGGGTCCAGCGTGGCGGCCGTGAGCGCCAGGGCCTCGCCAGGACCCACGCGCGCGTGCCAGGCGACGCCGGGCGCGGCGAAGGCGGCCAGCCGCGGCGCGTGCCAGGCGAGCCACCCGAACGCCGGCGCGAAGGCAAGCGCGGCCGGCCATGTGCGCAGCGCGCCTCGTCGGCAGAGGGCAAGGTAGGCCAGGCCCTGAACGCCGGCGAGGATCAGAGCGTAGTAGTGGGTGAGGATCGCGAGAGCGGCCAGGCCGCTCCAGGTCAGCGCCCGTTTCAGGCCGGGTCGTTCCAGCAGCGCGGCGAAGGCCAGGGTCTGGGCGGTCGTTAGCGCCAGCAGGAGCCCATAGGCGCGGCCGGCCAGGAAGGCGTCGACCCCCCACCAGGCGAAGATCATCGCCGCCCACGCCAGCCGTGCCTCGCGGCGGAGCCCGCGGGCCGGCCACGCGAGGGACAGAAGCGCTGCGGCCAGGACCGCGAGCAGGCCCGGCAGCCGAAGCGCGAAATCCGACGATCCGGCGAGCATCGTCCAGGCGTGCAGAAGCAGGTAGCCGAGCGGCGCGTTCACATCGACGCGCGCCTCGTGGATCACCGACCGCCAGTCGGGCGCCGTGGCGACGGCGAGCGACCAGGCCTCGTCGAACCAAAGCGGCTGGACCGCGGCCAGCCAGAGCCGCTCGGCCATCAGCGCGACGGCGGCGAGCGCCGCAAGGCCCAAGCCGAACGCGACCAGCACGCCTGAGGACGCGCGCCGCTGCGATCTCTCCGCCGTGATCTCGCCGACCGACATGGCGGCATCTTCGGCCCGGCGCGTTAATCCAAGATTTGCCGCGCGCGCAGATGATCCGGTCCGTGCCCGCCCTCTTCGCCTTCCTCCTCAAGGACGCCCGCGACCTGGCCGACGCCCTGGTGGCGCTGGCCATGGCCGCGGTCGTGTTCGCCGCTGTCGCATGGCTCGTGAAGGGGCGGCGCTCGCTGTCCGACGCGAAGGCGGCGGCGGGCGAAACCCGCATCAACTTCATTCTCTCGACGTTGGACCAGGTCGCGGTCTCGCCGCTGATCACCGTATTCATCGCCTGGCTCAGCACCGCGGCCCTGCGGCACGGACTCGCGCTGCCGTCCGCCCCGCTCTGGGCCAAGATCGGCGAGGGCCCGACGCTCCTCCTCACGATCTTCGTCGGCGACTTCGTCGGCTACTGGCGCCATCGCGCCCAGCACTCGAAGTGGCTCTGGCCCGCGCACGCGATCCACCATTCGGACACGCGGCTCACCTGGTTCTCACTGGAGCGGATGCATCCGGTGGACCGCTTCGGCTCGGCGCTCGACACGGTGGTGCTCGCCGCGCTCGGCGTGCCCTTCTGGGCGCAGGCGGGGAACGTCTTCGTCCGGCATTGGTGGGGCTACCTGATCCACGCCGACCTGCCCTGGACCTTCGGCAAGGCCGGGTGGGTGCTGAACTCGCCGGCCATGCACCGCTGGCACCACGCCCGCGACGTGACCGGATCGGGGTCCAACTTCGCGACGGTGTTCTCGGTGTTCGACCGGGCGTTCGGCACGCTCTACCTGCCGGGTCCGTGCGAGGGGCCGCTCGGGGTCCGCGAGGACATGGGTAAAGGAGCGATCGGGCAGTACCTGCATCCGCTCAAGGCCTGGGGCCGCGCCATGCGCCGCGGCCGGCGCGAACCTGCGGAAACGGCCGCAGCCGGCTGAGGCCCTCAGTGCCTGTTGCTGCGCGAGGCCAGGAGGTCCATCAGCGCGAGCAGCACGCCCGAGACGACGAACGTCAGGTGGATCCCGATCAGCCAGGCGAGCGTGCGGTTGTCGGGGCCGCCGTCGCCTTCGGTGAGCCGCATGAAGGCGCGTAGCAGCGCGATGGCGCTGATCGCGACGATCGAGGCGATCAGCTTCATCTTGAGGCCCGAGAAGTCCACCGCCCCCATCCAGCTCGGGCGGTCCTCGTCCTGGCCCGTGTCGATCTTCGAGACGAAGTTCTCGTAGCCCGAGAAGATCACGATCAGAAGCAGGTTGGCCGTGAGCGACAGGTCGATGAAGGAGAGCGCCATCAGGATGGCGTCCTCCGGGCGCATCTGGATCACGCCCGAGAGCTGGTGGATCACCTCGTTCGCGAAAACCACCAGCAGGGCGGCCAATGCGATCACTAGGCCCACGTAGAAGGGCGCCAGCAGCCAGCGGGACCGGAAGATCCAGAGCTCGAGCGCGCGCTCCAGCGCGGGCTTTCGCGGGGCGGGCGGCGATGGCGCGGTCATGGCTCGACGTTAGGCTCGCACGGCCCCCGGCGACAATGCTGCGGTGGCGATGCTTCCCTGATCAGGCCCTGAGCTTGCCCCCGACCGCCTTCTCGACGGCGGCGACGATCCGCGCCGAGAGCGCCTCGATCTCGGCGTCCGTCAGCGTCTTCTCCCGAGGCTGGACGGTGACCTCGACGGCGATCGACTTCCGGCCCTCGGGCACGCCAGGGCCCTCGTAGACGTCGAACACGCGCGCATTCTCGATCAGCGCCTTGTCGACACCCAGGATCGGCCGCACGAGATCGCCGGCCGGCGTCGATCGCTCCACGACGAAGGCGAAGTCGCGGGTGAGCGGCATGAGCGCCGAGAGCTCCAGGGCCGGCTTGGTCTTGACGGCCTTCCTCTTGGGCTCGGGGATCGCCTCGATGGACACCTCGAAGGCCAGCATGGGCCCCTCCGCGTCCAGCGCCTTGAGGATCCGCGGATGGATGTCGCCGAACTCGGCGACGAGCGTCTTCGGCCCGAGCTGGAGCTTCGCCGAGCGGCCCGGATGGAACCAGGGCGAGGCCTGCCCCTGGACCGTCTGCAGCGCCGGCGCGCCGAGCTCGTCCAGAAGCGCCATCAGGTCCGCCTTGAGCGCGAACAGCGGGTCGGCCGCGGACCTGTCCCAGCGCTTGGGCGGGTGCGGCGCAACGAGAGCCGTCACCGCCGTCCACTGGTCGGTCGGCTGGTCACCCCGGTAGCAGGGGCCGACCTCGAACAGCGCCACGTCGGCGAAGCCTCTGCGGGCGTTGCGCGCCGCAGCCTCGACGAGGTTCGGCAGGATCGAGGGCCGCATGCAGTCGAGGTCGGAGGCGATCGGGTTGGCGATGCGCAACGCCTCCTGTCCGCCTCCGAAGAGCTTCGCCCATTCGCAGCGCATGAAGCTCCAGGTCAGGGCCTCGTCGTAGCCGCGGGCCGCGAGCGCCCGCCGGGCGTTCCGCATCCGGGTCTGCCGCACCGTGAGCACCCCGCCCGCCGGGCGCTCGATCTCCGGCAGGGGCTCGGCCGGCAAGGCGCCGTAACCCTCGATGCGGGCCACCTCCTCCACGAGGTCGGCCTTGCCCTCGACGTCGCGCCGCCAGGACGGCGGCGTGACCCGGCCTTCCTCCAGACGGAAGCCGAGATCCTCCAGGATCCGGTCGATCCGCTCGCGGCCGATCTCGAGTCCGGAGAGCTTGCGGACGTAGCTGCGGTCGAAGTCGATCGGCGCCGGGGGGGCGGGCGCGCGGCCCGCCGCCTGCACCTCTGAGGGCTGGCCGCCGCAGAGCTCGAGGATCAGCTTCGTCGCGAGCTCCAGGCCCGGAACCACGAACTCCGGATCGACGCCGCGGGCGAAGCGGTACTGGGCGTCGGAGACGATGCCCAGCATGCGGCCGGTCTGGGCGGTGCGGATCGGGTCGAACCAGGCGGACTCCACGAAGACGTCCGTCGTCGCTTCGGTCACCTTGGTGCTCTCGCCGCCCATGACGCCGCCCAGGCCGATCGCGCCCGAACCGTCGGCGATGACGCAGACCTCGGGCCCCGCGGGATAGGTCCTGCCGTCGAGCGCCGCGATCTCCTCGCCTTCGCGCCCGAGCCGCGCCTCGATGAAGCCGCCGGCCAGCTTCGCCGCGTCATACACGTGCAGCGGCCGACAGCGGTCGAGAGAGAGGAAGTTGGTCACGTCGACCAGCGCGTTGATCGGCCTGAGCCCCACCGAAATCAGCCGCCGCTGCAGCCACTCCGGCGAGGGGCCGTTCTTCACGCCCCGGATCAGCCGGCCCGCGAAGATCGGGCAGGACTGACCGTCCACCCGGATCTCGATCGGCTCGGCGAACTGGCCCGGCACGGGCTGGACCGAGAGATCCTTCAGGGTCCCCAGACCGGCGGCGGCCATGTCCCGCGCCAGGCCCGCGACGCCCAGCCAGTCGGGCCGGTTGGGCGTCACCTCGAAGTCGATGACGGCCTCCAGCCCGAAGGCCTCGGCCGCGCTCGCCCCGATCGGTAGCGCCTCGGGCAGCTCGACGATGCCCTCGCTCTCCTCGGCGATCTCCAGCTCCTTCGCCGAGCAGAGCATGCCGTTCGAGACCACGCCGCGAACCGGCCGCGCTTCCAGCGTGACGCCCGAGCCGGGCACGTAGGCGCCGATCGGCGCGTAGATCGTGGTCAGTCCCGCACGGGCGTTGGGCGCCCCGCAGACGATCTCCTTGCGCCCGTCGACCGTCTCCACCTGACAGACCCGCAGGCGGTCGGCGTTCGGGTGCTGGTGCGCCTCGATCACCTTGGCGACCGAGAACCGGGCGAGCTTGGCGGCCGGATCCTCCACGTGCTCGACCTCGAGGCCGGCCATGGTCATGGCCTGCACCACCTCGCCGACGCCGACCGAGGTCTGCAGGTGGTCCTTGAGCCAGGAGAGGGTGAATTTCATCGGGAAGCTCCAAAGCTCCAGATCCTCCCCCGCAGGGGGAGGTGGCCCAAAGGGCCGGAGGGGGTTTCGTCCGCTGAGTCCGCGGCCTTCAACCCCCTCAGTCGCTCCGCGACAGCTCCCCCTGAGGGGGAGCATGTTCCGGCCCGCATCAGCTCAGCCCCGTCGCCGGGTTCGGCATGGCGAAGGCCGAGAACCCGTAGTGGTCGATCCAGCGGACGTCGGCCGCGAACATGTCGCGCAGGTCGGGCATCCCGTACTTGAGCGCCCCCAGCCGGTCGACGCCGAGCCCGAAGGCGAAGCCCTGCCACTGATCGGGGTCGAGGCCGCAGTTCTTCAGAACGTTCGGGTGCACCATCCCGCCGCCAAGGATCTCCAGCCAGTCGGAGCCCTCGCCGATCCTGATCGACCCGCCCGAGCGGTCGCATTGCACGTCCATCTCGCAGGAGGGCTCGGTGAAGGGGAAGTGGTGCGGGCGGAAGCGGGTCACCACGCGGTCGGTCTCGAAGAACCGCCGCGCGAAGGTCTCGAGCGTCCACTTGAGGTGGCCCATGTGGATCGCCCGGTCGATCACCAGCCCCTCCATCTGGTGGAACATCGGCGTGTGGGTCGCGTCGGAGTCGGAACGGTAGACGCGGCCGGGCACGATCACGCGGATCGGCGGCGCCTGGCCGTTTGCGACCCAGGCGGGAACCGGCTGGTTGGTGCGCTGCATGACGCGCACCTGCACGGGGCTGGTATGGGTGCGCAGCAGCTTGCGCTCGCCCGTCTCGTCCGGCGTCAGCCAGAAGGTGTCGTGCATGTCCCGCGCCGGGTGCTTCGGCGGGAAGTTGAGGGCGGTGAAGTTGTGGAAGTCGTCCTCGATGTCGGGTCCTTCGGCGAGCGAGAAGCCCATCTCGCCGAAGATGGCGATCATCTCGTCGAGCACCTGCATCGTCGGATGAACGTGGCCGCGCCGCTCGGGCGGGGCGGGCAGCGTCAGGTCCACCTGCTCGGCGGCGAGCCTGGCGTCGAGCTCGACGGCTTCGAGGGCGGCCTTGCGTTCGGCGATCGCGGCGGCGACGCGGTCGCGCAGCCCGTTGATCTGCGGCCCGCGTTCGCGGCGCTCGTCTGGACTCATGCGGCCCAGCCCCTTCAGGAGCTCGGAGATGGAGCCCGACTTGCCGAGCGCGGCCACGCGCAGGGCTTCCAGCGCGGCCGGGTCGTCGGCGGCCGCGATACGGCCGGTCAGCTCGGCCTCGAGTTTCGATAGGTCGGTCATCGGTGTCGTGCTCTAGCCTTGCGTCTTCACGGGGTGAAGGGGCCAGCAAAAAGCCCCCCGGCGATTCGGCCGGAGGGCTCTGAATTGCGTAGGGTCGACGAGGACCCCGGCCTCAAGCCAGCGCGGCGCGAACCTTGTCGGCGATGGCCTTGAAACCGGCTGGGTCGTTGCCCGCGATGTCGGCGAGGACTTTGCGGTCGATGTCGATCCCGGCCCGTTCCAGGCCGTGGATAAATCGGGCGTAGGTCAGGCCTTCCAGCCTGGCCGCCGCATTGATGCGCTGGATCCAGAGCGAGCGGAAGTTGCGCTTGCGGACCTTGCGGTCGCGGTAGGCGTACTGGCCGGCCTTGTCCACCGCCGCCTTGGCGGCGCGGATCGTGTTCTTGCGGCGTCCGTAGAAGCCCTTGGCCTGCTCCAGGACCTTCTTGTGCTTGGCGTGGGCGACGACGCCCCTCTTCACGCGAGCCATCGGTCAGTCTCCTCGAGCTAGAGGCCGTACGGCAGGAAGGACTTGATGATCTTGGCGTCGGCCTCGCTCATCACCTTGGTGCCGCGGTTCTGACGGATGTACTTGGCATTGTGGCTGATCAGGCGGTGGCGCTTGCCGGCGACCCCGGCCTTCACCTTGCCCGTCGCGGTCAGCTTGAACCGCTTCTTGGCGCCCGACTTGGTCTTCAGCTTCGGCATTTCACGTCGGAGCCTTGAGCCCCGTCCTTCTGGTCGTGTTGATGGATCGCCATGGCATGCCTTCGGCCAGGCGGTCCCGAAGAGGGGCGGCTCATACGCGAAAGGAGGCGCGAAAGCAAGGCGATCGCCCTCAGCCCTCGCCCCGCCTCGCCTGCGACCAGGCGAGCACGCCGGCCCCGGCGAGCGTCGAGAGGATGGAGCCCGTCACAACCCCCAGCCGCACCTGCGCCTGGGCGGTGCCTTCGGGGAAGGCAAGCGCGCCGATGAACAGGCTCATGGTGAAGCCGATGCCGCAAAGCAGCGAGATCCCCAAGAGCTCGATCCACTTCGCGCCCGTGGGCCGACGCGAGACCTTCAGGCCGATCAGCAGGGAGATGGCGCCGAACACGCCGAGCGGCTTCCCGATGAGGAGGCCGGCGGCGACTCCGAGCGTCACCGGTCCGAACATGTCACTGAGCGAAAGCCGGCCGAAATCGAACCCCGCCGCGCAGAAGGCGAAGAGCGGCAGGATGAAGAAGGCGACGTACGGATGGAGGCTGTCCATGAAATCCTCCAGCACGCCGGGCCGTCCGGGTTTGCGGGGCCCGATGGGGACCGTCATCGCCGCGGCGACGCCCGCGACCGAGGTCGAGACGCCGGACTTCAGGGTGAAGCCCCAGACCAGCAGGAACCCGAGCGCGTAGAAAAGGTACGGTGCGGCGCGCCAGCGCGGGAGCAGGCCCATGAGCGCCAGCGCCGCGAGCGCGCCGACGAGCGGGATCATCCTGAGTCCCTGGGTGAACACTGCCCCGATGACGGCCACCGCGCCGAGGTCGTCGACGATGGCGAGCGTCAGCAGGAGCACCCGGAGCGTCGGCGGAAGCTTCGGCCCCGCCACGGCGAGCGCGGCCATGGCGAAGGCGATGTCGGTGGCGATCGGCGTCGGCCATCCCTGCGGCGCGCCGCCATGGCCAATGTTGAAGGCGAGATAGACGAGCGCGGGCGCGACCATTCCGCCCAGCGCCGCCAGGATCGGCAGCGCCAGCCTGCGCGGATTGGCGAGCTCCCCCTTCAGGGCCTCGTACTTGATCTCAAGGCCCACGACGAAGAAGAAGACGGCCATCAGCCCCTGCTTCACCCAGTCGCCGAACGAGAGCGTCTCCGAAAAGCCTCCGAGCTGGAGGCTCACGGGCGCGTTCAGCATCCGGAAATAGAGGCCGTCGCCGGGGGAGTTTGCGACAAGGATGGCCGCCACCGCCGCCCCGGCCAGGATCAGGCCCGAGGCGCTCTCGGTCTTCAGGAAATCGAGCGTGATCCGCTTCGCCATGGGGCTTGGCTAGCACGAGCCCCGAGCACAATCGACGCTGCCGCTCATGCCGCTATGGTGGAGCGCGCGACAACCAGGCCGAAGGGACCGCCATGAGACTGACCAAGCCCCGCATCCGCCCGCTGAGCGACGCCGAGCTCTCGCCGGAGCAGGCCGAGGCGCTCGAGGCGTTCCGGCCGGGCCCGGTGCTCAACATCTTCCGGACGCTCGTTCACGCGCCCAAGGCGCTCAGCCGATTCAACCACTGGGGCGGCTATGTGCTCTCCCGCCGCAACGACCTGCCGGCCCGCGAACGGGAGATCGTCATCCTGCGGACCGGTTTCCTCTGCAAATCCGGATACGAGTTCACCCAGCACACCCGCATCGGCCTGCAGTCGGGCCTTTCGCAGGATGAGATCCGGCGGATCAAGGCGGGTGCGGACGCCGGCTGGAGCGCGGCCGACGCGGCGCTCATCCGCGCCTGCGACGACCTCCACCGCGAGCAGTTCGTGACGGATCCCGTGTGGGCGGAGCTCGCGAAGCATTTCACCGAGAAGCAGTGCATGGACGTGGTTTTCACCGCCGGCCAATACACCCAGGTCTCGATGTTCCTGAACACCTTCGGGGTGCAGCTCGACGAGGGTCAGACGCTGGATCCCGACCTCAAGGGGTACTGAGGTGGCGGGCCGGCTGGAAGGAAGGCGCGCCGTCGTCATGGGCGCGGGCCAGACGCCCGGCGAGACGATCGGCAACGGCCGGGCCATCGCCATCCTCTTCGCCCGCGAAGGGGCCGAGGTGCTCTGCGTGGACCGCCTGGGCGAACGGGCGGAAGAGACGGTTGCGATGATCGCCAAGGAAGGCGGCGTGGCCTACGCGCTGCACGCCGACGTCACCAAGGCCTCGGATTGCCAGGGCGTCGTGGAGGCCGCCAGGGAGCGCTGGGGCCGGCTCGACATCCTGGTGAACAACGTGGGCATCGGCGCCGGCGACGCGCCCGCGCATCGCGTCGAGGAAGCGGCCTTCGACCGCATCATCAACGTGAACCTCAAGGGGATGTGGCTGATGACCAAGGCGGCGCTGGCCGTCATGCGCGAGCAGGGCTCGGGCGCGATCGTCAACATCTCCTCGCTCGCCGCGGTCGCGGGCGGCATCCAGGCGGCGTACGAGATCTCCAAGGCCGGCGTGAATCGGCTGACCACCAGCGTAGCCCAGGCCAACGCCCGGCACGGGATCCGCTGCAACGCCATCATGCCGGGCCTGATGGACACCCCGATGGCCGTGGCCGGCATCGCCGCCGCCCGCGGCGAAAGCCAGGACGAGGTCCGGCAGGCGCGAAACGCCCGCGTGCCGCTCGGCGGCAAGATGGGCACCGCGTGGGACACCGCCTATGCCGCCCTGTTCCTCGCCTCCGACGAGGCGAAGTTCATCTCCGGCGCGATCCTGCCGGTGGATGGCGCCATGGGGGTCAGGATCGGCTGAGGGCCGCTACACGGTTGACGTACACCCCTTCGGCCCACACGCTCGGCGTGCAGGCGATTCGGCGGCGAGGGGGCGGCCAGGGCCATGGCGGGCGCGTTCGAGGCAGGCCTCGGCGGCATCTTCCAGCGCGGCGAACAGCGCCTCGCCAGCCGTCTCGACGCCGAGCGGACCAGGACGGAGAATCTTCAGGCCCAGGACACGCGCCGGGTCGCCTTCCTGCTCACCGAGGCCATCGAGGACGAGCTGAAGCCCGCCGTCGCCGAAGCGCTGGACAGCTACGACGCGGCCATCAACCGCCCGATCACGCCGAATGCGGCTTGGGAGGATCTCCTGCGCCAGCGCATCGGCGAGGCCGTCGACGCCGCCGTGCAGCTCGCCCTCGCCACGGACCGTGCGAACCATCCGTGGAAGCCGCTGCTGTCCGAGGAGACGCCCAGGCTGCGGGCCCGGCTGCTGGCGCTGGCCGACCGGCGCTTCGAGGAGCTCGGCAGGACCCGGCGCGCCCGCGCCCGGAGGAGCGAGGGCCTCGGAGACCTGGCCGTCTGGGCGCTGCTCTTCGCGGCCGGCGTGGTCGTGGGCGCGATCGGGATGCGGCTCCTGGGCGGCTGAGCGGTTGCCCGAACCGGCGGAAGCGCCCATCTGGGCTGTCCATGCCGGTTTCG
>Ga0316628_100003206_pt1 | contig 12515 bp, 10 predicted proteins | sample OWC_Aug_M2_C1_D5_FD_207648 | JGI IMG/M metagenome (GOLD analysis project Ga0316628, IMG submission 207648) | Wetland soil microbial communities from Old Woman Creek delta, Ohio, United States - OWC_Aug_M2_C1_D5_C | ecosystem: Environmental > Terrestrial > Soil > Wetlands | place: USA: Ohio...
GCGCGGGGGGTTGGGGCTGGGAGCGATGATGGCCCGCCAGTTCGCAGCGCAAGCGCAAGGCGATGCGCCGGCGGAGGCGCAGGGCGCGCAGGCGCCGGCCGCACAAGCGCCGCTGCCCGCGATCCGCCCGTCACCGGCGACGGCGCCCGCCGGCACGATCGGTCAAAACGCGGCGCAGTTCATCGGCAGGATCCTGCCGACGGTCCGCGCGGCCGCCGCGGCGCTGGGCCTGAATCCGGTCGGCATGCTTGCCCAGGCGGCGTTGGAGACCGGCTGGGGCCGGCGCATGGCGCGCACGCCGAGCGGCGCGCCGAGCTTGAACCTGTTCGGCGTCAAAGCCGACGATCGATGGACCGGCGCGCGCGCGACGGCCGCGACGCTCGAATATTCGGCCGGCGTGGCGACGCCGCGGAGCGCGGTGTTCCGCGCGTACGATTCCGTGGAAGATAGCGTCCATGATTTCGCGAAGCTGCTGCAAGACTCGCCGCGCTACCGCGGCGTGATCGCGGCCGGCAAGGACCTGCGGGCCTATTTCGCCGGCATCGCCAAGTCAGGCTATGCGACCGACCCGGGCTACGCGGAAAAATTGAACGAAATAGCCAACAGCGGCACCTTCCAGAGCGCGCTGCGCGTCGCCGGCGTGGTCCTTTAGTAATCGGCAAGCCCGCCGATAACGCGGCAGACAGGCGAAATTCGCCAGGCGGCGGGGTCCGGAGACGACAAGTGTCAAATTTGTTCCAAATCAACGTTTCGGCGATACAGGCGCTGCAAACCGCGATCGCGACCACGAGCAACAACATCGCGAACGCGAATACGCCCGGCTACGCGAAGGAAAGCGTCGATCTGACGACCGCCATTCCGCAAGTGCACGGATCCACAACCTTGGGCACCGGCGTCCAGGTCACGAAGATCCTGCGCTCGTACAGTCAGACGGCCGCCAATCAACTGAACAGCTCGCAGAGCAACCTCGGGCAGCTCACCAGCTTGCAGACCTATACGAACCAGGTCGACAACATCGTCGGTACGACCGCCGGCGGCATGAGCGCCGCCCTGCAGAGCTATTACGCCGCGTGGTCGAACGTCGCGAACAACCCGACGTCGATCGCGACGCGCCAAGCCATGCTCGGGGCCGCGCAAGGCGTCGCGTCGAGCTTTCAAAGCACGAGCTCGCAGCTGCAGAGCCTCAACGCGAACATCAACGACGCGATCACGATGGATGTCCAGCAGATCAACTCGATCGGCGCGTCGATTGCCAAGCTGAACCAGCAAATCGTCGTCGGCACCGCGCAAGCCGGCGGCCAGCCGCCGAACGACCTGATCGACCAGCGCGATCAACTGCTGTCGAACCTCTCGCAGCTCGTCGGCGTGACGACGAACACCGACAGCAACGGCGCCTTGAACGTGTTCGTCGGCAGCGGCCAGCCGCTCGTCCTGCAGGGTAACGTGACGAAGTTGACGGCCGTGCCGAACCCCTTCAACGCATCGCAGCTCGAGATCTCGACGGCGACCAACGGCAGCAACATCATCAGCGGATCGATCACCGCCGGAGACTTGGGCGGCCTGCTCGCCGCGCGCACGCAGGCGGTCGATCCGGCGTTGAACCAATTGGGCCAGATCGCGACCGCCCTGAGCCAATCCGCGAACGCGCAGCAGAACGTGGGCATGGATCTCACCGGCAAGCTCGGCGCCAATTTGTTCTCGGTCGCATCGCCGCTCGCGACCGCTTCGGCCAACAATACGGACGCCACGACCGCGACCGTCGGTATCGCGAATGTCGGTGCGCTGACCGCGAACGACTACCTCTTGACCTACCGCGGCGGGGCTTACAGCCTCACGAATGCGAGCACGGGCGCCGCGATCGCGTTCACGGGCGCGGGCACCGCCGCGAGTCCGATCAGCGCGGACGGTTTGTCGATCGTGCTGTCCGGCACGCCGGCGAACGGCGACCAATTCCTGATCCAGCCGACGGCGCAGGCGGCGGGATCCTTCAAATTGGCGCTCACCGGCCCGTCGCAGATCGCGGCCGCAGGCGCGATCCAGACCGCCGCGGCGAACGCGAATACCGGCAGTGCGACGATCAGCGCCGGCAGCGTCATCGACGCGACCAACCCGAGCTTGCTCGCGACGGCGAACATCCAGTTCACGAGTCCGACGACCTATTCGGTCAACGGCGCCGGCAGTTACGCCTACACGCCGGGCGCGAACATCAATCTCAACGGCTGGCAGGTGCAGATCTCGGGCGCGCCCGCGGCCGGCGATGCGTTCACGGTGCAAAGCAATGCGGGGGGCGCGGGCGACAATCGCAACGCCCTGGCGAGCGCCAATTCACAGACGCGCGGGGTTCTCGCCGGCGGGACGATCAGCGTCAATGCCGCGGTCAGCGCGATGATCACGGGCTTCGGCAGCCAGGCGCAGCAGGTCAACAATGCGCAAAGCGCGCAAACCGCCGTGAACGCGCAGGCGCTGCAATCGGTCCAATCGGTATCCGGCGTGAACCTCAACGAGGAGGCCGCGAACCTGCTGCAATGGCAACAGGCTTTTCAGGCCTCCGCGCAAGCCCTCACGATCGGCAACAACATGTTCACGAGCCTGATGTCCGCTCTGTCGAACGGGATACTCTGATGCGCGTCACGCAAAGCCTCGTGCAAACGCAGTTTCTGACCGGCCTCAACACGCTGGAATCGAATCTCGCCCAAACGCAGGCGCAGCTCACCACGGGGCTCGCGTTCTCCTCTCCCGCGCAAAATCCCGCGGCCGCCGGCAGCGTCAATACCTACAACCAGGTGTTGGCGCAAAGCACGCAGTACGCGGCGAACGCGAACAGCGCGCAGACGAACTTGAACATCGAGGACAACGCGCTCACGCAGATCCAGAATCAACTGCAGACGCTGCGCAGCCTCGCGCTGCAGGCCAATTCCGGCACCATATCGCCGCAGGATCTCGGCGCGATCGCATCGCAAGCCGCGCAGATACAGAAGAGCTTGATCGGTCTCGCCAACACGCAGAACGGCAACGGCGACTACATTTTCGCCGGATACGCGTCGCAGACCGCGCCGTTCGCGCAAGCCGCCGGCGGCGCGAGCTACGCCGGTGATCAGGGCCAGATCCTCGCGCAGATCGCCGCCGGGCAGACGATTCCGGTCGGCGACAACGGCGATACGGTGTTCAACCAGATCAAGACCGGCAACGGCACGTTCACAGTCACGGCGAACGCGGGCAATACGGGAACGGGGCTCATCGGCGCGACGACGGTGGCGAATCCGGCGGCCTATACCGGCGGCAGCTATGCGATCAAGTTCACCGCGCCGAACGCTTACCAGGTGCTCGATGCGACGAATGCCGTCGTCGCCTCCGGAACCTATGCCGACGGCCAGGCGATCGGCTTCGCCGGCCTGCAGATAAGCTTGAGCGGATCGCCCGCGGCGGGCGACTCGTTCGCGGTCGCGCCGAGCGGCAATCAAAGCTTGTTCACGACGGTCCAGAATCTCGTCGACACGCTGAACAGTGCGGCCGGGACGCGAGTTACGCCGCAGATCGACAACGCGATCGCGGGATCGATCAACGATATCGATCAGGCGCTCGGCCATACGTCGACCGTGCAGACGGCCGTCGGCGGGCGCTTGAACGCGATCACGACGCAGCTCGCCATCGCGACGACTCAGCAAACGCAGCTGAAACAGACGATTTCGAGCCTGCAGAGCCTGGATTACCCGAGCGCGATCACGTCGCTCACGAACCAGCAGACCAGTTTGAGCGCCGCGATGCAGGCGTACACGCTGACCGCGGGGCTTTCCCTGTTCAAATATATCTAGTGATGGTGCCCGCCGGGGCCGTGCACGTGGCCGTGCTCGAGTTCCTCGGCGGTCGCTTCGCGCACGCCGACGACTTCGACGTCGAAATGCAGCGTCTGATCCGCGAGCGGGTGGTTGCCGTCGAGCGTGACCATGTCGCCCGCGACCGCGGTGACCGTGAACACGCGCATGCCTTCCTCGGTGCGCGCCTGAAATTGCATGCCTTTCTTGATGTCGCCGGCACCCTGTAGGGCGCGCTTCGGCACGCGCTGGACCAGGGCCTCGTCGCGCGTTCCATAACCTTCCGCCGGCGGTACGGCGACGGCGAGAGTGACTCCGTCCTGTTTGCCTTCGAGGGCCTTTTCCAAGCCGGCGACGAGATTGCCATGGCCTTGGATGTAGGTGAGCGGATCGCCGCCCGCGGAGCTGTCGAGCACCGTGCCCGCGTCGTCCTTCAGCGTGTAATGAATGATGACCACCCGGTCCGCCGCAATTTCCACGTTATCTTCTCCGTTGATTCGATTCTTGGGCGCAAGCGCCCGGCTTTACATCACTTCCGCGACCAACTCCGCCTCGAGATCGTAGACGCCGGCGCCGACGATCCGCACTTGCGCAAAATCGCCGACGGCGAGTGCGGACGCGTCCGCGATGCGCACGACGCCGTCGATTTCCGGGGCGTCGGCGCTCGAGCGGGCGATCGCCGTCCCGTCCTCGATCCGATCGACGAGCACTTGCATCCGGCGGCCGACTTTCGCCGCGAGCCGGCGTGCGCTGATTTCGGCGCTGCGCTGCATCAAGCGCTCGAGCCGCTCGCGCTTGACCTCGGCGGGCACGGGGGTCTCGTCGAGCGCGTTGGCGGCGGCGCCCGCGACCGGCGAGTACTCGAAGCAGCCGACGCGATCCAGTTGCGCCCCTTCCAGCCATTCGAGCAGGCGCGCGAAATCCTTCTCGGTCTCGCCGGGGAAGCCGACGATGAAAGTGCTGCGGATCGCGATGTCCGGGACGAGCCTGCGCCATGCGGCGATGCGTTCGAGGGTGTTCTCCGCGGCCGCGGGGCGCTTCATGAGCTTCAGGATCCGCGCGCTCGCATGCTGAAACGGAATGTCGAGATACGGCAATACGCGGCCCCCGGCCATCAGCGCGACGACCTCGTCGACATGCTTGTACGGATACACGTAGTGCAGCCGGATCCAGATGCCGAGTTCACCGAGCGCCGCTGCGAGATCGTAGAAATGCGCGCGCCGTTCGCGGCCGGCCCAGGTGTCGCGCGCATATTTCAAGTCGACGCCGTACGCGCTCGTATCCTGCGATACGACCAGGATTTCCTTGACGCCCGCGCGCGCGAGGCGCTCGGCCTCGCGCAGCACGTCGCCGATCGGGCGGCTCGCGAGGCGCCCGCGTAACGAGGGGATGATGCAGAACGTGCAATGGTGATTGCAGCCCTCGGATATCTTCAAGTATGCGTAATGGCGCGGCGTCAATTTCACGCCCTGCGGCGGAATGAGGTCGACGAACGGCTCATGCTTCGGCGGCAGGTATTGGTGCACCGATTCGACGACTTCTTCGTAGCGCTGCGGCCCGGTGATCTTCAAGACCCGCGGATGCCGCTCGAGGATCCTCTGCGGCTTCGCGCCCAGGCAACCCGTGACGATGACCTTGCCGTTCTCGCTGAGCGCTTCGCCGATCGCGTCCAGTGATTCGTCGACCGCGGCGTCGATGAAACCGCAGGTATTGACGATGACCAGGTCCGCCGCGCGGTAGCTCGCGGCGACTTCATATCCTTCGGCGCGCAGGCGCGTGAGGATTCTCTCGGAGTCGACCAAGGCTTTTGGGCAGCCCAAGCTGACGAAGCCCACTTTGGGGCTCTTTCTGATCATCGGTTTCAAGCGGAAATCTGGCCTTCAGCCCGGGGGGTGAATGAAATTGTACTAAAAAACGTCCCGCCGCGGCCGATAAGCGCGGTTCGAGGTGCTGCTTTGCGGGGAATGTCAACGGCAACAGGCGGGTTTGTGACGCGGGTTGCCTGGATTCGCGAAATAGTGCGCGAGTTTCCCCTAAAGAACCCCGGGATGTGTCCGATAAACCATCTGAATGTGGTCACCGGTCCGCCCGCTCGGCGGGTGAAGTGAACACAAGCTCACAGAGGGCCTACGACGGGCCGGTGTATTAACTTTCAGGAGATGTCAACATGGCATTAACACTCAATACGAATATCGATTCGCTGACGGCGCAGAACAACTTGTCGGGCTCCCAGGCGCTGTTGTCACAGTCCTTGACGCGCTTGTCGTCGGGCCTTCGCATCAACACCGCCGCGGACGATGCCGCGGGCCTCGCGATCAGCCAACGGTTCATGACCCAGATCAACGGCACGAACCAGGCCATCAACAACGCGAACAACGCGATTTCCGAAGCCCAGACGATCGGCGGCGCGTTGACGACCCTGGTCAACAACCTGCAGAGCATCCGCACGCTCGCGGTCGAAGCGGCGAACGGCTCGAACAGCGCCTCCGACCGCGCGGCGCTCGATCAGCAGGTCCAGCAGCAGATATCGGAAATCACGCGCATCGCGTCGCAGACCTCGTTCAACGGTTCGAACGTTCTGAATGGTACGAACGGCGTTACCAACTATCAGGTCGGCGCGAACGTCGGCGACACGATCTCGGTGAACCTCGCGCAGGGCGTCGGCGCCAACCAGATCGGCCAGGTTGCCTCGACCTTGGGTGAGGTGACCACCGGCGCGACCACGGGCGCCCTGACGATCGCCGTGGGCAGCAACGCCGCGACTACGGTCGGTGCGAGTTCCAGCTATGCGACGACGGCCCAGACCTCGGGCGGCTATGCCTATCAAGACGCGTCTTCGGCCTATGCGAAGGCCGCCGCGATCAATGCCGCGGGTGTCTCGGGCTTGACGGCCACGGCCACCAACAACCAGGACTTGTCGTTCACGTCGGTCGTCACGGGCGCAGCGGGCACCGGTGCCGGCGCCGCCGCCGGTCAGTTCGCGTTGTCGGTCAACGGCGTGAGCGTGCTCAGCGTGACCACGGCCAAGACGACCACCGCCAGCGACGTGATCACCGCGATCAACAGCTTCTCGACGCAGGACGGTGGGGTCACGGCGGCCGCCGGCTCGAGCGGGCACATCATCCTGACCGCGGCCGACGGCAGCAACATCCAGCTGCAGGAGACCTTTACGGCCCCGGCCGGCACGGGTGCGGGAACCAATACCGGCGGCATCACGAACGTGAGCGCGTACAACGCGACCACGAAGGCCGACATCGGCACCGGCACCACGGAGACCAGCGCGACGAGCTTCGGGCCGACGACCTTCTACGGCCAGGTGAGCTTGTCGGCGGGTCAGAACATCACGATCGCCGGCGCCGACGTGGCGTTGATCGGGCAATCCGCGACGACGATCACCGCGGCGGGCACGCTCGCCGGCAACAACGTGCTGACCGTGCAGGGTGCGAACAACACGATCAACGCGGTCGACTCGGCGCTCGACACCGTCAGCCAGTTTCAGAGCCAGCTCGGCGCGGTGCAGAACCGCTTCACGTCGACGGTGCAGAACCTGACGACGACCGCTCAGAACCTGACCCAGTCGCGCAGCACCATCATGAATGCGAACTTCGCGCAGGAGACGGCGAATCTGACGCAATCGCAGGTGTTGGAGCAGGCAGGCATCTCGGTGTTGGCGCAGGCGAACAGCGAGCCGCAGTTGATCTTGAAACTGATCCCGTAAGGATCGGCAGATCGAAGCAAAGTGAGTGAATCGGCCCGGGCGCGCAAGCGCCCGGGCTGTATCTTTAGGGTGCAATTGAGCGCGCCGAGCGAGAGGTAGGACGCCGAACCTTTATCGAGATAGGTGACTTATGGCGAGCGACGCCCGGCCGGCCGGTACGCCGGTTACACGCCTCGTACAGGGAAGTCAGGCGCCCATGAGATTGGAAGCCGGCGAGGCCGGCGGCAAAGCGTTGCCGGCCGGCGGCAATGCGGCGCCGGCGGCGCCCACGCCGACCGCAGGCGCCGCGCACGCGAAGCCGCAGGCGCCACCGGCGCCCGTTCCGCCGGCGCCCGCCAAGGCGGGCGGAGCACGCGACCTGCAGGCGATGGTCGATCAATTGAACAAGTATTTGAACGATTCCGGGCGTCCGAACCAGTACCGCGTCGATAACTCGAGCGGAATCCAGGTGATACAGGAAATCAACCCGGCGAACGGCAAGGTGATCGGCCAATTCTCCGCCGAGGAATTTCCCGCGCTCGCGCGCAGTCTCGGCGTTTCCGGGATCCTGTTCAACGGGCTCGCGTAACCGCCGGTCGGCCGCCGCAGCGGCGGCGCATTTTGGTACGGGTCTTGCTTAAGTTCCGTGCATTGCCGCCGATAAATCGGACCATGTCGGCGCCGAATGAGCGAGGCCCGGAGTTCTCATGAGTTCAGCGATATCTTCAGCGACCAATACCGCGGCCACGAGCGGGGCACCCTCGGCCGCCGCCGCGGCCTCGGTGACCTCGCAAGGCATCGGCAGCGGCCTCAACATCGGTGCGATCGTCTCCGCGCTGACTTCGGCCTACGGCGCGGCGCAGACCAACCAGCTGACGGCGCAGAAGAGCACGCTGACGACGGAGATCTCCGCGTACGGCACGTTCAAGAGCGCGCTGTCGACGCTGCAAGCGGCGCTGACGCCGCTGTTGTCGACCGGTGCGCTCGCGGGTTTCACGGCGACCGTCGCCGACAAGACCATCGCGACCGCGAGTGCTTCGCCGGCGGCGGCCGCGGGCCAATACACGCTGCAGGTGCAGAATATTGCGACCTCCGCCAGCTTGGCCTCGAATGCGGTTGCGACCACCGGCACCGCGATCGGGACCGGCACCTTGACGATCGCCGTCGGCGGCAAGTCGATGTCGCTCGCGATCGATTCGACCGACAACACGCTCGCGGGGATCGCCAATGCGATCAATCAAGCGTCCGGCAATCCGGGGGTGAGCGCCAGCATCCTGACGACGACCGCAGGATCCCGGCTGGTGCTCTCCGGCACCGCGACCGGCGCGGCGAATGCGATCACGGTGACCCAGTCAGGCGGCGACGGCGGACTTGCCTCGCTCGTCTATGATCCGGCGAACGGCACGACGAATCTGACCCAGACCCAGGCGGCACAGGACGCCAATTTCACGCTGAACGGCTACGCCGCGACCAGCGCGTCGAACGTCGTCAGCGGCGCGATCAGCGGCGTGTCGCTCAACCTCCTGGCGCCGACCGCGGCCGGCGCGTCGACGACGCTCAACATAGCGCCGGACACGACCGCGGCGCAAACCTCGATCGGCACGTTCGTCACGGCGCTGAACGGCGTGCTGACGAGCATCCAGAGCCTGACCGGCTACGATCCGACGACGCAGACGGCGGGACCGCTGAACGGCAACGCAACGCTGCAGTCGTTCCAGAACCAACTCGAGCACATCCTGGGCCAGCTGCAAAGCGGCAACACGGGCGGGATCCAGTCCCTGTCCGATCTCGGCATCACCGCCAATCCACAGGGCACCTACGGGCTCAATACGACCACGCTCGGCAATGCGTTGAGCTCGAACCTGTCGGCGGTCGGGAGCCTGCTCGGCGGCGCCTCCGGACTCGCGACCAAGATCAACAATCTGGTCAACGGCTTCACCCAGGTCGGCGGCTTGCTCGACACGATCACGCAGGGCTTGCAGACAGGGCTGTCGGACGTCGCGAAGCGGCAGACCGCGTTGGACGCCCAACTCGCGAGCTATTCGGCGACGCTGACTGCGCAGTACAACGCGATGGATGCGGCGGTCGCCGCGCTGAAGCAGACCCAAACCTACCTGACCGCCGAGTTCAACCAGGGCAACGTGCAGAACAACCAGACCAATAGCTCGTTGAGCGGCGGCACGACGAGCACCAAGACCGGCTAAGGCTGAGAAACCATGATGTACTCACAGGGCGGCGCCGCTCACTATCGCGCGATCCGCGGGCACGGCCTGGTCGCCGATGCGACGCCGACGCGGCTGATTCAGATCGCGTTCGAAAACATTCTTTCGCACCTCGCGATTGCGCAAGGGTGCATGCAACGCATCGAGGACAATCTGCCGCTCGCGGAGGTCGTCGCGAAATGCAGTGCGATCGGCAAGGCGGTGCAGTTGGTTGGCCACCTCGACGAAAGTCTCGACCTGGAGAAAGGCGGCGAGGTCGCGGCGAACCTGCGCAAGCTCTACCAGTATATGCTCGATCGGCTCACGGTCGCGAACGCGACCAACGATCCCGGGATCGTGATCGAGGTGTCCGGGCTCGTGCGCAAGATCAAGAGCGCATGGGACCAGATCGTCGCGGATGGCCGATGAGCGCAGATCGCGCGAACGCAGCCCTCGGGCGCGCGCTGCAAATTTCCCGGGAGATCATGGAAATCGCCGCCGGCGGCGACGCTGAGCGCGCGGCCGGCCTCGACGCCGAACGGCGCCGGCTGCTAGAGTCGGCGCGGATCGGATTGCACGCGATCGACGACGAAGGCCGCCGCCTGCTCGGCGAAATCGGAGAACTCAACGACCGCGCGATCGGCGCGATGGAGCATCGCCTGCGCGGCAAGGCGCGGGATCTCGACTTGGCCGCGGTGGGGCAGCGCGCGGTGCGCGCGTACTGCGCGACCCGGGCGCACGAGATCCAAGGTCAATGATCACGACGGCGGGAGCCATGCCGGAAAATCTCTTTGGCGATGGTCTGGTGTTCGAAGAGTCGCTGCCGCTCGAATGGCTCGAGGGCCCGCTGCCGGAAGGCGTGGAACTCGCGCGGCTGAACGCCGAAAATCACCAGCTCCTCGGCGCCGAATCATCGCTCGAGGAAACCCGCGTGCATGATGCGCTGAAGGACGAATCGCCGGCGCTCGTGCACGAGCTGCAGCGCCTGGAATTCAAGCTGAACATTCTCCTGCGGCTGACGGCGGCGCTATCGGCGCAGCACAACGTGCTGCCCGGCAATCAATCGGTGCGGCTGTCGGCCCGCGGCCTGGAATGGTCTGGCACGCAAGTTCCGGCGGCCGGGGCGACCGGTCTCGCGGCTCTCTATATCAATCCGGCGCTGCCGCAGCCGCTGAAGCTTCCGTGCCGCGTCGAAGGCGATCGGCGCGAGGGCGGTTTGCGCGTCGCGCAGCTGCGCTTCGTCGGCTTGAGCGAAGCGCTCGCCGAATCGATCGACAAGCTGATTTTCAGGCACCATCGGCGCCTCGTCGCCGGCGCCAGGCACGCGACGAGCTAGCTCCGGCCAGCAAAACACCGCGGTCTTTCTTAGGAGCTCCCCCTACATACGTTGCGGGTGTTTGCCAACTCCTTTTCGCCCGACTCATTCAGTTAGTATGAATTCGGACGGGACATTGAATGAACAATGTCAATGAGTTAGCGGCAAACGTTGAGGCGGCACCAGAGATTTTGCGAGGTCCGTCACAATTTTCGATCCGGGAGGAGCCTGGAAAGTGCTCGAAGCCAAAGTTCTTGTGATCGAACCCTCGGAATCGCAGGCGCGCATCCTGGACGCACTGCTGCGATTCGTCGACATAGAGCCGGTCCACGCGCGCGATTTGGATGCGGCGCGGCGCGGGTTCGCGCACGCGGCCGCCGAGTGGCACGCGATCATCGTCGGCAAGGAAACCGTTGCGGCGCACGGCACCGCACTCGTCGAGTTCGTGCGCAAGCTGCCGCAGCCGATGCCGATCATCTACCTGAGCGACGACGGTCTGCCGAAGATCGCCGAATCGGCGAGCGATCTCGCGTGGCTGCTGCTCGACCTTCCGGTCAAGCAGCGCCGGATTTCGGCCGTCCTGGCGCTGGCCGAGAATATTCGCGGCGGCCACCCCGCGCAGCCGGGGACGCATCACTTCCGGCCGAGCGGCGCATCGCGCGCGATGCGCAGCGTTCACCGCTTGATCGAACAGGTCGCGCCGTTCGATACCAACGTTCTGATTCTCGGCGAGTCCGGCACGGGCAAGGAGATGGCGGCCCGCCACATTCACGAGCTGTCCGGTCGCGCGGGACGGCCGTTCGTGCCGGTCAATTGCGGAGCGATACCCGCGGATCTGCTTGAAAGCGAGTTGTTCGGCCACGAAAAGGGCGCGTTCACGGGCGCGCTCTCGACGCGCCTCGGACGCTTCGAGTTCGCCGAGGGCGGCACGCTGTTCCTCGACGAGATCGGCGACATGTCGCTGCAGATGCAGGTGAAATTGCTGCGCGTCCTGCAGGAGCGCAGCTTCGAGCGCGTCGGCAGCAATCGAACGATCCACTGCAACGTGCGGATCGTCGCGGCGACGCACCGGGATCTCGATCAGGCGATCGTCGCCGGCCGTTTCCGCGAAGACTTGTTCTACCGTCTGAATGTGTTTCCCTTGCAGATGCCGCCGCTGCGCGACCGGCTCGATGATTTGCCGCTGCTGATCGAACATCTCCTCGAGCGCCAGGCGCAGGGCGCGCGGCAGAGGATTCGACTCGACAAGGACGCGCTGGCATGCCTCGCGCGCAATGCCTGGCCGGGCAACGTGCGCGAGCTCGCCAATCTGCTCGAGCGGCTCGCGATCTTGTTTCCCGGCCAAGAGGTCGGCGCGGCCGATTTGCCGGAGCGGTACCGGGGCGAACGCAGAGCGGGTTCCACGAGCGGCGCCGCACGGCTCGCAGTGCCCGTGGAATATTTCACGGACGCGCGCAACGGTTTCGAGGCGACGGCGCCGCGTGCGGCGC
>Ga0316628_100003207_pt1 | contig 12515 bp, 14 predicted proteins | sample OWC_Aug_M2_C1_D5_FD_207648 | JGI IMG/M metagenome (GOLD analysis project Ga0316628, IMG submission 207648) | Wetland soil microbial communities from Old Woman Creek delta, Ohio, United States - OWC_Aug_M2_C1_D5_C | ecosystem: Environmental > Terrestrial > Soil > Wetlands | place: USA: Ohio...
TGGGGACAGGGCAAAGCCCCGCGGATGCCGACCTTCCGCGACCGGTACGGCCTGTCGGGCTCGGTCGTCGCGGCGGTCGACCTCATCAAGGGGATCGGCGTGTACGCCGGGCTCGACGTTGTCGTTGTGCCGGGCGCGACGGGTTACGTGGACACGAACTTCAAGGGAAAGGCCGAATACGCGCTCCGGGAGCTCGAGACGAAGGACTTCGTCCTGATCCACGTGGAGGCGCCCGACGAGGCGGGTCACAACGGAAGCGTTCCCGACAAGGTACGCGCGATCGAGCGGATCGACCGGGAAATGCTCGGGCCCATCCTCCAGCGGGCGCGGTCGGGCGGGGACCTGTCCCTCCTCGTGATGCCGGACCATCCGACTCCCGTCGCGATCCGGACGCACTCCCAGGAACCGGTCCCGTTCATTTTCTACCCGACCCCCGCGGGACTGTCGCCCGCGCCGGGGAAGCGGTACACGGAGGCCGACGCGAAGGCGACGGGACAGTTCGTGGAGCCGGGCACCCGCCTCATCGGCTACCTGTTCGCCGGGCGAAACGTCTGAGACCGCGATGGAGCAAGTCGCCACCGCCCGGGTGATCTTCGGGGACACGGACGCAATGGGGATCGCGTACTATGGAAACTACCTGCGGTGGTTCGAGATCGGCCGCGTCGAGTACCTGCGCCGGAAGGGGATGGTTTACCGGGACCTGACGCAGCGCGGGATCCACCTCCCGGTCACGCGGGCCGAGATCCGGTACCTCGCCTCGGCGCGGTACGACGACGCGCTCGTCATTCACGCCGGGATCCGGGACCTGAAGCGGGCCAGCGTCTCTTTCGCCTACCGGATCGAGCGCGACGACGGGACGCCGCTCGCGGAGGGGTCAACGACGCACGCGTTCACGGACGACCGCGGACGGATCGTCCGCGTTCCCGGCGGGTTCCCGACCGACGGGGACTGACGCAATCATTTCCGGAAGGGAAGGGGGCACACGTGGAACGGAATCTCGCGCTGGAAGTGGTTCGCGTCACCGAAGCCGCGGCATTGGCGTCGGCGAGGCTCATGGGGCGCGGCGACAACATGGCCGCCGACCAGGCGGCGGTCACGGCAATGCGCAAGGCGTTCAACGCCGTCCAGTTCAAGGGGCGCGTCGTCATCGGCGAAGGGGAGCGGGACGAGGCCCCGATGCTTTTCATCGGCGAGGAAGTCGGCGCCGCCGAAAGCCCGAAGGTCGACATCGCGGTGGACCCGCTCGAAGGGACGACGATCGTCGCGACGGGCGGGAACAATGCGCTCTCGGTCATCGCGATCGCGGAGGAGGGAGGCTTCCTTCACGCCCCGGACACCTACATGCAGAAGCTTGCCGTCGGGCCGCGGGCGAAGGGCGCGATCGACATCACGGCGTCCCCGACCGAGAACCTGAAGCGGATCGCCAAGGCCCTCAAGTCGTACGTCGAGGACCTGTGCGTCATCATCCTCGACCGGCCGCGCCACCAGGACCTCATCCGGGAGTGCCGCGAGGCGGGGGCCCGGATCAAGCTCATCGGCGACGGGGACGTGGCGGGGGCGATCGCGACCGCGAAGGAGGGATCGGGCGTCGACGTCCTCATGGGGACCGGCGGGGCGCCCGAGGGGGTCCTGGCGGCGGCGGCCCTCAAGTGCCTCGGCGGCGATTTCCAGGGAATCCTCAAGTTCCGCAACAAGGAGGAGATCGAGCGGGCCCGGGGCATGGGCGTGACGGACCTCAACCGGGTGTACGGCATGGAGGACCTCGCGCGCAGCGACGTCATGTTCGCCGCAACCGGCGTCACCTTCGGGGATTTCCTGATGGGGGTCCGGTTCTTCAGCGGCGGGGCGCACACCCAGTCGGTCGTCATGCGGTCCCGGTCGCGCACGCTCCGGATCATCGACACGACGCACTACTTCGAGTTCAAGCCCAAGTACGATTGAGGGGGACCGTCGCGCAATGAACGTCAAGGCCGCAAGGGCCACGGGCCGCATCGCGATCGACAGCGACCGGTGCAAGGCTTGCGAACTGTGCGTGTCCGCATGCCCGAAACATTGCATCGAGATCGGGAACGCCATCAACTCGCAGGGGTACGCGGCGGCCGTGTTCGCGCGGCCCGGCGACTGCACCGGGTGCGCCATCTGCGCCGAATGCTGTCCCGACGTCTGCATCGAGGTGTGGCGATGACCCCGTCCGGGACCGCGCCGCGCCGCGAGTTGATGAAGGGGAACGAGGCGATCTGCCTCGGGGCGATCGCGGCCGGGTGCCGGTTCTATTACGGCTACCCGATCACGCCGCAGAACGACATCCCGGAATACATGTCGGCCCACCTGGGGGCTCTCGGGGGGACGTTCCTCCAGGCGGAGAGCGAAGTCGCCACGATCAACTTCATCCTCGGGACGTCGGCGTCGGGGAAGCGCGTCATGACCTCCTCGTCCGGCCCCGGGATCTCGCTCATGCAGGAAGGGCTCTCCTACATGGCGGGCAGCGAGCTGCCGGCGGTCATCGTCAACATCTCGCGGTCGGGGCCGGGGCTGGGGGGCATCGCTCCCTCGCAGGGGGACTATTTCCAGGCGGTCAAGTGCGGCGGCCACGGCGGTTACAAGATGCCCGTGCTGGCGCCCCATTCGGTCCAGGAGATGTACGCGCTCACGATGCTCGCCTTCGACCTCGCCGACAAGTATCGCAACCCGGCGATGATCCTGGGCGACGCGATCGTCGGCCAGATGAAGGAGCCGTTCGTGCCCATCCCGTACGTCCCCTCCGTGGCGCTCGAGAAGCCGTGGGCCCTGACGGGGTGCGCCGGCCGGCCCCGCCAGCACGTGAAATCCCTGTACCTCAAGGACAACGCGATCGAGGTCCACAACTGGAAGCTTCACCGCAAGTACGAGCGGATGAAGGCCGAAGAGGTTCGCGCCGAGCATTACCGGATGGACGGGGCCCGCATCGCCATCGTCGCGTTCGGCACCGCCGCGCGGGTGAGCAAGACCGCCATCCAGTGGGCGCGCCGCGACGGGATTCCCGCCGGGATGCTGCGCCCGATCACCCTGTTCCCGTTCCCGGCCGCGGCGGTCGACCGCGTCGCCCGGGACGCGGACGCCGTCCTCGTCATCGAGATGAACACGGGACAGATGGTCGAGGACGTGCGGGCGAGCACGTCGCACCACGACAAGATCCGGTTCCTGGGCAAGCCGTGCGCGATGCCCACGCCGGAGGAGATCCACGGGGAGATCATGAACCTGGCCCGGGAGATCGGCCTGGCGGGGGTCCCTGCGCGATGACAACGGACAACACCGAACGGTTCACGAAGCGGGTCTTCGGGCGGCCGGCGAGCCTGGTCGACGTGCGGTCCCATTTCTGCCCGGGGTGCCACCACGGAATCGCCCACCGGATCCTCGCCGAGACGATCGACCACTTCGGCGTGCGGGAGAAGGCCGTCGGCGTCGCCTGCGTCGGGTGCTCCGTGTTCCTCTACGACTACATCGACGTCGATGTTGCGGAGGCCCCGCACGGCCGTGCGCCCGCCGTAGCCACGGGGGTGAAGCGGGCCCAGCCCGACCGGTTCGTCTTCACCTACCAGGGCGACGGCGACCTGGCCGCGATCGGCACGTCCGAGATCATCCACGCGGCGAACCGGGGCGAGAACATCACCGTCCTGTTCATCAACAATACGACCTACGGGATGACGGGCGGTCAGATGGCGCCGACGACGATGCTGGGCCAGAAAACGTCGACGTCCCCGTACGGCCGCGAGTTCAAGAACGACGGCTACCCGATCCGGATGGCGGAGCTCCTGGCCACCCTCGAAGGGACGGCTTACTCGGCGCGAGTCGCGACTTCGACGCCCGGCCAGATCCGGAAGGCGAAGGAGGCCGTGAAGAAGGCGTTCGAGATGCAGATCCGGGAGATGGGGTTCTCGATCGTGGAGTTTTTGTCGACCTGCCCGACGAACTGGGGGATGAAGCCGGTCGACGCCCAGAAGCGGGTCCTCGGGGAGATGTCGGAATATTTCCCGCTCGGGGTCTACAAGGAGCGGAAGCAGGCGGACTTCGTATGACGCGCGACGTGATCATGGCCGGCTTCGGCGGGCAGGGGATCCTCATGATCGGCAATCTCCTGTCGCTCGCAGCGCTGGAGGAGGGGAGGCACGTGACCTACTTTCCCGCGTACGGCGTCGAGATGCGGGGGGGGACGGCGAACTGCACCGTCGTCGTCTCCGACGACGAGATCGGCTCCCCGGTCGTCGGGTTCCCCGACGCGTGCGTCATCATGAACGGCCCGTCCCTCGACAAGTACCTGCCGCTCGTCAAGAAGGACGGCGACCTCATCATCAACGCCTCGCTCGTCGACCAGCGCAAGGTGACGCGGTCCGACGTCAGGCTCCTCGCGATCCCGGCCAACGACATTGCCCGCGAGGTTGTCGGGAGCCAGCAGCTCGCCTCGATGGTCGCTCTCGGGGCCTACGTCACCCGCACCGGGGTCGTCGCGATGAAGACCGTGATCGACTGCATCCCGAAGGTCGTCTCGCGGAAGTACGAGAAGTTCATCCCGTTGAACGTCAAAGCCTTGCAGGAGGGGGAGTCCTTTGCCGGAAATCACGCGTGACGAGTCGATGGACGACCTGCTGGAAAAGATCGCCGAGGAGTCGGGCGACTGGGGACCGGCTGCCGGGCTGCCCGAGGTGCAGGTGGGGGACCACATCCGCAAGTTCCGCGAGGGCCGCGGCGTCTCGCTCCACCAGCTCGCGGAGAAGACCGGCTTCTCGGCGGCGCTCCTGACGCAGATCGAGAACCGGATGACGTCCCCGCCGCTGGGCACGCTCGTGAAGATCGCGAACGCCCTCGACACGACCGTCTCGGCCTTCATCGGCGGCAAGGAGGAGCGGGAGTTCTCGATCGTGCGCAAGGAGGACCGGACGACGGTCTCGCGGGTGGGGCTCAAGGAGGGCGGCAAGTCGGCGTACACGTACGAGGCGCTCGGCGCCGGAAAAGCGGGGCGCCGGATGGAGCCGTTCCTCGTGCGCCTGACCCCCCTGCTGGACCGCAACGTCGTCCGCAACTCGCACGAGGGCGAGGAGTTCCTCTTCGTCCTCTCGGGAAAGGTCGAAGTCTTCCTCGACAGTTACTCCGACGTGCTGTCGGAGGGCGATTGCATCTACTACAACTCGACGATCCCGCACCACGTCCACTCGACCGAAGACAAGGAGGCGCTGATCCTCGCAGTCATCACCCAGGGGAAATGACCGCGACGCACCCGAGCGCGGATGAGGCGATCCGGTACGCCGGCGCCGTCCGCGACGATCCGGCGGGGGCCGTCCGCCACTGGAAGGCGCTCTCGGGGCGCAAGGCCGTCGGTTGCTTCCCCCTCTACCTCCCGGAAGAAATCCTCTGTGCCGCCGGGATGCTCCCGGTCACCCTTTGGGGTGACGAGTTCCCGGGTGCTCCCCCCGCCAATGTCCCCCCGTTCCTGTGCAGCGTCGTCCGCGGCGCCTTCGCGTCCATCCGGGGCGGGCGGTGGGACGCCATCGACGCCTGGGCCGTTCCTTCCACCTGCGATTCGATCCAGAACTCCGTCGAGGTCCTGAAGGCGGGAGGCGAGGGACGCCCGCTGTTCCCGCTCGTCTTCCCGCTGTCCGGCGATCTCCCCGGCGCCCCGGAATATCTCCTCGACCGGATCGAGGCGTTCGCCGGGTGGGCGGAAGAGGTGTCCGGCCGCGCGGTGTCGGAGGGAGCGCTCGAAAAGGCCATCGCGGCGTCCAACGAAGACCGCCGGGCCTTCGCCCGGCTCGAAGAGCGGATGGCCGAGTCCCCGGGCTCCGTGACCGCCGTCGAATTCGCGTTGCTCGCGCGGGCCGGATCGCTCGTGCCGAAGGAGACGCACTCCGCGATGCTCCGGGCGGTCGTGGCGCGAGGCGGAAGCGGGGAGCGGCGGCCGCGGGCGCGCGTCTTTCTCGCGGGGATGATGGCGGCCGACGGCGTTGCGGCCGCGCTGGACGGCGCGGGCGCCGCGGTGGTCGGAAACGACCTGGGGCGGGGGCGGCGCTATTACGAGGGGTTGGCGCGGGAGTCCGGGGATGCCGCCGTGGCGCTCGTCCGGAGGCACCTGTCCCGGATGCCGTGCTCCACCCTTCACTGGGCGGGCGACGCCCGGATCGATTCGCTCTTCGGGCGGGTCGCGGCGTGCGGCGCGGACCGGCTCCTCCTGCTGCGGATCCGGCAGTGCGAGCCCGAAGCGGGCGACGAGCCCGACATCGCCGCGCGCGCCCGGGAGCGCGGCATTCCGTTCCTCGCCGTGGACGCGGACCCGGGGACCCGCGGGGCGGACGCGTCCCTCGCGGTCCGGGTCGGCGCGTTCGTCGAGATGGGGGAGTAGGGCGTTGGGAATGCGGGAGCGCCTGGGGGCGACGGCCCTGATGAAGGAGCTCATGCTGCGCCACTTCCAGGCGGGGTGGCTCGCGCGGGAGCAGGGGCGGAAGGTCGCCTACCTGACGAGCGGCGCCCCGGTCGAGTTCCTGCACGCGGTAGGCGTCGTGCCCGTCTACCCGGAGAACCACGGGGCGGTCTGCGGCGTGGCCCGAGCCGGCGGGGCGCTGTGCCGGGCGGCCGAGGAGAGGGGTTACCGGCGGGAGCTCTGCTCGTACTGGAGGATTGATTGGGGGGCGCGGACGGCGCCCGACAAAAGCCCGATCGGAGGATTGCCGCCGCCGGACTTCCTCGTCTGCGCGAACAACATCTGCCGCACCGTCGTCAAGTGGTACGAGGGGCTTGCGAGGTTCTACCGGGTGCCCCTGGTCCTGCTCGACATGCCGTTCCGCCACGGGGACGAGGAGCCGGCGGCCCGCGCGTACGTGCGCGCCCAGTTTCACGAGCTCCGCGGCGACCTCGCGCGACTGACAGGGAAGGCGTGGCCGGAAGACCGCTTTCGGGAAGCGGCCGCGTTCTCGCGCGAGGCGTCCGCGCTCTGGGAGGAATGCCTTGCCGAAAACGCGGCCCGGCCGTCGCCGGCGTCGGCTGCGGACCATTTCATCCTCATGGGCCCGATTGTGACCATGCGCGGAACGGCGGAGGCCGTCGCATTCTACCGGGCGTTGCGGGACGAGCTCCGGGCGCGTGTCTCGCGCGCGGAGGGGGCCGTGGAGCCGGAGCGCATCCGGCTCGTGTGGGATAACCTCCCGGTGTGGCATCAGCTGAAGCCGATCAGCGCCTTCCTCGCGGAGCGCGGGGCCGCGCTCGTGGGCGCCACCTACACCCGCGCGTGGACGGAGAGGGCGGACACGTCGGACGATGAGGCCGCGGCGCTCGCCGACGCCTATGCGCGCGTGTGGCTCAATTCCGGGATCGGACACAGGGAACGCGTCATCCGGAACGTCGTCGGGTCCCTCTCGGCGGACGGCGTGGTGTTCCACTCCAACAGGAGTTGCAAGCCGTATTCGTTCGGGCAGGAAGAGATCGCCGCGCGCTTGAAAGCGGACGGCATTCCATGCATTGTGATGGAGGGCGACATGGCCGACGAGCGGGACTTTGCGGACGCCGGGTGGCGGACGCGCCTCGAGGCGTTTCTCGAGACCATCGAAGGGGAGGGAGGCAAAAAGAGATGAAGCGCGGGCTGGCCGTGTCGGTGTGCTGTCTTCTCCTCGCCGTCAGCGCGGCGGTCGCGACGGGGGCGGAGGACCTCCGGAAAAAGGCCGAAGCCCAGTGGGAGGGCCGGGAGGATCCGGCGATCGCGAACGAGGCGCTTGCGGCTTTCGAGGCGCTCCTCAAGGACGCCCCGAACGATTACGAGGTGCTCTTGCGGTTGTCGCGCCTTCATTACTGGATCGGCCAGAACCTGGAGGCAACCCGGGAGAGCGATGCAATTGCCCACTACATCAAGGGCCGCGACTACGGCCATCGGGCGGCCGCCGCCGGGCCGGACCGCCCCGGCGGCTACTTCTTCGAGGCCGCGAACCTGGGACGGGAGAACAACCTGAAAGGCAAGTTCAAGAGCCTTCTCGGAATCGGGAAGGTCGAGGACCTGAACCGCAAGGCCGAGTCGATCCAGCCGGACTACTTCTACCGGGGACCGGACCGGTTCTTCTGCGCGTACTACACGAGGCTGCCGGGGCTCCTCGGGGGGAGCCTTTCCAAGGCGATCGAGCACGGGCGGAAGGCGGTCGAGGCGTACCCGAATTACGCGGGCAACCGCTTCCTGCTCGCCGAAGCGTACGTCAAGGACGGGAAAAACGACCTGGCGCGCGCGGAGCTCGAAGCGGCGGTCGCGACGCCGGACGACGCGCTCCCGGACGCGGTCCCCGAACAGCGGCTCGAGAAGAAGAGGGCCGCCGCGCTGCTGAAGAAACTCGCGAAATAGATCGCGGCCCGCGGGGCGCGAAGCGGCGCGGGTGAAAAAATCACTTGACGCCAAACGGTGGTTTGGATACGCTCTTTGCCAGTTAACGTAAGGTGGCAAAGAATGGCGCCCTCCGACATGTCCGTCACATATCCGATCGGCGAATTGAGCCGGATGGTCAACCTCTCCCAGAGGACGATCCGGTACTACGAGGAGATCGGCCTTCTCCAGAGCATCCGGAGGATCGAGCACGGCAAGCGCGTCTACACGGACGACGATGTCCGCCGACTTAAATTCATAAATAAACTCAAGGTGTTGGGGCTCTCGCTGGCGGAGATGGTGGCGCTGGAGAAAATCTACCGCAGCCAGAGGAACAACCGGGAGATCATCCCGAAACTGATCGCGATCCTCGACGAACGCGCCGCCCAGATCGACGACCGCGTAAACCAGCTCGTCGCGCTGAAGAACGAGATCCGCGACTATCAAGTCCGGCTCCGCGGCAAGCTGCTGCAGGAGACCTGAATCCGAAAGGCGGGGGACCGCCGAAGGAGCCTTCGATGAAAGAAGCCGTCATCGCCGGGGCCGCCAGGACGGCCGTCGGCAGCTTCATGGGATCGCTTGCCGATATCCCGGCGCCGAAGCTCGGCGCCATCGCCATCTCCGAGGCGGTGTCGCGCAGCGGCATCAGGAAAGAGGAGATCGAGCAGGTCATCATGGGGTGTGTCCTTCCTGCCGGCGTGGGCCAGGCGCCCGCGCGGCAGGCGGGGATCTTCGCCGGGATCCCCGTGTCCGCCGGCGCCCTCACGGTCAACAAGATGTGCGGCTCGGGCCTCAAGGCGATCATGCTTGCCGCGCAGGCGGTGGCGACGTCGGAGTTCGACGTCGTCGTGGCCGGGGGGATGGAGTCCATGAGCCTGGCGCCCTACCTCCTCAAGAAGGGGCGCACGGGGTACCGGCTCGGCAACGACACCCTGTACGACCACATGATGATCGACGGCCTCATCGACGCCTACAACAACGTCCACATGGGCAATTGCGCCGAGATCCTGGCCCGGGAGCACCGGATCACGCGCCAGGACCAGGACGAGTTCGCGGCCACGTCCTACAACCGGGCGCTGGCGGCCATCCGGGACGGCCGCTTCGAGAAGGAAATCGTGGGCGTCGAGATCCCGCAGAGGAAGGGGGCCCCGGTCGTCTTCCAGGTCGACGAGGAGCCGGGCCGCGGCAACGTCGCAAAGCTGCCGTCCCTCAAGCCCGCGTTCGAAAAGGAGGGCACGGTGACCGCGGGCAACGCCTCGACCATCAACGACGGCGCCGCGGCGGTGGTCGTCATGTCGTCGGACGCCGCGAAGAAACGGGGCGTCGCGCCCCTGGCCCGCATCGTGGGTTACGCGACCGCCTCCCTGGAGCCCGTGTGGTTCACGGTCGCCCCCATCGACGCCATCCGGAAGCTCTTCCAGAAGACCGGCGTCGACAAGGACAAGGTGGGGCTCTTCGAGATCAACGAGGCGTTCGCCTCCGTGGCGATCGCGGCCATCCGGGGCCTGAAGCTCGACCCGGACCGGGTCAACGTCAACGGCGGCGCGGTCGCCATCGGCCATCCCGTCGGCGCATCGGGGGCCCGGATCCTCACGACCCTTCTCTACGCGATGGCGGAGCGCGGCGAGCGCTACGGCGTCGCGTCGCTCTGCATCGGCGGCGGCGAGGCCGTCGCGGTGATGGTCGAACGCCTCTAATACCGGGGGAACGCGGAGGTCACGGCGCATGGACATCGGGACGATCGGGGTCGTCGGCGGGGGACAGATGGGGAGCGGGATCGCGCAGGTGTCGCTCACGAGCGGCTACAAGGTGCTGTTGACCGACGTCTCGGAGGCGATCCTCGCGAAATCGCGGGCCGGGATCGAAAAAGGTCTCGAGATCCTCGTCCGCAAGGAGAAGATCACGGCGGCGGACAAGGCGCGGATGGCGGGCAACCTGGCGACCACGACCGACCTCAAGGCGTTCGCCGCCTGCGACTTCGCCGTCGAGGCGGCGACGGAGCGGGAGGAGCTCAAGCTCTCGATCTTCCGGACGCTCGACGGGATCGTCCCGCCGGGGAAGATCCTTGCGACCAACACCTCTTCGATCTCCATCACCAAGATCGCCTCGGTCACGAAGCGGCCGGACAAGGTGATCGGGATGCACTTCATGAACCCGGTTCCCCTCATGAAGCTCATCGAGGTCATCCGGGGGCTCCAGACGTCGCAGGAGACGTTCGACGCCACGATCGCGCTCGCGCGTCAGCTCGGCAAGGAGCCCGTTCCGGCGAACGACTACCCGGGATTCGCGGTCAACCGCATCCTCATGCCGATGATCAACGAGGCCGTGTACGCCGTGATGGAAGGGGTCGGGAAGGCCGAGGACATCGACGCGGCGATGCGGATGGGGGCGAACCACCCGATGGGCCCCCTGGCCCTCGCGGATCTCATCGGGCTGGACACCTGCCTCGAGGTTCTGAAGGTCCTGCACGAGGGGCTGGGCGACCCGAAGTACCGGCCGTGCCCGCTTCTCAAGAAACAGGTGGAAGCCGGCTACCTCGGCAAGAAGACCGGCCGCGGCTTCTACACCTACGAAAAGGCGTAAAGGAGGCGTCCATGGCCTACGCGAACATCGTCCTCGAGGTCGCCGACCGGATCGCGACGATCACGATCAACCGCCCCAAGTCGTTGAACGCCCTCAACCCGGCGACGATGCTGGAACTCCGGAATGCGCTCGAATCGATCGCGGCGCGCGACGACGTCGGGGTCGTCCTCCTGACCGGGGCCGGGGAGAAGGCGTTCGTAGCGGGCGCGGACATCGCGGAGATGAGCGGCCTCAACACCCTCCAGGCCCTCGACTTCTCCCTCGACGGGCACGCCGTCCTCGAGCTCATCGAGCGGCTTCCGCAGCCGGTGATCGGCGTCGTCAACGGGTACGCTCTCGGCGGGGGATGCGAGCTCGCCATGGCGTGCGACCTCCTCGTCGCCGCCGACACGGCCAAGTTCGGGCAGCCCGAGGTGAACCTGGGCATCATCCCCGGGTACGGGGGGACGCAGCGCCTGGCGCGCCTCGTCGGACGCAACCTCGCCAAGGAGATCGTCCTGACGGGCGACATGATCACGGCGCAGCGCGCCTCGGAGATCGGCCTCGTGAACCGGGTCGTCCCGGCCGCGGAGGTCATGAAGACCGCGCGCGAGATCGCCGCGAAGATCCTCACGAAAGGTCCCGTGGCGGTCCGGGCGGCGAAGCTGGCGATGAACCGCGGGCTCGACCTCGACCTGTCGAACGCGAACGCGTACGAGGCGAGCCTCTTCGCGGCGTGCTTTTCCTCGGAGGACCGGGCCGAGGGGATGAACGCCTTCCTCGAGAAGCGGAAGGCGTCCTTCAAGGGAAAGTAGACGGCCGGGGCGCGGCGCCGGCCCCGGGCATTCACGCACGAAGGAGACGACACGATGGTCTTCGAGCTCACGGAAGAACAGCGGATGATCCAGGACACGGCGCGCAATTTCGCGCAGAAGGAAGTGCTTCCCAAGGCGGCGGAGCTCGACGAGACGGGGCGCTTCCCCGACGAACTCGTCCGCCAGATGGCGGAGCTCGGGTTCATGGGCGTCGCGGTTCCCGAGGAGTACGGCGGGGCCGGGATGGACAACATCTGCTACGCGATCGCGATGGAGGAGATCGCGCGCGCGTGCGCCTCGACGGCCGTCATCATGTCGGTCAACAACTCGCTGGCCTGCGAGCCGATCCTCAAGTTCGGGACCGAGGAGCAGAAGAAGCAGTACCTCGTTCCCCTCGCCTCCGGGAAGAAGCTCGGGTGCTTCGGGCTGACCGAGCCTGGCGCGGGGTCCGACGCCGGGTCCCAGAAGACGACCGCCGTCAGGCATGGGGACCATTACGTCGTCAACGGCACCAAGAACTTCATCACGAACTCCCCGCAGGCCGACCTCTGCGTCCTCTTCACGATGACGGACAAGGCGAAGGCGCACAAGGGGATCACGGCCTTCATCGTCGACATGAAGTGGCCGGGGATAAGTGTCGGAAAACACGAAAAAAAGCTTGGGATCAATGCCTCCGGCACCGCCTCGATCGTCTTCGAGGACGTCAAGGTGCCGGCCGCCAACCGTCTCGCGAACGACGGGGACGGGTTCAAGATCGCGATGCACACTCTGGA
>Ga0316628_100003208_pt1 | contig 12515 bp, 14 predicted proteins | sample OWC_Aug_M2_C1_D5_FD_207648 | JGI IMG/M metagenome (GOLD analysis project Ga0316628, IMG submission 207648) | Wetland soil microbial communities from Old Woman Creek delta, Ohio, United States - OWC_Aug_M2_C1_D5_C | ecosystem: Environmental > Terrestrial > Soil > Wetlands | place: USA: Ohio...
CTGTCGGCGATGGAGCACCATTCGAACATCGTGCCCTGGCAGCTGATCGGCGAGCAGACCGGAGCGAAGCTGCGCGTCGTGCCGATCGACGATAGCGGCACGCTCGACATGGCGGCGTATGAAAAGCTGTTTTCGCCGCGCACCCGCATCGTCGCGATCACCCACGTCTCGAACGCGCTCGGCACCGTGACACCGATCGCCGAGATCGTCCGCATCGGCCATGCGCACGGCGTGCCGGTGCTGGTCGACGGCTGCCAGGCGGCGCCGCACCTGCCGGTCGACGTGCGGGCGATCGATGCCGATTTCTACGTATTCTCGGGCCACAAGCTCTACGGGCCGAGCGGCATCGGCGTGCTTTACGGCAAGGCGGCGCTGCTCGACGCCATGCCGCCCTACCAGGGCGGCGGCGAGATGATCGACTCGGTCACGTTCGAGAAGACCACCTATGCCGATCTGCCGTTCAAGTTCGAGGCCGGCACGCCGCATATCGCCGGCGCGATCGCGCTCGGCGCCGCGGTCGATTACGTGACCGGCATCGGCCTGACGCGCATCCGCGCGCACGAGGACGCGCTGCTGGCCTATGCCACCGAACGGCTCAGCGCCATCAACAGCCTGCGCATCGTCGGGACAGCGGCGGACAAGACCGCGATCCTGTCCTTCGTGCTCGAAGGCGTCCATCCGCACGACATCGGCACCATCCTCGATCGCGAAGGGGTGGCGGTGCGCACCGGCCATCATTGCGCCCAACCGGTGATGGACCGGTTCGACGTGCCGGCGACGGTGCGGCTGTCGCTCGGCCTCTACAACACGCGGGAGGAGGTCGACGCGTTCGTCAAGGCGTTGGCGCGGGTGCAGGAGATTTTCCGGGCATGAGCGAGCTTGCGGATCTTTATCAGGACGTGATCCTGGAGCACAGCCGGCATCCGCATAATTTCGGCAAGCTCGAGGGCGCCAACCGCGAGGCCAAGGGCAACAACCCGCTGTGCGGCGACCGGGTCACTGTCTATCTGATCGTCGACGGCGACCGGATCGTCGACGTGCATTTCGAGGCCAAGGGCTGCGCCATTTCGGTCGCCTCCGCCTCGATGATGACGACCATGCTGAAGGGCAAGACGGTCGCCGAGGCCAAGGCGTTGTTCGACCGGTTTCACGCGCTGGTGACCGGCAAGGCCAACGGCGTCGGCGAGGGACTCGACGAGCTTGCCGCACTCTCCGGGGTGAAGGACTTCCCGACCCGGATCAAGTGCGCGACGCTGCCCTGGCACACCATGACCGCAGCGCTGGCAGGCACGCGCGACGCAGTCAAGACGGAATGACGGAAGGGCGATGTTCTGGAGACGATTGATGGACCGCGCCGGCACTGAACACAGCGATGCCGCCGATGGCGCGCAGGCGCCCGAGCAGGCCGCCATGCCCACGCCGGAGCTTGCGGTAGCGTCGGCCGAGCCGTCGGCCGCGCCGACCGGCGGGAGCGGGGAGGGCGACGTCGACCGCCGCGCGCTCGAGATCGCGGTGATCGACGCGCTCAGCACGGTCTATGACCCCGAAATCCCCGTTAACATTTACGAATTGGGTCTTATCTATGATCTCGACATATCGCCCGACGGCGGGGTGAAGATCGCCATGACGCTGACCTCGCCGGCCTGTCCGGTCGCCGGATCGCTGCCGGGCGAGGTGGAGGCGAAGGTGCGCGAGGTCGACGGTGTGAACGATGTGGCGGTCGAGCTGGTCTGGGATCCGCCGTGGACGCCCGACCGGATGACCGAAGCGGCCCGGCTCGAGCTCGGGTTCATGTGAGATTGGAGCGCAAGACGTGAGCGAAACGACGATGGCGCGTCAACGCAGGGAGAAGCCACCGGTCCTCAAGGTGACCGCGGCGGCGGCGGCGCAGCTGCGCAAGCTGATCGAGCGCAAGACCGACGGCACGGTCGGCGTGCGCGTCGGCGTGCGCAATGGCGGCTGCTCCGGCATGTCGTACACGATGGACTTCGCCACCGAGCGACAGCCGACGGACGAGGCGTTCGAAGTCGACGGCGTCACCGTGCTGATCGATCCGATGGCGATCATGTACCTGGTCGGCACCGAGATGGATTACGTCAAGGAGAAGCTCGGCGAGAGCTTCGTGTTCCGCAATCCGAACGAGACCGGACGATGCGGCTGCGGCGAATCGTTCAGCGTCCAGGCGCGCGCATAAATCCATGCCGAAGGTCTATGCCATCGACGGCATCGTTCCCGTCGTCGATCCGACCGCGTTCATCCATCCGACGGCGTCGCTGATCGGCGACGTCGTTGTCGGCGCCGAATGCTATGTCGGCCCGGGCGCGTCGCTGCGCGGCGACATGGGCCGGATCGTGATGAAGGCGGGCAGCAACATGCAGGACAACTGCATCGCCCATACCTTCGCCGACTGCGAGACGGTGATCGGCGAGGACGTGACGGTCGGCCACGGCGCGGTGCTGCACGGCTGCCAGGTCGGCCGGGGCGTGCTGGTCGGGATGAACGCGGTGATCATGGACGGCGCCGAGATCGGCGATTTCGCCTTCGTCGCCGCGCTGTGCTTCGTGCCGGCGGGCTTCAAGCTCCCGCCGCGTATGATCGCGGCCGGCTCTCCCGCCAAGATCGTGCGCGAGGTGCGCGACGACGAGCTGGCCTGGAAGGCGCAGGGCGATATCGACTATCGCAACATCGCCAGGCGCTCGCACGCCAGCCTGACGGTCGTCGAGGCTTTGACCGAACCGGCCGCCGACAGCATGCGCATCCACGTCGACGGCGTGCCGCCGCTCTACGTCTACCGCAAGGCGCGGGGCTGACGGAGCCGGAGAATCCGGATTACGAGAACGCCTTGAAGGCGATCAGCGTGAAGGTGTCCTTGATGCCGGGGAGCGTCTGGAGGCGTTCGGTGACGAAGTGGCCGATGTCGGTGCCGTCGTCGAGATAGCACTTCATCAGCAGATCGTACTGGCCGGAGACCGAGTGGACCTCCGATACCTGCTCGACGTCGAGTACGGCCTCGTCGGCGACTTTGTAAGCCTGGCCCAGCTCGCACTTTACGAAGACGAAGATGGTCTTCATGGGCCGCCCCGTCGAAGCTCCTAGCGTGTACCGGTTCGGACCGATCGTAGCAGAAATGCCGGTACATGCGAGCCGAGACCGGTGACGACCGGTTCGTCGGAATTCTCGGGTCGCGGCGTGCGGGGCCGCTGGGGCTCGCCCTGGCGGATCGGTGCGGCACGCGGCGTAGGAGTTGCGGGCGCGGTCGGCGGGTTCTGGCGGACCGGTGCGGCACGCGGCGCTGGCGCGGCGGGCGCAGCCTCGGCCGGCCGGCTGTGGCGTGGGGCTTCGCGGCGCGCCTCGGACTCGTCGCGCGCCGGCCGCTCGCGGCGCTTCGGCGCCTCGGACTTGCCGCGCTCGCGGGGTCTGCGGGAGCGGCCGCGACGGCCGCCTTCGCCCTCCTCGAGCGTCGCCGTCTCGACACCCGGCACCTCGGTGCGAGTGATCGTGGCGTTGATGAACCGCTGAATGGCGTCGACGAACTTGCCGTCGGCCGGGGTCGCCAGTGTGAAGGCGCGGCCCTTGCGGCCGGCGCGGCCGGTGCGGCCGATGCGGTGGACGTAATCTTCGGCGTGGGTCGGCACGTCGAAATTGAACACGTGCGACACCTTCGGCAGGTCCAGCCCGCGCGCGGCGACGTCGCTCGCGACCAGCACCGTCACGGTGCCGGTCTTGAACGACTCGAGCGTCTCCAGCCGGATCGATTGTGCCATGTCGCCGTGCAGCGCCGCGACGTTGAATTCATGCTGCTTCAGCGAACGGCAGAGGATGTCGACGTCTTTCTTGCGGTTGCAGAAGACCAGCGCGTTGACGACTTCCTCGCTGCGCAGCAGGCGGCGCAGCGCATCGCGCTTGGCTTTCGCGTCGTCGGGTACGACGGCGAGGAAATGGCTCACCGTCTCCGCCGTCGAAACGTTCGGCGTGACCGTGATCTCTTTCGGATTCATCAGGAACTTGTCGGCGAGGCGCCGGATCTCCGGCGGCATCGTCGCCGAGAAGAACAGCGTCTGCCGGATCTTCGGCAGGAAGCCGACGATGCGCTCGACATCGGGGATGAAGCCCATGTCCATCATCCGGTCGGCTTCGTCGATCACTAGGATCTTGATGTCGTTGAGCAGGATGCGGCCGTTGCCGAAGTGATCGAGCAGGCGGCCCGGCGTGGCGATCAGCACGTCGACGCCGCGGTCGAGCTTCGCATTCTGGTCGTCCATCGATACGCCGCCGATCAGCAGCGCCATCGAGAGCTTGTGGTATTTGCCGTAAACCTCGAAGTTTTCGGCGATCTGCGTCGCGAGCTCGCGGGTCGGCGTCAGGATCAGCGACCGCGGCATTCGCGCCTTGGCCCGACCGCTGGCGAGGATGTCGATCATCGGCAGGGTGAAGGCGGCGGTCTTGCCGGTTCCGGTCTGGGCACAACCGAGAACGTCGCGCCCCATGAGCACGATCGGTATGGCCTGTTCCTGGATAGGGGTCGGATTAACGTACCCTGCGTCGCCGATGGCGCGCAGGACTTCGGGGCCAAGCCCCAGGGTGTCAAAGGTCATACGGTTCTGAAACGCGACAGGCGTCGTTCTCCAAATCTTCGGTCGTCGCATATGTGGGCAGCCACTAGGTAAAAGTCAAATACTTTCAAGATTTTCGGGCAAAGAATCGGTGCAGCATCTTGCCTCCGTGGCGGTTTTGTCCGAGCATGACGCTGCCAACGGTTGCAGAACGATGCCGAAAAAGCTTACTACCGCACAGGTTGCACAGTACCGGCGCGACGGCTACGTCGCGCCGATCACCATCATGACGCCCGAAGAGGCCGGCACGTTTCGGGCGGCGCTGGAAGCCTTCGAGCGGGCCCAGGGCCGACCGCTGCACGGTCCGCAGAAGACCAAGTGCTGTCTGCTGTTCCCGTGGATGCACCGGCTGGCGACGTGGCCGGCGCTGCTCGACGCCGTTGAGGATCTGATCGGCCCCAACATCCTGGTGTTTCAGAATGGCGCCTGGCTGAAGGAGCCGGAGGACCATTCCTTCGTGAGCTGGCACCAGGATTCGACGTATTTCGGGCTCGAACCGCCGGAACTCGTCACCGCCTGGGTCGCGCTGACCCCGAGCACACGCGCGAACGGTTGCGTCCGGGTGCTGCCGGGCACCCATCGGCTCGGCCAGCTTCCGGTCGAGTACACCGAAGTGAAGCCGACCAATCTGCTGACCAGCGGCCAGCGCGTTCGCTACGCCGCCGACGAGTCGGGGGCGGTGGATCTCGAGCTCCAGCCGGGGCAGATGTCGCTGCACCATGTTCATCTGATCCACAGCTCCGGCGCGAACGATTCGGCGGAGCGGCGCGTCGGCTTCAGCGTCGCCTGCATGCCGCCCGAAATGCGCCAGACCGGCGAATGCCGGTCGACGGCGCTGCTGGTGCGGGGCGAGGACCGCTGCGGCAATTTCGTCCTGGAACAACCGCCGAAGTCGGACGCCGATCCGGCGACCGTCGCACGGCACGCCCGGGCGGTCGCGCTCTACCGCGCCAATGTGCGCGAGAAGGGCAACCAGACCATCACCCGGCTGGACTGAGCTGGGGCAGGGCTGCGGATGAGCGATCGCATTCCGCTGGTCCTGCTGCCGGGCCTGCTGTGCGACGCGCGGCTTTGGCGCCGTCAGGCGGAAAACCTGGCGGACATTGCCGACGTCACCGTCGCCGATCTGACGCGCGACGATACGATGGCGGCGATGGCGGAACGCGTGCTCGCCGCCGCGCCGGAGCGCTTCGCCCTGGCCGGCCTGTCGATGGGCGGCTATGCGGCCTTCGCCGTGATGCGCGCCGCCCCGGCGCGCATCACGCGCCTCGCGCTGCTCGATACCTCGGCCCGCGCCGACACGCCGGAGCGCAGAAGACTCCGGCTCGAACTCAACGACCTTGTGCGTGCGGGACGGTTCGCCGAGGTGCCGCCGATGCTGCTGCCGACGCTCGTCCATCCCGCGCGACATCGCGACCGCGAACTGGCCGAGACGATCCTGTCGATGGCGTCGGCCGTCGGCGCCGACGGGTTCCTGCGCCAGCAGGCGGCGATCATGTCGCGCCCCGATAGCCGTCCCGGCCTCGGCGCCATCGCCTGCCCGACATTGGTGCTGTGCGGACGGCAGGACGAGCGGACCCCGCTGGCGCTCCACGAGGAAATGACGACCGCAATCCCCGGCGCGACGCTCGTCGTGCTGGAGGACTGCGGTCATATGTCGACGCTCGAACGGCCGGCGGCCGCTACCGCGGCGCTACGCGCCTGGTTGAGGCGCCGATAATGGAAGAGACCGGGCGGCCGATTTGCCGCCCGTCCGCCGTTCAGGGAGGATTGGCGTCGCCGAACGTATCCAGCCCGTCGGTCGACGGCAGCATGGCCTGCGTCACGCGGCTGACGAGCTCGGCGAAGCGGGGATCGTCGATTCCGCTCAGGTCCGACACCCAGCCTTTGGCATCCGATTTGATATCGTCGCCAAAGCAGAACGCCATGCCAAGCGTCACTTGCCCGGTACGCTTCGGGGACGGCGGCAGCGCGCCCGGTCCCTTGCACAGGTCGTAACCGTCGACGTTGGCCGGCATGTTGAACGCCGCGACGACCTTGTACGGCGCCAGCGTTTCCTTGTCGGGCGCCGCGACGAATTTGGCCGGCCGGCCGCGATTCTGCCCCTGCATGTGGGCGAGCACCGCCGCACGGAACTGGTCGTCAGAGACGTTGAATGGATTGCCGACGATCTGAGCGACGATCGCGCCCTTATGATTCGCATACTCGAAATCGCCGTTGTTGTAGCTGTAGCGCGGCGGCGGCAGGTCATCCACCCAGACGCTGCTGCAGCCGCCCAGCGCGAGGGCCGCAGCCATCGCGATCAACCCGGTTTTGCGTGTCATTTCGCCAACTCCCTGACCGCCGGCGGCGCCTTCGGCGCGCCGGGATGCCTTAGATTCATCTCTACAATATGGGGTGAGGCTGACCAGATTCTTGCCCCCGACGATTCAACAAATCGCGATTGCGCGGCCGAGAGCCGGATAGATTGCGAACGGGATACATCAACCGCCATCGCCAAGACCGGTCAGACGTCGAGGTCGTGGACCGCGTGGGCGTTCTTCTGGATGAAGGCGAGGCGGCGTTCCGGCTTGCGGCCCATCAGGTCGTCGACCAGCGCCGCGGTGCGGCGTACGTCCTTGGCGTCGTCGCCGTGCGAAAGCATCGGCACGCTGACTCGCACCAGCGCCCGGCGCGAGGGGTCCATCGTCGTCTCGCGCAGCTGCGATGCCGGCATTTCGCCCAGGCCCTTGAAGCGGCTGACCTCGACCTTGGCGCGGGCCGGGAATTCGTCCTTGAGCAGCCGGTCGCGGTGGCGGTCGTCCATCGCGTAATGGGTGACGCCGCCGTGCGTCAGGCGGTAGAGCGGCGGCAGGGCGAGATAGAGATGGCCGTTCTCGATCAGCTTCGGCATCTCGCGATAGAAGAAGGTCATCAGCAGGGCCGCGATGTGCGCGCCGTCGACGTCGGCATCGGTCATGATGATGACGCGGTCGTAGCGCAGCTTCGCATCGTCATAGGACGTGCCGGTGCCGCAGCCGAGCGCTTGTGTGAGATCGGCCAGCTCCTGGTTGGCGCGCAGCTTTTCGATCGTGGCGCTGGCGACGTTCAGGATCTTGCCGCGCAACGGCAGGATGGCCTGGTTCTCGCGGTTGCGCGCCTGCTTGGCCGAGCCGCCGGCGGAATCGCCTTCGACCAGGAAGATCTCGGTGTCGTCGGCGGCACTGCGGGTGCAGTCGGACAGCTTGCCCGGCAGGCGCAGCTTGCGCGTCGCGGTCTTGCGCGCGGTCTCCTTCGCCTGGCGCCGGCGCAGCCGTTCCTCGGCCAGCTCGACGATGCGGTCGAGCAGCAGATTTGCCGCGGTCGGATCGCCCGACAGGAAATGGTCGAAGTGATCCTTGACCGAGCCTTCGACCAGCCGCGTCACCGAGACAGTGGTGAGCTTCTCCTTGGTCTGGCCCTGGAACTCCGGATTGGGCACGAACACGGACAGCACGCCCCAGGCGCCGCCGGCCACGTCCTCGGCGGTGACGATGCTGGCGCGCCGGTTTCCGACCAGCTCGGCATAGGCCTTGATGCCGCGGCTGAGCGCGTTGCGCAGGCCGGCCTCGTGCGTGCCGCCCTCGGGCGTCGGCACGGTGTTGCAGTACGAGGTGAGCCCGCCTTCGCCGTCCTCGGGCCAGGCCAGCGCCCATTCGACGCGGCCGCCGCTGCCGTTGAACGACGCTTCGCCGACGAACGGCTTCGGCGTGATGGTCGTGCGGTCGGCGAGGCGGAATTCGAGATAGTCGCGCAGGCCACCCGGGAAATGCAGCGTCTCCTTGGCCGGGATGTCGTCGCCCTCGCGGATGAGCGACGGATCGCACGACCAGCGGATTTCGACTCCGCGGAACAGATACGCCTTGGACCGCGCCATGCGGTAGAGCAGCGCCGGCCGGAAGTGCGACTTCGCGCCGAAGATTTCCGGGTCGGGATGGAAGCGCACCGAGGTGCCGCGCCGGTTGCGCACCTCACCGGCCTTCTTCAGCTTGCCCTGCGGCTTGCCGCGCTCGTACTCCTGGCGCCACAGGATCTGGTCGCGGGCGACCTCGACCGTGAGCCGGTCGGACAGCGCGTTGACCACGGACAGGCCGACGCCGTGCAGGCCGCCCGAGGTGTCGTACACCTTGTTGCTGAACTTGCCGCCGGAGTGGAGCGTCGTCAGCACGATCTCCAGCGCCGACTTGTCCCGGAACTTGGGATGGGGGTCGACCGGGATGCCGCGGCCGTTGTCGCGCACCGTGACCGCGCCCTCGGTGTCGAGCTCCAGATCGATCCAAGTGGCGTGGCCGGCCACGGCCTCGTCCATGGCGTTGTCGAGAAGCTCGGCGGCGAGATGGTGCATGGCGCGCTCGTCGCTGCCGCCGATATACATGGCGGGGCGACGGCGGACGGGCTCCAGCCCCTCCAGGACCTCGATGTCCCGGGCGGAGTAGCTGCTGTCCTTGGCGGCAGGTTGCGATGCGGATCGTGCCATCAGGGGGATTATATTGTGCGTACCGAGGTCATTGCCCAACACAAAATCGGGTGTCACTTATACCAAAGACAGCAATATATTGTGAATCATGGAGTTCCACATGACCGCCAGCGAATCGGTTCCGCCCGGCGAGCCGGCCATCCGCATCATCGCCATGCCGGCCGACGCCAATCCGAGCGGCGACATCTTCGGCGGCTGGATCATGTCGATGATGGACATGGCGGGCGGCACCACCGCCTTTCGCCGCGCCGGCGGCCGGGTGGCGACGGTGGCGGTCGAGACGATCGAGTTCCACCGCCCGGTCACCATCGGCGACGAGGTGAGCTGCTATACTGAGATCCTGCGCGTCGGCCGAAGCTCGATCGCGGTGCGGGTCGACGTGTGGGTTCGCTCGATGCGTGACGGCGATCCGGTGAAAGTGACGGAAGGCGTGTTCACCTTCGTCGCGCTGGATGCGAACAAGCGACCGCGGCCGGTCGACCAGCCGCCTGCGTAGCGGAAACACGAATCACTCCGCGGCCAGGGGATCGGAGCGCGCCGGCAGCTCGCGCTCGAGCGGGTCCACCTTGCCGTGCGGCAGCGGGCGGCCGCTCGCGTCCACATGAACGAAAACGATACGCTCGACGGCGGTGATGCGCTGCATGGTCCGCTTGTTGCGGACGACACAGCGCAGCGTGATCGAGGTGCGACCGAACGCCACCGCTTCCATGCCGATTTCGATCACATCGCCCTGACGCGCCGAGGCGATGAACTCGACGGTCGAGATGCTGCGGGTGACGACGGATTCGGATTCGAGCTGACAGGCGGCGAAGATGAACGCCTCCTCGTCGATCCATTCGAGCACGCGGCCGCCGAACAGCGTGCCGTTGGAATTGAGGTCGCGCGCGGCGACCATCTTGCGGGTGCGGAACTTCATCGGATCCTCCATCACTACACCGACGCGACTGCTGAACGATCCGGACGCTGTTCCTCCTTGTTCTACGTTCTCCGTCCTTTCGGGGAATTTTTTAAATATAACACTTCGACCGCAAAAAAACGAACGGCCTCCGCCCTGTGAGGGGACGGAGGCCGCTGTCCGGTCCGTCTGGCGGACCGACTCTCGCGCGTTTCGGATCAGCCGCTGTAGTACATCGCGAACTCGATCGGGTGCGGCGCGTGCTCGAACTTGTAGATCTCCTCCCACTTGAGGGCGAGATAGGCGTCGATCTGGTCGTCGCTGAACACGTCGCCGCGCTTCAGGAAGTCGCGATCGGCTTCGAGCGCGCCGCATGCTTCGCGCAGCGAATGACATACCGTCGGAACGTTCTTCAGCTCTTCCGGCGGCAGGTCGTACAGGTTCTTGTCCATCGGATCGCCGGGATGGATCTTGTTCATGATGCCGTCGATGCCGGCCATCATCATCGCGGTGAAGCCGAGATACGGATTGGCCAGCGGGTCGGGGAAGCGAACCTCGACGCGCTTGCCCTTGGGGCTGGCCGCGTAGGGAATACGGCACGACGCGGAGCGGTTGCGCGCCGAGTAGGCGAGCAGCACCGGCGCCTCGAAGCCCGGGATCAACCGCTTGTAGCTGTTGGTCGTCGGGTTGGTGAAGGCGTTGATCGCGCGGGCGTGCTTGATGACGCCGCCGATGTAGTAGAGGCACATCTCGGACAGATCGGCGTAGCTCGATCCCGCGAACAGCGGCTTGCCGCCCTTCCACAGCGACTGGTGGACATGCATGCCCGAGCCGTTGTCGCCGTAGATCGGCTTCGGCATGAAGGTGGCCGTCTTGCCGTACTGGTGAGCGACGTTCTGCACCACGTACTTGTAGATCTGCACCGTGTCGGCCTGCTTCAGCAGGGTGTTGACGCGGAAGCCGAGCTCGTTCTGGCTCGGCGCCACCTCATGGTGGTGCTTCTCGACCGGCACGCCCATCGAGCCCATCTGGGTCAGCATCTCGGCGCGCAGGTCGTTCATGCTGTCGACCGGCTGGACCGGGAAGTAGCCGCCCTTGATCCCGGGACGATGGCCCGGATTGCCGTTTTCGAAGATCCGGCCGGTGTTGTACGGCCCTTCGAATTCGTCGAGCTCGTACGTCATCTTGTTCATGCCGATTTCGAAGCGCACGTCGTCGAACACGAAGAACTCGAGCTCGGGGCCGAACCATGCCTGGTCGGCGATGCCGGATTCCTTGATGAAGGCCTCGGCACGCCGGGCGGTGGAGCGGGGGTCGCGTTCGTAGGGTTGGCCGGTCGTCGGCTCCAGCACGTCGCAGAACAGGATCAGGTGCGGCTGCGCCGAAAACGGGTCCATCACCGCCGTACCGACGTCCGGCATCAGTGTCATGTCGGACGCTTCGATGCCTTTCCAGCCGGCGATCGACGAGCCGTCGAACATGATGCCTTCTTCCAGCATCGCCTCGTCGACGGTTTCGATCGTCTGAGCCGTGTGCTGCCACTTGCCGCGCGGATCGGTGAAGCGGAAGTCGACGAACTTGACGTCGTGCTCCTTCACCATGTCGAAGAATTTCTTGATGTCAGCCTTGTCGCTCATGGTTCATCCTGTCTCTTTTGACCGCGGTTGATGTCACTCGCCGGCAGATAATTCGGGGGTGCCGGCGGTCTCCCGTCATTGCGAAGCTCAGATGGCCTCGGCTCCCTTCTCGCCGGTCCGGATGCGGATCGCCTCCTCGATCGTCGACACGAAGATCTTGCCGTCGCCGATCCTGCCGGTGTGGGCCGCCTGCTGGATGGCCTCCACCGCCCGTTCGAGCATGGAATCCTCCACCACGACCTCGATCTTCACCTTCGGCAGGAAATCCACGACGTATTCGGCGCCCCGATAAAGCTCGGTATGTCCCTTTTGCCGGCCGAAGCCCTTGGCTTCGATCACCGTCAGGCCCTTCACGCCGACCTCGTGCAGTGCTTCCTTCACCTCGTCCAGCTTGAAGGGCTTGATGATCGCTTCGATTTTCTTCATCGAGATCCGTCCCTCGCCCTTCGGAATCGGCGCAGATTATCCTATCGCCGCAGCCTCTCTATTGCACAAAGTGTGCCAACCGTCGTCGGATTGATAAGTCGTTGTATTTAAAAGAATATTTTGTGCAATGGCGAGATCTCGAATTCATTGAAATGAACGAAAAATAGGCAAATCGCCTATTAATTAGGCAAAAATCCGCGACGGATCGACGTCCATTTGTCGCCGTCTGACACCTGTGATAGACAGCGAAGCGCGGCGCAGCGGGAGACGCAGCGTGAAAGCCGGAAACACGATCCTTTCTTCTTACGGCACCACCGTGTTTGAGGTGATGTCGGGACTCGCACGCGATCACGGCGCGATCAACCTGGGCCAGGGATTTCCGGACGGCAATGGTCCGCCGGACGTGGTCGCCGCAGCGAACGACTATCTCAGCCACGGCATCAACCAAT
>Ga0316628_100003209_pt1 | contig 12515 bp, 9 predicted proteins | sample OWC_Aug_M2_C1_D5_FD_207648 | JGI IMG/M metagenome (GOLD analysis project Ga0316628, IMG submission 207648) | Wetland soil microbial communities from Old Woman Creek delta, Ohio, United States - OWC_Aug_M2_C1_D5_C | ecosystem: Environmental > Terrestrial > Soil > Wetlands | place: USA: Ohio...
ACAACTGTTAATGAACTGTATATCCATTATACATAGTCGTTGCGTTCTTCAACACAGCCTCAACTCTGAGGCAATTCTGCACCGAAAGTGGGCTAGGTCGAACGGAATTCTTCAACCGGCGAGCTCACTCATCCTCCCGAATCTGGTATCGCTTAATCTTATTGTACAAGGTAACACGATCTATCCCGAGGGACTTCGCCGTCCGGCTAATGTTCCAGTTGTGCTGCCGGAGGCTAGCCACGATGTGCCGACGCTCTACTTCTTTGAGGGAGTCGGCCGGTTCCCCTTTGGATGAGCTCGGCGCCGGCAACGAAAGGTCTAAGTCCAGCGCGGTCAAGATCGGTCCGTGCGCTACGACGGCCCCGCGCTCCAGGACATTCCGGAGCTCCCGGACGTTCCCTGGCCAGTCATAGGCCATCAGCAATTCCAGGGCCTCTGCCGAGATTCCTTCCAATGGCTTGCCCATCTCGGTCTGGAACAGGCTGACGAAGTGCTCTGCCAGGACTGGGATGTCCTCCTTTCGTTCCCGCAAGGGGGGAATCGTCACCCGGATGACATTGAGCCGGTAGAACAGGTCCTCACGGAACTGTCCGTCCTCCACATGCTTCTTCAAGTCGCGGTTGGTGGCGGCGATCACCCGTGCATCGGTCTTGATCACCTGGGAGCCCCCCACGCGGTTGAACTCCCGCGCCTCCAGGACGCGCAGCAGGTCCAATTGAAGCTTGGGGGAAACGTCCCCGATCTCGTCCAGAAAGATCGTGCCGCCGGCCGCGACCTCGAACTTGCCCCGGGCGGCCGATACGGCGCCGGTGAAGGCCCCCTTCTCGTGTCCGAACAACTCGCTTTCCAGCAGATTCTCGGCGAGCGCGGCGCAGGAAACACCCACGAAGGGGCCGTTTTTTTGCTGGCTCTGGCTGTGGATGGCGCGCGCCAGAAGCTCCTTGCCGGTTCCGCTCTCTCCCAGGATCAGCACTGTCGAGTGACTCTTGGCGGCGGTCCGCGCCAGCTCGAAGACCGTCTCCATCTTCGGACTCTTGCTCACCATGTCCTGGAACTGAAACTGGCGCCTCAAGGCCTTGCGCAGCAGGATGTTCTCCCGGCGGAGCGCCTGATCCTTCGTGAGGTGCCCCACCATCTGGGACAACTCCTCCGGTTCGAAAGGCTTCACCAGGTAATCATGCGCCCCCTGCTTCATCGCCTGGACGGCCGTATCCACGGTCGCGTACGCCGTCATGAGGATCACGGCGGCGTCCGGTTGCTTTTTCCGGGCCTCGGTCAATACGTGTAGCCCGTCCATCCCCGGCATTTTCAGGTCTACCAGCATGATGGGGTAGGCCCGCTGCTCCATCTTACCGAGAGCCGTTGGACCGTCCGGCGCCGTCTCCACCTGATAGCCGTCCTCCTCCAGCCAGCTCGCCAGGGAATCCCGCACGATCTCTTCGTCGTCCACGACCAGAATTGGACCCTTGCCCTTCATCACTCGCCCCTCTTCTCCTTGAGCTCCCGTAGCCGCTGACGACAATCGCGGCAAAAGGCCGCCCGCTTCCGATCCACATCGAGAACCGAATTGGAACGCGACATGACGCACCCCGCCTCGGGACAGTGCACCAGCCCAAACGTATGGCCCAACTCGTGGAGGCACTCCTTGGTGAGGCGCCCCTCGACCTGTCCAAACGAGGCAGGCCGGCCGTCGTAGGTCTGCGTCAAGCGCGCCGTGCTCACCACCGCGGCGAGCCCGCCGACCTGCGCCTCTCCGAAGACGAACGTCAGCGCAGGGATAAACAGATCCGCGTCCGTCACCCCTACCACCTTGGCCGCCCACGGGGGCACATGACCGAGGATCCAGCGCAGAATCTTTGTGGACGAGCGCTGCGCGCGGCGCGGATCCAGGGTCTCTGCGGGAGGTTCATTGGCGACGCGGAATGCGGTGGGGAGCGCGAAGGCCGCCTCGATCTGCTGTCGCACTCGATCCCGCAATCCGTCGTCTATAGCCCGCTTGCCGATCCATTCCAGCAGGATGACCTGCCCATCCATGGCGGCTCACGCTTGGCGAGGATTCGCCATCGGAAGACGAAGGGTTATCGTCGTCCCCTCCCCTACCCGGCTGTCAACGAGGACCTTGCCGCCATGCTTCTCAAGAATTCCGTAAACGACCGAAAGACCGAGGCCAGTTCCTTTCTCCTTGGTCGAGAAGAATGGGTCGAAAATCCTGGAGAGGTGCTCCGCCGGAATGCCCTCCCCCTGATCGGCAATGACGATCTCGACGTATTTGGGAGGCCGTTCCGCCTCGACGCGTTGGCCCGCCGCTTCACTGTCGATCGCTTCGCCCGCATCCACGAGTCGTGTGATCAGACGGAGCTTCCCGCCCTTCGGCATGGCATCGCAGGCGTTGATCAGGATGTTCACGACCGCCTGCCGGAGCTGGCCGAAGTCGGCCCATACCGGCGGCACGGGCGCAAGCTCCCGGAGGATCTCGATGTTTTGGATCTCCATGCGGTTCATCACCAGCGACAGCCCTTCATTCAAGACGGCGAGGATATCCACCTCCTGGAAGGAGGGCTGCCGCTGGCGGGCGAAATCGAGGAGATTCCGCACAATGGTTGTGCACCGAAGAGTCTCCCGCTCCACCAGGGCGAGCTGCTGCAGGACGGTCAGGGTCTCATCGGCGGTGGGTTGCCCGGCGCGAAGCTTCCGGCTGATGAGCTTGGCATACGTCAGGATGCCCGAGAGCGGATTGTTGATCTCGTGGGCGATCGAGGCCGAGAGCCTTCCCAGGGAGGCCAGCTTCTCCGTCTGGATGAGCTGGGCCTGGGCCTCGCGTAACTCCCGGGTGCGCTCCTCCACGCGCTGCTCCAGCGTCCCCACCAAGCCCGTCAACTCGCCCTGGGCCTTGCCGAGCGCCTCTGTCATGCGGTTGAATGAGGCGGCCAATTCTCCCACCTCGTCCGCGCTCCGCACCGGGATCCGGTAGTTGAGGTCACCCATGGCCACCCAACGGGTCCCTTCCACCAGTTCCCGCACCGGCCGCAAGACCCCCCGCCGCACGAGTACCGTGAGGAGGAGAGCCAGCGAAAGGATGATGACCGCCGCGAAGGCGGTGGTACGGCGGGTAATGGCCACTGTCTCTTCATCCACCTTGACCAGCGAGAGGGTGATGTCGAGCACCCCGAGGACCTGCTTCGTCGGAGAATGCACGTGGCAGCCCTCGCTGCAGCCCGGCTCGTTGTAGAGCGGTGTGATCATCCCCAGCAGGCGATCTCCCTCCCGATCCCGGAAGATGCGGGCCCGATCCGGCAGCTTGAGGCGCTCAAGGGGTCGCTCGGCGGCGTGGCATGCGTAGCAGGATTCGGCCCGCTTGTCCACCGCGCGCCCGATTTCCGCCGGGTCGGTGGAAAATAAGATCACCCCTTCCTTCGTAAAGACTCGGACACGCTTCACATCCTCCTGCTTGGCGATGGTTTCCATGATCTGGAAGGCGTCTCCCCATCGGTTCTTGAGCATGGCGTAATGGATGCTGCGTTTGACGGTGTCGCTGAATTGGCTGGCACCGCGGATGACGAGATCCACCAGCGCGGCCTGCTCTGAGCGAATGGCCAGCCAGGCGAACAGGCCGATGGAGACAATGGCCACCCCACAGACTGTGGTCAAGATTTTGGTTTCCAGACTTATTGTCCAGCGCTTCCCGGACACGGTGTCCCTCGGGCATTTCAAGACGTCAAGTGTTTCTCGAACGAGTCGTCCCGGAACGGGTCGCTCATGCGGTTCCGACGGATCGGATGGGAATTGCGAGCTGGCATCCCGGGCACCGAACTACTCTGCAGTGCAGCGCTGTTGCTGCATTCTACACCAACGGCCGTCTCCCTGACCAGGGTGCCGCAGTCTCGAAGGCTGCCGACGCGCGCAGGACGAGCGCGTCCTGAAGTCGGCGACCCACGATCTGCAGGCCGACGGGCAGGCCGCCTGCCGTGAACCCACACGGGACGGTTGCGGCGGGCTGGCCGGTCAGATTGAAGGGGTACGTGAATGCCACCCAGGACAGGCGGGAGCCCCCCGGATAATCCGCCGGGCGCTCCATGCCCGCCGCGAACGGAGGCACGGCCAGCGTGGGCGAGAGAAGCAGGTCGAAGCGTTCAAAGAACCGCCGGGCCTCCTGGTAGAATGCCGCCCGGGCGGAGTTGGCGTGGGAAAGTTCCATCGCACCCAGCCGGCACCCCTCTTCGACAACCTCCAGCAGACCGGGATCCATCCGGTCACGCCACTCCGGCAGAAAGTCACGCAGGCGCGCGGCGATCCCCGCGTAGAACAAGGGAGCCCAGATCGGGTCCGGATCCCCAAAGACCCGCTCCACTTCCTCAACATGGCAACCGAGGTCCTGGAAGCGCCTCGCTGCCGCTGCTGTCAGTGCGCGGACCTCGGGCGCGACGTGGGCGTAGCCAAAGGTGGGACTCCAGGCCACCCGGAGGCCACGAATCCCCATCGCCAGTCCGCTCGCGAAGTCGCTCCCGGTGGCCGGAAACGACAGGGGGTCCCGCTCGTCCGGGCCCGCCATGGCCTGGAGCATGAGAGCCGCGTCCCGCACGGTCCGCGTCATCGGCCCGACGTGCGAGAGCGTCCCGGTGGCCGGCGCGGGATAGACGGGCACCAGTCCGTAGGTCGGCTTGAGGCCGAACACGCCGCAGAAGCTCCCCGGAATGCGGATGGAGCCGCCTCCGTCCGTCCCGACCGCCAGAGGCGCCAAGCCGGCCGCGACCGCGGCGGCCGCTCCGCCGCTGGAGCCACCGGGTGTCTTCGTGAGGTCCCAGGGATTCCGGCTGGTCCCGGTAAGGGGGGAGTCGGTGGTCCCCTTCCACCCGAACTCCGGCGTCGTGGTCTTTCCGACCATGATAGCGCCGGCTGCCTTCAGGCGTTCCACTACCGGGGCGTCCTCTTCCGGAACGTGTTGCTCGTAGATCCGGGAGCCAAAGGCCGTCCGCACGCCCCGAGTGATGACCAGATCCTTCACGGAAAACGGAACGCCGCAGAGCGGGCCCGACCCGGCACCGCGGAGGACAGTCGCTTCGGCCGCGCGCGCCTCGGTCCGGGCGGCGTCAGCCGTCACGACACAGTAGGCGTTCAGCCGGGGATTCACCCGCTCGATCCGGGCCAGCACCGCCTCCATAACCTCCACGGGGGATACCTGTTTCTGCCGGATCAGGCCGGCGAGATCGGCCGCGGACAGGTCGGCAAGCTCGTCGCTGTGCATGCGCTCCTCCTCGGTCGTCGGGACCCCCCACGCGGCGGACCGACGGCGCCGGTCGCTCGGACCATAGCGCAGACCGGTGCACTCTGGCAACGGCTTAGCGCACGGCAGGTGCAATTGTCCGGATGGGAGACAGTCGCTCCTAGCTCGGGCACGGGGAATCGGCGATCCCGTAGACGTCGGGCGGATCCGCGGCACTCGTCGAGATCGGGCGGCGTGACGGCCGGAATTTTCTCGGAAGATCGGGGGGATGTGAAGGTTGGGCGGCTTACCGCACCTCGTCCGGCCGAAGCACCAGGCCCGCCAGCGGTGGTAGCGTCAACTGCAGGGAATATGGCTGACCGTGGGCGGCCACGGGCTCTGCCAGGACGCCTCCGGCATTGCCCACATTACTCCCCCCATACACCTGGGCGTCCGTGTTGAGGAGCTCGTGGTAGAAACCGCCGTGAGGAACGCCGATCCGATACGCGCGCCGGACCACCGGCGTGAAGTTGCACACGAAGATCAGAAAGTCCTTGGGGTCTCGCGCCCGTCGCAGGAACGAGATCACACTTCCGGACCAGTCATGGCAGTCGATCCACTGGAATCCCTCGGGCAAAAAGTCCACCTGGTAGAGGGCGGGCGTCGTTCGGTAGAGCCGGTTTACGTCTCGGACCAGTTGCTGCAATCCGCGATGGTACGGCCCCATCTCAAGAAGGTGCCAGTCCAGGCTGGACTCGTGGTCCCACTCGTTCGTTTGGCCGAACTCCCCCCCCATGAAGAGCAGCTTCTTCCCCGGGTGACCGTACATGAAGGCGAAGAAGCAGCGCAAGTTGGCGAACTTCTGCCAATCGTCCCCGGGCATCTTCCGGTGGAGCGACCCCTTTCCGTACACCACTTCGTCGTGGGACAACGGGAGGATGAAGTTCTCGCTCCAGGCGTAGAGCAGTCCGAACGTCAGGTCGGTATGGTGGTATTTCCGATGAACGGGATCCTGCGACATATAATCGAGCAAATCGTGCATCCATCCCATATTCCACTTGAACCCGAATCCGAGGCCCCCGACATATGTGGGACGTGACACCATGGGCCAGGCCGTGGATTCCTCGGCGATCGTCATCGCGCCCGGATGCTCGCGGTAGACGGCCTCGTTGAGCCGGCGGACGAAGCTGACCGCCTCCAGATTCTCGCGCCCACCGTACTTGTTCGGAAGCCACTCCCCCTCCCTTCGGCCGTAGTCCAGGTACAGCAGGGAGGCGACGGCATCCAGTCGAAGGCCGTCGATGTGGTATCGGTCCAGCCAGAACAGAGCGCTGTCGATGAGATAATTGGCCACCTCGTTCCGACCGTAGTTGTAGATCCGGGTCCCCCATTCCGGGTGTTCGCGGCGGCGCGGGTCGTCGTGTTCGTACAGGTGCGTGCCGTCGAAATAGGCCAGCCCGTGCGGGTCGGCGGGGAAGTGGGCCGGCACCCAATCCAGAATGACGCCGATGCCGCGCCGGTGGAGCGCGTCCACACATGCCATGAAGTCCTGGGGCGCGCCGTAGCGCCGGGTCGGCGCGTACAGACCGATCGGCTGGTAGCCCCAGGAGCCGTAGAACGGGTGCTCCGTGATCGGCATGAACTCCACGTGCGTATACCCCATCTCAGCCACGTAATCCCCCAGGCGCTCCCCCAGCTCGCGATAACTCAGCGAGCGATTGCCCTCCTCGGGGATCCGCATCCAGGACCCTGGATGTACTTCGTAGATAGCCAGCGGGGCGTCCAGGGCGTTCTTGGCCGCCCGGCCCGCCATCCAGTCGGCGTCGCTCCATACATAGTCGAGATCGGCGACCGCGGAGGCAGTGTGCGGAGCCGTCGCCTCAAACTCGAAGGCGTAGGGATCGGACTTGAGGGTGAGCAGCCCGTTCGTCTTGGATAGGACTTCGTACTTGTAGAGCGTCCCGGCCACAAGCCCGGGGAGGAAGATCTCCCAGATACCGTTGCCAGGATGGAGCCGCATGGGGTGCACCCGGCCGTCCCAGCCGTTCCAGTCTCCCACGACGCTGACCCGCTTCGCATTCGGCGCCCAGACCGCAAAGCGGACCCCGGGCACGCCGTCCAGTGTGATGGGATGCGATCCTAGCTTCTCGTACGCCTTGTAGTGCGTCCCCTCGCCCAGGAGGAACAAGTCGAAATCGCTCAGCGTCGAGGAAAATCGATACGGATCCTCCTGCCGGCGCATCGCGGCGTCCTTCCCTCTCACCTCGAGCTGATAATGGAAGGGAACGCGTCGGTCGAGAAACTCCCCCTCGAAGAGGCCACCAGGATGGATCCGATTCATGGAGCGTGGAGATACGCCTTCCGCCTGCGGGAGGGCCACGATCCCCTCCGCGGTGGGGACGAACGCGCGGACGACCAGCGCGCTTCGGCCATCTCGCGTGGCGAGGTGTGGCCCCAGGATGGCGAAAGGATCGCCGCACTCCCCTCGTACGATGGCCTCGATGGTCGCATCGGAAAGGATTGCCTCATCCATGGGCTACAAACTCCGCGGATTGGGCGACGGGTTGGAATCAAGCGAGGGCAGTCGCCGGTGCGCGCACAGGCGAGACACCGCGACGGGCAATGCGAGCGCGGGTGAGGGAGGATTCACCGAGTGTGAACCTTCCTCACCCGCGCGACCAGATAGGGAAAGGGCTTCTCCGCGAGGCCACGATGCGCCCCGCTCGACAAGCCTACTTCTTGCCGCCCAGCACGGCGTCCTTCATGGCCTTGGCAACACGGAAGCGCACGACCCGCCGGGCCGGGATCTTGATGGCCTCGCCGGTCTGGGGGTTCCGCCCCATGCGGGCTTTGCGGTTCACCAAGACCAGCTTGCCCAGGCCGGGAATCGTGAAGCCGTTCTTGGCTTCCTTCGCGGCGAGCTTGGCCAGCTCTTCCAGGAAGGCGGCCGCGAGCTTCTTCGGGACCGAGAGCTTGTCCGAGTGGTGGGTGACGATCTGCGCCTTGGTCATCGATTTCGCCATGCTGCTCTCCTTTCATGAGAGTGGTTGCAAATCTCCCCAGCATGCACCCACGCAAGGGAGGCGCCGGGGCCGGCCGCATCGGAAGCTACTACAAATGGCCTCATCCTACAACAAGAACTTTCTCATCAGGGCTCCGGGGGCGGCTCCCGAGACTCCATCCGAGGCTCCCCATCCCGCTCTTTTTTCTTGACAAGGCCTGGGCCTCGGTGATCTATGGATGCGCTCACTCTCATTCCTCTTCCACCGCCACGGAGGTCGCATGCAACGGATCGGGTTCATCGGGATCGGCCTGATGGGTCAGCACATGTCTCGACGCCTGCTGGAGGCGGGCCACTCCCTGACGGTGTGGAACCGCAGCGCCGACAAGGCCAAGGCGCTGCTCGCCGCGGGGGCCGCCTGGGCGGACTCTCCCAGCGCCGCGGCGCAGACCTCGGATGTCGTGATCACCATGGTCACCGACTCCGCAGCCTCGGACCAGGTGTCCTGCGGACCCCGCGGCATCCTGGAGGGCGCACACCCCGGCCTCGTCCTGATCGACATGAGCAGCATCACGCCTGGGATGTCGCGGTCCATTGCCGAGCGCGCCGCAGCCAAGGGGGTGCCGATGCTGGACGCCCCCGTCACCGGCGCCCCCAAGCTGGCCTCCGCGGGCGCGCTTGGCATCATGGTTGGCGGCCCGAGAGATGTCTTCGAGCACTGCCTGCCCATCTTCCAGGCAATGGGAGTCAAGATCGTCTATGCCGGCGAGAACGGCATGGGCACCACGCTGAAGCTGGTGAACAATCTCATCCTCGGCGTGGCTATCCACGCCTCGGCGGAAGCCCTCGTGCTAGCAGAGAAGGCCGGCCTGGATCCCCAGGCGGTGATCGAAATCACCTCGGTGGGGGGCGCCCGGACCGGCGCCATGGAAGTTCGCGGGCCCCGGATGGTGAAGAGAGACTTCACACCGCACTTCAGCGCCAACAACATGTACAAGGATCTCTCGGGCGTCCTCGCGCTGGCGGAGGAGTGCGGCGTGTCCCTCCCCGTCGCCAGCGCGGCAAGGGAGGTCCTGCGGGCGGCGAAATCTCAGGGAAAGGGCGACCTGGACTCCTGCGTCGTGATAACCATCCTGGAGGCCATGGCGAACGTCGTCGTGCAGCCCAGAGTGTGAGGCACAGAACGGAGGTGCACACATGCCAAGGATCCTCGTCGGCGAATGCAAGCAAGAGTCGTCCTCGTTCAATCCCGCGTGGAGCCATTACGAGGACTTTAGCGTTGCCGTGGGCGAGGAGGTCCTGGCCCGCCACCACGGTGTGAAGAGCGAGATGGCCGGAGCCCTGAGCGTCTTCGGCGCTCGTCCGGACGTGCAGGTCATCCCTGCCTACAGCGCGCGCTCCATCACCTCCGGCGGAGAGCTGGACGCGGCAGGGTTCGGCCGGATCGCTCGCGAGTTCCTGGCGGCCATCCGGAACGCTGCCCCGGTGGATGCCGTGTATTTCTCCCTCCACGGCGCCATGGTGGCCGAGAACGAAGCCGACACCGAGGGGTACCTGCTGGCCGAGACCCGCAGAATCCTTGGCGACGAGATCCCGATCGTAGTCTCACTCGATCTCCACGGGATTCTGACCGACCGGATGCTGGAGTTAAGCAACGCCATCGCGATGTACCATACCTATCCCCACGTGGACTTCTACGAGACCGGCCAACGGGCCGCCCGTCTTGTCCTTCGCATCCTGGCGGGTGAGGTCCGCCCCGTCGCGGCGGCCGTCACCATCCCGGCGCTGGTGCGCGGCGACGAGCTTATCACCGCCACCGGTCTTCTCGGCGGCATTATCCGACAAGCGCAGGCGATCGAGGAAAGCCCCGGAGGGCTCGTCGCTGGCATGTTCATCGGCAACCCCTTCACCGACGTGCCGGGGCTGTGCTCCCGGTGCGTCGTGGTCGCCGACGGTGATGCGGCGCGCGCCGAGCGGGAGGCCGTGAAGCTGGCCGAGGATTTCTGGCGCGTGCGGGAGCGCCTGCAGGCGCGTCTGATCGGCCTCGATGAGGCGGTCCGCGTCGCGCTGTCCAGCGCCGGAACCGTCATCCTCACCGACGCGGCCGACGCCACCAGCTCGGGCGCGCCCGGAGACAGTAACGCCATCCTGCGCGCGCTGATCGCGCACGGCTACGCGAAGCGGGCGCTGATCCCGATCGTGGATCCGGGGGCCGTGCGGGCAGCCTTCGGTGCCGGGGTGGGCAACACCGTTAGGACGCAGGTGGGCGGCGCCCTCGACCCCAAGCGCCACCGGCCCTTGGCAATCACGGCGCGGGTGCGGCTGCTCTCGGACGGCCGCTTCAGGAGCGAGTCCCACGGAGACCTCTGGAATGCCGGGCCGACGGCCGTCCTCGAATTCGACGGGATGACGTTGGTCGTCACCAGCCGGGCCGTGAGCCTCTATGATCGCTCGCTCTTTCTCGCGCATGGCCAAGACCCGAGCCAGTTCGACGCGGTCGTCGTGAAGTCGCCCCACTGTCAGGACCGGTTCTACAGGGCGTGGGCGGCGACACTGGTCAACGTGGACGCGCCGGGTGCGACCAGCGCCAACCTGAAGAGCCTGGGCCACACGCGCTGTCCGCGCCCGATTTTTCCCCTAGACGCGGATGTCGAGTTCCACCCACGGCCGAAGCTGTTTTCGCGGAGCTGAATGTGCCCCTCGACCCCGCGACGTTGATCGCAAAAAGTGATCCGACTGGCCCATTTGCCACTGGAGACCAATCATGACTACGCCAACCATCGAACTGATCTGCCGCCACGGCTCTGTCCGCCAGTACAAACCTGACCCCATCCCGACGCACGTGATCGAAACGATCGTTGCGACCGCACAATGCAGCTCAACCTCTTCCAACCTGCAGATGATGAGTGTCGTCGCCGTGACCGATCCCGCAGAGCGAAAGCGCATCTCTGAGTGGTGCGGCAATCAGACGCACGTTGCCCAGGCGCCAGTGCTCTTGGTCTGGTGCGCCGATCTGAACCGCCTGGATCGCGCGTGCGAGTTGCGCGGCTATAGACAGGTCGCTGAGTACGTTGAGAATTTCCTGGTCGCCGCGGTCGATGTCGCCATCTCCGCCCAGACGGCCGCGCTGGCAGCGGAATCCTTGGGCCTCGGCGTCTGCTTCATTGGCTCGATCCGCAACCGCACCCAGGACATGATCGACCTGCTGGAATTGCCCCGATTGGTCTTCCCGGTCGCCGGGATGACAGTGGGATGGCCCGCCAAGCCCGCAGCCATTCGACCACGCCTTTCGACGAACACCGTCTTGCACTGGGACAGGTACAACCGTGACCAGGACCAGGCGCTGCGCGATTATGATCGTGCAATGATCGAGACCGGCATCTACGAGGGGCGGCAGGTGCCTGTGCCGGGCAAGCCTGGCGAGGTCGAGGATTACGGCTGGATGGAGCATTCGGCCCGGCGTGTCTCCCAGCCCGCCCGCATGGATCTCCACGAGGTCTTGGCACGCCAGGGCTTCGACCTGAAATAGAGCAGGCGCCTGCCGCACGCGACGGGGAGACGCACTCTCATGTTCTGCCAGATCCGTCTGGTCCCAGTTTCACCTTGACACTCTGCTGCCGTCAGACTTAACGTCACCCCCGCCGGGGAGAGAGGAAAATGCGCGGGAGGTAGTATGGCCGCGGATGCGACCTACGGCAGCAGTCAGAAGTGGTGGGGGGTGCTCCCCCCGTTTGATCCGGACACAGGCAACGTGGTGGCCGAGCCGCCTGGGAGCGGCTACGGCTTCTGGGCCGGGGCGCCCAGCGCCGTGTTCGAACCGGTCTCGGGCCTCTTCTACTGCTATCACCGTTTGCGCTGGCCGCTCGGCGACAAGCGTGGCGGGGTCTGCCGGGTGGTCGCTAGCCTCGATCCCTCGGCCCCACGGGCCGAATGGCGCACGGTCTGGGAGGCAACCCGCGAGGAGTTCGGAGCCAACTCCGTTGAGCGAGCCAGCCTGCTTCGCGATCCGTATTCGAAAGAGTGGCGGCTATACATCTGCTCCGAGACCGCACAACCCTACGACCGTAACCCGGCCACCTGGCGGATCGACCTTCTCCAGGCGGCATCCGTCGAGACGCTTGATCCGCAGCGTCGGCGGATTGTCATGGACGCAGCCATGTACGGCTTTTCCCATGTCAAGGACCCCGTCGTCTTGGTGGTCGGCGGCGAATACCTGGCCTATACGTCGGCGGCGTGGCGAGAGCAGCACCTCGGGCCGGATGCCGTCGGACTGATCCACTCGCGCGGCCGGGGGCTGATCGCGCTCCATCGATC
>Ga0316628_100003210_pt1 | contig 12513 bp, 9 predicted proteins | sample OWC_Aug_M2_C1_D5_FD_207648 | JGI IMG/M metagenome (GOLD analysis project Ga0316628, IMG submission 207648) | Wetland soil microbial communities from Old Woman Creek delta, Ohio, United States - OWC_Aug_M2_C1_D5_C | ecosystem: Environmental > Terrestrial > Soil > Wetlands | place: USA: Ohio...
CCTTGCCGTCGAAGGCCATGGCCGCCGGCCCGTCGAGCAGGGGTTCCGCGGCATAAAGTTCAATCTTGAAACGGCTGTCGATCCGGAATTTCTCCAGAGCCTCGCTCGAACCGAAGGGAGACTGCGCAGGCCCTCCCTTGCCGCAGGCGATTGCCAGAAGTGCAATCACGAGGGCACCGATGCGTAAAGTCCCTGCGAAGGCTTTTATGAGGCTCTCTTTGCGCTTGAGTCCTCGCGGCGTCATCGGACGGGCCGTGCTTGTGCGGATCCTGCAGGGCCGATCCACACCGTCTGAATGTTGACGAACTCCCGGATGCCGAAATCGGAAAGCTCGCGTCCGTAGCCGGAGCGTTTTACGCCTCCGAAAGGGAGGCGCGGATCGGATATCACCATGCCATTGACAAATACCTGTCCGGCCTCGATCTCGCGCGCCATTCGGCGGGCGAGGTCGAGGTTTCGGGTCCAAAGACTCGCGCCAAGCCCGTAGGGCGAGTCATTGGCGATCTTCAGGGCCTCGGATTCGTCTGCTGCCTTCATGAGCGCGGCAACCGGGCCGAACACCTCCTCGCGCCCCGCCGGCATATCGGGCCGGACCTCGGCAAGCACGGTCGGGTCAAAAAAGCAGCCGCGCCCCGCGCGCCGGGAGCCGCCAAGGACGAGGCGTGCGCCCGCACTCACGGAAGCGCGCACCTGAAGCTCGAGGGCATCCAGAAGGTCCGGCCTGGCCAGCGGCCCGATCTCGCAAGTTCGATCCATCGGATCTCCGACTTTCAGCGACCGCACCACCTCGACAAAACGCTCGCAGAACCGCCCGTATACGGCCGCCGCGACGATGAACCTCTTGGCGGCGATGCAGCTCTGGCCCGTGTTTTGATAACGTGCCCGCACTCCGGTCTTCACCGCCGCATCGAGATCGGCGTCCGCGAGCACGATGAACGGGTCGGAGCCGCCCAGTTCAAGGACCGTCTTCTTGAGCATGCGGCCCGAAAGCGCCGCAGTCTCGCTCCCGGCGATCTCGCTGCCCGTGAGCGTAACAGCCGCTATACGCGGGTCTTCGATCAGAACGCGCACTGCCCCGCCGGGTATCAGGAGCGCACGGAAAACGCCGGCGGGAAACCCTGCGCTCGCGAAGATTTCCTCGATGGCAAGGGCACACTGAGGGACATTGGAGGCGTGCTTCAGGATCGCGGTATTCCCGGCCATGAGCGCGGGCACGGCAAAACGAAACACCTGCCAGAAAGGGAAATTCCAGGGCATGATGGCCAGAACGACACCGAGGGGCGTGTATTGGACGTAGCTCTCGCTGGCGTTCGACTCTCGAGCTTCGTCGCGCAGAATGCGTTCGGCGTTTTCCGCATAGTGGTCGCAGTTCCAGGCGCACTTTTCGACCTCAGCCTCGGCTTCGGCGATCGGTTTGCCCATCTCGGAAGTGATGATCCGTCCCAGGCGGTTCTTACCCTCACGCAGGATACCCGCCGCCTTTCGCATGAGCCGGCCCCGCCCTTCGAAGCCGGCTCGGCGCCATTCAACAAAGGCCGTGCTCGAGTGATCGAGCGCCTCTTCGATCTGGGAGCCCGAGTGCGGTTCGAAAGATCGAAGAGTTTCTCCGGTAGCCGGATTGATGGACTGCAAAGACGTCAAGCCGAGCCTCGCTTTCTGTCGACGCTTCAGGGTCACAAAAAGGATTTCAGTTTCGATATCCCATGTTAACATCCGCTTTTGCAGCGTTCAAACCAGGTTGAGTCACAGCAGGTCGGTTCGGGGCCGATTTTTCCGGAGTAAGGGATATGGCGATTGCGGCAGGGGTCGATTTTGGCACGTTGAGTGTTCGAGTTTCGATCGTTGACAGCCGGAGAGGAAGACTCGGGTCCGCCACTGCCGGGTATCCGCTGTTCCGGAAGAAGGAAGACCCGGACTTTGCCACCCAGCGTCACTCCGATCACATGTCCGCGCTTGTCACGGCCACTAGAAAGGCGCTCAAGGACGCCGGCGTTCCGGGCGGCCGGATCGAGGCTATCGCCCTGGACACGACCGGCTCGTCGGTGATTCCTCTCGGCGCCAATATGGAGCCGCTGGATGACTATTACCTGTGGTGCGACCACCGTGCCAAGGAGGAAGCCGCGGAGATCACGGCGACGGCGCACAGGATGAAGTTGCCGGCCATCGGTTGGTACGGGGGCGTTTACTCGTCGGAATGGGGCTTTGCCAAGCTCTTGCACTGGCTGCGTCACAATCCGGCAAAACGCAGACGCATGGCAACGGCAGTGGAGCACTGCGACATGGTCGCCGCGGTCTTGTGCGGCATCAGCGAACCGGGACAGATCCCGCGCAGCGTCTGCGCCATGGGGCACAAGTGGATGTGGAACGACTCGCTGGGCGGCCTTCCCCCGGAGAAATTTCTTGCCAGGGTGGATCCGCTGCTCAAAGGCATCCGGCAAAAGCTGGCCGGACGCTATGAGACTTCCGACCGGCTCGCCGGCCGCCTGTCTGCAGAGTGGGCGGCCCGATTGGGTCTCAAGGCCGGCATCCCCGTTCCCGTGGGCGCTTTTGACGCGCACTGGGATGCCATAGGGGCCGGCGTCCGCGAGGGCGACGTCGTCAACGTCGTCGGCACCTCGACCTGCACCATGGCCATCGCCAGGAAGGTAGACCTCATCCCCGGCGTCTGCGGAGTGGTCAAGGGCTCGATTCATCCGGATCGTTTCGGGATCGAGGCCGGTCTTTCCGCGACCGGCGATATCTTTGATGCGGTGGCGCGCCGCGCCGGAACGAGCGTTGCAGTGCTCTCGAGCGGGCTGGAATCCTATCGCGCCGGGCAGACCGGGCTCCTGCGGCTGACCTGGGATAACGGGGACCGCACAGTCCTGGTGAATCCGGAACTGGGGGGCGCAACCTTCGGGTGGAACCTGACTCACGGCGCGCAAGACGAGCTGTTTGCCGCGATCGAAGGCACGGCATTCCACACCCGCGTGATTCTCGAGCGGATGGCCGCGCACGGCGTCCCGATCCGGCGGGTCATCAATGGCGGCGGCATTCCTCAGAAAAACGAGGTTCTCAACCGCATCTATGCCAGCGTCTTCAACAAGCCCGTCCTGGTGCCGAAACAGGAAGTCACCAGTCTGGGCTCGGCAATTTTTGCATTCCTCGCGGCGGGGACGTTCAAGAACGTGGAAGCCGCTCAGGAAGCACTCTGCCCCAGCTACAGGGTAGTGGCGCCCGATCCGAGGCAGAGCAGTACCTACGAGAAGCTCTTTGCCCTTTATAACAGGCTTTATTTTGCTCTGGGCAGGCCGAACTCGGACCGGATCGCAGCAGGCGACGTCCTGCCCGCTCTGCGTAAGATCGCCTCAGAAGCGCGCGCCGGCTGATTTTGATGTCTTGGTGTCCCGGTGTCTTGGTGGTAGTTTTCTCAATATGCGTCTCGAATCTCTCAGACAAGCAGTACTGAACGCCAACCTTGAGCTGGTCCGCCGTGGACTTGTGTTTTCCACGTTCGGCAACGCGAGCGGCATCTCGCGCGACGACGGCCTCGTCGTGATCAAACCCAGCGGAGTGGGATACGACGTCCTGCGGGCCGAGGACCTGGTGGTGACGGATCTCGAAGGCAGGCGCGTCGAAGGAAAGCTGAACCCGTCGTCTGATCTCCCGACTCATCTCGTGCTCTATCGTGCCTTCCAGGCGATCGGCGGAGTGGTTCACACTCATGCGCGTTACTCTACCGCATGGGCACAGGCCGGGCGGGAGATACCCTGCTTCGGGACAACGCATGCAGACTACGTTCGAGGAGCCGTGCCGATCACCGATCCGATGAAATCGCAGGAAATTCAGGCGGACTATGAGGCAAATACCGGCGTGGTGATCGTGAGGCGGTTCGCCAGCTTGGACCCCGTTACCCACAGAGCGGTGCTGGTTCACGGCCACGGTCCTTTCTGCTGGGGCGCGACCCCTGAGGAGGCCGCACTGACGGCAGTGATGGTCGAAGAGATCGCGCACATCGCCTGCCTCACGGTTGCCATCAATCCGGAGGCAAAACCCATTTCCAAGGCGTTGCTCGACAAACACTTCCTGCGCAAGCACGGCCCCGATGCATATTACGGGCAGAAATCTTGACCGCAAGGCCTGACACGAAAATCGGAACCGCGAAGGCCTCAAAGAAAAACACCATCTCCGCGGACCTGGTGGTCTTTGCGGTTCAAAAGCATAAGAGGAGAGATGAGAGCGTTATTTCTTTCGGCGCCTCAGTCGTTCGAAGTTCGCGAAATATGTCCGCCGGAACTTCCTGAGGGTTGGGTTCGGGTACGGATGCGGCATGTCGGGATCTGCGGCTCGGACGTCCACTATTATGCGACCGGGAGGATCGGCGACCAGATCGTCACGTACCCTTTCGTGATGGGACACGAAGGAAGCGGGGAAGTCATCGACGGAGCCGGCAGTTTCCCGAAGGGAATGCCTGTCTATATTGAACCGGCCATGCCCTGTCATCGGTGCGACCAGTGCCTGGCCGGGCGGGAAAACACGTGCCGGAACCTGCGTTTCCTGGGCAATCCGCTCGAAACCCCCGGCTGCATGTGCGATGAAATCGCGCTTCCGGCCGAGTGCATCGTGCCAGTGCCCGAGTGGATGAACCTGGATGAGGCGGTCCTGCTCGAACCGCTCAGCATAAGTACCTACGCCGTGTTGCGCTCCCGCGTCGAGCGAGGACGCCGCGGCGCGATCGTGGGCGCCGGCCCTGTCGGCCTCACCGCGCTGCTTGCCTTTTCGGATCTCCGCCCCCTCCAGATTCTGGTTTCCGAGCCGGTGGCTGCACGCCGGGCGGCCGCGGAGAAGCTGGGTGCCCAGGCGTCGTTCGACCCCGGGACCGGGGGCGCCGCGGAAGCGATTTTCGAGGCGTCGCAGGGAGGCGTAGATGTGGCATTCGAATGTGCCGGAACGCAGGAATCGATCGATGACGCGACGCGCATGCTGCGTCCGGGAGGAACGCTCGTCCTCGTCGGAATCCCCGAGGTCGACCGCGTGACTTATGATCCGCACCTGGCACGACGCCGGGAGGTCACGACCGTCAACGTGAGACGGCAGACACGGTGTGTAGAGGCTGCCCTGGCGCTCCTGGCGCGGCGCCGCGACGCCGCCCCTGTCCTGGTCACCCACCGCTTCGTTCCGCGTCAGGCAAAAGCGGCCTTCGATCTTGTCCGGCAAAAGGCTGAAGGAGTCATCAAGGCGCTGGTGGAGTTTTGACTCCGGTGTCATGGTGCCGCGGCGGCGGCGTTGAGAAGTTTGCAGACCTGCCGGGAGAGGCGATTTGAATTGGCGCCGCGCAGCGACTAATATGTTCAGGACCTATGACAGAGCCCGAACGATCTCATGATCAGGAAGAGCCGCCGCCGTTCGGCGGAAGTTGGAACCGCATCTATGGGGCCGTTGTGGTCTACACCCTCGCCCTGATCGTCGCACTCTACTGGATGACTGTCGCATTGGATCGCTGACTCCTTCATGCGCCCGGCCGACTGGATTGTCCTGATCCTCTATTTTGGCTACGTCCTCTGGGAAGGATTCCGCCACGGCCGCAAGAATCAGAATATCGACGACTACTTCCGCGGCAAGCGCTCGCTGCGCTGGTGGGCCGTCGGCCTGTCGGTCATGGCGACGCAGGCGAGCGCCATCACCTACATCGGCACGACGGGGCAGGCGTACGCCTCGGGCATGTCCTTCATTCAATTCTATCTGCCTCAGCCGCTCGTGATGGTAGTCCTGTGCCTCACTTTCGTGCCTTTTTTCTACCGTGCGAACGTCTTCACCGCGTACCAGTATCTCGAGCGGCGCTTTGACGGACGCACGCGCAGCCTGACGAGCTTTCTTTTCCTGATGTCGCGCGGGCTTGCCGTAAGCCTCGTTCTTTATGCACCGTCGATCATCCTCGGGGTTATTTTCGGGTGGAGCGAGGTCACCACGATTCTGGTCATGGGAGTCACGACGATCTCCTACACCACGGCCGGCGGGAACAAAGCGGTGATCATGGTCGACGCCAAGCAGATGATGCTGATGTTCGCGGGCATTTTCGTCGCGATAGCGCTCATCATGGCCCGGTTCCCCTCCGGATTTTCGCTCACGGACGCGATTCAGCTGGCCGGGGCAACCCATCATTGGAACAACATCGACCTGTCGCTGAACCTCAGGGACGATTACACGCTCCTCTCCGGCATGGTGGGTGGGTTTTTCCTTGCGCTCTCCTACTTCGGCTGCGATCAGAGCCAGGTGCAGCGCTACCTCACCGGCAAATCGCTCAACGAGAGCCGTCTGAGCCTCATTTTCAACGCCTTCCTCAAGGTCCCCATGCAGTTCCTCATCCTCGCCATCGGCGTGCTCATTTTCGTCTTCTACCACTTCGAAAAGCCGCCGCTGAATTTCGACGAGTCATACCGGAAGACGCTGGTCGACCGGGCCGGGGATGAATACGCCCGCCTCGAGTCGAGATACGACGAAGCCTTCCTCTCGCGGCGGGATGCCGCGCAGAAGCTTCAGCAGCTGAGAAAGAACGGGGACGCCCGCGCTGCCGCTGCTTCCGAAGAGCGCTATCTTTCGGCAAACGCGGCGCTCCTGAACGCCAAGGAGGAGAACCGCCGCCTGCTTGCACGGGTCCTCGGGAAGGAACCCTCGGCCGACGTCAACTACATCTTCCCCTCATTCCTCGTCCACTACGCTCCTGCCGGAGTACTCGGCATCATGCTGGCGGTGATCTTCGCCGCGGCAATGTCGACCTTTTCTTCGGAGATCAACTCGCTGGCGGGCGCCACGATCGTCGATTTCTACATGCGCTTTTTCAACGCCGAGGGCAGCGATCGCCACTACCTCCGGGTTTCGCGCGGCGTAACGGTTTTTTGGGGAGTCTTCGCCACGGTGGTGGCGATCTTCGCCGGCGGCCGCCTGGGATCGCTGATAGAGGCCGTCAACAAGGTGGGCTCGCTTTTTTACGGTCCCATCCTGGGGGTGTTTCTGCTCGCCTTCCTGGTAAAGAAGTCCAACGGCACCGGGGCCTTCTGGGGACTGCTGGTCGGCGAAGTCGCAGTCCTGGTCGTGGCTTACTACTCCTCGATCTCGTGGCTCTACTACAACGTTGTAGGCGTGGCCGTGGTCCTTGCAGTCGGGACGCTCCTCAGCTTTGCGTCAAAAACACCCACGGACGAACAGGGATAAACACGGAATTCCGCCGGGCTTTATCCGTACTATAAGGTGCAATTCCTTGCCCTGAAGGAAAAGGTTTTCTCACCGCAGAGAGGCAGGGGACGCGGATGCTCGCGGATGAACTCAGATCCTATCTGTCGGCAGATGGAACGTAAAAATCCGCGCGCATCCGCGTCCATGTTTTTGGTTGCGGCCAGGGGCTGCGTTACGTTCATCCGTGTCCACCCGTGGTCTACTTTCCCAGGCTGAGCAAGTTTGCGAAGATGCGAAAGGCGCCGGGGACGCCGGCCGGCAGCTGCCGAAACCAGGCGTAAGCCGTGTACACCCACCAGCCTTTTCCAAAACGCACAACGAGCATGCCGCCATCCTTCGGCCCCTCGCCGGGATCGTGACCCGAGAGGAGTGACGTATAGTGCTGGTCCCACTCGGGCGCGAAATAGAGTCCGCGCTCCTGCACCCATCCTTCGAAGTCCGCGGGGGTGATTTTATTCGGGGCATTGAACACCGGGTGATCCGGCGCGAGAATCCGGAGCGGTGACTCTTCGACGGTGATTCTGTCGGCGTCAGAAAGCCTCATCGGGTACGGCCCGTAAGGGAAGGCCGCTCCCGCGGCGCCGCCCCTGCCGAGCGGCCGCACATACTGCACGATCAGGGTGCCGCCTTTCTCGACATAGTCGAGCAGGCGGCGGTTGTTCGCGCGGAGGCTCCCGTTGACGTTGTACGCGCGGATGCCGGTCACGATCGCGCCGAAGCCGCTGAGGTCGCCGAACCCCAGGTCGTCGTCCGAAAGCGTCTGCACCTTCACTCCCAGCTGCTCGAGCGCTTCAGGCACTTCGTCGCCGGCCCCCGCGACGTATCCGACCGCGAGCCGGGGGGCTACCTTCACGTCGACGGCGTCCAGCTCGGCTCGCGCGGGAGAATAAAGGTTTCGCGTCCAGTTTTCCGGGTAAGAGATCACGCGATAGCCCCTCCGGTACTCAATTCCGTCCATCGACGCTACGGCGTCTGCGGTGAACTTCCCGTGGACCGACGGCGGGATCTGCACGACAAAACGGCCGGTGAACGATTCGCCCTTCCCGGAGAGAACGAAAGGCAATTCGGCAGGTTCGGACTTCCAACCCGCCGGGAGGTTGATTCGCACGCTTCCGCGCGCTTCCCCTTTCCGATTGTTCAGCAGTGAGACGTGAAATTCCCTGGTCTGCCTCCGGGGCTCAATCGGAATGATCGCCATGTCGGGCTTTAGGCCGACCGACAGGGCCGGAACAACCTGGAGTTCGGTAAAATCCGATCCTCGAACCGGATCTCCTGTCTGGGCCGTAACGGGAACCGAAACGGAAACCTGTGCGCCTCCAAAGCTGTATGTTGCGGAGACGGTCGCCCGCGGCGGATCGAACGGGGCGAAGACGTTCGGGGTTGGCCTGGTTTTGTAGCGATTGTCGTTCGGACTCTCCCGATACCAGAACGGCTCCGTGGCCTTGGCACTTTCCGGCAGGCTCACTTCGAATCTTTCGGAGGACGTCCCGCCCGGGGCCAGTTTCCCCGGCTGCGAAACACCGGGGGTCGGCTGAAGCCCATCCGCGAAAGCCTGCGGACCGATCCGGGCGACGTCGATCGATTCCGATCCCCGGTTGAAGAGGGAAGCAGTCACAGTGAATTTCTGCCCCGGGATAATGGTGGCATCATCGGTCCTTGCGACCAGGGTTATGCCCAGGGCGGCACTGACGGCGTCCTCGAAGTCCCGCCGTTTTTCCTCGATGGCAGCCTTGAGGAGGTCCCTGGTATCTCCGGACAGGGACGAGCTCTCCACTTTGCGAATCGCCTCCGACAGGCTGCCGATTCCCTTCGCGGCTTCAACGGCGCTCGCGGCCGGATTGACGGGCTGGAAGGCGCGCAGGGCAACTTCGGCGGCACGCTGGGCGGCGATAAGGTCCGGTTCGACGTCTTTCACTCTTTCCCGCTGGTCTCCGGCCATCTCGAGAATGGCCCGCAGCGACGTGTCAATGGAGTCGAAGAAGCCGGACTCGTGCCCGCTCTTGCCGAAGACAGAATCCGCGAGGGTAAAGCGATCGATAACCCTGCCCGGCAGAGCGTGGCTGAGGCCGTTCCCCTGGGATCTGTGCTTGCTGTAGCCCTCTGCACCGATCTCGCGATAGGATCGTCCCAGAACCGGGTCGTAGTCGCCGACGGGAACTTCGACGGCCGAGCCTTCCGAGCCGCCCCGACCGGAGCCCCGGTAGTAAAGTTTTCTTGCCTGCCATGGCGCGAGCCCCTCCTCGGAAAACCTCCCGGCATCGCCTGCAGCACGAAACGCTTCAAAGGTGATTATCCCGGCTGCCTGGTGGTGCCCATGTCCGCCGCTGGAGTCGTTATTGAAGTTGGAGATGATGATGGTCGGCTTCCACATGCGGATGAAGCGCACCATCTCTTCCAGCGTGGCCTCGTGCCCCCACTTTGCGAGCGTTTCATCCGCGGTCTTTGAAAAACCGAATTCGAAAGCTGTCGAAAAATAAGTCGCCACACCGTAGATTCTGCAGGCCTCGAGAAGCTCACCGGTTCGGACGAGACCCATCGCCTCATATTTCTCGTCGCCGAGGATGTTTTGTCCGCCGTCACCGCGCGTCAGAGAGAAGAGCGCGACGCGTGCGTGAGCCTTGCGCGCGAGCCAGGTCAGCGTTCCGGAGCTCTCGTCGTCGGGATGCGCCTCGGTATACAGAACCCTCACATAGACCGGCAGCTTCTGCAGGGCCGCCAGGGTTCCGGCCGTGCCGCGCTCCTCGGGCAGCGGGTAGGAGTTGTGGTTGCCTGCCCGCAGTGTGGCTGCGGCAAGGATCGCTGCGAATATGAGTGAGACGGCCTTTAGTCTCATGTCTGATTCCTCCAATTGCGGCCGCCGGTCACACCGGATTCCCTGACGGGGCTTCCAGGGCGACCAGCCGGTGGGCAAACGATTCCAGTTGAACCTGAGAGTAGACGGCATCGAGCAACTGCCGCCCATGTCGCGCAAGGAAGAAGGGCGCACCGAGTTCTCGCTCCTGCAGGTTCTTGTTGGGGAAACAGTGGTTCAAAATGAGATCCGCGCTGCGGGAGACTGTCCCGTTCTGACGGGCCTCCGTCTGAATCAGCCTCGAGTGCAGGGCGGCGAGGTTGTGCTGCATCTTCCGCAGCGCGGTGTCCAGTGCAGGGCCGAGCGATGCCTCTGCCAGTACGAGTTCCGGCCTGATCTCGCTCAGGGTGCGCTCCAGGGTTTCTTCGAGACTCTTGATCTTTGCCCCGGTGCCGGACGCCATGACCTTCTCGATGACGGTCTGCCTGCCCTGGAGGCAATCCTCGAAATGAACTCCTGATTCGGCCATGGCAGCGCGAACTTCCGGCTCGAGAAGCGTGAACGATGCGCGCGGGAAAATCACGGGCATCGTGCGGTTCAGCAGACGGTAGAGCACCTCGATCTGGGCAAAATAGGCCACTTCAGACGGCCCGCCGACATAAGCAACCGTTGGAAACAGGTGATCCTGGACCAGCGGACGCAACAGGACACTCGGGCTGAAGCGCTCGGGGCACCGCGCAGCCAGCTCGAGCAGCTCCTCCGACGTCCAGGTGCGGTCGACGCCTTTGAGTCCGAATCTCGGCCCGTTCCGGATCAGCGCCCGGCGCTCGTCTTCCTCAAGCAGGAACAGGACGGTCGAGTTTTCCTGCATGCTGACCTGTCTGTGGTAGCCGGCCGATTCCAGGTCCCGGCTTCTCTCGGAAAGCCGACGATGGATCTCATCCGTCTTTCCGAGCGCCTCCTGAAACACGGGAGCCGCGATCCGTTTGGCGGCCAGGTCCCCGGGATTGAAAAAGACCAGGCCGCTCTCACGAAAGAGGCCGGCCATGAGAGTGCCGAACGCGTCGGCAAACAGCGCGCCGGGACGATAGGCTTTCTCGAGAAGAGAGCGGACCTCTTCCTTTTTGGATCCGTCCTGGAGAAAACCGGCATATTCCGCAGTGACTTCCCGGATCGCGTCGGACAGCGTAAGCGTCCCCACCGGGCGGGCGGATTCCCTCATCCCGCCATACAGCCTCTCGCGATAGTCCAGGCGCCGTACAGTTCCATCCGGCGCCACGACGGAACCGTGCGTCACCTCGGCCAGGTCGTGGTCTTCGCACTCGATCCAGAAGACCGGGACCGCCTTCACATTTTCCGCGCGCAGGAACTCCACTATGCGAAGCGCACACAGGGCTTTGTAGACGGTGTAAAGCGGGCCCGTGAACAGCCCCGCCTGCTGGCCCGTCACGACGGCGACGCAGTCATCGGCTTTCAGATCCCGGATGTTGGCGAAGGTGCGGTCTCCCGCTCCCAGCGCGGCGTTCTGGCGTTCCAGTATCGGCTGCATCTCGGCGCGAGCGAACGCGAGACGCGGGGGGTGCTCCCGTGCGAGCTTCAGGATGCCGGCTGCGGTGGGCGGCTGCGGGTAGAAGCGAAGCGCGTCGGGAGACAAATCCAGGTATTCGAGGTAAAGCCTCGATAAGCCAGGCAATGATCTGAAGGGGATCTCCCGGATTTCCGGCTTCACGGTTTCGGCATCTTATCGGTGATCTCACCGATCGAAATCTCGGTTTTGTTGATGTCTTCGTTGTAGGTCACCATGATGAGCTTCGCTTTGCCGTTGATTTCGGTTCGGATGACCGCCGCGGGGACACCACGGGTCTTTTTCTCGAAGACCTCCGTTTTATCTTTGAGGTTTGCCCTGTAGAAGGCGATGACCTTATCCGGTGAGTCATCGGTCTGGAAAATCACTGCCTTGATCAGCCGGGCGCGGTCGCGCGGAGAAAGCCTCGACGAAAACGTGTCGGCGTTGATGTTTATGGCGCCCGGGTAGTGTGGGACTCCCGCGTCCACCATCTCGGGAACCCTCCACTTCACCACGTAAAAATATGCTCCGCCCGCAAGCAGCGCCGCCACCACTATTCCGATCACGATATATTTTGCCATGACCCTGCCCGTCGTCCCACCGCCGGGATGCGAAGCACGCGGAGAAGACCTTAAGATCTCCTCGTCCTGCGCGTTTCTCCGGTGAGGGTTCTTTGCGATTCCGCCGTTCAGGCTTTAAGCGGCGTACGCTTGCGTTCGCGGTAATTGGTTTCCCTGACTCCTGCGAGCGCAAGCAGCGCTTCGACCTTGTTCGGCAGACCGAAGAGGTTGATGAAGCCTTCCGCCTCCTTTTGATTGTAAACCGTGTCTTCGCCGAAGGTGGCGAGGTCCTCGCGGTAAAGCGAGTAAGGCGATTTCCGCCCGGCGACGATGATGTTGCCCCTGTAAAGTTTCAGCCGTACCGTGCCGGTGACGGCTCTCTG
>Ga0316628_100003211_pt1 | contig 12512 bp, 10 predicted proteins | sample OWC_Aug_M2_C1_D5_FD_207648 | JGI IMG/M metagenome (GOLD analysis project Ga0316628, IMG submission 207648) | Wetland soil microbial communities from Old Woman Creek delta, Ohio, United States - OWC_Aug_M2_C1_D5_C | ecosystem: Environmental > Terrestrial > Soil > Wetlands | place: USA: Ohio...
GACGATCGGCGAGGAAGACCAGCGGGCGGAGGACGAACCCCGCCCGACGGCCGGCCGCAACGAGCGCCGCACGCTTGCGGGCGATCCGCACGGCCCATCGAACCACCCTGCGGCGAACCAGGGTGGTACGGGCCAGTTCCTCCTCGATGGCCCCCAGGAACTTCTCGTACACGCGCGGCACGCCGGTCATCACGGTCGGCTGGACGCGGCGCAGGTCGCGCATCACTGTCATCAGTGACTCGACGAAGACGGCCGGGACCCCGTCGTAGAGGTATCGGTAGAGCGCCATCCGCTCGAACACGTGGCTGAGCGGCAGGAGGGAGAGCGCGAGGTCGCCGGCATGGAGCGGGAGGCGCTCCTCGGTCGCGCGCACGTTGGCCAGCAGGTTGGCGTGCGTGAGCATTGCGCCCTTCAGGTCGCCCGATTCGTCCACGGTGTACACGATGGTCGCGACATCGTGCTCGTCGCAGCGCAGCGCGGCCGCGCGGAACCGCTCGGGGGCCCGGGCGTCGCTTTCCAGGAGCGCCTGCCCGTGTGCGGTCACCTCGGACAGTGGCAGCGCGTCGGGGTGGACGGGCTCGCTGGTCCGCAGTTCGTCGATGACCAGCAGCAGATCGAGATCGGCCAGGTGTTGACGGATGCGGCGGACTTTCTCCAACTGGGCGGTCCCGGAAACGACGGCCGCCTTCGCGCGGCTGTCACGCAGGATGAACTCCACCTGATGGGCGGACTGCGTCGGGTAGACCGGGACCGTGACCGCGCCGGCCGCAATCGAGGCGAGGTCGGCGACGACCCACTCCGGCCGACTGTCGGAGATGATCGCCACGCGGTCGCCCCGTGTGATCCCCAGCTGCAGCAGGCCCAGCGTGAGCTGCTGCACCCGCTCGAACAACTGCGCGCCCGTCAGTTCGACGAAACCGGTCCCGACGGCCCGCTTCAAGAGGACGGTGCGGGGAGAGTGTTCAAGGACGTGGAACGGCAGATCGGCGAGCGTATTGACGGTGCGGGAGATGTCGCCGCGAGGGGGTCCCGACGGAAAGTCGGTCAGGGTCTGGAGGCCACCACCGAGAACGAGCGTAGTCATGGCACACCCGTGGCCCGTCCGGCCGGCCGGTCGGTCGATCCGCAATCGACTGTAGGAAATGAAGCCGCCCGTCTTTTTGCACGGGCTGTACCAAAATGGGGAGCCTCGAAATCTTCCGAAAAAGCTCAACCGTAGGTTCCGGCGCAGGTCAATCTGTGTCTGTTCACGCTGCGTGTGCGTCGGGAACCCTACACCTCCGCCCGGGTCGAGGATCGAGCGGTCTCCTCGAGGCGGAAGACAGCCGGGCCCTTTATCAGAAGCTGTAACGCAGGGCGAGGTTCACGTTCGAGTTACGGCCAAACTGGCCGAGGAAGTCGGTGTCGAGTCCGCGGATCAAATTGCCTTCCAGGGTGGCGCGCAGGTGGCTGCCACGGGTGCGCGAGTACTGCGACTGCAGCCATGTACCGTTTCCGTTCCGGCGAACGGCAGCCTGGAAGGCGAGGCTGCTGCTGGCGTCCAGGGTCAGCGAGGCGCGTCCGAGGAAGGCGCGCGCCAGCCCGCGTTCGGCGGCGAAGGGAACGACGGTCGACGGCAGCAGCGGCGAAATCGACGAAGTCGCCGGGCGCACGCCGTTGCGCGTCACGAAATCGCCGGCGTAGCCGCCGACCAACGACCACTCGCCTGCCTGCCGCTCCAACTGCACGACGTAGATGCCGTACTCGTCGGCCAGCTGGGTGCCGGACGTGAAATACCCGATCTCGCCCTTCACGGTGACCCACCTGTTGGGCAGCGCGAAGTCGCCGCCGTACATCCGCATCTGCGGGTAGATGCGCGTCAACTGGAGGCGGAACGGCGTGGGCAGGAACGCCACGTCCACGAGCGGCAGGTGATTGAAGCCGTCGTAGACCGAGAGAGAGAACTCGTACCCGGGCCCGGACCGATTCCAGCGCACACCCGCCTGGGAACCACGCGGCAACGCCGACCCGGCATCGGAGACAGGAATGGCCGCGGCCTCCGTGGGGAAGACCGTCCACCGTTGATCGAAGAGCGGGAGGCGGCTGGGCGTGAAGCGCGGGACCCACACTGCGTCGAGGGTGTTGCCGCCCGATTCGAACGTGAAGCGGACGCCGATGACACCCAGGAAGTCGTTGTCGACGACCGACAGGAAATCGCGCGGCGCGAATCGATCCGTGGGGTTGAGCACGTCGGCCTTTCCCCATCGGATGAACTGCTTCCCCACCTCCACGGTCAGCGGCCCGTGCGACAGCACCGCGCTGAAGCGGCGAAGGCTGAACGGCGGCCGCTCGACGCCCCGGTCCTGCCAGTCGAGGAACCACCGGCGCTCGACCTGGCCGTGGGTGTCGATGCGGGCGTCGAATGCGACGTTCACGCGCAGCCACGATTCCGGTTTCCACGAAGGCTCGTACCTGATCAGGGCTTCGCCGACCTCGTGCGTGGGGTCGTTGGGAGCCGACTGGGGGTAGAGGAAGAGCCGTCCGTCGACGAAGCCGCGCGAGGTGAAAGTCTGCGCCGCCGCCGGCGATACCGCTCCGTGACCGGCCACCAGGCACCAGGCGACGGCGAACCGCGCGAGGCCGACCTTCATTTCCCGCGGCTCACAGGTCGCGCCGCAGCGCTTGCACGGTGAAGTCCGCGTCGTTCACGCGCGCGTTGTACTGGAGGTTCTCAAGCCGCAGGATCGTCCGGCTCTTCCGGCGCAGGTCGGTCATCTCCAGCCTCATCGCCGTCCAGATGCCCTGGACGTTCTTCAGGTCGAGATACCTGAGGCGGCGGGCCAGCTGCCCCTTCGCCTCGTTCTCGATGAGCGCGAACGCGTAATTGTCCTGGCGGATCCAGACGCGCGACAGCGTGTACTGGGACGATTTGGTCTGCTTCGGCCGCGCCTCGATCCTCCAGCAGGCAACCCCCTCCACGGTGTCCGCCCCGAGCATCCGGTAGTCGTACTGATCGACATCGCGCTCCTCGAGGTCCTCGAAGCTGAAGTCGGTGCCGAAGAATCGCGCCGACCGATCCTGGAGCGCGATGCGCCGGTCGCGCGCGATCGCGGGCGTCCACATCCACTGGTCGGACGCGCGATCGGGATGGTTCACGACGAGCAGCGCGACGCCCTTCACCTCGGCAGGCGCCGTGAACCGCAAGACCGACTTGCTGTGTCCGTGCGAGCCGATTCTCGCGAACGTCCAGCTCTTGTCCGCGATCTTTCCCTTGTCGTTGATCACCTGCAGGACGCCTTCGTAGCGCTCGGAACTCGAACGCGTCCGCTTCTGCGCTTCGTCGACGATCTGCCGGGCGTCCTGGGCGCGGGGGGCGCCGGGAGCTGCGAACAACGCCAGGGTTGTCAGCCACCCGACGAGCAGCACGTTGGCGGGGCGTTTCGTGCGACGAGAGAAGGCGCATGACTCCATCACACAATCGTGCGCAGCCTGAAAAGGGGCCTGGCCCATTTTCCGACCCCGTGACAGAACCGTCATTCGTATTCGAGGGCTTCCACGAGCGAGCCGCGTACCGCCGATTCGGCAGGCCAGATCGCAGCGACGAACGCGGACCCCAGGATCACCGGTACCAGGACCAGCGAGATCGTCCACGGAAACCGGTACGGCATGATCATGCCCGATATGTCCCGCCGCGCCATCTCGAGTACGTAATGCAGGTTGATCGCGCCCAGCGCCCAGCCGAGCGTCAACCCGACCAGGCCGATGGCGATCGCCTCCATCCAGACGGTGTGGCGCAGCTGGTTGCGCAGCGCGCCGACTGCCTGCAGCACGCCGAGCTCCCTTCGGCGGTCGATAATCGACACGGTGAGCGTGTTCACGATGCCGAGAATGGCAACCAGCACCGCCACGGCAATCTGCGAATAGGTCAGCGCCATCCACTGATCGGTCAGCCCGAAGATGTAGTTCCTGACCTCCGCGTTGGTCAGCACGAACGCCCGCATACCCGACAGGCGCTCGAGAATCCTCCGCTTCACGTCGGGCACGTTCGCCCCCGGCTTCAGGTACACGCGGAAGACGTTCACCTTGTCGTCGCGCCAGTACTTGATGAACTGCGAGCGCTCGAGGAACACCGCACCCTGCTGATCCGACCAGTCGGCGACGACGCCGACGACCGGGAGCCGCACGAGGCCGGACGGCGACTGCAGCGTGGCGATCGTGCCCACGTGCAGCCCGTTCAGCTGCATCAGGTTGTCGGATACGATGATCCCCCGGCCCTCGGCGGCCAGGCGGTACATCGTTTCCTCGTCGCCTTCGATCGGATGACGCCGGGCGCGCTCCTTCCAGCCCTCGATTTCGAGCGCCACCATCAGGACCGGTTTGCCCTCGAGGATCACGCGGGCACTCCGGATCAGCTGCACGGTGTCGATCCCCTGCACCTGCCTGAGCTCGTCGCCGACGGTCGGCGGGAACCGGTAGTTGCGATTGGTGATGTTCTCCGACGGCGTGACGAAGAGGTCAGGGTTGAGCGCCGTGCTCACCCAGTCGTAGATCGAACCGTAGGACGCGCGCGAGACGCCGCCCAGCGCGATGACGAGCGTGATCGAGAGCATCAAGGCGGCGACGGTCGACGAGGTGCGGCGAGGGGCCTGGAGCAGGCTGTCGGCGGCAAGCGCGCCTTCGACGGGGCGCAGCGCCCGCAAGCCCGGGCGAAGGACCCGCGTCAGCCACAGGGCGAGCGACGGCGTGAACAGCAGCGCCGCGACCATCGCCGTCGCGTAGCCCGCGTAGAAGACAACCGGGGACCGACCAGAGACGATTGCGAGCGCGGCGACGATCGTCAACGCGACGGCCGCCACCAGGCGCATCCTGGACCTGCCCGCCGACAGGACCTGGTATTTGCCCTTCTGCAGCGCCTGCACCGGATCGACGCGTGATGCGGTCCTCGCCGGGACGAACGCGGCGACGATGCTGGTCACCACGCCCATGACCAGGGCGGCCGCCATCAGCCGCGAGTCGATCGTCAGGTCTTCGGGCTGCTGCGCGATGCCGTAGACGCCTTCGATCAGCCGGCCAATGGAACCCGTCATCGCGCGGGCAATCAGCACCCCGAACCCCAGCCCGCCGATCGCGCCGATGATGCCGGCGATCGTTCCCTCGGTGAGGAACAGGGAGCGGATCTGCGAGCGGGTGGCGCCGAGCGCGCGCAGGATTCCGATCTCCGACCTGCGCTGGGTGACCGCGATCGCGAACGCGTTGTAGATGATGAACATGCCGATGAACAGCGCGAAGACGCTGGTGATGTTCACCACCTCCGAGTACACGCTGACGACCGCGTCGAACTGCTCCGCGCGGCTCGACGGGGCCTCGACCTGGAAACCCGCCCCGAGCGTCGCCGCTATCGCCTCCCGGCAGCGGTCCACCGGGATGCCGTCTCCAGCCGCGACGTCGATGCGGTCGAACGTGCGCCCGCGCCCGAACACCACCTGGGCGGCGTAGATGTCCATGACCGCCAGGTTGCCGCCGAAGGCGCTGGCGAGTCCCCCGGACTTCATGATGCCGCGCACCACGAACGGCTTGACGCCCTCCAAGGTCTTGAGCGGAAGCCGCGAGCCGGGCGCGAGGCGGTTCCGGTCGGCGAACTCGCGCGTCACGATGATCGAATCCGGCTGCGCCAGAAAGACCAGCGGATCGTCCATCACGTCTTCGTCGCCGGCGTCCAGCGTGTAGTCGCGCAGGCTCTGGTCCCCCGTCATGTCGACCGCGAGGATCAGGAGGTTTCCCTGGCCCTTCAGGCCGGTGTCCACGACCGCCTCGATGACCGGCACGGCGACGCGCACCTCGGGCACCGACTGGACGCGTTCCAGGACTTCCTCGCCGAACCCCGTCTCGCCTGCCGTGATCTGCAGCTGCGTCGTACCGGCGATCCGGTCCACCGTCGTGTGAAACGAGGCGAGGACCGTCCTGTTCGCCGTGTGCATGCCCACGAACACGGCCACGCCGAGCACGATGCCGGCGATCGTCAGCAGCCATCGGAGGACGTGCCGGCGCAGGTACGGCCAGCTGACGAGCTTGAGCAGGATCATCGCGGCGTTTCCCGGCGTTGGTCGCCAACCACCCGCCCGTCGCGCAGCGTGATCGTGCGCGAACAACTCCCGGCGACCGTGAGGTCGTGCGTGACGACGAGCACGGTGGCACCGAGCCGCCCGTGGAGATCCCGCATGAGCGCCAGGATGTCCGCGCCGGTGTGCGTATCGAGGTTGCCCGTGGGCTCGTCCGCGAGCAGGATGGGCGGATAGACGGCAAGCGCTCGCGCGATCGCCACACGCTGGCGTTCGCCGCCCGACAGTTCGTCGGGGAGGTGGTCGATTCGGGGCGTCAGGCCGACCAGGCCGAGGAGTTCGCGCGTCCGCTCGTCGATGGCCCTGCGCTTCCAGCCGCGAAGGTGGAGCGGCAGCGCGACGTTCTCGAAACAGGTGAGCGAAGGCAGCAGGTTGAAGAACTGGAAGATGAAGCCGATCTTGTCGCGGCGGACACGCGTCAGCTCGTCGTCGGAGAGGCTGTCGAGCCGGTGACCGTCGATGCAGATGGCACCGGCCGTGGGACGATCGAGGCCCCCAATCAGGTTCAGGAGGGTGGACTTCCCGGAACCGGACGGTCCCACGATCGACACGAGTTCCCCGCGGGCAACGTGCAACTCGACGTCGTCGAGGGCGACGACCTTGCGCCGCCCGTCGAACTGCTTGGTGATGTTTTGAAGATCGATCATCGGAAAGGGGCAGAATCGGTGACTGCCGACCGCAGTCGATCTACACCCCTCAGCTGCCGCCGTAGCCGACGGTCACCTTGTCGTCTTCGACGATCACGGGCACTTCACGGCTGCCCTTCGAGTATCTGAGCATCCGCTCCATGCCGGACTTGTCCTTCTTGACGTTGACGTACTCGAACGGCACGTGCCGCCTGGCGTAATCCTCACGGGCGGCGCTGGTGTAGGGTCAGGTGTCCTTGCCGAAGATGTAAACCATCGTCGATCCTCTCAAGTCCGGACTTTCATGAGTCCGAACGGCCACTTCGCTCATCTCGGGCGATCTCCCTGATCAGGCGACCTGCGCCACGAGGCCGTCGAGCATTTCCAGGCCCTCGAGCAGCCGCTGGCTGGGCCGGCCGAACAGGGCTTCGGGGACGCAGTGAACGTGCCCGGCAACGACCCCGGCGACGCCCTCCCAACCCGGGCGCGACGACACGCGCGACGTCTCCTGGATGCGCTGGAGCGTCCCGCACCAGCAGATCATCAGCACCTGAGGATCCCGCTCGATCACCTCCGCGTCGGTGACGACCCGGCTCGGCTGGTCCACGTCGTGGAACACGTTGCGCCCGCCGACCAGCTGCGACATCTGGTGGACCCAGCTCAATCGCCCGGCGGCGATCAGCGGCTTGGGCCACCATTCCCAGTAGATGCGCACGACGCGGCGCGCGGAACGGCGGCGGCGGACGGCTTCGATGCGCTGGTGCGCGTCCGAGACGATTTGCTCCGCGCGCGTGCGCACGCCGCACGTCTGGCCGACGGTGAGGAAATCGGCGAGCACCTCGTCCAGCGAGTGCGGATCGAGCACCAAGTGCGGCAGGTTCCGCTCCTTCAACCCTTCGACGTTGCGTTCCATGCCGGGAACGCTGAGCGAAGCGAGCACGAGGTCGGGCCGCAGGGCCTGCACCCGGTCGAGGTCCGCATTCAGATCTCCGCCGACCCGCGGAAGCGCTTTCACGTCCTCGGGCCAGTCGGACCAGTCGTCGACACCGACGACGTGCGGCCCCAGCCCGAGCGCGAAGAGGAGTTCCGTGTTCGACGGACAGAGAGAAACGATGCGCATCAGTCCTTGACCCAGAACCTGGCGTACTCGTCCATGTAAGTGAGCGTCGAGAGCGAGCGCATCCGGTCGATGAACAAGACGCCGTCGAGGTGATCCGTTTCGTGCTGGGCGACCCGGGCCGGGAACCCCTCAATGTCGAGCGTGAGTCGCTTGCCGCGCCTGTCGAGTGCCTGCACCCGGATGCGCGGCGCGCGCGGGACCTGTCCTCGCACTTCCGGAATGCTCAGGCAGCCCTCCCAGCCTTCGACGAGCTCGTCGGTCAGCGGCGCGATCTCCGGGTTGATGAGCGGGATGATCTTGAGTGCGGGATCGTCGTCTTCGTCGTCACCCTGGATCCCGATGATGACGAGACGAACGCTCTCGTGCACCTGCGGGGCGGCCAGCCCGATGCCGCGGTACTCGTTCATCGTCTCGATCATGTCGTCGATGAGCTTCTGGAACTCGGGCCGCCGCACCTCGGTGGGATCCAGCAGACGCGCCTTCTCGCGCAGGACGGGGTTTCCCATGCGCGCGACCTTCAGAATCGACATATCTTTGGATTATAGCGTAGGGTGGAGTTGGCCTCCGCCCGAGGGCAGCGCCGCACCGCAGGTGCGGCGCCGGCCTTCACCCCGAGAACCGTCATGCCATCCGACCACGAGATCCTCAGCCCGTACCGGTTCTGCCCGGTGTGCGGCGGCCCGCTCGAGAGGCGCCTGATCAAGGCCGGGGAGCCCGAACGTCTCGTCTGCCGCGCGTGCGAGTTCGTCTTCTACCTCGATCCCAAGATTGCCGTCGGCACCATCATCGACGCCGGCGATTCACGCGTGGTCCTCATCCGGCGTTCGATCGAGCCCGGCTACGGCAGGTGGGTGTTCCCGGGCGGCTACGTCGACCGGGGCGAGGTGCTCGAAGACGCCGCCGTCCGGGAGGCTCGCGAAGAGTGCGGCCTGGACGTGCGCATCGACGGGCTCATCAACGCGTATTCGTACGAAGGCCGGACTCCGATCATCATCGCCTACGCGGCGACGATCGTCGGCGGTAGCCTGACCGCCGCCGACGAGGCGCTCGACGCCAGGCTGTTCGGGCCGTCCGAGATCCCGTGGAACGAACTGGCGTTCCCGAGCACCAGGGAAGCGCTCGAGGACTACTTCGCGGGCGTGCGCCATCGCTCGAAGCGCAGAAGGTGACCTTCCCCCTCAATCCGCCAGCCCGTCCGCCTTGCGCTCCGCTGCGGTGATCTGTCCGCCGGCCGCCAGGATTTCGCGGTCCTTGTCGATCGGCAGCTCGGGCGCCTTCACCCAGCGGGCGACCGTCGCCGCAGTGTGGTTGACCTTCAGTTGACGCATGAGGAACGCAAACCGTTCCTCGAGGGCCGCGCTGATGGTGTCGCGCGCATCCTGGGGCAGGCTCCACACGCGCTGCTTGAACGGACCGATCGCCTTCTTCCTCGACTTGTACAGCCACTGGTCTTCCGTGTCCTTCGGCTTCCGCTCGTCGGCGGCGTGTTCGCGCAGCCAGGCGTACATCTCGTCCTTCAGCTCGGCCGGGAACCGGGGATGCTGGTAGATCATGTTCTGGAAGTCGGTCGCGAGGTGGATCTCGCAGGCGCCGACGCGCGGGAACGCGTTGAAGGCGTCCGGAGGCAGCGTCGACGCCCCGTGCTGCACCGCACCCGCGAGACCGAACTCCTCGCGCGCGATCTTCGACAGCTGCGCCAGCGTGTCGAGGTCGATCTTCACGTCGGTGAGCACCTTGCCGTCCGCTCCGACGAAGCCGCCGTGCGCGGTCCCCGTCTGCACGCTGATCTTGCTGATGCCGACGAGACTCGCGCCCCGGCAGCGGTTGTAGCCGTCCATGAACGCGCGCAGTTCGTGCACGTCCGAGTTCTTGCCGCCCACCTCGCCGATTTCGCCGCCGACCGAGATGGTCACGCCCTTCGGCTCGCGCTGCCGGATGAAGCCTGTGAACTCGGCGGCCAGCTCGTAGTTCGTCTTCTGCTGTTCGTCGAGCGTCCCCTTGCCGAGGTCCACCAACGTCGAGGTGTCGATGTCGATGTTGAAGAAGCTCGCGTCGATTTCCTCCGCGATCAGCTTGCGGATGGTGTCCGTTTCCTTGTCACGGTCGGGACCGTTGTATTTCTTCGCGTTGACCTGCACGTGGTCGCCCTGGATGAACATGGGGCCGCGGAAGCCTTCGCGAAGCGCGGCCGCCAGCACGACGGCCGTGTACTCGGCCGGGCGCTGCTCGGTGTAGCCCACCTCCGACCGGGCGATCTCCAGGATGAACGCGCCCACGTCGAGCTTCCTGACCGCGCGCATCAGCGCGCGCGCCGCGTCGTAGGCCATCATCCGGATGTTGACGGCGGGCACGGTGAACCCGCCCACCTCGTTGCGGCCCATGGCCATGTAGAGGTCGTGAATGGAGGCCGGGCGGACGCCCTCGGCGGCGGCGAGGCTGCGGATCAGCCAGCGCGCGCTGCCGCGAAGCGCCGCGTCGCCGGCGAACACGGCGGTCCACGCCAGCCGATCGACGATGTCGCCAGGAATCGCGCCGGGCCGCGTGAGGTGGACGCGATCGGTCACGACCGTGGCGACATTCTTCAACGCGTTCGTCATCTCTTCCACAGACTGGTACATCGTCATGCGACACCTCTCGAGAGGTCAGAGCGGTTGGTGACGTATCCACTCATTCTAGTCCGGAGCCGGCGGTGCGGACACAGGGTTCGGGCCGCGGATTCCTGGCTGGAAATGCGAATTCTTCGTCGACCGACGCCTGCACCGCCTTGTCTATCCAGGTCTCGACGGGGAGCGCCTTCTCGACCGCTTCGATCTCGGAGGCGCGTGCGCGCGTCGCGGGGTGGCGCGGCGTGAACAACTGGCAGCAGTCCTGGTCCGGAATGATCGAGATGGGGTACGTGCCAATCCGCTGGGCCTCGGCCGTGATCTCTTCCTTGTCGCAGCCGACCAGCGGGCGCAGGATCGGCATGGAGGCGACCGAATCGATGACCGCCATGTTCTCGAGCGTCTGCGAGGCCACCTGTCCGACGACTTCGCCCGTGACGAGCGCGTGCGCTCCCCACCGCCTGGCCAGCCGTTCGGCTATGCGAACCATCATGCGTCGGTACATCACCACGCGCAGCGGTTGCGGCACCGACAGCATGATCTCGCGCTGGATCTCGCCGAAGGCGACCATCTTGAGCCGCGTGTGCAACTGGTAGGAGGTGAGCAGCTCGGCAATCTCGCGGACCTTTTCCTGCGAGGCCCGCGACAGGAACGGGTAACTGTGGAAGTGGACGAGCAGCGTCGAGCAGCCGCGCTTCATCAGCCGCCAGGCCGCGACGGGCGAATCGATCCCGCCCGACATCAGGCACGCCACGCGCCCGCTGATGCCGGTGGGAAGGCCGCCCGGTCCGCGGTCCTTGCCGAAGAAGTAGAACGCTTCGCCGCTGAGGATCTCGACGTGAATCGTAAGCGCGGGATCGGAGAGGTTGACGCGCCAGCCGCGAGCCGACTTGATGCGCCCGCCGACCTCGCGTTCGATTTGGGGAGAGGTGAGCGGAAACCGCTTGTCGCTGCGCTTGGCCGACACCCGGAAGCTCGGCGTGTCGCGATCACCGAGGTCGGCAATCACAGCCTCGGTGATCTTCCCGATGTCGGGGACGGTGCGCCCAGCCCGGGAGAAGTTCGCGATGCCGAACACGCGCTCCAGCCGTCCACGCACCTCTTCGTAGCTCGCCCGTGCACCGAGCACGACTTCGACGCGCCCGTTGAGCGGCCGGACCTGCGCGACGTCGAGGTCGGAGACGGCCTGCCTGATGTTGCGCACGAGCCGGCCGATGAACCACGGCCGGTTCTTGCCCTTCAGGGCGATCTCCTGGTAGTGGACGACGATCGAGTTCATGGTCGGCCTTGGGCCTCAGGCCTTGGGCTTTGATCGCCGAGGATCGCTTCGGCGGCCGCGTGGCCGCTGCGCACGGCACTTTCGATCGTACCCGGCAGCCCGGTGTCGATCCAGTCGCCGGCGAGAAAAAGGCCTGAAACCGTCGTGCGCACGGCCGGCCTCGCCGGTTCGCCGGGGGCAAGCGAGAAGGTCGCCCGGCGTTCACGCACGACGTTCGCTCTCACGACACGGTTCGCGCGGACGGTGGGCAAGGCGCTCGCCACCTCCTCGATGGCAAGCCGGACGATGGCGTCGCTCGAGCAGCTGTCGAGATGGTCGGCGGCACTCGACACGAGCGACAGGTGCGAGGCCCCGCGGCCGAGGATGACGCGTTTGTCGAACACCCACTGGACCGTGCGCCCAGGCAAGCCGACGAACGGGGCTTCCAGTTCCGGACCGCGGGTCCAGAGGTTGACGGTGACAATGGGCGAGGGCCGGGCACGCGCCGCGGCGTCGAGGACGGCTGTCAACGGGGCGCGGTCCCCTTCGAACAGCATCGGCAGCGCGTGCCACTGAACGGCGGCGACAACCGCGCGGGGCGCGAACTCGTCGCCTCCCGCAAGCACGCGCCGAACCTGTCCCTGGTCCACCGTGACGCGCGCCGCGCGGCCGGCCAGGACGCGCGAGCCGCGCGCCTCGAGCCAGCGCCGCGCCGGCTCCGCGTAGACCTCGTGCAGCGGTGCGAGCGGCAGGACGATCGAACTGCCCGCGGGCCCGGCCGACAGCATCTCCGCGAGAACGCGCGAG
>Ga0316628_100003212_pt1 | contig 12511 bp, 7 predicted proteins | sample OWC_Aug_M2_C1_D5_FD_207648 | JGI IMG/M metagenome (GOLD analysis project Ga0316628, IMG submission 207648) | Wetland soil microbial communities from Old Woman Creek delta, Ohio, United States - OWC_Aug_M2_C1_D5_C | ecosystem: Environmental > Terrestrial > Soil > Wetlands | place: USA: Ohio...
GAAGCGGCGGGATCGAGACGGGGAACACATTGATCCGGTAAAAGAGGTCTTCCCGAAACTTCCCGGCGCTGACCTCTTCCTTCAGGTCGCGGCTCGTCGCGGCGATCACCCTCACATCCACCTTGACCGTCTTTGCACTTCCCAGTCGCTCAAACTCGCCGTCCTGGAGCACCCGCAGAAGCTTCGACTGGAGCTCCAAAGGCATCTCGCCGATCTCGTCGAGGAAGATCGTCCCCTTGTCGGCAACCTCGAAGCGACCGGCCTGCCTGGCGTAGGCCCCCGTGAAAGCCCCTTTCTCGCGGCCGAAGAGTTCGCTCTCGATGAGGTTTGACGGCAGGGCGGCGCAGTTCACCGTGATCATGGGCATGTCCTTGCGTCCGCTCAGGCCGTGGATGGCGTGTGCCACCATCCCCTTCCCCGTTCCCGTCTCGCCGAGGATCAGGACGGTCGCATCGGTGGGCGCCGCTTGCCTGACCCGGAAGAGAACGTACTTGAGCTCGTCGCTGTTTCCAATGATCTTCTCGAAGCCCGTATCCCCTCGGAGCTCCTCGCGCAGATAGAGGTTCTCCTTTTCAAGCCGCTGCTTGAGCTCCTCGATCTCCCCAAGTCGGTTCTTGAGCTGCTCGTCGGCGCGTTTCCTGGCGAGCGCGTTAATGAAGATTTGGGCGATCAATTGCAGCCGCTTCACCAGCGCGTCGGGCCAGTCACGTTTCGCTCGCGTGGTATTAAAACCCAAGGCACCAATGGGTTGTTCGCCGCCCACCGTTAGCGGAAGTGTCAGGTTCGACTTGACTCCGAGAAAGCGGACGGATTCCCTGTCGACAACGGCCTCCGCCGGCAACTCCTCCAGCGAAGACACGGCAACCCTTCGTCCGGCAAGCATTTCCTGTACATACCAGGGGAATTGGTCCTGGTGCATCGGCTCGACGGGGCACATTTCTTCCTGGGAGTAGTATGCGTGGGTGGGTATGATGACACTCGCGGGCAGGCTCGACCATTGCCAAAGCACCGCCAAATCGAGGCCGAGGAACTCGCAGACAAGGCGCAGCGCGTCTTCGATCTCGCGGTCCACCTCGCTGGGAGATAGGTTGACAAAACGTCCCGATATCTCGGCCAGGATCATCTCGAACCTGAGCTGTTCCTCCAATTCCATTCTGTTCTCCCTGCGCTCCAGGGCATTGACAAAGATCTCACCCAGCAGGCGCAGCCGGGGGATGAATTCTTCCGGCCAGATTCGCTCGCTCTTCATCGCATTGATGGTAATCGCATGGACAACGGATTTAGCAGTGTGTATCGGGATGAGTAGAGTCGATCGAGTCCCCCGTTCGATCCAGGCGTGCCTGTCCACTTGGGCCTCCGAAGGCAACTCGTCCATACTCGAAAAGGCCAGTGTATGCCCTTTTTCGAAGAGCATTTCGTATGCCCATGGGTTGGTTGAGCGGGGAAAGTCGAATCCCACTGGAACACGCGGAACCTGATCGTCCGCATAGGCAACATGGGTAGCCTGCCATGCCGTCCGGTCCTTCGAAGTCCGAATCAGGCCGCAGCGGTCGACCTGGAAAAACTCAAGAACCATCTTCAGGGCGTTCTCAATCTCTCCGTCGAGCCGGTCAGCCGACACTAGGACAAAACACGCAGAAACTTCCGACAAAAGGCTTTCGAAGCGAAGTCGCTCCTCAAGTGCCTTCCCGATCTCTTCCCGTTCATCTATTTGCCTGTTCATTTCGATATGAAATCTACATAAATCGTTTTGATGTGTCTATTATTTCTTTCAGGAGAACTCGAAGGATTATCTAACGCGGGACTCGGCATTCACACCGGAGAAAAATTGGATCTTGGTCCAGTGCGGATAGGCAGTGGATAGATCAGATTCAGAATGGGAAAACAGAAGCCGGTGGGCTTCTTCGGTAAAGTGTGCAAAAACAGGTTATTTCGAGGTCGGTTTCGGTCAGGAAGCGACTTCCTGAAATGCTCATAATGGCAATTCAGATCAAAGTCGAAGATTGCAATCGGTAATCGTCGACAGGGAAATTAAGAACGACAGGGCCGTGCCCGACCCTGCCTTCATCTATTATCTTTCTTTGTGATTCGCTTCACTTTCTCGACAACGGATGGTGGTCTGTGCTACTTCGCGGCGGGTGCTGCTGTTGCCTCCCCTGCGCGCGGCGGGGCAGTCACGATTCTGGCCCCGACGTCTTTCAGCAGCCGCTGGAAATCGGGCGACGCCATGATGGCCTTCCCCGCAGCGGCGCGCAGGCGGTCGACGGCCTCGTCCGGCAGGTAGAAAGACGTGGGCAGTTCGTTCAGGTAATCCAGTTCCGCCTTGTCATTCAACGCGGCGAACGACACGTCAATGGCATAGATCGTCGCATCCGGCGTGCGCAAGGCGGCCGCCACTGCCGGATCCTTGATCTCGGCAAAAGCGGGCGATTCCCGGAGCAGTTTCATGGCGTGCCACCGCGCCTGCTTGTCCCTCAACAGCTCCGTCGTCTCGTAGGAATAGCGGTCGATCGGAACGCCCGCCGCTTTCAGCAGAATCTCGATCGTACCCGGCGGTGTTTCCGATTTGTCCCACTGCGTTTTCGGCGAGGAGATTGAATTGACGACAAAGACGATGATCCTGCGTATGTGGTCGAGCGGTGTGGGCTGACCGACCAGATGCAGCGCTTCCATGATCTCCACGGTATCCAGCACGCTCCGCATGCCGAGGTTGTCCGAAACGCCGCCGTCCACGAGATGGATGTATGGCCGGTTGACACCGTCCTCGAACTCCGCCTCCTCCTTTACGTGGCGGGTCGCGCGCGCGGCGGGCCGTGGCGGGTCGACGGAGTCGACAAACGGCTTGATCCAGGGGGGCAGAACGTAGCCGCATGTACCGCCATAATTGTTGAGCGTAATGGGCGAAAGCACCACCGGCACAGCCGATGACGCGGCAGCGGCACGGGAGAGACGCACCGCACTCAGATCCGAGCAGAGCGCGTCGAAAGCGACCTGCGTAAAGGGCAGACGGGCGCCCGTCGAAATGTCGGTTGCCGACGCGATGATCATCGGACCTTTCCCGCGATCGAGGTCGCCAAAGGTCGCGCCGTTGAAGAGGATCTCGTCGTATAAATCGGAAGCCATCTCCGAACGGCCCCAGGTTCTCGACCACAGGGATGGCCAGTTGGTCGGGTTGATGGTGCGGGAGGTGATCTCGCCCTGCACGTCGCGCTTCAGGAAGCGCTTTTCGTAATCGTCGAACAGCTTGTCGCCGTAGAGGCCGTAGGCGAGCGCCGTAAAGCTTCCGCCCGATATGCCGGTGATCGCGCTGACAGAGTCGAGCAGGCGTCCCTTGTTGCCTTTCGGTCCGACGACTTCGGTATCCCGCAGAAACTCGAGGACGCCGTAGGAGAACGCGGCCGCGCGAGTGCCGCCGCCCGAAAAGGCGAGGACCACCATGTTTTCGCTTCCCGACGTAACCATCGGGCGCGTAAGACCTCGATAGCCGTATTTCGGATCGGCCTGGGTAATGGGCGGGTTGATCGGACGGTGGGCGCAGCCGACGAGCAGAAGGAACGCCGCAAGGACCAACAGAGATGGCGTGCGTAATATAGTCATGAATTCGCCGCATCGGTTCATGGTGATCTCCTTTCTACGGGTTCTACGGCCCTGCTGTGGCAGCATGCCCCGACGAGCACGCGAAGTCAATACGGTTTCGTACAGTCCTACCAATCGCCCTCTTTCCCTCAGACGGGCTTTTTCCTTAACAAAAGCGCCAGGCGATTCGTCAGTGCCCTGGACACTGAGTAGGGGACACAAATGAGAATCGGCCCAACCACCAGGGCCGCGCCGGGATGCACTGCCCGGTAGAGGATGAATTGAAACACGACGTCCAGGATGATCCCCATGGCGAGCAGTGTGCTGATGGCCGCCACCCCGCTTTGTATCAATTCTCTACGACGCCCGGTGTGGAAGAGCAGACCGAACAGGTAGGGCGGGTTTCCCGCCCTGGCATCGGTCAGTCCTCCTCGCAACCCCAGCAGGATGGCGAGCACCGGTTGCAGTACGAAGCGCATGCGTCCGGGCCCTGTGAACCGTTGCGGCAATTCCTCCAGGAATTGCCTTGAGAACAGGTACACGCGCCCCGTCTCGATGGTGTCCAAGATCGCAAACGGTATCGCTGCCGCGATCACGAGAAGCGCCAGTGCCGTCACGATGTTGTCGCGTCGCAGCTTCACGTCCTGGACCTCGCTCACAAGGCACGCACCTGAAACAGGTGGCATTCCCACGGCCCCAGATCGACGTACAAACCGGCATCCCGCATCTCGTCGCCACTCCTGTCGTAGGTTTCACCTGACAGGATATCGCTGAGAAGCCACGTCATTCCTCTCAATGCATCCCAGGTCACCCTGACGAGCGCCTGGGAGGACCCGGCCGAAAAATTAACGACGATCACGTAACGTTCCTCGTCCTTGACCCAGCACCAGGTGAGAATATTCTGGCAGCTCCGGTTGTCGGGCCAGCCGCTTTTCTCGCAGAGGCGCCACTCGCCATTGCGAAAGACGTCATGATGAATCCCTTGCAAGAGGTGTCCGTAGAAGGCCGCGAGGTCCCGATCGACCGGCTCTTCCGGGCGGCGTGCGAGAAAGACCGGCAACCTGACCTTTAGTCCCTCGAACTGCCCTTCGTGCAGCAACCTCGCCCCGGGGAGAGTGAGGACCGCCACTGCCGCCGCGCGCCCTTTGCCGTCCGGAAACGAGGCAGCGGCCCTCGACTCATCATGGTTCTCGATGAACCGGACCATCCCCTCCTGGTAAGGAAGATCCGCCAGGAGGTGCAGACGCACATTCTCGGCGGGCCCGTGTTCCATCCGGTCGTAGAGCTTCTTGTCGTAGCAGTAGTCAAAACCCTGCTGCTGCAGTTCCCACTCCAGGTCCCAGTATGCCTCGGCGATGAACCTGAACTCCGCCCACTTCGCCTTGATCGCCGGGATGAGGGTGGGCCAGTAGTCCGCGGCGGGCCGCGCCCCGGCCCGGGCCCCCCAGGTGCGCTCGAAGATCGTATTCAGCATGAGCATGGCCATGTCGCAGCGGATGCCATCGCACTGCCCGGCGATCTCCCCGACCGTCTCGATCACTGCCTGTCTGAGCCCGGGCTGAAAGGCGTTGAGCTGGAGCACATCGGGCCACGCCGGGAAGAAGGGGTCCCGGCCACAGGCAAACACTTTTCCGCCCGCCTCGATGAAAGACGCCGGATCGTTCTTCGCGTCGTCGGCGTTCCCCTGAACGAAGTATTCCGGGTGATCGCTGACCCAGGGGTGGTCCGGAGCGACATGGTTCGGCACAAAATCGAGGATGAGACGAATGCCGTGCTTTGCAAGAGTTTTGCGGGCTGCTGCGAGCCCTTGCGGACCGCCGAGGTGCCCGTCGACGACGTAGCGCCGCACGCAGTAGGGCGAGCCGACATTGTCCTGCGCCATAAAGTCAGGAAGGGCTCTCCGAAAGTCCTCGAGGAGCCCCTTGTTTCGCATGGAGATCTCGATCCCGGCAGGGCTTCGCTCCCAGACGCCCATGAACCACACGGCGTCAAAGCCATGAGAGGCGACGGCATCCCACTCCTCCGGCGGAACCGTTGCGAGATTCACCGGCCTCTGGTATTTCCGGCTCAGATCTCCCAGCCAGACCCAGGTGTTGATTTCATAAATAACCGGGTGCTTAGGCCATGACCCCATCTCTTTTCACTCCTTTCCGGAACCGCCGGCGAACGCGGCCGCTTTGCCCCCCTCCAGTGCCCGCTTGGCATCCAGCAGGCCGAAGAGTTGGATGGTCTTGGCCACGAGCCCGGTCCATCCCGTCTGGTGGCTCGCTCCCAGCCCCGCCCCGTTATCCCCATGGAAGTACTCATAGAACAGGATGTAGTCACGCCAGTGGGGGTCGTTCTGGAACTTTTCCGTGCCGCCGTAGACGGGTCGCAGGCCCTGCTCATCGCGGAGAAAGATGCCGGTCAGGCGGTCCGAGATCTCTTTGCTCACATCGAAGAGGTTCTTCAGCTTCCCTGAACCCGTGGGGCATTCGATCTTGAAGTTGTCACCGTAGTACAGGTAGAAGTTCAGCAGCGCCCGGATGATGAGTGCATTCACCGGCATCCAGACCGGTCCACGCCAGTTGGAGTTGCCGCCGAACATGCCCGTGTTCGACTCGGCCGGCAGGTAGTCCACCTTGTACTCCTGGCCGTTTACATGGAAGATAAACGGGTTCCGCTCGTGGAACTTCGAGAGCGAGCGGATGCCGCAGGGACCCAGGAACTCGTTCTCGTCGAGCATCTTCGTAAGGATCCGGCGAAGCCGCTCCGGGTTTACCAGGGCAATGATCCCCCGGTCGGCCACGCCCAGGTGCCCAGGGCCGGTAGGGTGCATAGTCGCCGAAAGTTCGGGTATCCGGCCCAGCCGTTTCTGTAACTGAGCCATAACCCGCGGGATGCGCTCCCGCTGCCACTGTTCGACGACCGTCGTGGCGCACAGGGGCAGCAGGCCCACCATCGAGCGCACCTTGAGCCGCGTGGCACTGCCGTCGGGGAGCTGCAGCACGTCGTAGTAGAAGCCGTCGTCCTCGTCCCACATGCCGTCCTGTCCGGTCCGGTTCATGGCCGCGGCGATGTAGTAGAAATGCTCGACGAATTTCAGGACCATGTCCTCGTAGACGGGGTCGTGGGCGGCTAGCTCCACGGCGAGCTCCGTCATGTTCTGGCTGAAGAGGGCCATCCAGGCCGTGCCGTCCGCCTGCTCGAGGTGGCCGCCGGTGGGCAGCGGGGCGCTGCGGTCGAAGACGCCGATGTTGTCGAGGCCGAGAAAGCCCCCCTCGAAGACGTTTTTGCCGAATCGGTCCTTGCGGTTTACCCACCATGTGAAGTTCAGCAGGAGTTTGTTGAACGTCGCCCTGAGGAAATCGAGGTCCGTCTCGCCGCGCAGGGCCTGCTCGGTGCGGTGCAGGAAGAGTGTCGCAAAGGCGTGGACCGGGGGGTTCACGTCACTGAAGTTCCACTCGTAGGCAGGCATCTGGCCGCTAGGGTGCAGGTAAACGTTCTTGAGCATCAGTTTCATCTGCTCCTTGGCGAAGTCGGGGTCCACGATCGAGAGCGGGAGCGTGTGAAAGGCCAGGTCCCAGGCCGCGTACCAGGGGTACTCCCACTTGTCGGGCATGGAGATGATGTCCTCGTTCAGCATGTGGAACCACTCTGAATTCCTGGAGATATGATATCCGGCATGGAGGGGGTTGGAGTGGTGCTCGTCGAGCCAGTTGTCACCGTCGAAGAAGAAGAACTGTTTGCTCCAGAGCATGCCGGCGATGGCCTGGCGCATGACGTTGGCCGCGTCCGGGGAGGCCGATGGCGGGGTCACGGACCGGTAGAACTCGTCCGCCTCCTGCAGCCGGGCGGACAGGGTCTTGTCAAACTCCGGACCGAAGGGGGATGCGGCGACTTTGCTTTTCCTGCTTTCGCCTGCAGGGGCCAGGTCGGTGAGGCGCAGCCGCACGGTGGCCGACTGGCCGGGTTTTACTTTCAGCCGGTAATGAGCCGCGACCTTGGTGCCCTGCTTGCCGGGATTCACCGCGTCCTGATTGCCCTCTACCACGCAGCTGTTGATGCCGTCCTTCACGTAAGGGCTGTCGTTTGCATAGTCGGGGAAAAGTCGGGCATTATTCGTTTCATTCTCGGTAAAGAGCAACGGCACCTGGCCTTCGCAGGAAAGGATGAATTCACCCAGCAGCGGATGCGTTGCCGCGACGGTGCTCGTGCCCGCCGCTGCCTCGATCTGCTTGAGCTCCGGTTTCTCGGCCGCCCTGTTGGAATCTGCAATCCACGACGCCCAGTCATTCCGGTACCAGAGTGTCGGCAGCAGATGCAGTTCGGCCGCGTCCGGTCCCCGGTTGGTCGCCGTGATCCGCACCAGGATGTCTTCCGGAGCGGCTTTGGCATACTCCACGAAAACGTCGAAATAGCGGTCGTCGTCGAACACGCCGGTGTCGAGGAGCTCATACTCCATCTCGTCCCTGGAACGCTGCTTGTTGGTGTTCACCAGATCGGCGTAAGGAAAGGCTCCCTGGGGGTATTTGTAGAGGTACTTCATGTACGAATGGGTCGGCGTGCTGTCGAGGTAGAAGTAGTATTCCTTGACATCTTCCCCATGATTGCCTTCGCTGTTGGTCAACCCGAACAGGCGTTCCTTGAGGATCGGATCCCTGCCGTTCCACAGGGCCAGGGCAAAGCACAGCCTCTGTTTGTCGTCGGATATGCCGGCCAGACCATCCTCTCCCCATCGGTAAGCCCGCGAGCGGGCCTGATCGTGGGTGAAGAAATTCCAGGCGTCACCGCCATCGCTGTAGTCCTCGCGTACCGTCCCCCACTGCCGCTCGCTCAGGTAGGGCCCCCATTTCTTCCAGGGAATCTTCTGCTCCCGAGCCTCTTCTAGTCGGATTTGTTCAGAGTTCATAATATATCCTCCTTTCTTCAGCCAAAACGAAGGCCAAGTATGTATCGGGTATTACGTCTGCTCGGTTGGGGCATTGATTGGTTTCGAACTTCAAAAACAAAGGCAGGGACTCTTAAGGGAATTATACATAAGTATAGATTAAGTAAATTATACTGAGAAGGCTATCAGGGATTGGACAATTGGACACCTCGAAATACCTTAGAATGCATACAGTCCCGTGAGAATGGCCAGCCCCAAAGCATCGCCGGGCCGCCATTCTGCTTGTATTTCAGCCAAGGCTCCTCGTTTTCGATGTTACGGCGGAAGACGGTGTTCCCTCCGGATTGAAATAAATGTGTAGATAGGAGCGCTACCCGGTCGGGATCGTTACGATAGGCGCCATCCCTTTATCCCCTGTCTCCACCAGGGTAAAGACAAACATGAGAAAGGAAAAAATCTTCTTGGACCTCAGGTCCCGGTCGTCGATCCAGAAATAGGAATTCCGATAGGGCACCGAAACAAAGGCATCGCCCGGCTTTTCGGGTGAGCTCCGGATCCGGATCAAAGGTGGAATCGTGCCCCGGGCATCCACCTGTTCCACGTGAGTCGGGTTTACCCGCTGCTCTTGCACATGGGCGGCAGGAACCTCGATGTCCGCGGACAGATCGATGATGACCTCCAGGAGCGACCGCGTCTGGAGCGCGATCTCCTTGTTATCCCTGGGAACGGTCCCATACACCACGTTCATCTCGCCGGTCTGGGGGTCCAGGCCCAGCATCTTCCGGACTTCCAGGGACAATGCCTCCGTCGCCGGATCCCGCTTCCCCCGGAAAACCAGCACGGCGGCTTCTTCCTTGTCTTTTCGTTTCACTCGCATCCCCACGGCCCCTTCGGATTGAATCTTCCGCAATTTCTCGAGGAGCACATAAAATTCCGGGTCGGCGGTTCGAGCCCTGGCTTCTCCCCCGAAGCGATTCCGAATACCGTTGATCTCCTGGACCAGCATCCGGAAGACCAGGTCCGCAGGATAGCCGGCCTGCAGAAGGCTGAGGATGGCCGGGGGAGGAATGGGGGCCATCAGGCTGCGCGCAAATTTGTCTCCCAGAATGGGGGTGAACGAGATGGTGGGGCGGTCCACGTATTGCCCCGTCGCCCCGAGGGTCTCCGCGTGGTTCCAGGGATTGCTGCCGATTGCAGTACCCAGATTGATCTGCCCCGCTACCTGGTACTGGCTGATCACTGAAGTGACATCCATGAATACCGGGGCATCTCCGTAGCGTATTTTGACCATGTTGAACAACATCTGATGTTTCCACGAATCGGAAATGGCCGCCGTGTAATCGAACCGGTCGCGGGATATCGTCGTCGGACCGAATCCCGCGCATGCCGAAAGCAGGAGTGTCGCCCCCACGAGCATACCCATCTTGCGCCTCATCGCTGTCGTCATGGCCATTCCCTCCTCTGAAATCGGGTGAACGCGTTTATCCCTCTCAGCTTTTCTGTAATCCCCCGTCCCCTGCCCTGTCCTCTCCCGGTTAACCCCATCTGGTTGCTACAGCAGTGCCTTGGAAAGCAATTTCAGGATGTCCGCAACCGGCATGACCAGCGGAAGCAGGGGAAGCATGGGGGCCGAGGCGATCACGGACATCTGGATGATCGTCCGCACGTCGAATGGAATCGGTTTCATCTGTCGGGCAAAGAGAAAACTGTTTCCCAGGTCCGCCAGCGACTGAATATCGCTGGTGCCGAGCAGCGGCTCATCGGTCGGTGTTTTTCCCTTGATCCATTTATCGATGAAGGATTGATCGTACCGGTTCGCGAGGGTGCTGAACTCCCGGAGGCCCTCCCTGCGCGTCCTGGCCAGCAGGGGGAGGAATACCAGGAGCGGACCGAGGAAGATCAGGTTGATGAGGACGAGATAGCCGATGAAGGGGATCTTGAATGCGTCGATCTGGGCGCCCTTGTAAACGAGAAGAAATGCCGTGTTTGCACTGAGGATGCTGCCAAGGCCGAAGGCGAGCAAGCCGAAGCCCAACTGCGTCATGGCCAAGAAACCGAGTCCCCCCGCCTGATCGGGGTGAGAAACGGACACCCGGATTCCCATCCTGGACATGTCCAGCAGAAACCCCGTCCAGATGATCAGCCGCCAGATCCACCTGTAGAACATGAACTGCAGGAGAGGCACAGCCATCAGGAGGTACCAGAATCCTGCCATGGAAAGCCGGATGCCGCTGTCCGTCCGGATGATGTGCCAGCTGTTCTCGAGCCCCGCATAGAATGCCGCGGTCATGGACCAGGCGCCGAAAATGGAAATTCCCAGGATAATCAGCTCCGGTAGCAGGGCCTCCCTCCGGGATATGACCTTTGCAACCGCTGCGTCGAAGGCGGGGTAGTCCTCCTCACGGACAAGGCCGGATCTCACGAAGTGAAGCCCGGCAACGGTCAATCGGGGACCGATGATGCCTTCCGCGACGATCAGGATCGGAAAGGCGATGAAAAACCGGGCGTACGTCGCGAAATCCAGCAGGAACGACTGCTCCGGTGTCGGTCCCAGGGCAAGTCCCTCGAAAAAGGAAAGAATGAGAAGAGGAAACCACGTCAGGGCCAGGAAGATGACAATTCTTCGGGCAATGGAAGGGTCATCTCCTTTGACCACGTTTAACCTCTGCATCAGTCTGTATGCGGGTCCGCCTCGTTCAAAGTAAAGATAAGACTCGCTTGCCATTGCCGGGAGAGTCATTTTGAAACCACTCCATGATGATTGGTTGGTCCGGTTAAAAGTGAAATCTGGAATGCAGAAATGGAAACAGAGCCTTGAAAAGGACTGAAGCTTTACTGGAAAAGCCTCATGTAAAGAGGATGAAAATTATGAATTGTCTATAAATATGAAATAATCATACACAAATGTGTAACGATATTTCAAGTGCTAATCAACCCTGTCCGGTGACCGCAACCACGAAGACATGCAGTGAAGCCGACAAATAAGACTACCCGGTTGGCAAATTACAAGTATGTTATGTATATCTTCCTATACTCGAGAAAATCTGATCCTGATGAAAGATATAAGAATCCAATCGTTAATCGACAATTTCGTGCCGTCACTTGTCATTTTGTGGCTCTCGATGACCTTCAAAAAAATATAAGTGTCCTCGCTAATCAATCAAATTGACATCCATGATTCCAAATTGATATCTTATAAACAAAACCTCATTGAGGAGGGAAGCCAATGAAAAGTTATAAAGTCGAGGGTATCGCAGATGTGGGGGCCGTTCTTTTTGAAATCGTGGTAAAATATGAAAAAGCTGGATTTGCCGAGGCCCGGATGATTCCAAAGGATCTGAAGACTGCCCGTCACATTGTCGATGGCTACTTGAATTATGTGAGAGGACGACACAAACGGAGTAAAGTTGTATTTAAGCGCCTCAGCCTCGTCTTTGAAAGAGGCCGGGGCGATCAGATCGGGTCATTCATCCTTGGCATGGGGAAGCCTCCGGCCAAGCCTCAAAAGCCATCGTCCCGGAAGGCGGCATCGACCTAAAAAAAGCTCACCGCCCGCAGTGCCGTAAAGAAAGCCCGGGAGAGCCGGACAAAAAATAACCACTTCCTCTTCAACCGAGCCCCCTGCCGGATGGTCTTCGAGGGGGCTATATATTTTCTCATCCGATATTAACCAATCCATCGATTAATTCAAAAAGGGAATGATCGCCGAGAAATTGCGTGAGCGAGCAGCATGATAGATCATACGCCGTCGAAAGGAGAACCTTCGATGAACATAGCCGTATTCAGCGCCAAGCGTTACGACCGCGATTACCTGGACGCAGCCAATGCTGCATCCGGTCACCGGATTACCTATTTCGATGTGCCGCTGGAGCGGGAAACGGTATCGCTTGCACACGCGTACGATGCCGTATGCATCTTCGTCAATGACAAGGCTGACGCAGACGTCCTGGAAACGCTGTCTCACGGGGGAACGCGTCTTGTCACCCTGCGCTGCACCGGCTTCAATAACGTCGATCTGCAGGCCGCAGCGCGTTTCGGTATCAAGGTGGCGCGTGTCGTCACCTA
>Ga0316628_100003213_pt1 | contig 12510 bp, 13 predicted proteins | sample OWC_Aug_M2_C1_D5_FD_207648 | JGI IMG/M metagenome (GOLD analysis project Ga0316628, IMG submission 207648) | Wetland soil microbial communities from Old Woman Creek delta, Ohio, United States - OWC_Aug_M2_C1_D5_C | ecosystem: Environmental > Terrestrial > Soil > Wetlands | place: USA: Ohio...
CGCCGATGCCTCTCTCCTTTAGTTGACCCACAATGTTCTGAATGTCCAGTACTGCGATCGGGTCGATTCCTGCAAACGGTTCGTCGAGCAACATGAAGCTGGGCTCGGTGACGAGGGCGCGGGTGATCTCGACGCGCCGCCGCTCGCCACCGGATAGGGAATACGCCTTGCTCTTCGCCAGGTGGGCAATGCTGAGCTCTTCGAGCAGGGCGGCCAGGCGCTCATGACGCTCCTCGTGGCTGAGGGGAAGCGTCTCCAGGATCGCCCGCAGGTTGTCTTCCACGGTCAGTTTGCGAAACACCGAGGGCTCCTGCGGCAGGTAGCTGATGCCCTTGCGCGCGCGCTGGAACATCGGATCGCGCGTGACGTCCTGCCCGTCGAGCGACACGGTGCCGCGGTCGGGCCGGATGAGGCCGACGATGGTGTAGAAGGTGGTGGTCTTGCCGGCCCCGTTGGGCCCGAGCAAACCGACCACCTCGCCGGCATGCACCGCAACGCTGACCTCGCGCAGGATCTCACGCCCGCCGAGCCGTTTGCAGAGCTGGTGAGCGGCCAACACACCTCGCTGGCCGTTGCCATGGCCCTCAGTGGTCACCGGCGATCCTCGGTGTCGGGCCCTGATCCCGACCCTCCGTCGGTGGCACCAGCACGGCGTGCACGCGACTGTCGCCTCCCCCTTCGACGACGCTGCGGCCTTGATCGAGGTAGACCACCACGCGGTCCCCGGCGACTCGATTGTCGCCATCGTGCAAAACCGCATCCTGGCTCAACGTGACGGTCTTGGTCGCCTGGTCGAAGACCGCGCGCCCGCCGGTGGCAAAACGGGCTCCTTTGCCGATCCGCACCTCTCCTTCGGCCACGATCTCCTGTAGCTTGTCGTGGTCGGCCGCGTGCTCATCGAAGTGGATGGTCAAGGTGTTGCTGCGCAGCGTCATATCACCCTGCGTCACCTCGACCCCCCCGCGATAGGTGAGCACGCGATTCTTGTAGTCGAACTCGAGCATGTCCGCGCTGATCCGAATCGGCTCTCGGCTCGAGCCGAGTGAAAAGTCGCCGAGCAGTCCGCCGCGGCTCCAGTCGGGCAAGCCCGGTGAGGAACGGGCCGACTCGGCGGCGGCGGCAACGGAGGCTCGCCCACCCGTCGGCAGGGCGAGCACCGCTGCCATCGCGAGCATCACCCCGACCTTACGACTGCGGCGCAGGCAGCGCATGAGTCTCGTCTGGGGCGGAGTGCGGGCGCAAGGTCATGGTCACGTGACGAAACAGGCGCAACCGTTGGGCGGAAACATCGACCTCCATACGGTCACCCCTCAGTTGCAGGTCGCGACCCTCGATCTCGACGGGGGTCGGCGACCAGATCAGGTCCGTCTCCCGCTGGTAGCGGGCCCGATCGGTGCGCACGGTGTAATCCGCGAACTGCACCTCGATTCCGCCGGTCAGGTCCACCTCCTTCAGCTCGCGGCCACTGAGGAGCAGCACCCCCTGATGCCCGCTCAACCCGACCGCCCGCCCGTCGTTGAGGTAGAGCTTCACCATCGGCTCCCGCACCGTCACCTGATCCTCGTCCTCGCTGTACTGGGCCTCACGCGCCGACACCTCCCACACCTTGCGGCCATCCTGGGTCTTGATCCGGTGAAAGTCCTGCAGCCTCTGGGCAACGTTTGGAATCAGGTCGAGGGCGCCCTGCACGGCCTCTTGCTTCCACTGAGCCCGCAAACTGTTCCCGATCAGAAAGGCGATCCCCCCGAGCAGCAGGACGACCACCCCGATGAGCAATAAACGCAGATGTTTCCTCATGATAGACAGACGGGCCGATCGCTTGGAGCAAGAAAAATACCATCCCCAGATCGGCGAGTAAAGGTGATCGCACCCGTCTTTGGCCCCCGGAAGAGAAGCCCATCAGGGGGCTGATGACAGCATAAAGATTTCTGTTGCGACTTCGCCAAGACGCGTGCTATATGCGCGCGGGTTTCGAGGCGAAGGTTCCTGAACACTAAGGTACATGAGGTGGCAAACTTCTCGTCGCCTGCGAGTCCAGTTGCACCGGCACGACCTTTCGTCTGGGCTTTCCCTCAAACAATACAGGATGCGTAGGAACACAGGTTAGAAAGGAGGGAGGGCGCCATGCCGCAAGGTACGGTGAAGTGGTTCAACGGGCAGAAGGGCTACGGGTTCATCACCAAGGACGATGGCCAAGACGTGTTCGTACACTACTCGGCTATCCAGGGCCAAGGGTTTCGGACTCTCGACGAAGGCCAGCGCGTCGAGTTCGAGATCACCCAAGGACCCAAAGGCCTGCAAGCCACCAACGTCAACAAGGTCTGAACGAAAGGTCCAGCACCGAACAAGGCCCCGGCCGGAGTCACCGGTTCGGGGCCTTTTCTTTTGTCCGGCGGCGCGCTCCGACCATCTTGCCGTGCCGCGCTTCCCTTGCTATCAGCTGTCGCAACCGTTGCATGAAGGAGAGCTTCACACCTCCATCCCGGCCGCGGCGCGCTGGCAGCCGCAGTCGATCTCGGTAGATCAGGAAACGGACAAGCATGATTGCTCGTCGCGACGCGCTGTTTGGCGCGGTCCCACAGCACCGATTCGTCAACTCCGATCGCGTGCGCTTTCACTATCTGGAGTGGGACAACAATGGCCCTCCGATCGTGCTGGTACACGGCACCGGCTTCCACGCCTACGTCTGGAAGCCGATTGCGCAGTTGCTCAGCCAGTCGTTCCGCGTGCTCGCGCTCGATCAGCGTGGTCACGGAGACAGCAGCAAGCCCGAAGGCGGGTACGGCTGGAACGACTTCGGCGATGACCTTCACCGCTTTCTCGATGCCTTGGGCCTGGCACACGTGACGGCCGTGGGGCATTCAGCCGGCGCCACCGCCATCGCTTACTGCTCGGCCCATCATCCCGGCTCGGTGGCCAAGGCGGTGCTGATCGACCCGATCTTGTTCCCCCGCGCGGCGCAGGCCCAGGCCGGACGCAATCACGCCCCGCTCGTGCAGCCCGCGCGCAAACGGCGCACGGTATGGGAGAGTCGCACGTCGATGTTCCACTCCTACCGCACCCGCTCTCCTTTGAACACCTGGCGCGAGGACGTTCTCTGGGCCTACATCGAGGAGGGCACCTTCTTGCGCCCGGACGGGCACGTCGAGCTGAAATGCCCGGCCAGCATCGAGGCGCAGATCTTCGATCAGGCCGGGAGCCTCGACAGCTCCGGCATCCTGCCGCGGGTGAGCATCCCCGTGCTGGTGCTGCGCGGGGAGAACAGCGACGCCTTCACGGAGAGCGACGCGACGACGGCGGCTTCGCTGCTGGCGAACGCCACCAGCAAGACCATCGGCCGGGCCAGCCATTTCGTTCCAATGGAGCGCCCCGACGCCGTCGAGCGCGCCATTCGCCAGTTCTTGCACCGATGACCGCGCTCCCCGTACCGGCCCGAGACCGGCTTCGCCTCGCCCTGCCCGCGCGTGACTGCGGGCCGGGCATCGGACCCCGGGCAGGGCGATGAGCCAACCCAGCCCGGCTCGCAAGCTGGCTGCCTGGGGCGTGCATCTCTACACCGGGCTGGGCGCCCCGCTCGGCATGCTCGCCCTCGAGGCTTCCGGGCGCAAGGCTTTCGGGCCGGCGTTCGTGTGGCTCACGATCGCGACCTTGATCGACTCCACCGACGGGGCGCTGGCCCGGCGCGTCGGGGTCAAGAAGGTGCTGCCGTTCTTCGACGGAGCCAAGCTCGACGACATCGTCGACTACCTCAATTACGTGGTGGTACCGCTCGTCCTCGCGTATCAAGCGGGCCTGCTCCCCACCGGGGTGCCAGGTCTTCTGGTGGCCAGTGCGCCGCTGCTCGCGAGCGGCTACGGCTTCTGCCACGTCGAGGCAAAAACCGAGGACCACTTCTTCACCGGCTTTCCGTCGTACTGGAACATCGTCGTCTTCTACCTGTACACGCTGCAATCACCGTTGTGGTTCAACGTGATGGTCCTGCTCGGGTTCAGCGTCTTGGTCTTCGTGCCGATCCGCTACCTGTACCCGAGCCGCACCACCGTGGCGCGTCGCACGACGTACGTGCTCGGCATTCTGTGGGCCTTCTGCATGCTCGCGCTCCTGCTGCAGTTCCCGCATCCCTCGCGCACGTTGTCGCTGGTCTCTCTCTATTTCCCGATCTACTACCTGGGCGCCTCCGTGCACATCCACCGCCGCACCGAGCGCGCGCGCCGAAGGTCTTGAGCTCGGAATTGGTCGCTCCGGTCGTCTTCTCCTCGAGACGCGACGGCCGTCGTCACTTGCCGCCGCGACTTTGCTGGGCGGTGGGGCCACGCGCGGCAACGAGGGTGGCGCGCAGCAGGCCGAGGGCTTCCTTGATCACCTTGTCGTCGTTCTTGGCCGCGGCGGACCAACTGTTTTGTTTCTTGTACGCAGCCGACAGCTCCTCGAAACTTCCCGCGCCGGCCTTCGCGAGAGCGCTGGCGACTGCCACCTGCCCGAGGCTGAGGCCCGATTCGCTCTGGCGTCGCGCCACCGTCTGCGGGGTCAACTCCATCGTCCGCGCAATCACCTCGCCGAAGACACGCTGTCCTTGGGGTCCGACGGCCTTCTGATCGATCGTGCGCGCGTAGCGTTTGCACGCCGCCTCGCCGTGGTCGGCGCCTTCCTCGAGAGCGGCGAGCGCGGGAAGCTTCTCGTTCTTCACGTCCTCCGGCTTGTAGTAGCCCCCCGCCTCGGGCAACCAGCGGCGGATGTCGGTGACGCGAGTGCTGTAGCTCGGATGGGTGGAGAGGAACTCGGGCGGGACCTTCTCGTTCAGCTTCTCCATGCGCTCCCAGATGCCGAGAGCGGCGTGCGGGTCGTAGCCCGCCTTGGCCATCAGGATCAGGCCGATGTGATCGGCCTCGGACTCCTGGCCCCGGCTGAACGGCTTCAGAACGCCGTACTCGGCACCCAGGCCGTAGGCCTGCATGATGGCGTTGGCCGTCTGCGGATTGCTGCCTCCCAGCGCCACCGACAACCCGACGGCACCGATCTGGGCCAGTATTCCCTGGCTCATTCGCTCGGCACCGTGGTGCGCCAGAGCGTGCGCCACCTCGTGGCCGATGATCGCCGCCAGGCCGGCTTCGTCCTGCGCCACCGGGAAGATGCCGGTGTACACCGCCACTTTGCCGCCCGGCAACGCGAACGCATTGATCATGCTGTCGTCGTCGATGACGGTGAACTCCCACTTGTAGTCCGGCTGGTCGGCGGCGCGGGCGATGCGCTCACCCACCCGGCGCACCGGATCGACGAATTCGGGATTGCGCACGATCACCGCCTTGCTCAAGATCTCCTGGTAGGCCTGTGCGCCCAGGGTGGTCTCCTGCGATTGCGACACCAGCACCAACTGCGAGCGCTTGGTGTAGGGCACCGTGGCGCAACCGAAGAGCAGCACCGAGACCAGCCCCGCGGTCGCCATCAGGCTCGGTTTGCGTCTCACCATGGCCCGCATTCTACGCAGTCTGCCGCGGCTGGAAAAGTGGGGGCGCGGCACGCCTCGCTTGACAACGCACGGCGCCGGCCATAGTTGCACGCGGCGAGCGCCGAGCACGCCCCGCCGGATTGAGCGGCCTGCCGGGGTCCGTTAGGATACGGCATCATATGATTCTGGCCGAGGGATTGACGAAGCAGTTCGGCGCCTTCACCGCCATCACCGACGTGTCCTTCCAGGTCGGCCGCGGAGAGATCGTCGGGTTTCTGGGACCCAACGGCGCCGGCAAGAGCACGACCATGCGGATCCTCGCCGGCGTGTTCCCCCCCTCGAGCGGCCGCGCGGTGGTGGCGGGGTACGACGTGGTGAGCGAGGCGCCGCGCGCCCGCAGCGTGGTGGGCTACTTTCCCGAGCGCGTCGCGCTCTACGTCGACATGACCGTGCGCGATTACCTCGCCTATGTCGCCGACATGAAAGGCGTGCCACGCACCGAAGCGGGCCGGCAACTGCCTGATCTGATGAGCAGCTGCGGCGTGGCGCACATGCAGCACCGAATCATCGGCACGTTGTCGAAGGGCTACCGCCAGCGTGTCGGCATCGCCCAGGCGCTGGTGGGCTCACCCCGGGTCCTGATCCTGGACGAGCCCACCTCCGGACTCGATCCCGAGCAGGTGGCGGAGATGCGCGCGCTGATCCGGGGACTGCACGGCGACCGCACCGTCATCCTGTCCACCCATATCCTGTCCGAGGTGGAGGCAACCTGCGACCGCGTCATCATCATCAACAAGGGGCGCGTGCTGGCGGTGGATACGCCGGGAAATCTGAATCAGCGCTTGCGCCAGACGTCTCAGATCTACGTCGAGGTGATCGGATTGGAACCAGACGTGCGGGCTTGCCTGCAAGCCATCCCCGGCGTGCTGCGCATCGAGCCCGCCCTCCGCCACGCGCATCCGGCGCATGACGGCGTGCTCGCGCTCAACATCAGCACCGAGAAAGAGCGCGACCTGCGCACCAGCATCGCCGCGGCGGTCGCCGCCGCAGGCTGGGGGCTGCGCGAGATGCGCCCGCTGACGCTCTCGCTCGAGGACATCTTCCTGACCATGGTGTCGGATTCAGAGCCCGCACCGGCCGCCTTGCCACGCCCGCCCGCATGAAGGCCCTCGTCATCTGCCGGCGTGAGCTGCGCTCGTACTTCGGCTCGTTCATCGCCTATGTGTTGCTCGCGGTCTTTCTGCTGCTGAGCGGCTACTTCTTCTACAGCGACCTGGTGTTCTTCGTCCTGTTCGGCGGCTACATTCTGCCCACCGGGCTGTGGCAGTACGTCTTCCTCGACATGCGTCTGTGCGCCCTGCTGGTGCTGCCGCTGGTGACGATGCGCCTGTTCGCCGAGGAGAAGAAACTCGGCACCATCGAGCTGCTGTGGACCTATCCGGTCAGCGACGCGGCCATCGTGATGGGCAAGTTCCTGGCGGCGTGGATCTTCTTCCTGATCATGCTGCTGCCGACCGTCATCAATCCGGTCATCTTCTACCAATTCTATCACTTCGACATCGGGCCGTTGCTGGCGGCCTACGCCGGCATGTTTATGCTCGGCACCGCCTTCATCGCCTGCGGCCTGTTCGTCTCCTCTCTCACCGAGAACCAGGTCGTCAGCGCGATGGTGACCTACGGGATCCTGGTGTTCTTCTGGTTCGTCACCTGGAACGAAGAAGTGGCCGATCAGCAGATCGTGCGCGCGCTGCTGCGGCTGTCGCTCTTCGATCACTTCTTCAACTTCTCCCGCGGCGTAATCGACACGCGCGACCTGATCTTCTTCGCTCTCTTCGTCGGACTGTTTCTGTTCCTCACTCTGCAATCTCTCGGCTCGCGGGCCTGGCGTGGAGTGCGCTGAGAGGGCCCCAACGACGATGGCTGCCGAGATGCCGTCCCCCCGTTCTGCCTGGTTCGGCCACGCCGCGCGCCAGGCGACCCTGCTGATCGTCCAGGTCATTCTGGCCATCGCGCTGTGCGCCATCGTTCTGATCCTGGCCGAGCGCCACAATCGCCGCTTCGACCTCACGCCCACGAAGAGCTTCGTGCTCTCCGACCAGGCGAGCAAGATCGCCCGCAAGCTCGCGCAGCCGGTCAAGATCTACGGCTTTTACAACAGCCAGGAGCCCGGCATGCGCCGCCAGGTGGAGGACCTGTTGGAGCAGTTCAACAACGCCAACGGCCTGATCCACTTCGGCCTCTACGACCTCGATCGCAGCCCCGGCCTGGCCAAGAAGTACGACATCGCCAGCTACAACACCGGCGTCGTCGACGCCGACGGCCGCACCGAAGCCCTCAGCAGCCTCGATGAGCTGGAGATCGCCAACGCCCTCCTCAAGCTGACCGCGCAGGGGCAACGCACGCTGTGCTTTCTCAGCGGGCACGGCGAGCACAGCCCGGAAAAGAGCAACGACCGCGCCGGCTACAGCGAGGTGGCCAAGGCGCTGGAGAAGGAGAACTACACAATCCACACGCTCGATCGCCTGCCCCCCGGTGGCGTGCCGCCCGATTGCACCATCGTCCTCTCGCCCGGGCCGAGCCGCGATCTCTTCCCGGGCGAGGCGGATCAGCTCGAGGACTACGCGCGCCACGGCGGCCGAATGTTCATCCTCGTCGACCCCGACACCTCGGCCTCGATGCTGCAGCTGCTTGCCCGCTTCAACGTGCTGCCCGACAAGGACCTGATCGTCGACGAGCGCAATCGCCTCTACGGCGCCGACAGCTTCATGCCGCGGGTGCCCATCTTCGACCAGGGCACGTTCGGGAAAAACCTCGACGCGGCGGCCGTCTTCTCGCTCGCGCGCACGATCGAACCGGTCGACGCCAAGCGCAAGGACATCATCGTCTCGCTCATCGCCATGACCAGCCCCGAAAGCTGGGCCCGCATGGATGAAGGCAAGACGGTACCGGACAGCAAGGTGCACTTCCGGCCCAACGTCGACAAGAACGGGCCCCTGCCGGTAGCGGTGATCGCCAACGTCCCGACCGAGACCGACAAGGGCAAGACCGGCACCACCACCGGCCGAGTGGCGGTGTTCGGCGATTCGGATTTCGCCAGCAACTTCTATCTCAACCTGATGGGCAACAAGGACTTGTTCATGAGCACCGTCGGGGTGCTCGCGGAAGACGAGGACTTGATCGCGGTGCGGCGCAAAGGGGCTCTGCACGGCAGCATGTCTCCGATCTCCCTGACGGCCCAGCAGGGGCGCCTGATCTTCTGGAGCGCGGTGATCGTGCAACCCGCCGCTCTGATGCTGATCGGCGTCCTGGTGACCGTGCGCCGACGACGGCGAGGTGGCACATGACGGGCGTTCGCGGCACTCTCGTCCTCGCTTTGCTGGTCGCCGTCGGTGCCGGCATCCTGCTCTACGAGGGCGCCCCGGACAGGCCCGGCCGACCCTCGCAAGATCCGCTGGGCCCGCCGGCGGGTGCGGACTCGCCCGAGAAGGTCTTGCCGCTGTTGAGCTTCAAACCCGCCGACATCACCGAGGTGGTGCTGCGCAGTGACGGACAGGTAAGGGTCGCCAAACGGCAAGGCGGCAAGTGGCCCGAGACGATGCCGGCCGGTGCGGTCTCGGATTTCCTCCACAACTTGAGCGGTCTGGGCGAGCTCATGCGTCTCGACACCAGCCCGGACCAGCTACGGGAATGCGGCCTCGCCCCGCCGCAAGCGGAGATCGAGCTGCACCGGCAACATGGCGAGCCGTTGGTTCTCCTGCTCGGGGAGCATAACCCTGCCGCCACCGGCGCCTATGTCCGCGTCGGCCGCAACGGCCACGTCGCGCTCGCGGGCGCCCTCATCTTGTGGGAGTTCGACAAGGCGTACAAGGCGTTGGGCGGCTGAGCGGAGAGGCGTGATTTCGCTCGCGCCAAGGATCACTCCTCACGTCGTCGGATCCTGCCGTAGCTCGACGGTGTTGCCGTCGGGATCGAGCACCCACACCTGATCGCCGCCGAAGTCGAGCATCTCGATGCCAGCGCTTTTGAGCTTGGAGCGCATGGAATCGAGATCGACGGTGACCGCGAAGTGAGGATCGCTGGGGTTGATCCGGTGGGCGGGGGGAGCTCCCGGGTCGCCCTGGATCAGGTGCAGCTGTCCCGTGCCGAGGCCGTACCAGGCACCGGGGAAACCCATGTCGGGACGTGCCACGGGCCTGAACCCCAGCACTTCTTCGTAGAACGCGCGCGAGCGGGCTACGTCGGCCACCCGGATGGAAGCGTGATGAAGGACCGGATCCGTCATGGACCACTCCCTAGCATGCCACAGCGGGAAGCCGGAACCGGCTTCCCGCGGCCACGCGCTCCGGCGGCGGCTGCCCGCGCCATGGTTTGTTTTTTTCTCCGAGTTTTGGAATAGAACGGCGCCAACTTCAACGCGCCGCCGTGCGTGTAATTGGTGCCGAAGCCGCCGAGTTGCCATGCCCTCGAAGCGGGCTCGCGCCACTCGCCCTTGTCGGAGCGAAACGATCACGGAGAAAAACTGATGGGACTACTCACATCGCTGGCCGGAGTGGCAGCGCTACTGTTCGCCTTCTGGAAGGCGACCTGGATCACCAAGCAGGACCCCGGCACTCCCCGCATGCAGGAAATCGCGCGTAGCATCCAGGAGGGCGCCATGGCCTTCCTGGGGCGCGAGTATCGGGTCCTGGCCATTTTCGTCGTCGTCGTCGCAATTCTGTTGGGCGTCGCCGGCAGCCAGGAGGAGAGCTCGTCGTGGATGGTCGCGCTCTCCTTCGTCATCGGGGCGTCCTGCTCCGCCCTGGCGGGATTCTTCGGCATGCGGGTGGCGACACAGGCAAACGTGCGCACCACCAGCGCCGCGCGTGACGGACTGGTCGGTGCCCTCAACATCGCCTTCTCCGGCGGCACCGTGATGGGGATGGTCGTGGTCGGCCTCGGCGTGCTCGGACTGAGTCTGCTCTACGCGACCTACCAGGACATCTTCAGCAGTCCGACCCAGGTGATGAACGTGTTGACCGGCTTCTCCTTCGGCGCCTCCTCGATCGCCCTGTTCGCGCGCGTGGGGGGTGGCATCTACACCAAGGCGGCCGACATTGGTGCCGACCTGGTCGGCAAGCTCGAGGCGGGCATCCCGGAGGACGATCCGCGCAACCCCGCGGTGATTGCCGACAACGTGGGAGACAACGTCGGCGACGTGGCCGGCATGGGAGCCGACCTGTTCGAAAGCTACGTCGGCGCCATCATCGGCACCATGGTGCTCGCCCTACCCTATGCCGACGGGCGTCTGATCTCGCTGCCGCTGGTGCTGGCGGCGGTGGGGATCGTGGTGTCGATCGCGGGCACCTTCGCGGTGCGTACGCGCGAGGGCGGCAACCCGCAAACGGCGCTCAACCTCGGCACTTTGGGCTCGGGCGTGCTGATGATCTTGGTCACCTACCCGGTCATTCGCATGATGGTCCCGGGCACGGTGTCTCCCCAGGAGAACATCACCGGCACGCTGACGACGATGAGCGCGGGCGGCATCTTCCTGGCCACGATTGCGGGGCTTCTGGCCGGCATCGGCATCGGTTACGTGACCGAGATCTACACTGCCGAGTCACGCCCGTCGGCGCGCCGCATCGCCGAGCAATCGCAGACGGGCGCAGCGACCAACATCATCGCCGGTCTCGGGCTGGGGATGATGTCCACCGCTCTGCCGATCCTGTTCATCGCTCTGGCCATCATCGCCGCCTTCTACTTCGCCGGGCTCTACGGCATCGCCATCGCCGCCTTGGGAATGTTGTCCACCACCGGCATCCAGCTGGCGGTCGATGCCTACGGGCCGATCGCCGACAACGCCGGGGGCATCGCCGAGATGAGCGAGCTCGGAGCCGAGGTACGCGGTCGAACCGACAAGCTCGACGCGGTCGGCAACACGACGGCGGCCATCGGCAAGGGCTTCGCCATCGGCTCGGCGGCGCTGACCGCCCTGGCCTTGTTCTCCGCGTTCCAGACCTCGGCGGGCATCGCCACCATCGACGTCAGCAACCCGTACGTCATCGCCGGGCTCTTCGTCGGCGGCATGCTGCCGTTCCTGTTCAGCTCGATGGCGCTGCGCGCCGTGGGCGAGGCCGCCTACGAGATGATCGACGAGGTGCGGCGGCAGTTCCGCACCATTCCCGGCCTGATGGAGGGTCAGGCGCGCGCCGACTACGCCCGTTGCGTGGACATCTCGACGGCCGCCGCGATCAAGCGAATGATCGTTCCCGGGGTGATGGCCGTGGTCACCCCGGCCGTGGTCGGCTTCGTCGACAAGCACGCGCTCGGCGGGCTGCTCGCCGGTGTCACCGTCTCCGGGGTGCTGATGGCGATCTTCATGGCCAACGCCGGCGGCGCCTGGGACAACGCCAAGAAACACATCGAGGGCGGGGCCTTCGGTGGCAAGAAGTCGGACGCGCATCGCGCCGCCGTCGTCGGCGATACGGTCGGGGATCCTTTCAAGGACACCGCCGGGCCGTCGCTCAACATTCTGATCAAGCTGATGTCGGTGGTGGCGCTGGTGCTGGCGCCGCTGCTGCGCTGAGCGGGCTTGCACGGCAGGCGGGACCTTTCGCCCGCCGCAACCTCACCGGGTCGGGCCGTCAGTCGCCGAGCTCCCGGTGCCGCTTGAGCCACCGCTTGTAGTACCCGAACGAGCGAGCGGTGTAGGGCTCCGCCTCGACCATCACCCAGCTGCCCTCGCCGACCGCGTAGCCGACGCAGATCCGCCCCTCGTCATCGCGAGCGAAAGCCAGCGTCGCCGACTGACCATCGCGTAGGCGATAGGTCCGCCCCACGGGGACGATCGTTGCTCCCGCCGCAAGCTTCTCTTCGACACCCGCTTCGTCGAGCCAACGCTGCGTCTTGAGCGACCGCCCGGAGCCGCTTTTCCTCCCCTGTCGCATGGCACGAGTCCCGCTTCCCGCATCATTTCCTCAACGAATCGCGTCTTCCCCGGTGATGTCGCGCCCGATGATGAGGGTGTGCATGTCGTAGGTCCCCTCGTAGGTATTGACCGTCTCGAGATTCATCATGTGGCGGATGAC
>Ga0316628_100003214_pt1 | contig 12506 bp, 9 predicted proteins | sample OWC_Aug_M2_C1_D5_FD_207648 | JGI IMG/M metagenome (GOLD analysis project Ga0316628, IMG submission 207648) | Wetland soil microbial communities from Old Woman Creek delta, Ohio, United States - OWC_Aug_M2_C1_D5_C | ecosystem: Environmental > Terrestrial > Soil > Wetlands | place: USA: Ohio...
ACGCCCCAGGGGGTCGACTTCCTGCTACCCGGCTCCTCTACCTCGCTCGAGTTCGGAGTCCGCTACGCGCTCACCGGTGCGCGCGAGGACGACGTCACGACACGCCGCTAGCCTGCGGAGCGACTGCCGGGAGGTTCGAGGCGGGCCGCGCGATCGGCCCGCCTCGTCGTTCCACTCCGCGGAGCGAGTCGCCGCGCTGCGGGCGGCCGGCTGCCCCGCGGCGGCGCTACGGGCGGCCGGAGGCGCGCGGCCCGCTGACGTGCCTGCTGCCCAGCTCGAAGAACCGGAGGCGGAGACGGGCGCCGGCCCTCACGCCCACCCGCCCGGAGCTCCCCCGCCGACGCGGGGACACGGGCACTCCGGCGCGGACCACGAGCGGCGGGCGGGTCACCGGGTGCCCGTTGAGGGCTCCGGTGATGCCGAGCGCCTGTGCGAGCTTGGCGGGCCCGGAGGCAATCTCCTCGGTGCGCACGCCGCCTCTGCGGCGCCGCATCACCTCCACGCCTTCCACCGGCTCCGCCGCCCGCAGCAGCACCGCGGCCGGGAAACCCTCGCGCTCCGTCACGATGTTCGCGCACCAGTGCATGCCGTAGGTGAAGTACACGTAGAGCAGCCCGGGCCGGCCGTACATTACCTCGTTGCGTTCGGACCGGTGCCAGCGGTGGGCGTGGGAGGCCGGGTCGCGGGGGCCCACGTACGCCTCGGTCTCCACGATGCGGACCGAGCAGCGCGCGCCCCCGACGGTGGACACGAGAAGGTGGCCGAGGAGCTCGCGCGCCACGGCCACCGTCTGCCGCGCGTAGAACGCGGACGGAAGGGCTCTCACGCCTCGGGAGCCGGGCCCTTGCCCTTGCGCCTCTTGCCGCCGCTCCGCGCCGCGCCGCGCTGCCGGCCGCGGCCCTTCTTCGGCTGCGGCTTGCCGCCCTCGCCGCCCCCGGTCTCGGGGACCTCGACGACGCCGACCAGCGGCACCTCGGCCTTGACCTCGGGCCGTCCCCTCGAGCCGCGGCGCCAGCGCAGCACCGGCGCGCTGCGCGAGGGCACCACGGCCGCCGCCGCGCTCGCGGCGGGAGCCACCGCCTCGCGGCGCGGCTCCGGCTCGACCGGCGCCGGCTCCGGCGCGGGCTCGGCCTGCGCTCCCGCCTCGCGGCGACGCCCCCGCCCGCCGCGCCGATGGCCCCGTCCGCGCTTGCCGTCCGCGGCCGGCTGCTCCTCCGGGGCCGCGGGCGCCGCGGCGGCCGCACCGGCCTGCTCGGGGCGCAGCGTGACCACGAAGCCCTTCTCGGACTTGGAGAGATCCACGATGGACGCATCGTGCGCCTGGCGCAGCAACCGGCCGAACCGCGGGCGGTTGAACACAGGGTCGTCGTCCCGTCCGGCGTACTTCATCATCCTCTCGCGCACCGGGTCCTCGCCGACCGTCTTCGGCGCCAGCGCGTGCAGCTCGCGCAGGGCGCGCTTGAGGAGCTCGAACGCCTCCACGAGCGAGAGCGGGCCCGCCGGCGCCGCGGCGGCGGCCTCCGGCACCCCGGCCGCCTCCTCGACCTTCCTGGAGCCGCGACCGCCGCGGCGACCGCGACCGCCGCCCGCCTTGTCGCCCTCGGCACGCTCCCTCTCGCGCCTCTCGTCCGGCTCGCCCGGGATCGCCGGCAGGGCCTTCGCGCCGCCCGGCGCGGACGGGCCGAGGTCCACCTCGAACTGGCCGTTGTCCAGCTTGGAGGCGACCAGCAGGCCGCGCCGCTTCGCCTCCTCGACGAACTTCGAGAAGCGGTTCATGCCCACGTTCTTCTCGTCGAACGTGGGATCCAGCTCCTGCATCACCTGCTTCAGCCGGTCGGAGCGCATCACGTCGGCGCGCTTGCGCATCTCCAGCAGCGCGTCCACCACCAGCCCCCACGGGTCGCGGCCGGCCGGCTCCTCGTCCGGCACCCGCGTCAGCCCCGCCAGCTCGTTGTAGGAGTAGTACTCGTCGCAGTTCTGGATCAGCAGATCCGAGGACGACTCGCGGATTCCCACGCCGATGACGTACTTGCCGTACTCCTTGAGCTTGATGACCAGCGACGAGAAGTCCGAATCGCCCGACAGCAGGATGTACGTCCCGATCTCGGGGCGGGTGAAGACCAGCTCCAGGGCGTCGATGGCCAGGCGAATGTCGGTGGCGTTCTTCTTGTTCGATCCGAACGCCGGAGCGAAGATCAGGTCGATCGAGGCCTCGGACAGCGGCACGATGTACTGCGGATAGCGGCGCCAGTCCGCGTAGGCACGCTGGACCGCGACCTTGCCCCGGATCATCTCCGAGTTCATCAGACGCCGCAGCTCCTGCTGCAGGTCCGAGCGAATGCCCATCGTGACGTTGTCGAAGTCGATCAGCAGCGCCGCGTTGGGCGCGTGGGCCGGCGGCTGCTTGCCTGCCGGCCTGAACGACGGTTGGCTCATGTGCTCCTTCATGACTCTGTGTGTTCCAGGGCCACGACCTGGGCCAGCTCGCGGCGCTTGACCTTCCCGCTCGCCGTCATCGGCAACGCGTCGAAGAACCGCACCAGGTCGGGCAGCTTGTACTCGGCCAGTTGTCCGCGGGCGTATTCCAGCACGTCCTCGCCGCGGACGACGGCCCCCTCCACGGGGACGATGCAGGCACAGATCGACTCGCCCAGGACCTCGTGGGGAACGCCGACCACGCACACCTCCTCGACGGCGGGGTGCGCGAGCAGCACGTCCTCCACTTCCCGCGGGTAGACGTTGTACCCGTTGCGGATGATCGTCTCCTTGCGACGGCCCACGATCCGCACGTAGCCGTCCTCGTCCAGCATGGCGAGGTCGCCGGTGAGAAGGAAGCCCTCGGCGGTGTGCGCCCGGCGCGTCTCTCCCGGCAGGTGGTGGTAGCCGGTCATCACGTTCGGGCCCCGCACCGCCAGCTCCCCGACCGACTCGGGCCCGTGCAGCTCCCCGGTGCCGATGTCCACGATCCGCACCGTCACCCCCGGCAGCGGCCGGCCGACGGTCTCGAGCCGGCGATCCGGCGGATCGCCGGGACGCGTCATCGCCACCGTCGAGCCCGTCTCCGTCAGGCCGTAGGCGACCTCCACCTCGAAGGTCTCGCGCAGACGCGTCACCAGGCCCGGCGGGACGGGGCTGCCTCCGACCGTGCCCGCGCGCAGCCGCGGCAGGCCCGCGCGCGTGAAGCGCGGCTCGCGCGCCAGCAGCTGGAACATCGTCGGCACGCCGTGGCAGACCGTCACCCCCTCCCGCGCCATCAGGTCCACGGCGTCCGCGGCCACGAACCGCTCCGCCAGCACCAGCGTCGCACCGGCCGCCAGGCCCCCGATCACGACGCTCGCCCCGAACGCCGTGAAGCAGGGCACCGCCACCAGCACCACGTCCTCCGCCCCCACCCCGAGCGCCTCGGCCCCGAGCCTCGCCGTCTCCACCAGCGCCCGGTGCGACAGCTCCACGCCCCTGGGCCGGCCCATCGTGCCCGACGTGTAGAGTATCGCGAGCGGATGCGCCGCGGCGTCCCGCGGGAGGGCCGGGGGCGGCAGCCGCATCCCCCTCGACACCTCGTCCCCGTAGCGGCGGACGCGATCGCCGGGCCGGATGTCGCGTTCTCCCACGACGACCACGCGCCGCAGCTCGGGCAGCTCGCCGGACAGCCCCTCGAACACCTCCAGGAAGTCGCGCCCGTCCCACGCCTCCGCCGTGATGACGACCGACGCCTCCGCCTGGTGCAGCTGGTATCTGAGCTCGTGGTAGCCGAGGCCGGGGTTGACGGGGACGATGGTGCCGCCGGCGCACGCCGCGGCCAGGGCGGCCGCCACCCACTCGGGCCGGTTGGGGAGATTCACCGCGACCCTGGCGCCCGGACCGGCGCCCATGTCCGCCAGCGCCGCCGCGAGGGCCGCGGCCTCGCGGCCGAGCTGGCCGTAGCTCAGCCTGCGGTCACCGAGCACCAGGCACGGGTGCTCGGGCCGCCGCGCACAGACGGCGTCGAAGACGTCCGCCAGGTGCACGGGACTCGTGGGCAACACGCTACTCGACACCAGCCGGTAATCATACTCGCCGGGAGCCCACCGAACCAGCTTCGGGGCGGCCGTACCTTGAGCCGGGGGGGCGCCGACGGCAATATTGGCGCGTGGCCCTGGCCTTCCGACACCGCATCTTCGTGTGGCTCGTCGTCATCGCCACCGTTCCGGCGGCCCTGGCGGTCGCAGTCTCGCTCCTCTCCCCGGATCTCGCTCCACCGGCCGGCGGCGTGGAGGCGTGGGAGCGCGTGGGGGACACGTGGCGGGCGGCCCGCCGGCGGGTGGACCTGCGCGCCCTCCCACCCGAGGCGCGGCGCGCCGCGGAGCGGCACGGGGAGGAGATCGCGCTCTCGCTGCGCCGCGCGCGGCAGGCCCAGGCGTTCCGGTACGCCATCTCCGGCGCGCTGGCGGGCGTGGCGATCGGCCTGACGGTCCTGGTGGCGGGGGGCGCGGTCCGGCTGGCCGGCCACCTCTCGCGGCAGCTGTCCCGCCCCATAGACGAGCTGGTGGACTGGACCGGCCACCTGGCCCGCGGCGAGCCGCTGCCCGAGGGGGGCGCCGCCAAGGGCGCTCCGGAGTTCCAGATTCTCCGCGACTCCTTCCGGCGCATGGCTCGCGACCTGGACGCCGCCAGGGCCCGGGAGGTCGAGGCCGCACAGCTGCGCACGTTCCGGGACGTGGCCCGCCAGGTCGCGCACGAGCTCAAGAACCCGCTCACGCCCCTGCGCTTCGCGGTCGCGCAGCTGCGCCAGAAGCACGACCCGCAGCAGGCCGAGCTGCTCGAGATCCTCGACGGCGAATCGCAGCGCATCGAGCAGATGGCGCGCGACTTCGCGGCGCTGGGCCGCCTGCCCGAAGGCCCTCCCTCGCCGATCGACCTCGGCGAGCTGCTCGAGGGCGTGGCCAAGGCCGCGGCCCCCGGCGGGCTCGTCGCGCCGGTCGAGTGCGCGGCGGGGCTGCCGCTCGTCACGGGGCACTACGAGCCGCTGCGGCGCGCATTCCAGAACCTGCTGCTCAACGCCGTCGAGGCGTCGGACGGCTCCGCCGCGCCGCGGGCGGCAGCGGGTGGAGGGGAGTCGGAGGCGCCGCGCCGGGCCCCCGGGACCGCCCCCTTCGCCGTGCGCCTCGCGCCCGCGGACCTGGGAGGTCGGCGCGCGGTGTCCGTGACCGTGGCGGACCGGGGACCCGGCATCCCGCCCGAGGCGCTGGGCCGCGTCTTCGAGCCCTACTTCACGACCAAGCGGCACGGCACCGGGCTGGGACTCGCCATCGCGCGGCAGACGGTCCTGGACCACGGCGGTACCATCGAGGCGGCCAACGCGCCCGACGGCGGCGCCCTGTTCACCGTCACTCTGCCCGTGGGGAGCCCATGACGCGCAAGCCCCAGGTCCTCGTCGTGGACGACGAAGCCAACCTGCGGCGCATGCTCGGCGCGGTCCTCTCCGCCGACGGCCACGCGGTGATCGAGGCGGCGTCGGGAACCGAGGCGGTCGAGACCGCCGTCCGCAGGCGACCCGACGCGGTCTTCCTCGACCTCGCCATGCCGGGAGGGCCGGACGGCATCGCGACCCTGGAGCGGCTCGCGCAGGAGATACCCGGCGTCCCAGTCATCATGATGAGCGGACGCGCGGGCCTGCAGGACGCCGTGCGCGCCACCAAGCTCGGCGCGTTCCACTTCCTGGAGAAGCCGCTCGCGCCGGAGACAGTCCTGCTCACCCTGCGCACGGCGCTCGAGCTGGCGCGGGCGCGCGCGGAGGCTCAGGCGCTGCGCGAGGCCCTGGGGCCGTCCGCGACCCTGGTGGGATCGAGCCCGCAGATGGCGGAGGTCCGCGCGCTCATCGCGCGGGTCGCGCCGACCGAGACGCGAGTGCTCATCTCCGGGGAGTCGGGCACCGGCAAGGAACTCGTCGCCGCCGCCGTCCACGCGGCGAGCGCGCGCGCCGCGGGGCCGTTCGTGCGCGTGAACTGCGCCGCCATCCCGCGCGAGCTGATCGAGTCCGAGATGTTCGGCCACGAGCGGGGCTCGTTCACGGGAGCCTCGGACCGCCGCACGGGACGCTTCGAGCTGGCCGACGGCGGCACCCTGTTCCTGGACGAGGTCGGCGATCTGGGCGTCGAGGCGCAGGCGAAGCTGCTCCGCGCGCTGGAAGCCGGAGAGGTCGAGCGCGTGGGCGGCGAGCGGCCGGTTCCCGTCGACGTCCGCGTCGTGTCCGCGACGAACAAGGATCTGCCGCGCGCCGCCCAGGACAACCGCTTCCGGGAAGACCTGCTCTACCGGCTCAACGTGTTCCCGATCCACATCCCGCCGTTGCGCGAGCGGCCGGGCGACGTCCCGGAGCTGGTGTCCCACTTCGCGGCGCTGCTCACCCAGCGCATCGGCCGCGCCCAGGTGCGGATCGCCCCGGAGGCGATGGACGCCCTGGTGCGCCACCCCTGGCCCGGGAACGTGCGCGAGCTCGCCAACATCGTCGAGCGGCTCATCATCCTCTCGCCCCGGGCCGCACTCACCGCGGCCGACGTCGCGGCGGCGCTGCCCCCGCCCGCCGACGCCGCCGCCCCGCTGCCCAGCCCGGAATCGCGCGACGTCGTGCTCGTGGACGAGCTGGACCGCTTCGAGCGAACCCTGGTGACGCGCGCGCTCTCCTCCTCGGGGGGAAGCGTGGCCGAAGCCGCGCGGCGGCTCTCGACCGACCGCGCGAATCTGTACCGCAGGATGAAGAGGCTGGGAATCGCGCCGTCCCAGTGACGTGTCGGAAAGACACGCGCGTGATGGGGCGCACAGGTGACATGCGATGGGGACGACAGCCTGCTCCTGGAACCGTAAGTATCTTGGGCGTCTGGGCTTAGGATTGGGCGAGCGCCGGGCACGACGGATGCCTCTGCGACGCGCAGTACCCTTCGAGGAGATTGCGATGCGGAGCACGCTCATAGCCGCGCTGCTCGCGGCCCTCGCCCTGCCGGCGACCGCCCGCGCACAGGACACCACGATCATCATCCGTCCGGGCCGGCGCCTGCTCGACCAGCGCCTCCTGGTTCGCCAGCTCCCCCGCGACGTGGTGGACGACGTCGTGCGGTTCTTCAACTCCGAGCACACGCTCCGCTTCTCGGGCCAGACGCTGATCCCGGCCGCTCGCGGCGTGGATGGAGATGTCGCCGTGCTGGGCGGGCCCGTGACCGTCGCGGGACGGATCAGCGGCTCGCTGCTCGTGGTCAACGGCGATCTGGTGTTCGAGCCCGGCTCGGTGGTGAGCGGCGACGTCACCGTGGTCGGCGGGTCCGTTTCGGGCTCGCACCGGGCGGACATCGCGGGGGAGATCCGCTCCTACCGCGACCCGCTGCGCTACCGGCGCGTGGGTGAGGACATCGTGTACGCGCCGCGCCGGGAGTTCAGGCCCTCGTGGCTCAAGCGGCGCGAGGGGCCGTTCGAGGGGAGCCAGACCGGCTTCGTCGTGGCGCTGGGCGGGATCTACAACCGGATCGAGGGCCTGCCGGTGATCTTCGGTCCAACCGCAGACATCCGCCTGGCGAGCGACCTCAGGCTGCAGGCTGACGCGCGCGGCATCTTCCGCACGGCGGGCGACCTGTCGCTGGAGCGGGGCGACTTCGGCTACCGCGCCCGCGGCGAGCTGGTGATGGGAGGGCGCACCAGCAACATCGGCCTCGGAGTGCGCGGCTACGACGTCATCGCCTCCATCGAGACGTGGCCGCTCAAGGACTTCGAGCTGGGCTGGTCCACGTTCCTGCTGCATCGCGACTACCGCGACTACTTCCGGCGCAGGGGCGCCAGCGCGTACGCCACGCTGCGCCTCTCCTCGGTCCTCTCGCTCACCGCCGAGGGCCGCTCGGAGCGGCAGCTGTCCGTCGCGGCCCGCGACCCGTTCACCCTGTTCCGCAGCGACGACGCGTGGCGCACGAACCCCGAGATCAACGACGGGCGCTTCCGGCTGCTCGCCGGCTCCTTCCGCCTGGACACTCGCAACGACCGGAGCCAGCCGACGGCGGGCTTCTTCATGAGCGGCGACTACGAGTGGGGCCACGGGACGGAGGTAGAGCCGTGCTCCGAGGCACCGTGCATGGCGGTGTTCCCGACCACGGCCGACGCCAAGACCAGCTACCACAGGATCTTCTTCGATCTGCGCAGCTACACTCGCCTCTCGCCGGCGGGGAGGCTCAACCTCAGGGTGGCCGGCGGCGGCTGGATCGCCGGCGACCCGCTGCCGCTGCAGCGACGCGTGGCGCTCGGGTATCCGGACCCGCTGCCCGGCTACGGCTTCCGGCAGTTCGGCTGCGGCGGCGACCAGTTGGCCGGATCTCCGGGGCTGTGCGACCGGGTGCTGGTGGGCCAGGCGGAGTTCCGAACGCACCTGGGCTTCGACATCGGCCCCGACTGGAACAGCAGCGAGTGGAGCGACGAGGAGACCGAGCGATACGAGCCGTTCCACGTGAGCGGCCCCGATCTGGTGGTCTTCGCCGACGCCGGGCGGGCCTGGCTGGTGGGCGACGCCGCGGGCCGGATTCCCTCGAACCGGCTCCCCGAGCTGAGCAGCTTCAGGACCGACATCGGCGTGGGACTGGATATGGGGCCGGTGGGCGTCTACTTCGCCAAGCCGCTCGCTCGCGGCGCCGAGGACGTGACGTTCAGCATCCGCATGGGCCGGCGTTTTTAGCGCGTGAGGCGAGCCGCGGGGCTGGTTCCGGCGGTGCTGGTCGCGGCGCTCTCCATCGGCCGCGCTCAGGAGCCGCCGGACTCCGCCCGCCCGCCGCAGCCGCGTCTTTCGCTCTCGGTTACGCGCGGCGAGGACGGCGCCCTGCGGCCGCCGGTCGTGCGCCTCGAGGCCCCCCTTTCCGACGGCGTCTTCGCGGCGACCCTCAGGGACGGCTTCCCGGTGCGTTTCCACTTCGTGCTCGAGCTGCGGCGCAGCGTGCGCATCCTCCCGGACCGCCTCGAGCGGGCCGCGGACTGGGATGCCGTGGTGGCGCTCGACCCCCTGACCAACGAGTTCGACCTCGTGAGAAGCGGCGGCTCGCTGGAACACTTCACCACCCAGCGCGCCGTGGCGGCCGCGCTGGCCACGCCCTTCACGGTGGACCTCATGCCCGGCGGCACCGGGCAGTACTACTACGTCGCGACGCTGGAGATCGAGTCGCTGTCGCTCTCCGAGCTCGACGAGGTGGAGCGCTGGCTGCGCGGCGACGTCGGCCCCGCCATCTCGCAGCGCGGCGACGTGGGAGAAGCGGTCGGGCGCGGAGTCCGGCGCTTCCTGGTGCGCCTCTCCGGACTCCCACGCCGGTACCTGGAGACTCGATCCGCCTACTTCAGGCAGTGACCCGGCGGCGCGGCGGCGCCTGACTAGTCCGCCGAGATCAGCCCACGCCGCACCGTCCTGCACACCACCTGAGGCGCGGGCTGCACTAATCGGAACATCCCCGTGCCAGTCCGGCTCAGCCGGCAACCCGTTTCTGGCGTCGCCGGGCTGCCTGGGCACCCTGGGCCACCAGGCATGGACCGTAACTTTACGTATCCACGTCCCCATAGTTATACTTACCCTGGCGCCCTCGGCGGTCCCCGTCGGGACCTCCAAAGAGGATCAGATCGGGACGGGCGCGAGCTGGATCGATTGACGGGAGACCCCAGGGAGCCTCTCCGGCCAGGGTGGGTCACGGAGCGCCGAGCGCGCACCGGCGAGGGCCGCGGAGCGGGAATCGAGAGGAGAACAGCGTGAAGTTCAGGAACCCGATGGACGGCGTGCTGGTCGCCGCGGCGTGCCTGGTCGCCCTGACCGCCGCCGCTTGCGTGAGCGAGGACGAGGGCATGTCGCCCGAGCTGGTGCGCGACTCGGCCTTCGCCGGCTACACGAGCCCCGAGGCCAAGCAGACCGCCTGCGGCAGCTGCCACACGTCCACGCAGCGCGAGTGGCAGCAGACCAGGCATGCCAGCGCCTGGGCCGGCCTGCAGGCCGGCGGGCACGCCGACAGCACGTGCTGGAAGTGCCACACGGTCAACGGCGCCACGAACCTCGGCAACGACACCGTCGGATTCTTCTCCGTGTCGGAGGCCTCCCGGCAGTACTACCAGGACGTGCAGTGCGAGTCCTGCCACGGTCCGGGCGCCGGCCACGTGAGCGCGCCGGAGGAGTCGCAGCCCATCGCCTCGATCTCGGCCGACACCGGGGCCGCCGACGGATGCGGGACCTGCCACAACGGAACCCACCATCCGTTCGTCGAGCAGTGGCGCAGGTCCCTGCACGGCACGTACATCCCGGCTGAGGCGGCGAACGCTTCCTGCGCGTTCTGCCACGAGGGCAAGGCCCGTCTGGCCCTGTGGGCGCCGGGCACGACGTACAGGGAGAGGTCCGTCACTCCGGGGTATCAGCCGATCACGTGCGCGGTCTGCCACGACCCGCACAGCAACGCCAACCCCGGACAGCTGCGCCGGCCTCTCTCGGCCGACACCGCCACCAACCTGTGCGCCGCTTGCCACCAGCGGCGGCCCGTTCCGCAGCTCTCCTCGAGCAGCGGGCCGCACGCGCCGCAGGGGCCCACGCTGTTCGGCATATCCGGCTGGAGGCCGGCCGGCTATGAGTTCCCGACCACGCCGATGCGGCACGGCGAGACGGAACGCTCGTGCGCGACGTGCCACGTCAGCCGGTTCACGGTGAACGATGCGCAGGGTGACTTCGCGTACCAGTCGGTCGGGCACTCGTTCCTCGCGATTCCCTGCGTCAACTCGGCGGGCATGCCGGACTCGACGAACTCGTGCGGCGACGCCAGCCGCAACTTCAGCGCATGCGCGTCGTCGGAGTGCCACGGCTCCGAGTCCCACGCCCGCGAGCTGCGCGCCGGCCTGGAGGAGGATCTGCTGCCGCTGGTCAGGACGCTGTGGATCGACGGCAACGGCAACGGGCGGCTGGATGCGTTCCCGACCGACTCGGGCATGGTCGCGGTCATCAGGCAGACCCAGCCCACCCAGTTCTCGACCTCGGACACCCTGGTCACCACGGCCGAGGGCTCGTTCTTCAACGCGCACTTGGTGGGGACCTCCGACGGCTCGATGGGCGTCCACAACCCGTTCCTCGAGGAGCGGCTGCTGACGGCCTCGATCGCCGAGATGCGGCGGGTGTACGCCTTGCCGGTGCCGCCCGCCATCGCGGCACGCGTCGCCGGGCTGGGCGTCACTCGCCGGTAGGGAGCGACGAGGACGTGGCGCGCGGGACGGGAACAGGGCCCGCGGCCGGAAGGTCGGGAACTCCGGCGGGTCGGTCCTCACTCCGGGGCCGGCCCGCTTGACCCGACCGAGCCGGCGGGAGTACAAGGAGCCGCATGGCGAGTTCCGCCGAGAATGTGCTGGCGCGCTGGAGCCGACCGGGGCGCGGGGCGCGGATCTTCTGCGCCGCGGCTCTCCTGGCGGTTTGGGCGCGGCCCGCGGCCGGCGTTCCACAGGGAGCCTCGCCGGCAGCTGGGGTCGCGGCTCGGCGAGCGGATCTCCCGGGCGGCCGCCCTCAGGACTCCGTCCGCACGCCGCGCCCGCCGAGCTTCTCGCACGGCCTCCATCGCGGCGTGGCGTGCTCGAGCTGTCACTCGAGCCGCCTGGCGCACGGCGCGCCCCGCGTGCGCGCGCCGGCGGACTGCCGGCGCTGCCACCACTCCGGCGCCGCGGGCGAGCGCTGCGCCACGTGCCACTCGGAAGCGAGCCTGGAGCAGCCGTCCGGCCGTCTCCAGCGGACGTTCCGTCTCGCGGTGTCGGGCAGGACCGTCACGCGATCCATACCGTTTCCGCACGCGCGTCACGCCGCGATCGCGTGCGCCGTCTGCCACCAGAGCGTTCCCAGCCGCGATCCCGGCGGCGCCGACTGCGCGCTCTGTCACCGGGCGCACCACCAGCCCGAGTCGGACTGCTCGACCTGCCACGGCGCGGCCGCTCCCCGGGCCACGCACACGGCGGCGGCGCATCCCAACTGCGCCGTCGCCCAGTGTCACGGGGCCCGCGCGCCCGACATCACTGGCTCGCGCCGGGCGTGCCTGCTCTGTCACACCGACCGCGGGGACCACATGCCCGGCATGACCTGCTCGCAGTGCCACCGAGTCACCAATCCGGAGACGAGCCGATGACGCGCTTCGCGTCGGCCAGGGCGGTCCTCGCAATCGCGCTGATCGCCGCGGCCGCCGCCGCACCGGCGGCCGCGCAGTCGGTGCGGGTCCACTCGACGACGACGGTCCGGTACGTGCAGCTGCGGCCCATCCGGTACGACGCGGACTCGGGCCGCTACGTGCCGCAGGCGGTGCAGTCCGCCGCGCCGGCCGTGCAGGATCTCGAGGTCAACGTGTGGGGCCTGGGCGTGGCCGGGCTGCGGGGCTACGGCCTGCTGCGGTTGCGCGGCTCGCTCGGCTCCGATCTCGTGTGGCCGCGCTATGGAGATCACTTCGACGCGCTGGCGCTGTACCTCGAGTACGAGCGCGCCGACTACCGCCTGCGCCTCGGCCGCCAGC
>Ga0316628_100003215_pt1 | contig 12506 bp, 10 predicted proteins | sample OWC_Aug_M2_C1_D5_FD_207648 | JGI IMG/M metagenome (GOLD analysis project Ga0316628, IMG submission 207648) | Wetland soil microbial communities from Old Woman Creek delta, Ohio, United States - OWC_Aug_M2_C1_D5_C | ecosystem: Environmental > Terrestrial > Soil > Wetlands | place: USA: Ohio...
TCGGCGGCGTCCGGGATGAGGCGGAAATACGGGGTCACCGAAGGACCTATATCGGAGCGCTCCCCGGGCAGATCATCCAGTATGTCAAGAAGGCGGGGACACGAAATCCGGTTTTCATGCTGGACGAGGTCGACAAGATGAGCATGGACTTCCGCGGCGATCCTTCCGCAGCCCTGCTCGAGGTGCTCGACCCGGAACAGAACCACATGTTCGTCGATCATTACCTGGACACCGAGTTCGACCTGTCGATGGTCATGTTCATCGCCACCGCCAACGTCCTCCACACGATTCCGCGGGCGCTCCAGGACCGCATGGAAGTGATTCAGCTCTCGGGTTACACGGAACTCGAAAAACTCGAGATCGCCAAGCGGTTCCTTGTCAGAAAGCAGCTGGAAGCCACGGGACTGACGCACAGCGAAATCCAATTCGCCGACGATTCCCTGCTCGAGGTCATCCGCAAATACACGCGGGAGTCCGGCGTGCGGAATCTCGAGCGGGAGATTGCCAACATCTGCCGGAAGACCGCCAAGAAGATCGTCATCGCAGAGGAAAAGCAGGCGGTTATTTCACCCGAGAGCGTGGAAAAACTGCTGGGCAAGCCCAAGTTCAGGCAGCAGGGCGCGACCGAGGGCAATCAGGTCGGGCTGGCCACCGGTCTCGCCTGGACCGAGGTCGGGGGCGAGGTCCTGCTCACCGAGGCAACGCTGATGGCAGGCAAAGGGCAGCTGACCATGACCGGCAAGCTGGGTGAGGTCATGCAGGAATCCGCCCGGGCGGCAATGACCTATGTCCGAAGCCGGGCCGCGGCCTACGGGATCGGGCGTGATTTTTATCGCAAGATGGACCTTCACATCCACATTCCCGAAGGGGCCATCCCCAAAGACGGCCCTTCCGCCGGCATTACGATGGCGACGACGATCGTTTCCGCCCTGACCAGGATTCCCGTGCGAAACGATGTCGCCATGACGGGTGAAATAACGCTGCGGGGCAAGGTGCTTCCGATCGGCGGCGTCAAGGAAAAGCTGCTCGCAGCGCACCGCGCGGGCATCAAAAACATCATTCTTCCGAAGGAAAACGAGAAAGATCTGCAGGATCTTCCGTCGGACATCCTGGAGACCATCAAAATCAACCTGGTGGAAACGATGGACGAAGTCCTGCACATCGCCCTGGAAAGACTTCCTGTGCCCCAGGGACAAGTATCGGAAATCACCGACCTAAAGGGCAACCGTCCGAACGAAAACGTCGCGCACTGAACACCACTCCGAACTCGGTTGCGGCTTGAGGTGGAGCCGGTCAGTACTTTCCGAGCCGGCCCGGGTTGACCGCGATGATTTCGAGCACGCTTCGGAAAATCGGGCGGCCAGGTTCGGACAAGCGTCGCATCCCGCATACATGCATGCAGAATTCGTCGCGTGTGCCGTAACGGACAAGGACTTCCCTCGCGGGGAAATGCCCGAGGTAGTCCTCGCGGGACGATCGAACGTAGGAAAATCCAGCCTGATCAACCGGCTGGCAGGAAGAAAAGGCATTGCCCGAACCAGCTCCACGCCGGGCAAGACTCAAAGTATCAATTTTTACCGGTTTGACGGTTCTTTTTATCTGGTCGACCTGCCGGGCTACGGTTACGCCAGGTCCGGAAAGGCGACAAGCCGAAAGTGGAGCCGTTTGATTGAACAGTATTTTCGGGTACGTTCGACCATTCGAATGGTCATCCATCTCGTGGACGCTCGACTCGGACCCACGAATCTTGACCTGGAACTCGAGGAATGGCTGGACGGACTCAGGATGCCGCGCCTGATCGTTGCCACGAAGGCAGACAAGCTTTCCGGCAACAGGAGGGCAGTCCAACAACGCCTGATTTCGGCGATGTTTCACGGGGCGCCGGTAATCATGGCCTCCGCGGTAACCGGCATCGGATGCAAAGAACTTTGGATGCGGGTGGTCGACGCCACCCGAGGCAGATAACCTGCGAGTGAATTCCCCGAGAGTAAAACCTATAACTCGCCGCATCACTCCCCCCCGGAGGGTAGTTACTTATGTCAGAAGCGACGCAACGTCGAAAAGATAACGGTCGCGAGAACAACCGCGAAAACAACAGAGAAAATAACCGGGAAAGTGCCCGGGAAGGTCGCGAGGGGCGCGAAAACGCCCGGGAACCCCGCGAGGGGCGCGAGAGCGCACGCGAGAGTCGCGAAGGCCGGGAAAATGCCCGCGAGACCCCGCGGGAAACCGGTCGGGAGAACCGCGAAGGCCGGGAACCCAGCAAAGACAACGGCCACCTGAATATCCGCGACCTGAAGGAAATGAACATCTCTGCCCTGACCCAGATTGCCAAGGACCTCAACGTTCCGGGCTACACCGGCATGCGCAAACAGGAGCTGATATTCCAGATCCTGAAGGCCCAAACCGAGCAGAGCGGGCTGATTTTTTCCGAAGGTGTGTTGGAATGCCTGCCCGAGGGTTTCGGATTCCTGCGAGCCCCGGACTACAACTACCTTCCGGGCCCGGACGACATCTACGTCTCGCCTTCCCAGATCCGCAAGTTTGATTTGAGGACGGGAGATACGGTTTCGGGGCAGATCCGCCCCCCGAAGGACGGGGAGCGCTACTTCGCCCTGATCAAGGTCGAAGCGGTAAACTTCGAGCATCCCGATGCAGCCAAGGACAAGATCTTTTTCGACAACCTCACGCCGCTTTACCCGCATGAAGCATTCAGGCTCGAAACCACGGCGGAGAACCTCTCGGGCCGGGTCATGGACATGCTTGCGCCCATCGGCAAGGGGCAGCGCGGCTTGATCGTGTCGCCACCGCGCACGGGAAAAACCATGCTCCTCCAGGCAATCGCGAACTCGATCGCCAGGAACCACCCCGACGTCGTGCTGATCGTCCTCCTGATCGACGAGCGTCCCGAAGAGGTGACCGACATGCAGCGCTCGGTCAAAGGCGAGACCATCAGTTCCACCTTCGACGAACCCGCGGCGAGGCACGTCCAGGTGGCCGAAATGGTTCTCGAAAAGGCGAAGAGATTCGTGGAGCACAAGCGGGACGTCGTGATCCTGCTCGATAGCATCACCCGGCTCGCCCGCGCTTACAACACCATCGTGCCTCCCAGCGGGAAGGTACTCTCCGGAGGTGTCGACAGCAACGCACTGCAGCGCCCCAAGCGCTTTTTCGGGGCGGCGCGCAACATCGAGGAGGGCGGCAGCCTGACCATCATCGCGACCTCGCTCATCGACACGGGCAGCCGAATGGACGATGTCATTTTCGAGGAATTCAAAGGCACGGGCAACATGGAGCTGCACCTTGACCGGAAGCTCGTCGACCGGCGCGTATTCCCCGCGATCGACATCAACAAATCGGGCACGAGAAAGGAAGAGCTGCTTCTGCCGACCTCCGACCTGAACCGAATCTGGATTCTCAGGAAGGTTCTCAACCCGCTGTCGGTCACCGAAAGCATGGAGCTCCTGCTCGAAAAGCTGTCCAAGACAAAGTCGAATGCCGAGTTCCTGAACTCCCTGGCGACCGGTTAGGTCCGGAACGAATCCTGACCTACAGCTACGGACCAGGAGCGCACTTCCCATCGACTTACCAGCCCGTTGATGACGTAGGGATCGCTGCGCGCGAAATTCTCGGCCACCGAACCGCTCGGGGCTCGGAATATGAGCAGAGCCGTGTCCACGGGATCGACAAAAGCCCCTCCCATCAAGAGCTCGCCGCGGCCGTGAGACTCGCGCGCAAGCTTGAGATGCTCGTCCCGGAATGAGACCCTGCGCGCGACATAGTCTTCCACTACATGGTAAATCAATGCGTAGTACCCCACTGTCTCGCTCCCTCCTTTAATATAAGATTTTAAACACGGAACCGGACGATGCGCAAAAACTGAACCACAAATATCCCCAAGACCGCAAAGAAAATACTCAAGGAAACCACCCGTGCTTTGTTTCTTCGAGGCCTTTGCGGCCTTTGTGGTTCAATTGAAAATGCCTTTTGCATGCGCGGCTCTCGTGATAAAAGGGCGCTCACACCAGCCGGAGGACAATCCGATGAGGAGTCAATTCGTCAGAGCGGGTATCCGCTCTGCAGCCTTGTGGGCACTTCCGATGCTTGCGTCATTTGCCGCCGGACCCGAATCGGTTCCGACGCGACTGTTGCGCACGCCTACGATCAGCTCAACGCAGATTGCATTCGCCTATGCCAACAATATCTGGGTAGTAGATCGAACCGGCGGCATGGCGCGCCGCCTCACGAGCTTTCAGGGGCAGACTTCGAATCCGCACTTTTCGCCCGACGGCAACTGGATCGCCTTCAGCGCCGAGTATGCCGGGAATGTCGACGCTTATGTCGCGCCCGCGGGAGGCGGAGAACCGCGGCGCCTGACGTGGCATCCCGGTGCCGACCTGGTGCAGGGCTGGACCCCCGACGGAAAGGCGGTGCTTTTCTCGTCTTCTCGCGCAACCTGGGCGCCGAGCCCCGCTCCGCGCTTCTGGACGGTGCCGGCAGTGGGAGGAGTCGAGGAGCCCCTGCCTCTGCCGCGCGCGTTCCAGGGCAAGCTCTCTCCCGACGGTTCCCACGTCGCCTACCGGATGAACAGTTCGTGGGACGAGGAGCGCCGCAACTATCGCGGCGGCCAGAACAGGCCGATCTGGATCGTCGATCTCAAGACCTTCGATCTGCAGTCCCCGCCGTGGACCGACTCGAAAGACACCGACCCTGCCTGGCTGGGCGACACCGTCTACTTCATCTCGGACCGCGACGGCGTGGCAAACGTCTGGGCCTTCGACACAAAGACCCGGAAGCTGACTCAAATAACGAAGTTTGCCGATTTCGACGTCAAAGCGATTGATTCCGGCGCCGGCGCCATCGTCTTCGAACAGGCCGGAACCATACACGAATTGGAGCCGAAAAGCGGCAAAGAACACGTGGTGAACATCATCGCCGCCGGCGATTTCCCATGGATGATGCCGCATTGGGAGGATGTAACGAGCCGCATGACCAACCTCGCACTTTCCCCCACCGGCAAACGCGCCGTGGTCGAGGCGCGCGGAGAAATCTTCACGATCCCGGCTGAGAAGGGGGACGTGAGGAATCTGAGCCGTTCGAGCGGCTCTGCTGAGCGCGACCCGGCATGGTCCCCGGACGGCAAGTATGTTTCCTATTTCAGCGACAAGTCGGGCGAATACAGGCTCGTGATCGAGGCTCAGGACGGAATCACACCCCCGCGCGAGATCGAGCTGCCGAATCCCGCACACTACTACACTCCCTGCTGGTCCCCGGATTCGAAGAAGATCGTCTATACCGATACAAACCTGCACGTGTGGGTACTCGACATCGCGAGCGGACAGTCCAAGGTCCTGGGCAACGATCCATGGATGGTGCCGCAGCGCACCCTCAATCCGGTCTGGAGCCCGGATTCGAAATGGGTTGCCTACTCGAGCCGCCTCAGGTCGCTCTACCACGCCATCTTCGTAAGCAACGTCGAAACGGGAGAGACCAGGCAGGTCACGGACGGACTAGCCGACGCGGTCTGGCCCGCGTGGGACGCAGCCGGCAAGTATCTGTGGTTCCTCGCCTCGACCGATTTCGGGCTGCGCTCGCAATGGCTGGACATGACTTCCTATGATCACAACGAGAACTTCGGGGTGTACTTCGCGATTCTCAAGAAGGGCGAGGCAAGCCCCCTGCTTCCGGAGAGCGACGAAGATGCCGGGGTTGCGAGCTCTTCCGGCGGCGGTGCAGACAGCCGCGGAGGCCGTGGCGGCGCCGGATCCGCAACGGCGGAGAATGCAGATACCCGTGGCGACCAGCCCGGGCAGACCGGACGCGCGGCGCGCGCCCCCGTGGTCGTGCAGATCGACTTCGACGGCGTGCAGCAGCGCATCGTTTCGGTGCCCGGAATCCCCGAACGCCAGTACTCGAATCTGAGCGCCGGCGCTGCGGGCACAATCTATTATCTCGAGCAGCCCTCCGGCGGCGGACGCGGGCCGGGCGGAGGCAATGAATTGCACCGGTATCGCCTGAGCGACCGCAAGGCGGCGTTGTTCGTTTCCGGAGTCGCGGCATACGCCGTCAGCACAGACGGGCACAAACTGCTGTATCGAACCGGAGGCGGCGCCGGGGGTCCTGGCCGCCGTGGCAGTCCCGCCGGCGCCGTGCCGGGTCTCTTCATCGTGGACGCCGACAAAAATCCTCCGCAGGCGGGACAGGGACGCCTGAACGTCAACCTGAGCATGTACCTTGATCCGAAGGAAGAGTTCAAACAGATCTTTAACGAAGGGTGGCGCAACCAGCGGGATTACCTCTACGTGCCGAACGTGCACGGCACGGACTGGGCCAAAGACAAGGAAATGTACGGCAAGCTCCTCCCGTACGTAATGCATCGCGCCGATCTGAATTACCTGCTCGACAACATGGGATCCGAGATCGCGATCGGCCATTCCTATGTACGCGGGGGCGATATGCCTGAAGTACCCCAGTTGACCGCCGGACTGCTCGGCGCGGATTTCGCCGTCGAAAGCGGACGCTACAAGATCACGAAGATCTATGACAGCGAGAGCTGGAATCCCGATCTGCGCGCGCCCCTGGCCGAGCCGGGCGCGGAGGTGAGCGTCGGCGACTACATCCTCGCGGTCAACGGCGTCGACCTGAGGGCGCCGGACAACATCTACCGGCTCCTGGACGGAACCGCGAACCGGCAGACCGTGTTGACGGTCAACAACAGGCCGACGACAGACGCCGCCCGCCAGGTGACCGTCGTTCCCGTTGCAAGCGAACAGGCGCTGCGCACGCGGGACTGGGTGGAGGAAAACAGGCGGACAGTCGAGAGGCTGTCCGGCGGACAATTCGCCTACGTGTACCTCCCCAACACCGGTCAGCCCGGGTACGCCAGCTTCAACCGCTACTACTTCTCGCAGCAGGACAAGAAGGGCGCCATCGTGGACGAGCGATTCAACGGCGGCGGCTCCGCGGCGGACTACATCGTCGATGTGCTGCAGCGCGACTTCGACGGATACTTCAACAACGTTGCGGGAGATCGCTTCCCGTTCACCAGCCCTTCGGCCGGAATCTGGGGTCCAAAGGTGATGATCATCAACGAAATGGCCGGTTCGGGCGGCGACCTGATGCCTTACATGTTCAAGCACAGGAAGCTCGGCCTGCTCGTAGGCAAGCGCACCTGGGGCGGATTGGTTCACACTGCCGACACGCCGGTTTTCGTGGACGGCGGATCGATGATCGCGCCCCGCGGCGGCTTTTTTGATCGCGACGGAAAGTGGGCAGTGGAAAATGAAGGCGTGGCCCCGGACATCGACGTGGAAAACTGGCCCAAGGATGTGATTGCCGGACACGATCCACAGTTGGAGCGCGCGGTCCAGGAAGCGATGCGCCTGCTCAAGGAACAGCCGGTGAGGAGGCTCACGAGTGAGCCTCCCCCTCCGACCTGGGGAAAACGTCGTAATTAAAAACCACCAGCAGGACGCCAGGCAAACAGGTCACTTGGCGTCGCGGTGCCTTGGTCGCTAACGGCAGATGGATTCGTTGCCCTGCCGGACAATCCGCATGGTGTGGCGTTCGCCCCTGGGATTGAGGATCCGGATCCGATCGCGATCGACAGAAAACCGGACGGTTCGATCTACCGTCAGGCCCGATTTGTCCGGACTCATCCTGGAGACCGCGGAATAGGCCTTGCCGCCGGACGACACGCAGTATGCCCACCAGATGTCGCCCCGGCCGCCCTTTCTCTTTCCGGAAGATTCGGGGTTCTCGCCATGCCCGCTGAGGTTCGCGGACACGATCTTCCCGGTCTGCCATTGGACTTTCTCCCGGGAATGGGAGAGTTGGTTCGAGGACACGAGTGCAACGATGCACACGGCGGAAATAGCCAGTCCGATTCTGTTCACAGGTCTTGCTCCACGTTTCATTGCCCCTGGCGCCCGGGTATGCCGGTGGTCGAAGAGACCCGTAACTTCCGCTGATTCTGTCCGGCTCGCTCGAATTCTTCGCCAAGACGCCCGTCCTCGAGCATCCGACGCATTTGTTCCAGATGCCGGATAAATTCATCGAACGCCAGGACAATGTTATCGCGGTTTGTCCGGAATATCCCCTCCCAAATCGAATAAGGGCTGCCGGCAAGGCGAACCATGTCACGCAAGCCGCTCCCGAATATGTCGGGTTCGTGAGTGCAGGCAAAGTTTGCCAGCGCCGTGGAGAGCAGTTGCGGCAGGTGGCTCACTCGGGCAACGAGGCGGTCGTGCTCCTCGGGCGTCATTACGAACGTTCGCGCCCCGAGGATTTCCGCAAAGGACTCCAGGCGCCGGAGGTTTTGAGGAGCGCTTCCGGGCCTCGGGCAAAAAACGTAGGGCGCTCCTTCGAACAGACCGGCCAGTGAGTTCTCCATGCCCGCGACTTCCCTGCCGGCGACCGGGTGCCCTCCGATGAACTCGACGGATGCTGGCAGGCTGCGCCATGCGGTTTCGCAAATCGTCCTCTTGGTACTTCCCACATCGGTAAGCACGGTCCCTGGAGGAATCCAATCAGCGATGATTTCCAGCATTTCGACGATCTGCCCGATCGGCGTGGCAAGGATCACAAGGTCGCAGTCTTGCAGGCCCTCGAATCCGCCGGCGACTCTGTCGACGATCCCTATCTCGCGTGCCCTCCGCAGACGTTCCTCGTTGCGACCGATCCCGATGATCTCGACCGGGCAGGATGCTTTTTTGAGCGCGAGCCCAATCGATCCGCCGATAAGCCCGACGCCCACAATCCCCACTCTCGAAAACGGCAGATTCATAAGTGACCCGTACAGCGCATCAGTTGAAATTGACGATTGAAAAACCGGGATATGGAATCGCCAACTGTAAATCGTCAATGTATTGTGCGGTGCACCGCCGAGGCGATCAGCTTGAGCTCGCTCATCAGATCCTTGAATTGCTCGGGAAAAAGCGACTGGGCGCCGTCGCAAAGCGCATTCTCAGGATCAGGATGCACCTCGATCAGCAGGCCGTCCGCCCCGGCGGCCACGGCGGCTCGCGCCATCGGAGCAACTTTGTCTCGCCTGCCCGTGCCGTGGCTTGGATCGACCACGATCGGCAGATGGCTGAGCTTCTGGACCACGGGAATGGCCGAAAGATCGAGGGTGTTGCGGGTATAGCTTTCAAAGGTCCGAATTCCCCGCTCGCACAATATCACCTGGTGGTTTCCCCCGGTCATGATGTAGTCGGCGGCCAGAAGGAGCTCCTCGATGGTGGCGGACATCCCGCGCTTGAGCAGCACCGGTTTGTCGATCTTGCCGAGTTCCTTCAGCAGGTTGAAATTCTGCATGTTGCGCGCGCCGACCTGGAGGATGTCGGCATGCTCCTGAAAAAGCGGGATCTGGGTGTGATCCATCACCTCCGAGATCACGAAAAGATTGTTCTTTTTCGCTGCTTCCGAGAGCAGCTTCAGGCCTTCCTCCCCCATTCCCTGGAAGCTGTGCGGCGAGGTACGAGGCTTGAACGCTCCGCCGCGCAGTATGCGGACCCCCACCTTGGCGACCGCCTCGGCTGCGGCATGGACCTGCTCGCGGCTTTCCACCGAACACGGGCCGGCCATCACCACTACGTCGTTCGATCCGATGCGGACGTCCCCGATCTTGACGACCGTTCCATCCGGCTTGAAGGTCCTGCTGCAGAGTTTGTAGGGCTGGGTGATGCGCACCACCTCTTTCACGCCGTCGAGGAGCTCGTAATCTCTGTGGTCGACAATCTTGCCGCCTACGACGCCCAGGACCGTCCGCTCCACGCCGGTGGAGCGGTGCACGTCGAAACCCTCCCGAATGAGGCGATCGATGACCTGCTGGATCTGCTGTTCCGACGCATTACGCTGCATGACAATAACCATGAATCTCCCCCCGAGAAGTTGACGATTTACGATTGGAATCCAGATGACAGGCAAGCCTGTCTTCGTCTGTCGCTCGATGACGGTGTCTCCATCGGACGTAATTTTCAGCCGTCAATCGTCAATCGTAAATCGTCAATCCTCACTTGTTTTCTTTTTCCGCAGTTAGTCGCTCAATTCGCCTTGATTCGTCGATGATGCGCTCGAACAGCCGGCGTACACCGGTCGGGTCGAGGGGCCCGCAATTGACTTTGAGCATCATGTCGACGATCACTTGCTCGCGCTCGGGATCGTAGATCGCCAATCTCAGCCGTCTTTTGATTCTGCCGATCTCGATCGCGCAGTTCGCCCTCCGGTTCAGCAGATCGATCAGCTGAAGGTCCAGGGCGTCGATGCGGGAGCGCCATTCCGCGAATTCGTCCTCTTCAGGCTTGCCCATCGTTTCCTCCTGTCAACCAGCGGCAGAAGTTGCTCACGTCGGAGACCAGGTCTTTCGAGTCCCGGTTCTTTTCTATTCTGGATACGATGGCGCTTCCCACGACAGCGCCCTCTGCGATCTCCCAGACGGATCTCACCTGTTCCGGACGCGAAATGCCGAACCCAACGGCGACGGGCAGGCGCGCATGGAGCCGCACTCGCTCCACGGTCGACAGGATGGAGTCCGAGAGCTTTTCCTGCGCGCCCGTGACTCCGGTCCTCGAGACGATGTAGACAAATCCGCGGCAGCAGCTCGATATGAGCGCGGCCCGCTCCGGTGTGCTGGTCGGAGCCACGAGAAAGATCGTGTCGAGTTCGCTGCGGTCCAGGCACAGACGGTACTCCCCGCTCTCCTCTGGCGTGAGGTCCGTGATCAATACCCCGTTCGCCCCAGCCTGGTGCGCGTCCCGCGCAAATCGCTCGACGCCGTACTGCAAGATCGGATTAAAGTAGCTGAAGATGACCAGTGGAATCCCGGTATTGCGCCGAATTTCGCGGATTGCCTCGAGGTGATCCGCGAGCCGGTAACCGTGTCGCAAGGCGCGTTCGGAAGAGCGCTGGATTGTCGGTCCGTCGGCGAGCGGGTCGGAAAATGGAATTCCGAGCTCGACGATGCTCGACCCGGCCCGCTCGAGCTCCGCCACTAGACGAACCGTCGTCTGGATGTCGGGATCTCCGGAGGTGATGAAGGGAATAAAGGCCTTCTTTCCACTGCTGTGAAGATCCGCAAAAGTTCTCGCGATCGCTCGATCCACCTCAAATCCTTTCAATTGACGATTGATGATTGACGATTTGGGCCCGCTGGTTCCAATCGTCAATCGTCAATTCCGTTATCGGTTGATCATGAATCGGCCGACTTCGTTAGTATTTCCGAAACCTGCGCAACATCCTTGTCGCCTCGGCCGGACAGATTCACCACCACGATGGTGTCTCTGTCCAGTCGTGGCCCGATGCGGAGCAGCTCCGCGATCGCATGAGCGCTCTCCAGAGCCGGAATGATACCCTCGAGGCGGCTGAGCAATTGGAACGCTTCCAGCGCCTGTTCGTCGGAAATCGAAGTGTACTCCACTCGCCCGGCATCGTGGAGCAGGGCATGCTCGGGGCCCACGCTTGCGTAGTCGAGTCCCGCGGACACGGAATGAGTGCCCGCGATCTGCCCGCTCTCATCCTGCAGGACGTAGCTCAAGGTGCCTTGAAGAACCCCTCTTCTCCCGCCGGCAAACCGGGCGGCGTGTTGACCGAGCGCGGTGCCGCGCCCTCCGGCTTCGACTCCGATCATGCGCACGCCGGGATCCCGTAGAAAATCGTGGAACAGGCCAAGGGAGTTGCTCCCGCCTCCGACGCACGCCAGCAGCAGGTCGGGCAGCCGCCGCTCTGCCTCCAGCACCTGCTGCCTCGTCTCCCTTCCGATCACCGCCTGAAAATCGCGCACCATCATGGGATAGGGGTGCGCTCCCAGGACCGAGCCAAGGAGGTAGTGGGTGTCACGCACGTTGGTCACCCAGTCTCTCATGGCTTCGTTGATGGCGTCTTTCAACGTCCTGCTTCCCGACTCGACGGGCGTTACCTTCGCACCAAGCAACCGCATGCGGAAGACGTTGAGCTCCTGCCGGCGCATGTCTTCCGTTCCCATGTAAACCTCGCACGTCATTCCGAAAAGGGCGCACACGGTGGCCGTTGCCACGCCGTGCTGGCCCGCGCCGGTCTCCGCGATGATGCGCTGCTTGCCCATGCGTCGGGCCAGGAGCGCCTGTCCCAGGGCGTTGTTGATCTTGTGCGCGCCGGTATGATTGAGATCCTCGCGCTTGAGGTAGATCCTCGCCTTTCCCAGATGCCCCGCCAGGCGCCTGGCAGGCGTCAGGGGCGTCGGACGCCCCGAGTATGTCCTGAACAATGCGTTCAGCTCCGCAGAAAACGACGGGTCGATGCATGCCTCTTCATAGGCCCGCTCGAGTTCCTGCAACGGGCCCATCAGCGTCTCCGGAACGAAACGCCCTCCGTAGGGACCGAAATGTCCCCCGGCGTCCGGAACGCCAGGTTCCGTCGCGTCAGAGGTTTTCACAGGCATGGTTCACCTCTCTCATGAATGCTCGCAGTTCGGAAGGGTCCTTTTTCCCGGGACTTCGCTCCACGCCGCTGCATACGTCCACGGCATACGG
>Ga0316628_100003216_pt1 | contig 12505 bp, 13 predicted proteins | sample OWC_Aug_M2_C1_D5_FD_207648 | JGI IMG/M metagenome (GOLD analysis project Ga0316628, IMG submission 207648) | Wetland soil microbial communities from Old Woman Creek delta, Ohio, United States - OWC_Aug_M2_C1_D5_C | ecosystem: Environmental > Terrestrial > Soil > Wetlands | place: USA: Ohio...
CAGGGTTGCGCAGGAAATCGCACTGCGGGAAGCGGACTGGGGCGGATCAGGGGGATGTTGCGCAGATGAGGGTGTCAGGGATCGTTCGAGCCATGCTGGCCGCAGTCTGTGCGTTGGCCGGCCCCTTGCTTTTTTCAGCCGCCGGAACCCCTGTATCCCAGCAGGCCAATTGGACGCTGGAAAATGTTCTCAAGCAGATGGACGCGCAGGCGTCGAATTTCCGAAGTCTCACGGCCGATCTGGAAAGAACGAAAGTCACGGTGGTGGTCAACGATAAGTCCACCGAGTCCGGCAGAATCCTGGTTCGGCGGGACGACAAGATGCGCATCGAACTGACCCAGCCGGATCCGCGAACCATCCTGCGCAACGGCGACAATTTTTATATCTACAATCCTAAAATCCGCCGCGTCGAGGAATACAATCTCGGCAAGAAAAAATCCGTGGTGGACCAGTTCCTGCTGCTGGGTTTCGGAACCTCGGGAAACTCGCTGAAGCAAAGCTACGTTATCACCCTGCAGGGCGAAGAGACGCTCGACAGCCGCAAAGTCATTTTGCTGGAACTCGTGCCCAAGACGGATGAAGTGCGGCAGCAGCTTTCCAGAATTCAGTTGTGGCTGGACGAATCCTCGTGGCTTCCGGTGCAGCAGCAGTTTTTTGAAACGGGATCGGGCGATTATTTCATCATTCGCTACAAGAATATGGCGCGGAACGTGAAGATTTCCGATAACGAGTTCAAACCCCACTGGCCGCACGGCACCACGAAGATCCAGCCGTAGTAAGGTTTCTCCTCACCGGCGCATTGCTCCGTGTCTCCATGCCCGGCTCTATTGTTTGCCGGATAATCAAATTTGTTGTCATTCCGAACCCGCTCCTGCGGGTGAGGAATCCCTCCGGGTTTGAAGCCTAAGAGAAAGAGGGATTCCTCACCCGCAGGAGCGGGTTCGGAATGACAATTTTTTATTTGTTGCAGTACTTTTACCCTTTCGCACGAATCGCGGCTTCCGCAATGTTTGCTATCATGATTCCCTCAGCCGCGTCAGGGAGAATTGACGTGCATTCGGTACACGAAACATCCGCGATTAATCCTGCCTATCTCGAAGACGCTTCTGGTTTTCGAGGCCACGCCGAGCGCCTGTTCCTTCCCGATGACGAACAAGGCGTCGCCGAAATATTGCGGCGCGCCACTTGCGACGGGATTCCCGTGACACTTTCCGGCGCCGGAACCGGCGTGACGGGCGGGCGCGTGCCGCAGGGCGGCTGGCTGTTATCCCTGGAAAAATTCTCGCGCCTCGAAATCAAGCAAGGAACGGCGTTTGCCGGCGCGGGAGTGCTGCTTCGCGATCTGCAAGCCGCGGCGGCGGCGACGCGGCAATTCTACGCGCCCGATCCCACGGAGATGACGGCTTGCGTCGGCGGCACGATTGGCACGAACGCCAGCGGCTCGCGCAGTTTCAAGCACGGCGCGACGCGCCGGCACGTTTTGGGGCTTCGCGTGGTCCTGTCGAGCGGTGAAATCCTGCACGTTCGCCGCGGGCAAGGCGTTGATTTTGCGATCCCTTCGATTTCCGTTCCGCGCAGCACGAAACACGCGGCCGGCTACACCCTTGCCGCCGGGATGGATTGGATCGATCTGTTTGTAGGCTCCGAAGGCACCCTGGGGGTTGTCACCGAGGCGGAACTGCAATTGCTCCCCGCTCCGGAATCGGTGCTGGGCGGCGTGATTTTTTTTGCAAACGACGCCGACGCGCTGGATGCCGTCGACGACTGGCGCGCGAATGCCACGCCGCGAATGATCGAATATTTTGACCGCCCTTCGCTGGATCTTCTGCGCGCACGCTTCCCGGAAATTCCGTCCACGGCCGCCGCGGCTCTTCTCGTCGAGCAGAACCTGGAAAGCGAGGACGATCCTGAAACATCGCGCTGGCTCGCGCGCATCGAGCGCGCGAAGGCGCTCGTGGACGGATCCTGGTTCGGTACGTCAAACGCGGACCGCGAGCGGTTTCGATTGTTCCGTCACGCGTTGCCGGAACTGGTGAACGAAACGTTGCGCCGGAGCGGCTGCCTGAAAATGGGCTCCGATTGCGCGGTGCCCGTGGAATGCAACCGGGAGATGCTGGATTTCTACCGCGCGCGGCTCGACGAGAAATTTCGCGGACGTTACGTGATTTTCGGCCACATCGGCGACGCGCACCTGCACGTCAATATTCTCCCTGAGAAAGAAGAATCCGCGGAGGCCGCGGAAATCCTGCTGGATTTCGCGCGGAAAGCGGTCGAACTTGGCGGCAGCGTGTCAGCCGAACACGGTCTCGGCAAACGCAAGGCTCACTTGCTCGCGATTCAATATTCACCGGCGGAAATCGAAGCGATGAGGGCCGTCAAGCGCCGCCTGGACCCGTCCTGGATTTTGGGCCGCGGCACGCTATTCCCGGAGCAGGCCGGCTAATTTCCCGCCGCGGTCTTGCGCGCTTTCGCCGATCCTTTTTCCTGCGTCGAGACGGCTTGTTCCTGGCGCAGCAATTGTTCCTTGCGCTTCAGGCCCCAGCGGTATCCGCCGAGCGATCCGTCCTTGCGCACCACGCGATGGCACGGCACCACGATGGCGGCGGGATTCGTGGCGCACGCCCGAGCCACGGCACGCGTCGCTTTTGGACGGCCCAGCACGCGCGCCATTTCCGAATACGTGCGCGTGGTCCCAGGCGGAATCGCGCGCAAAGCTTCCCACACGCGCCGCTGGAACGCCGTGGCCGCCACATCCGTGGGCAAATCAAGATGCGGGTTCAGACCCGCAAGGTGGCGCACAATCGCGCGCACCCATTCGGAATGCTCTCCGGAGCCGCGCCGGATTTCCGCGTGAGGATATTCCTCGCGCAATGCCGCGGTCAGCCGCGCGTCATTTTCTCCCAGGCTCACGGCGGAAATGCCGCGGCTGGTTTCGGCCACCAGTACGCGGCCGAGAACGCTATCCGCAATCGTGTAGGAAATATTCATTCCGCGGCCGCCCCGGCCATAGGTGCCGGGCGTCATTCCGAGTTGCGCATTCGATTGCTCGTACAGGCGGCTCGCGGAGCCGTAGCCCGCTTCATACAGTGCAGTGGTCACGTCGGTTTCCTTTCTCAAACTGGATTTCAGCCGCGCCCCGCGAATCGCGTCGGCGTATTGCCGCGGCGTAATGCCCATGGCCTTGCGAAACGTGCGCTGAAGGTGCGCCGCGCTGAGCCCCGCCACGGCGGCCAGGCGTCGAAGGCCGGCGCGGCCTTCTTCGCTCGTTTCGATCTCCCGGCACACGCGCCGGATCATTTCCGCTTGCGCATCGCGCCGTTCCCGTTGCGGATGGCAGCGCCGGCAGGGGCGAAACCCGGCGCGCTCGGCCTCTTCGGGCAAAGCGAAGAGCGCCACGTGTTTCGCGTTCGGGCGCCGCGAGGCACACGACGGGCGGCAATAAATTCCCGTGGTGCGCACGCCATAAACAAATACACCGTCGCTCTGCGCATCCCTTGAAGCAACTGCCGCGAGAAATTTGCGCCGCAGGCTTGCGGGAAAAACCGATGGCGCGCTGGAAAGCGTCTTCACGGATCGACTGGCTCCTTCTGCCTTCACCATATCGGAAATCTGTCCCGGCGTGCTATCCGAATCTTGCGGCCAAACTGCGAACTGTTTTTGCTGCTCGGAATTGAAAAATTGCACGAAAGGTAGCGCTCGACAGTTGTGCATTAGGACAAGTCAGAGGGAACGCGAATTGACGAAATGTTTTGCGCGGAGGATAGTGTCTGCGGGCGATGCCAGAAGCGTACTGAACAGGGGAAACCTATGCGCACTGGTCGACATCCAAAAATTATGCACCGATCCGACACCACTAGCGGCGGCGAATCAACAGCAATCGAGAATCCTCCGGCAAATTCCGGAACCTCCATGATGGAGGCCCCCTCGTGGACCACGCGCGCCAAGCCGAAAGGCATGGCGCGGGTTCCCACGCATGCGGTGCGCCCGGTAGCGGAGCGGCGCAGCTACACGCGCGCCAAACTCAGCCTGCCCCTGCGCGTCAAGCGCATTGCGGGCCAGCGCGAGCATCGGCACCAGCCCCTGCGGACCACCAATATCAGCTCGAGCGGCGTACTTTTTCTTTGTCCCCAGCATATTGAGCCGGGAACTCCCGTGGAAATCGAAGTCTACTTGGTGGACAGGCCATTGGGCCGCGGCACGGTACGAATGACGACCGAAGCCCACGTGGTGCGAGCCGAGCCGGCGCCGCGCTCCGGTTGGCACAGCGTCGCCGTGTGCTTCGATGACATCTCCTTTCATCGGGAAGAAACCGTTCCCTCCCATCTTCAAAAGCGGTAAGTGAATTTTTCTCTTTTCTCATGTTATTTTTCTTTCTGAAAAAATCAGAACCATCCGCGGCAGCCTCGTGAAAGCTGGAAGCCATCATATGGCCATGAACCGAAAGCGCTCCATCGAATGCATTCTGTTTGATTGGGACGGCACGCTGCTGGATTCCTTCGCGGCCGACGCGCGGGCCTACCAGCACATGTTCAGCGCGCTGGGAATGGCCTGGAGCATGGAAGAACTCAAGCGGCACTATTCCCCGAACTGGCACCGCGTGTACCGCGCGGCGCGGCTGGCGCGCTCAAAATGGGAGGAAGCCGACCGACTGTGGATGCAGTCTTATAAAAAACAGCGGCCGGAACTGCAGCCCGGCGCGCTCCGCGTGCTGCGCACGCTGGACCGCCGTTTCACGCTGGCGCTGGTATCGAGCGGAAGCCGCGTGCGCGTCCGGCGGCAACTTCGCGAGCATAAAGTTTCGGCGATTTTCCAGGCAAAAGTGTGCAGCGAGGATGCGCCGCGCCGCAAGCCACATCCCGCCCCGCTGCACACGGCGCTGGACCTGCTCCGCCTTGCGCCCGAAGTGTGCGTCTACGTTGGCGACGCCCCCGAGGATATTGAGATGGCGCATCGCGCAGGAGTGCGCGGCATCGGAGTACTCGGCGGATCGCCCGTCCCGGAACGGCTTCGCGCAGCGGAGCCCGACGCGATGATCGAAACCATAGGCGAATTGCCGGCATTGCTGAGGAGGTTTTAGTAGAACAGGCTTCAGCCTGTTTGCTTTTCGTACCTGCAGCCCCAAAGAAGACATGCTGAACATGCTGCGGAAAAAAATACTGTCATTCCGAGGCGTGTTCTTCGCCGAGGAATCCCCCATTCTGTTGACTGTAAACCCCAGAGAAATTCCCCGGCATGAAGCGCGCCCTGGAATCACGATTTGTTAATTTCTTTCGCAGCCCGCGAAGCCCGTTCGCCTAGCTCGTCTTCCCCGCGTACTGCAATTTCACCCGCGCGCTTTTTTCCGCCACCGATTTCGCCAGTTCTTCCTTGTAAACGGTGAGCCGCTCGGCAACTTCAGCGTCGGAGGTGGCCAGAATCTCCGCCGCAAAAATCGCCGCGTTGGTCGCGCCGGGCTTGTCGATGGCCATGGCCGCGACCGGAACTCCGGCGGGCATTTGCACGCTCGAAAGCAGCGAATCGATGCCGGAGAGAACGGTGGTGGCCATGGGCACCGCGACCACCGGCAGCGTGGTGATGGCCGCGACCACGCCCGCCAGATGCGCCGCGCCGCCCGCCGCTACGATCACCACTTTCAGGCCGCGCGACACCGCCGTCGACGCGTATTCGTGTGTGCGCGCCGGAGAGCGATGCGCCGACGTCACTTCAATTTCGTACGGGATGCCGAATTTCTCCAGCATTTTTGCCGATTCGCTCATCACCGGCAGATCCGTGTCCGATCCCATGATTATGCCCACCAGGGGCCTGCCGCCGTTTTTCGATGATTTTTGACCGCTCACTCGATTGCTCCTTTGGATAATTTTGTCATTTCATTTCGTGGCGCGCGTCATCCCGCGTGCTCTTGCGCTTCTGCTTCTTGCGAGGCGCGCTCGTCGACCAGTTCGATGCGCTCGCCCCGGCGAATTTTTCCGGACTCCACAACCCGGCACAAGATCCCGCGCCGCCCGCGAAGCCTTTCCTGCAAGCCCTCGCGAATTTCATCCATTTGATGGCACGGCGTGCACGGCTTCGTAATTTCCAGCAGAGCTTCGCCCGCGCGGATGCGCTGCCCCAGCAACAATCTGGAAAGATCGATCCCGCGCGTGGTGATATTTTCCTTGGCGCGTCCCGGGGGAATGCCAAACTCTTCGAGCGTCTCGATATCCATCAGCAGAACCTGCCGGCTGCTGCCGCTGCGTCCGTGAAGGCAGTCCCGGAATCCCTTGTTTTCGACGGCATGGACTTCCGCAAACTCCTGCACCGGTTCTCCGTGCGCCACCGATTGAAACAAGTGCAGAACTTCAGCCACGAGGCGCTTCTCCGGCGGGAAGCAGTTTGGCCAATCCCTTTGCTCCGATATCGGTGCGGAAATGCGCGCCTTCAAAATGAATTTTGTCCACGGCCTGGTACGCCTTGGCGATGGCCTGCTCGAGCGAAGGTGCTGTCGCCGTAACGCCCAGCACGCGCCCGCCGCTGGTCACGATGGAATCGCCCTCGCGTTTTGTCCCGGCATGAAAAACGGCCACGCCGGGCAGCGCCTTCGCGTCCGCAAGTCCTTCAATCTTCTTCCCGGTTTCAAAAGACCCCGGATAACCGCCGGAAGCCATCACCACGCAAACACTCGCGCCGGGTTTCCACGCGGGCTTGAACTCATGCAATTTTCGCGAAGCCGCCGCCTCCAGCGCCAATGCCAGATCGAAATCCATGCGCATCATCAGCGGCTGCGTTTCCGGATCGCCCAGCCGGCAATTATATTCCAGCACCATGGGGCCGCTAGCGGTGAGCATCAATCCGAAATACAGGAATCCCGTGTACGGAATGCCTTCCTCGGAAAGCCCCGCGATTGTCGGGCGCACAATATCCTTCACGATCATGGATTCATAGTGCGGCGTGATCATTCCGTCCACGGTGTACGCGCCCATGCCGCCGGTATTGGGGCCGCGGTCTCCGTCAAAGGCGCGCTTGTGGTCCTGCGTGGTCGCCATTGGCAGGAACGATTGGCCATCCGTCAGGATAATGAACGAAAGCTCCTCTCCCTGAAGCGCTTTTTCCAGCAGCACGCGCGAGCCGCCCGGGCCGAGTTCGTGCTTCTGCAAAACGCGGCGGATAAACGCTTCGGCCTCCGCGCGCGTTTCCGCGACCAGCACGCCTTTCCCCGCGCACAATCCGTCCGCTTTTACCACTACCGGCCAATCCACCGCGTCCAGCGCGCGAATGGCCTCTTGCGCGGAATCGAACGCGCCATATAGCGTCGCGTTCGGAATTCGGTGCCGGTCCATGAATTCCTTGGAAAAGATTTTGCTTCCCTCCAGGCGCGCATCGCTGCGCGCAGGGCCGACCAGGCGCATGCCGCGGCACTCGAACTTATTTCGGATTCCGGCGACCAGCGGCGCTTCCGGCCCCGCCACGGTCAGGTCCGGCTTCAATTGTTCGGCGAGCGCCACCAGGCCGGGGACGTCGTCCGCATTCACGGGAATGCATTCGGCGTCGCCGGCAATTCCGCCATTGCCCGGCGCGCACCAGATTTTTTCAACTTCGGGCGATTGGGCGAGCCGCCAAACCATCGCGTGCTCGCGTCCTCCGCTCCCGATCACGAGGATTTTCACAGTAGGGTCAAGATAGTCGGAGGGCTGTTGGCTGTCAACCCTGGAGGCATACGGGGCTGGAATCGCGCGGTTGTAAATTCGGATCGCGTCGCCGTTGCCGGCTAGCGCGCGGACCACGCCACGCCGTCGGGGTCGGTGCCAATGGGCATGGCGCCAAGAATCTTCCGCGAGGCCACGTCGATAAAGGTCAATTCATTGGCGCTCGCATTAGTGACGTACGCGTTGCGGCCATCGCGGGAGATGGAAACGCCGCTGGGAGCTTTTGATAAAGTCAGGCTGGCGAGGAGTTCGCGGTTGCGCGCGTCGAACACGGTGGTCTGATCGCTGCTGGCATTCGTGACCCAGACCTGCGCTCCGTCGGGCGTGAATTCCATTCGCTTGGGGCCTTTTCCGCCGCTCGGAAAGGACGCCACGATGGCATCGCTGGCCGTCGAAATGATTGCAATTTTGGCGTCGATGCGGCTGGCCGCCCACACTTCCTTGCCATCCGGCGAAATCGCGATGCCCTCCGTTCCGGGTCCCGTCGATACGATTTTTACTTCGCCCGTGCCGCGATCGATCACGCTTACGCTTCCCGAAACCGTGTTCGTCACGTAAAACTTTTTTTCATCCGGCGTGACCACGATCATGTGGCTGCGCACCTGATTCGTATTCCACGCGTGCAGTATCTTTCCCGTCGTGGAGTCCAGTTCGAGCACGGATTGCGGCGTCTCCGAGGTGACCCAGAGAATCTTTCCGTCATGGCTCGCGACCATGCCGTGAGGTCCCGTGTGCGTCCCCAGATCGAACGTGGTCTTCACCTTGCGGTCCACCAGATCGACGACGGTGATCGTGTCGCCTGCCTTGTCGTGCGCCGTGTCCCCCGCGGGATAGACGCTGTAGCGGCCGAAATTGGAGACGTAGGCCGTCCGGCCGTCCGGAGAAAGCGCCACTTCGTGCGGGCCGCGGCCCGTCGGCAGCTTCACCAGCACCTTCTCGGTTGCCGGATCCACCAGCGCCAGCTGGAAATCCGATTTGCAGACAACCACCACCGTGTCCGCCCACACCCGCGGCGCGAACGCGCACACGGCCAGAAATGCGAACAACGAAAATGCCTTGCAAGTTTTCTTCATTGAATTATCCCTTGCGCGATCCGAAATCCCGCTGCGCAACGCCGCACGCCCGGTTCATTTCGCTTTGCCGGTTCGGAACCCAATTCCGTTCAGGAGCAAATCGCGATTCCAACTTCGGTCACTCCTGCGACCGTACGCCCGGCCAGCGCCTCGTGTCAATCTCGGATCGCCCCCCGCTTCTTTGTCCGCCGCCTAGGCGGACATTGCGGACGGCGGCGCGGACGCGTTGGCATTACCTCTCTCGATTGTGGCGGAAAGTTCGCGGAGCAGCGCGGCGCTGTCCCCGCGATACGCGCTCCCGTGCTGGCAGGCGAGCATTGCCGGTTGAAGATCCGCCAAACGTCCCAAAATCGCCGTGGTGCTCGTGGCATGCGCGTAATAATCCATCATCCCGCGCATGGCTTCGCTTGCCGTGAGCACTTCGGATTCAGTCACGGCCGGCATGTTCGCGCCGGGTTGCGTGAACAAATCCCCGCAAAGTAACGTTTTGGTGGAAAGATCGTACAGGACGCCGCAATCCCATCCGTGCGGAACGTGCGGCGTGTACATCCATTTCATCCGGCGGTTGCCGATGGAAAATTCCTCGCCGTCGCGCAACGCGCGGGCGGGGCGCGAGGCAAAGTCATTGATGGACGTCAGCACGCCGATTTCGCTGCCAAAGGGCGTCGCTCCCGGTGCGGCCGCCAGTAAATCGTTCAGCGCGCCGAATTCGTCGCCTTCAAAGTGCGATCCGCCGATCCAGCGAAGTTTTTCCGCCGGGATGATTTTCCCAATTGCTTCCAGCGTGAACGGGAACAACTTCCGGTACCCCGCGTGGAACAACAAGGGTTCGTCGTCGGCAATCAGGTAGGAATTGAAAGTGAAGCCCCCGGGAATCACGTCCAGTGGCGTGCAGATGCGGTAGATTCCAGTCGCGACCTCGTCAACGTGAGTGCCGGTTTCTTGATTTGTGATCATTGCCGTTCTCCTAGTTGGTGGCGGACCGCCCATGTAAGCCGTCGCCCGCGTTTGATACACGGAAGTGGCATCAGCAATCCATCCGTTACAGAAAAACGGCAATGATCGACAAACTTTTTTTGCCTTGCTGCCGGACGCCTACTGCGTGTCGGCGGAAGGCCCGTAAATTCCCGGAACTTTGCCGCCCATCGCGCGCAGGTAGGTGCTGAGCTGGCCGCGGTGGTGGACCGAATGCTTGACCGTCATCGCCAGAAAGTTGACTCCGGGCGCTTGGATCATGCCGAACAAATCGATGACTTTTGACAGGTTCTCGCCGGACATGGCGCGGACGCGAGCCAGGGCTGCGGGAACTTTTTCCTTGTAGCGCGCGGCGGCGTCGGAGGGATTCATGATGCCGCAGGCGTCGGAATCGTCCGGCGGAGGCGTGAATGCGCCGTTGGCGATGCAGTTCAGCAGCCATTCGTCTTCCAGAGTGATGTGCCGGACGAGAGCCAGGCCCGTCTTCGATTTTGTATCCGGCCGGTAGTCGAGATGGCTTGCGGGAACCGCTTGCAGGACGCGCGCGGTGGTTTGCATTTCATTTTCGAAATCGGCGATGAGAAAATCAGCTACGGTCTTGACTTGGTTTGAATCCATATTTGGGAGGCACCTTTCGTCTGATAAATTTATATTCCCGGCGTTCAGCGGCGGGCCGGCTTGTGTACAATGGTCCGCGTTTGACACCCTGAAGTGTAACGAAACGCCCTATCGTTACACATAAAAGATGTGTACATGCAAATTGAATTGAGCGATGCGGAGTTGGCGCGGCAAATTGGCGCCGGAAGCGATCCTAAAGCCGAAGCCGAACTGTTCCGCCGGATGGCGCCCCGCATCCGCCTGTACGGTTTGCGCCATATGAGGGACGCGCACGCCGCGGACGACCTGACGCAGCAGGTGCTGATCACGACGCTCGAAGCACTGCGGGCGCGCCGCCTGCGCGAGCCGGAGAAGCTCGCCTCCTTCGTGCTAGGAACCTGCCGCATGACGGTGCTCGACCTGCGCCGCGGCGCGCAGAGAAAACAGCGCTTGCTCGAACAGTTTGGGGCGGATCTTCTGCCGGCGGCCCAGGCGCCCGCGCCGCACCTCGACCATGACCATCTCGCGCGCTGCCTCCAGAATTTGAAGGAGCGCGAACGCACCGTAATCGTCATGACTTTCTATGACGACGAGACCGGCGCGGATGTCGCCGGCTTTCTGGGAATTTCCGAGGCCAACGTGCGCGTGATTCGGCATCGCGCGATCCACGAGTTGCGCGATTGCATGGGTGTGGCGCGATGAGTATCGGAAACGAGCGTGACCCGGTGAACTGCGCCAATCCCATCGACGCGGCAATTCTCGCGGACTACTGGCTCGGCGCGCTGCCGGGCGCCGAAGAAGAAACTGTCGAGCAGCACCTGCTTGAGTGCGATTCATGCGGGGCGCAACTGCGCGAAGTGATTGCTCTCGCCGAAGGAGTCCGTAACCTGGCGCGCGAGGGCTCCCTGCGCATGATCGTCAGCGATGCTTTTCTAAAACGTGCCGCGGAGGAAGGCTTGCACGTGCGTGAGTATGCCCCTCCGCAGGGAGGCAGCGTGCAGTGCACGGTGACGGCCAAGGACGATCTTCTCGTCGGGCGCCTGGCCGCGAACTTGATCGGAGCGAAACGCGTCGATCTCTGCTTCTGCGATGAGCGCGGCGTCGAACAGGTCAGGTTTCTGGACATCCCTGTGCGTTCCGGAGCAACGAGCGTCGCCTTCCAGGAGTCCATTACATTCGCGAAGGCCGCGCCTTCATACAAGATGATCGCGCGCCTGGTCGCCTTCGATGAGGCAGGCCAGGAACGCATGGTCGGCGAATATACGTTCAACCACACGCGCACGTTGCCCGGCCCCGGCGCCTGGTAATCCGCCTGATCAACTACCACACTCAGCCGCAGCCGGCCATGCCTCGATTGCAACGGCATAATTGACGTGAATCCTTTGCCGGACTACCATGCCGCCTGCAATGCCCGCCCAAATTCCCCGCCGTTTTTTCATGGCCGCGCTGCTTATCTGTTTTTTCTTTTCCGGCGCGGCCGGATTGATCGATCAGGTGGTGTGGAGCAAGGCGCTCGGATTGATTTTCGGCCACACGGCGTATGCCGTCGCCACGGTTCTGGCCGTTTTCATGGTGGGGCTTGCGTCGGGCAGCGCGTGGATCGGGCGGCGAAGCGACGCTTGGAATTATCCCGTTGCGGCGTACGGATGGATGGAACTCGGCGTCGCGGTGACGGCCGCTCTTTCGCTCGCGGGGCTGGCAGCGGTTCGCGCGGCGTACGTGGCGGCGTATCCTCATGCCGCGGGGAACGCCGCCGGTTTGCTGGCGCTGCGGTTTGTGGGCGCGGCGCTGGTTCTTTTCCTGCCGACATTCTTGATGGGCGGCACGCTGCCTGTGCTCGTGCACGGCCTCGTGCACGGCCTCGCGCGCGGCTCCTCCGAATTGGGAACGCGGCTTTCGCGGCTCTACTGGATCAACACGTCCGGCGCGGTGGCCGGAACATTTGCGGCAGGCTTCCTCCTCCTGCCGGCGCTCGGTTTGCGGCGAACGCTGGCCATCGCCGTGGCGCTCAACTTGATGGCGGGCAGCCTCGCGCTTTGGCTCTCGCGCGGCGAGCAAGGCGCGCCAGCGAAAAAGAATTCTCCGCCGGAAATCCCGGCGCAAGCTACTGCTCGCCCATCGCGATTGCTCCTAGTTTGCTTCGCCATCGTCGGCGCGACCGCCATGTCGTACGAAATC
>Ga0316628_100003217_pt1 | contig 12505 bp, 7 predicted proteins | sample OWC_Aug_M2_C1_D5_FD_207648 | JGI IMG/M metagenome (GOLD analysis project Ga0316628, IMG submission 207648) | Wetland soil microbial communities from Old Woman Creek delta, Ohio, United States - OWC_Aug_M2_C1_D5_C | ecosystem: Environmental > Terrestrial > Soil > Wetlands | place: USA: Ohio...
AAGCATTTTCTGGAATATTGAAGCCGCATCCGTTGCGAAGCGGCAGACGTAGACACCGCTCGGGACCGGATTCCCGGCCTCATCCGTGCCGTCCCATGCCGTTTCATGCGTGCCCGCGGGAGAGACTCCGTCCGCGAGACCGCGTATCCGCCGTCCGCGAACGTCCAGGACATCCAGTGTGATCCGGGTCGGCCGCGTCAGGTCGAAACTCAGGCGCGTTCGGCCGTTGAAGGGATTCGGATAATTGGGATGAAGACGGAATTCGCCGGGCGCGGCGGCCAGTGGACGGCCGTCCTGCATTCCCGTGTTCCCGAAACTCACCCGGACGGTGTCGGACGTCACTTCCATGCCGTCCTTGAATGCCAGGGCGTAATACCGGTGCGTCTCGCCCGAGTTGATGAATACCGTGTAGACCGCCGGTTGTACCGGCTCATAACCGGCGAGCGCCGTGAAACCGGCCGGCTCATCCGGGGATCTGTAGATGGCCGCGACTTCCCCCGAATCTGCCGGAGGCGTCATGAGGACCTCATACCTCATGCGCTTTTCATTGGACGACACCTTTCTCCACGAAAGCAGAGGAGCATGGATGGACCCCGTCGGCCCTCGGACGTGAAAATCGCTGACGCTGACGAGTCCGTTCTTGTCGCTCATGTACGCACCATAGTACAGGGCCAGACGCACATACCTGGCGGTGACAGGCTGGACGGGATCGATTCGCACGGGTCGGGCCGTGTCAGGGTCGGACGAGTGGTCGACGACGGTCTGCCAATCCGTGGAATCCCCGGAAATGGAAATCGTGTAGAGGATCCCCTTGGACCGGTCCGCTCCGAAATCGGTCTGAAAAAGATCGACGGTTTGTCGGCTGCCCAGATCGATCACGATCCATCCCGGCGCGTGAACGGACCATTTCGTGGAGCCATCGCCGTCGTTCACGCCGGCCGGCGGATCCCCGACGAATCCGCTTGCGGTCACCGGCCGTCCGGCCGCGAGATCCGGATCTGCGGCGCGCTGGATGCGGGTGCCCGTCAGTTCCTCGTAGGCGATGCACGCCATCAGGCGCCCGCCTTCAATCGAAGGATGAATGCCGTCGGGAAACAGCGTGTCCGCGCTCCGGAACGGTGCATTGAAATCGATCAACGCGGCGCCCGTCACGGACCGCGTCGAGTCGATCATCGGCAGGATTCCATGGGTGATCACCGAGTCGCTGATGTCCCGGGCGTTGTTGAACGCGGGCGGCGGATAACAGACATAAATGCGGGGGCGCGTCGGCAGATGCGCGAAAGTGTCGATCATCGCGACGTAGTCGGCGATGAATTCGTTCCCGTACAGCCAATTCCATGGTTTGGAGTCTTCGGTGCCGAGGGAGATAATCAGGATATCGGGTTGAAATGCAAGGGCGAATTCAAAAGCGGATTCATTCCAAAATGAACAATCCCCTTTCTTTAGCAGGGTGGCTTCAGGGATTCCGAAATTGCGGACATCATAGCCGCCGCCCAGCATCCGGCCGAGCTGGCTGGGATAGCTGTCCCTTGAGGAGGAGGACAATCCTGCGCCTTCCGTGATGCCGTCCCCGATGCAGGCGACGCGGACCGGTGCATCCTGGGCGGCAATAAAGCCGGACAACGTCAGAAAAATGCAGAGGCATCGACCGGCGACACTGGCGATCCGCATGTTTCAGCCCCGTTTGGATTCGTTTGCGTGTCCTTTTAAATTTACGGGATTTCCGTGATGAATAAAAGAATTATTTCCCGGTCGGCGGTTGCAGTCGGCGGTATTCGATCGCAGTCGACGGATTTCAATCAGGGTTCCTCCACCGGCCAATCTGCATAAATAAGTATTGACTTTAAAAAAAATACTACCGATTTTAAAGCATTACCGGAATGGAGGCAAAAAACCGCGCACCCCATGCCATTGCTGAGAAGTCCATTTGATTTGGCATGATATCTGCAAAACGCAATATAATGAACCATGTAGGAATAGACGAAAAGGATCCCGGATATACCGGGTATTGACCAGGAGTTTTTCCAGTGGATCTGTCCGACAATCAATTGAAAATACTTGATGCCGTGGTCAAGGATTTTCGTATTTCCTTGAAAAACAGCATGTTATATGTTCCGGATCACCCCATATGCACCTATTCGATTCGAAATTTCCTCGAGAGTCTGAATAAATGGTTCACCGTTAATCCCCGCCTTGAGTTCGGCGTCACCCCCAACCACCTCTTTTACGGCGGCGAAGTCGTCAGGGAAAAAGAAGACAGCTATTCCGAATTGGCCCGGCATCTCCACATCCGCGGGCTTTTATCCATATGCATTTCGCGCGGCGTGGATGAGAAGGAGATACGGAATTTCATGGTCCTGATCAGGCAGGATCGCAAATCGATTCAAAAAGCCGGGGGAATCAAGAAAAATCTTCCCGAAGACAAACACATACTAATCAAAGAGATAGACTATAGCGCGCTGATGACCAGCGCCCACGAGAAGAAAACCTCGGAAGAAGGAAAGGTCTGGCAGTTCCTTTTCAACATCGCCGAAGAGTCCAAAGCCGGCGAACTTCCGCCTTCCAAATTGGAATTCCTGGTCGATTTTTTCAAGGACACGAAACAATCCGCGAAAACGCTGAACAAAGTGTACCAGGACGCCACGAGCCAGATGGCCGATGAAAAGGCGGCCGAAGACATCAAGGCGGCCGTCGCCCAGATCTGCCAGTACCTGGAGAAACACGGAACCGCCGACTCCAAGGACCTCCGCGTCAAGCTGATGAACGTCATCTCGCAGCTGCATCCGGATCTCATCTCAATGCTTTTTGAACAGACCGTTCAGGGAGACGACAATTTCGACCTCGTGGAATCCATCACCAAGGATTTCACCGAGGATTACGTCGCCGAGTTCATCGAATCGCTGATCTCCACCGAGAACAACTTCAACGAAAACCTTCTCAAGGTGTTCGACAAGCTCACGCCGGGCCAGTCCAAAGCGAACAACGTCGTCTCGCTGGTGGCCGACCGGCTTTTCCAGAAGCGCATCATCAATCCGGAAACGCTTTCGCAGCTCCAGATGTCGATCATGGAAATCTTCAAGAAGCATCCCGAAAGCGACTTCATGAACCAGATCTACAAGATCACCGTGGATTCGGTCATGAACAAAAAGGTCGACACTCTGGTCTACATGGCCAAGCTCTCGCCGCTGATCAACAAGTTCGTCCAGTCCATGGAGGAAGGCCAGCTCAAGACCGAGAAGATCTGGCTTCTGCTCAACATCCTGTGGCTTGAGAACAATCCGGAGGAATTCGGAAAATTCACGGACAAGCTGGTCTCGGTGATGCCGGACCTCCTCGACAGCCGCGACATGGTCCGCATCCGGGAAATCGTCGAATTTTTCACCGAAAAAATCAGGCCCGAACAGAAGGAAGACACCCATCTCGCCCCCCAGATCCGGGACGCGCTGGGCAAAATCACGAACAAGAAGACGATCGACAACATCATCTCCATCATCCCCGAGGCCTCGCAGAAGGATCTCGAGGACATCGTCTACACGCTGATCCGGTCCGAATCCGATTGCGCCAAAACCCTCGTCGATTCCTTCATCCTCGAAAAAAACCCGGCACACCGTCACAAGTTCTGGTTCATTTTCTCGATGATGAAGACCGAGGTGACCCGGGAAGTGGTCAACCGGCTCGAGTACGGCGAACCGAACGCGGTCAAGGATCTGTTTCTCATATTGAAGGAATGCGACCCCAAAAAGACGCATCTCGCGGCCAGAAAACTCATCGGCCACCACAATGCCCAGATCCGCTGGGAGGCCCTGGACGCTTTCGAGCCGAGGACGGCGGACGAGCTGGGCCTCGTATTCAAGATTTTCAAGAAGGAAAAGAACCGGGCGGTCAAGAAAAAGGCCACCTCCGTCCTGCTGCGGAGCGGCCATTCGGAAACCATACGCAAGATCTTTCAGGAATGCGAAGGGGGGTTGTTCCGCCGCAGCAACCTTTTTGACCTGGTCGAGCTGTGCGGCCAGATGCGCGTCCAGGCCTCTTTTCCGTACCTGAAGCGGCTGTTCGAGAAGCACTCCCTGTTCAACTCGAAAAGAAGGGACACCCTGCGCGCCGCCGTGCTGACCAGCGCCGCACGGCTGAAAACGGAAGAATCGCTGAGGCTCGTGAAGCTAGGTTTGGAGGACCGAAGCCGCCTCTTGCGCGAGACCAGTGAAATCATTCTGAAATTGAACGAATAGACCTCCAGGGTCGGAACACAGGACCAGAAACGTCATGGAAGAGACTCCAATCAGAGACCGAATCGAGGAATTGATCACGCGGCTGGCGCGCGTCGTACAGATCACTCAGATGTACGGCCCCCAGCACAACCTCGCCGTGGAGTCCAACGAGGCCCTGTTCGTCTGGCTGACCGACCTGCTCGACCGGAAGCATGAAATCACCATCGGCATCATCGGCGACGAATTCGCCTTTGAGAAACAGCCCCTTTACGAGTACAGCCAGAGGAAAAAGGGCTTCATCGAATACCTCAAGGCCAAGGGCGTCAAGAAGATCAGTTTCATACCCGGCGTGGACAAGCAGGAACTCACCCAGCTGAACAAAATTCTCGCGGCCAAGAACCGGACCCTGGAAAAGCCCGAAACCGTCCAGGCCATGCTCACCGAGGCGGGCATCCGGCACATCGCCATCGGCGACATCGGATTCCTGAACCGGGACACCGCGCCGAAAGTCAAGAAACCGGATGAGCCGCCGGATGTGAAGGTGCGGCGGGATTACAAGAAGAGCATCCAGTTTCTCACGAAAACCTTCCAGGAATTGAAGAGCAACCAGCCCCTGAACGTCCAGAATGCGCGGCAGATCGTCGACGGGCTGATCAAGAATCTGCTCACCAATAAAAACCTTCTGCTGATGCTGACCTCGATCAGGGGGGTGGACGAGAACATGTTCATGCACGGCGTGAACGTGGCCGTGTTCACCCTGCTCCAGGCGGAAGTTCTCGGGCTCGAAGACAAGTACCTGGTCGACATGGGCATGGCCTCCCTCCTGCATGACATCGGCAAACTGGGATTGCCCAGTGAGGCCCTCAAGGCCCTCGAGATCAGATCCCGGAAAGAGATGAACGAGGAGGACGAAAAGCAGATGGCCTTCCAGGACATCGCGGGCGCCAAGATCCTGCTCGAATCGGAAGGCATCCCCGTGCTGGCGGCCATCGCGGCTTTCGAGCACAACATGCGCTACGACATGCAGGGTCCGCCCAGGAAGGTATTCGGCAAATCCCTCAACCTCGTCAGCATGATGCTCGCCATCTCCGACCGGTACGACCTCATGAGGCGGAACGCGGAATATTACCAGGAGGGCGGTCCCGAAAAGGCGTATGATGAAATGATGGCGGAAGCCGGGAAACGGTTTCATCCCGACCTTCTTGAAAACTTCTTCACCGTGATCGGGGTGTTCCCGCCCGGCACTCTGGTGGAACTCGATACCGGTGAGATCGCTATGGTCATCCAGGCCAGCATGCTCGACAAGAGAAGGCCGCAGGTTGAGATCATCTACAACTCGAACGGGGAAAAATACCAGGAACCCCGCATCGTGAATCTCGTCGAAAAAGACAAACGGGGCCAGTACAAGCGAAGCATCACACGCTCCATTTCCCCCACCGGCCAGTTTAAAATACCGGAAAAATTCTCACCCGAACAATGAATTTGCCTCAAAAAACAGGAATTACCTTTTTAGGCATCGGTTTCTTTCTCGCTATAGTCGCGGGCCTGTGCCTGAAGGCGGGGGTCCCATGGCCGGCGGTTCTGGCAGGGGTCGTCCTCCTCTCCGGCGCGGGGGTCTGGTTCGCCTCCAGGCAGCTGTTTCGTCACCTCATCCGCCTGAATCAGGGCGCGGAAATCGTGGTCAACGGCAATCTGGAATACCAGTTCGGCATCCACACGAAGGACGAAGTCGGCCAGCTCGCCGGCGCATTCGAACACCTCGTGAAGGAGCTGAAAAAAAACGTCGTCTCCGTCGAATCGCTGGGCGAGGAGTCGGTGCGGCGGCAGGAATCGGAACGGGAACTCAAGGACCGCGAGGAATACTTCCGCAGGCTGTTCGAATACTCAAACGACGCCGTTTTCATCTATGATTTCGACGGCAAGATCAATGCCGCGAACAACCGCGCCTGCAACATGCTCGGCTACACCAAGGAAGAACTTCTGGAAATTCCCTTCATGGATCTCCAGGTCACAGGCGAAATTTCCCGCTCCAAGGCCGCGTTCAAGACGGGCGCCAAAACGGGCTCCCTCCGTTTCGAGTCCAGGTTCCAGAAGAAGGACGGCGACGCCATCGACGTGGAAATCAGCTCGAGCATCGTCGACCTCAAGCACGGCATCATGCAGAGCATCGTGAGCAACATCACCGAACGGAAGGAAATCGAAAAATCGCTCCGCGAATCGGAGGAAAAGTTCCGCTCGTTCATGGAGACCGCGAGCGACCTCATGTTCATCACCGATACGAATGGAATGTTCACCTACGTCAACGAGGCCATGCTCCACGTCATGGGCTACGCCCGAGAGGAAATCGTCGGCCTGCCGTTCGCCGAGGTTCTCGACAGGGACAATCTGGAATACGCGAAAATTAAGCGCCGTCAATTCGTCGAATGGGGCGAGGACATCCACCAGCTGGTCTGGGAGACGAAAACGCGGAGGAAAATCCACGGCGAGATGAAGGCCACCGGCATCTACGACACGGACGGACGTTTCCAGGGAATCCGCGGCGTGTTCCGCGACGTCACGGAGCGGAAGAAGGTCGAAGAGTCCCAGCGGCTGGCCGAACTCGGCAAGCTGTCCTCGGACATGGCCCATGAAGTGAGGAACCAGATCGCCATCATTGCCACCAGGGCCAACATCGCGATTATGAGAAACGTGCCCAATGACGACCTCCAGAAGGATTTGAAGATCATCACCGATCAGTGCGAACAGGTCAAGGACATCGTCAAGCGGCTGCTGCTGTTCTCAAAACCCAGCAAGGGCAATTTCCGCGAGGTGAACCTGACCGAGGCCGTCGAACTCGTCATCCAGCTGGTCAAGGATCAGTTCGCCAAGCACAACGTGGCGATCGACATCGAGTCCGACGGGGACCTGCCCGCCGTGCGGATCGACGAAAAACAGATCCAGGAGGTTTTCCTCAACCTCCTGCGCAACGCCTTCGAGGCCATGCCGAGCGGCGGCCGGATCTCAGTCCACACCTTTCTGAACGGAGACATGGTCCAGACCGACTTGACCGACAACGGCAGCGGGATCTCGGAAGCCGACCTGGCCCATATTTTCGATCCCTTCTTCACCACCAAGGAAACCGGAACGGGCCTCGGACTGTCGGTCTGTTACGGAATCGTGCAGGCGCACCGGGGCATGTTGAAGTATACCAGCAAGGTGGGCCAGGGCACCACGGCGAGCGTGGCGCTGCCCGTCGCATCCTGACGGCGGGCGCCGTTGGTAAATAACTTGAAAGGGAATCAGCGCTCATGACCCATTCGACTCCGGACCAGCAAGGGCTTCAGGCCATCGTCGAAAAAAGCGGCGACGGCCTTCTCGTGGTCGACGAAGAACGCATCATCCGCTTCTGCAATCCGGCAGCCGCTTCCCTTCTCGACAAAAAGCCCTCCGATCTTCCGGGACGGCCTTTCGACCACCCGATCAAGGCCGGTCAGAACCTGGAAATCGACATCGTCCGCGAAAGCGGAAAGAGCGGAACGGGCGAGCTCCGCGCGGTCGAGATCGAATGGCACGGCCAGCCTGCCCAGCTGATCTCAATCCGCGATGTTTCGGAACGCATCCTTTTCGACCGGCTGAAGGATGACTTCATCAGCAACGTGTCGCACGAGCTCCGGACGCCCCTCACGGCCATCCGGGAATCCGTATCTCTGATCCGGGACGGCATTCTCGGGGGTGTGACCGAGGACCAGAAAAAATTTCTCTCCATGTGCGTCCGAAACGCCGACCACCTCCGGCGCATCGTCGACACGCTTCTCGACATCTCCAAGATCGAGGCCGGCCGGGTGAAACTCGCGATGAAAAAGGACAACCTCGCCGAAATCATCCCGTCCGCCTGCGACGTCTACAGGCCGGTTGCGGTCAAAAAGGGATTGACGATTGAGAGCCTCGTGCCCGGGAGTCCGATGATCGCGTTCATCGACAGGGACCGCATCGTGCAGGTTCTGAACAATCTGATCGGCAATGCGGTCAAATTCGCCAAATCCGGCGCAATCCGGGTGAGCCTGTCGCGGAAGGACGACAAACTGGAGTGTTCGGTGTCGGATTCGGGCAGGGGGATCGCCCAGGAGGACCTGCCGAATGTTTTCAGCAAATTCCAGCAATTCGGATCCGTGGCCGACCCGGAAAACAAGGGTACGGGGCTGGGGCTCGCCATCTCCAAGGAAATCATCCAGCTCCACGGCGGCGAGATCTCGGTCAAAAGCGAGATCGACCGGGGAAGCACGTTTACTTTCACCCTCCCCGTCTACTCGCCGGAATTGGAGGTTTTAAACCACCTGCATGATCGGATAGCGGATTCCAAGGAACCCTTCATTCTCTTCAGCATCCGGCTGCACGAGACGGCGATGCTCGAGACGGCTATCGGAGCCGTCTGGCTGGACAAGCTGACGCGAAGGATACACAAGATCCTCGAATCCGGTTTCAAGAGCGTTTTCTCGATGCATCTCGAGCCGGACCGTATTTTTGTGAGCCTGGAGATGACGCACGGCAACGGAATTCCCCCGGTCCGCAAACTGCTCCGGTGCGTCAAGGAGGCCGTCTTCGAACTGGGACTCAGCACCGAGTTGGACTTTTCCTATGGGATGTCGCTATATCCCAGGGACGGCCGCACGCCCGAGGCCGTGCTGAAGGCCTGCACCGACAACCTCAAGCACGAGAAAACGGAGCGGCTCCAGAAAACCATCATGCTGGTCGACGACGAAAGGGAGCTGACCGAGGCGACCAAAACGCTCCTCGAATTCATGGGATATCCGAATGTTTTAATCGCGAATAACGGTCCCGAGGCGTTCGAGATGCTCCAAATGAGCATTCCGGATCTCATGATCCTGGACATGCAGATGCCCTTCATGACCGGCTACGAAGTCATCGGCCGCCTGAAGGAGGCCCACGAAACGAAGGACATCCCGATTCTCATCATGTCGGGTTTCGAGGTGGAGGTCGGCCGCTTTCTGGAATACGTCAACCGGAGGGCCATCCTCTCCATCAACAAGCCGGCGAATCCGGAAATACTGAAAAAGATGGTTTATTATTTAATTTAGGAGGACTGCCATGCCGAAAGTATTGATCGCGGACGATGATCCGGACATCCTGGCTACGGTTGAAATGCGCTTGAAGGCCAACCAGATCCAGGTGGTCACGGCGCCGGACTGCAACCAGGCGATCAAGCTCGCCTATACGGAGCAGCCGGATTTGATTCTCATGGATATCAAAATGCCGTCCATCGGCGGAATCGCGGCTCTGGACAACATGAAGATGTACGCGAGAACCAAGAACATCCCGGTCATCTTCATCACCGCGTTCCCGGGGCAGGAAGTGCGCGACAAGGCCATGGAGCTTGGCGCCGCGGATTTCATTGCAAAGCCTTTCGATTCGGACGAGCTGGTCGCCCGGATAAAGAAAGTGCTGAAGATGGATGCGGGCCCGTAGGGAGCCGATCACGCTTTTTTTCAGCCGACTCCGCCGTCAGGCACGGAACGGCCGGATGTGGTCCAGGTACGAGTTCCTATTATTTAAAAAATCCTTATATACTTGATATTGCTCCGTCTCCTCATATTCAAGCGGTCGAACCGGCGAACAGTCAAAACTCAAAATTGACGATTCAGGGCAGGACAGCAGGATCGGCGAATGCGATGCGATGATGAACTGCGCGCGTCCGCTGGCCGCCTCCCGGACGAGGATCTGAAGCAACCGTATCTGATTCTTCGGGGACAGCGCGGTTTCGGGTTCATCGAGCAGATACAGTCCCTTGATCCTCGTCCTGGCGGTGAAAAAGGAGAGCAATGACTGGCCGTGCGACTGCTTGAGCAGAGACTTCCCGCCGAAGTATTCCAGCATCCCCGGATCCGCGTGCGCCCATCCGTCCAGAATTTCGGCGAAATGCTGAAACAGCTGTGAGGAAAAAAAGGAGCCCGGGACGGAGGCCCCGGCCCATTCCGCGGCCACGGCCTTGTGAAAATCATTCTCGTACGGGTTGTGTTGGAACCGGGTCCGGTCGGTGTTTTCCCAGATGTGAATCCCGCATGCCATGGCGATCGCCCTGAGCAGGGTGGATTTCCCGGAACCGTTCTCGCCGATGAAGAAAGTCACCGGCTTCGGAAAGGGGATCGACTTCGTCTTCTGAAACACGGACAGGTTGAAGGGATACCAGTCGGCGGTCGGGAACTTTTCTTGGAGGATCCGGACGCTTTTCAAATGCATTCTATTCCCCCATGGGCGAATGGTTCAGGGTTGTCGATTCAACGTTTAATATACAAAAACTCTCCTGTCCAAAATAGAATTTTCTTGAAAGGGTGCCGGGCGCGGCCTGAGTCATGATTTTTATTGCGCCGAATGTCCTGCATGGATCCCAAGCCGGTTTCAGGGCCTCATCACGTTGAAACGATGAGCGGATGATTCATCGGATGGCTCAAGGCTACTGGCGGTGAAACCACGGACAGAGATGGAAAGGATGTAAAGAAGAATTGTAAAAAAATGTTTGCGGATGATGTTGGGAAAAATCCGTTTTCAATTTTTAAAGAATAGAAAAACGAATGACTCCGCCGCTAGCGGCGGGAAATCTGACCCATCTTGGCGGCACCCAATGTATTCGAGCGATTCCAAGCCGGCCTTTGGTGCCGTCACGATTGAATCCCTCACCCCAAGCCTCCAACCTCCCACCCATGACCCATCACCCATGACCCGTGACTGCCTTTTGATGCCCGAGGCGCGATGCACGTCCTACCTCTCGCCTCTTGCCACTAACCGCTCAACACAAGCCTCTCACCCGTTACCCGTTGCCCATCACCTGGTACCGCTTTAAATCCCTGCGTTCTTTCGGAGTCTCATGAGCGCATCCACCGAGGACCGGGGTATCCTGCCATGTCTGTCCGGCGGCACGTCCAGAAGAAAGTTCACACCGCTTTGCCGGGTCTGCCGGAATTGCTCGGCCAGAGATTCGTCGGATCTAGGCGCATCGCCTTCCGCATAAAACCATTCCCTGCCGATGGGGTCGCAATGTTCGGCCGGAAGGTAAACGCGTCGGTCCTCGATTGAGCGCCATTTTTCATGGCCCGCCTTCGGAGGCCGCTCGCGTTCGATGGCGATCAGGTCGGAGGGCCAAGCATAGGCTATGTCGTATTTCGTCCCGTCTCCGATCCCGCTGTTCATCATAATGATCGTATCCGGCTGAAGCCTGGCGATCTGCCCATACAGAAATGTCCGGTATCCCTTTCCGAGCACGCCGGGGATGTCTATCCACGTTTCGCGGATAGGACCGTACCGGATCAGCAGTTCGGTGATCTGTGCCGTCTGGAAATGATGGTAGAGGGACGTCGTAAACGGCGGCAGCGGAGCGGCCACATCCGCCGGAAAACCGTTCATCCCCTCCCATCCGCCGTCCGAAGGCGTTTTGCTTCCAAACCGGTGGTGGTTGTCCCATGAACAATAATACAATCCCGCGTGAATTTCCCGCTTCTCGCAGGATCGGACAAATGCCTCCACCACGTCTGTTTTGTTGGTGCTGTTTTGGACGGTGTAATCGGTGTGCGCGCTCGGCCACAGACAATGGCCTGCCACATGCTTGGCCGTAAGCACGGCATATTGCATCCCCGCATCCCTCGCCACCGAAACCCACTGATCCACATCCAGCCGATCCGGCGCATAGTCAGCCGCAGGAGTCCTGCCGTCCGGCAACTCCTGTCCAGTGAAAGTGCTCATTCCGAAATGGATGAACATTCCGTACCCCAAATCCTCCCATGCCCGGAGTTTCTCGAGGCTCAGCCTTTGGCCGCCCTCACCTTCCAGTCGCTTGTCGTAAGGGTCTCCGAACGCGGGATGTCCGCTCCATCCGGCCATCGCAGCCGAGAGGACGGCACCTTTCCCGGCTGTTTGTATGAATGAACGACGATCCAACCTCATGTCGCACCTCCTGCCGCAGGGGGCGTGAATTCAATCGTGAACCGGGTGCCCTTGCCCCTTTCCAGCCGGAGTTTCCCGTGCAGTTGCTGTTCCGACAGCAGGATCACGAGGTGGAGCCCGAGCGATTTCGTTCTCCGGATGTCCATTTCCTCGGGAAGTCCCCTGCCGTCGTCCGCGACCGTCAGCCTGACCGATCCTTTTGCACCCTGCCTCAGGACGATTTCGATCTGCCCTTTTTTCCCCCACTCCTTGGGAAACGCGTATTTCAGGCAGTTGGACACGAGTTCGTTGAGAATGAGGCCGCACGGTATGGCGGAATCCAGCCCCAGCGTGATTTTTCTGGCGTCGACCTTCAGCAGGATCTT